>Ga0308163_10000067_pt1 | contig 315332 bp, 285 predicted proteins | sample PhyTR1_FD_201037 | JGI IMG/M metagenome (GOLD analysis project Ga0308163, IMG submission 201037) | Phyllosphere microbial communities from UC Gill Tract Community Farm, Albany, California, United States - DLSLT.R1 | ecosystem: Host-associated > Plants > Phyllosphere > Unclassified | place...
CCGGAGACGTGGTCACCGTGATGCTGCCGACCCAGAAGAAGGACACGGCAGACCTCCTGCGCAAGGCGGCCATCCAGGTCACCCCGCAGCGCGTCACCGCCAACTCCCCCGCGGTCACCGAGCTCGTCGGCGAGCTGGCCGAGTGGGTCAAGCCCGCTCCCCGCGCCGCCGTTCAGGTTCAGGGCACGCCGCGCCGCCAGGGCGGATCGCAGGGAGCCAACGCACAGCGCAAGCGCGCCCAGCGCGACGGTTCGCCGTCGGCCGGTGGCGGCGAGGGTCGTCCCCGCCGTGACCGCTCGGGTCGCCCCGCTGCCGCAGGCGCCCCGGCGTCGGCGAGCGGCGCTCGTCGCGGTGGTGCCGGTGCAGGCCGCTCGGCGGCTCCCGCCGGAGGCTCCTCGCGCACCTACTCCACGTCGACCGGTGGACAGGGTGGCTACGCTGCCGGCGCCGCCGCATCCGGTGGCAATGGATCGGGCGCACGTCGCCAGGGTCGCCGCGCCCAGGGCTAGTCGCCCACGCTTCGCCTCTGCGCTGGTTGAGCAGCGAGGAACGAGCGAATCGAAACCATCGTGAGGTGATTTCGATACGCCGCTCGTTCCTCGCTGCTACTCAATCAGCGCAGAGCTGTTTCTAGAGCGGCGTACAGGGGTCTCTAGATCAGTCGACCGACAGAGGCCAGCGCCGCGCGCAGCAGCGAACCGCGGCCTCCTTCGAATTCGGCGGACAGCTCATCTGACGCGGCTTCCTGGGGAGACATCCACGTGACCTCCAGGGCGTCCTGGCGAGGCTCGCAGGTTCCGGTCACCGGAACGACATAGGCGAGCGAGACCGCGTGCTGACGCTCATCGTAGAACTGAGTGACACCCGGAAGCGGAAAGTATTCGGCCACGGAGAACGGGATCGGACTGGCGGGCAGCTGGGGAAACGCCATCGGCCCGAGGTCCTTCTCGAGGTGGCGGAAGAGAGCATCCCGAAGCGTCTCGCCGTACATGACCCTGCCGGAGACCAGCGTGCGCGTGATCGACCCCGTGGGCGTGGCGCGAAGCAGCATTCCCACCTCGGTCACCTGCCCCAGACCGTCGACGCGAACAGGAACCGCCTCGACGTAGAGCAACGGCAGACGCCGCCGGATCTCGGCGAGTTCGACATCGCTGAGCCATCCTGGATTGGAATTCTGCGACGGTGTGGGCGGGATATTGCTGCCCTCGGGGGTCCACTCGGGATCGGGGTCTGGAGTTCTCACGCTCATAGTCCATTCTTACCCCACGTGGCCAGCCGCGAGCGCCGCAGGACACGCTGTCGGCGGTATGCGTGAGGATGGAGCCTATGGGCGATGTGCTCGACAGATTCTCTCCCGCGACACAGCAGTGGTTCCGCGGGGCGTTCAGCGCGCCCACACCCGCGCAGCTCGGCGCGTGGGAGGCCGTGTCATCCGGGTCGAACGCCCTGGTCGTCGCTCCGACCGGGTCGGGCAAGACGCTCTCGGCCTTCCTCTGGTCGATAGACCGTCTCACCTCAGAGCCCCCGCCGGCGAAGGCAGGCGTTCGCGTTCTCTACATCTCCCCTCTTAAAGCGCTGGCCGTCGACGTCGAGCGCAACCTCCGCTCTCCGCTGGTCGGCATCACGCAGACGGCCAAGCGTCTCGGCACCGAGCCTCCGAACATCCAGGTCGGCGTACGAAGCGGCGATACGACGCAGGCCGACAGGCGCAATCAGTCCAAGAACCCTCCCGACATCCTCATCACCACTCCCGAGTCGCTCTTTCTTATGCTCACCTCGGCCGCCCGTGAGTCGCTCTCCACGGTCGAGACGGTCATCATCGACGAGGTGCACGCTGTCGCCGCCACCAAGCGTGGCGCGCACCTCGCTGTCTCGCTCGAGCGGCTCGACGGGCTCTTAGAGAAGCCTGCCCAACGAATCGGGCTGTCGGCCACGGTGCGTCCGCGCGAGGAGGTGGCGCGGTTTCTGGCGGGCGGCCGCCCCGTCACGATCGTCGCGCCCACTTCGACCAAGAAATTCGATCTGCGGGTCGTCGTCCCCGTCGACGACATGACCGCGCTGCCTTCCGCCGGCGAGCGCGAGGGCTCCGCAGCGGGCGCTCTCAGAGAAGACGACGGCTCTGGTGGCGGTCAGGGGTCGATCTGGCCGCATGTCGAAGAGAGCATCGTCGACCGCATCCTCGCCCACCGCTCGTCGATCGTGTTCGCCAACTCCCGGCGGCTGGCCGAGCGGCTCACCGCTCGACTCAACGAGATCTACCTCGAACGGCTCGAAGAATCGCGGTCGTCGTCGTTGTCGGAGCCCGTCGAAGGGGTTCGCGACGAGGGCAGCCTTCGACAAGCTCAGGCGACGAAAGGCCGGACTCCCGCCGCGATGATGGGGCAGGCCGGCCAGACGAAGGGTCTCCCGGCGAGCGTCAGTGCCAGAGCGGGCGACGGCGCCGACGAGCCGATCCTCGCGCGAGCCCATCACGGCTCCGTCTCGAAAGAGCAGCGCGCGGTCATCGAAGACGACCTCAAGACCGGCCGTCTTCGCTGCGTCGTCGCCACCTCGAGCCTCGAACTCGGCATCGACATGGGCGCCGTCGATCTCGTGGTGCAGGTCGAGTCTCCCCCCAGCGTCGCCAGCGGCCTGCAGCGCGTGGGTCGGGCCGGGCACCAGGTCGGCGAGGTCTCGCGGGGCATCCTCTACCCCAAGCATCGGGCCGACCTGCTGCACTCCGCCGTCGCCTCCCTGCGCATGACAGAGGGGCTCATCGAGTCGCTCTCCGTGCCCACGAACCCCCTCGACATCCTGGCCCAGCAGACCGTGGCCGCCTGCGCACTCGAGCCGATCGATGTCGAGGAGTGGTTCGACACCATCCGGCGCAGCGCTCCCTTCGCGGGCCTCCCCCGTTCGGCCTACGAGGCGACGCTCGACCTGCTGGCGGGCAGGTACCCCTCCGACGAGTTCGCCGAATTGCGACCCCGCCTCGTGTGGGACCGCGACGAGGGTACCCTCACGGGCCGACCCGGCGCCCAGCGCCTCGCGGTCACCAGCGGCGGCACCATCCCCGACCGCGGGCTCTTTGGGGTCTTCATGGTCGGCGGCGCGGCGTCCGAACAGGCTTCGGGCACGGCATCCACCGCCAAGGGCGGCAACCGCGTGGGCGAACTCGACGAAGAGATGGTCTACGAGTCGCGCGTCGGCGACGTTTTCGCGCTGGGCGCCACGAGTTGGCGCATCCAAGAGATCACCCACGACCGCGTCCTCGTGACGCCCGCCTTCGGCGAGCCCGGGCGTCTGCCGTTCTGGCGCGGTGACGGCCAGGGCAGGCCCGCAGAACTCGGTCGAGCCATCGGCGAATTCACCCGCAAGCTCGCGGGTGCGGATGCCGAGGAGTCGGCGCGCATGACCGCGAGCGCGGGGCTCGACGAGCGCGCCGCCACCAACCTGGTCACGTTCGTGACAGAGCAGCGCGAAGCCACCGGACATGTACCGAGCGACAAGACCCTGGTCATCGAGCGCTTCCGCGACGAACTGGGCGACTGGCGCGTCATCCTTCACTCGCCGTTCGGCATGCAGGTGCACTCTCCCTGGTCTCTGGCGATCGGCGCTCGGCTGCGAGAGCGCTTCGGCATCGACGGCGCATCCGTCGCCAACGACGACGGCATCATTCTGCGGCTACCCGACACCGAGAGCGAGCCGCCCGGCGCCGAGCTGTTTCTCTTCGAAGCCGACGAGCTCGAGCAGATCGTCACCCAGGAGGTCGGTGGGTCCGCCCTCTTCGCCTCTCGTTTCCGCGAGAACGCTGCCCGAGCTCTACTGCTGCCGAGACAGAACCCGGGCAAGCGCTCACCTCTCTGGCAGCAGCGCCAACGCAGCGCTCAGCTGCTCGACGTGGCACGAAAATTCCCCAGCTTCCCCATCATTCTCGAGACCATTCGTGAGTGCCTGCAAGACGTCTACGACCTGCCGGCCCTCATCGGCCTGGCCCGCGACCTCGAGGCGCGCCGCATCCGTGTCGTCGAGGCCGAGACGCACGATCCGTCGCCCTTCGCCAAGTCGCTGTTGTTCGGCTATGTCGCGTCGTTCGTCTACGAGGGAGACAGCCCCCTGGCCGAGCGCCGGGCTGCCGCGCTCTCGCTCGATCCGACGCTGCTGTCAGAGCTGTTGGGGCGAGCAGAACTTCGCGAACTCCTCGACCCCGGTGTCATCGCCCAGACCGAACTCGAGCTGCAGCGGCTCGCCCCCGACCGCAAGGCGCGCGACCTCGAGGGCGTGGCCGACCTCATCCGAGTGCTCGGGCCGCTGTCTCTGGCCGAGGTCACAGCGAGGCTCGTCGACGAGGCCGCGCCCCACGCATCCGATCTGCTCGCCGGGCTCGTCGACGCCCGTCGGGCCCTCGTCGTCACCATCGCGGGCGACGAGCGCTGGGCAGCCATCGAAGACGCCGGTCGGCTTCGCGACGCGCTCGGTACGCCCATTCCCTATGGCGTTCCCGACGCGTTCATCGAGCCCGTGCCCGATCCTGTCGCCGACCTCGTGGCGCGCTACGCTCGCACCCACGCGCCGTTCACCGTGGCCGAGGCGGCCACCCGGTATGGCCTCGGCTCCGCCGTCGTTCTGGATGCGCTCCGCCGGCTCGAGAGTGCCCGGCGCGTGCTCGAAGGCGAGTTCAGGCCTCTGGGCGCAGACACTCCGGGCGCCGCGCGAACGGAGTGGAGCGATGTCGAGGTGCTGCGCCGACTGAGACGACGCTCGCTCGCGGCCCTCCGGCACGAGGTCGAACCCGTCGACACCACGACCCTGGCCCGTTTCTTGCCCTCGTGGCAGCACGTCGGCGGCAGCCTGCGCGGAATCGACGGAGTGGCCACGGTCATCGACCAGCTCGCCGGGGTACCGATTCCGGCCTCGGCGTGGGAGACCCTCATTCTGCCCAGTCGCGTGCGCGAGTACAGCCCCGCCATGCTCGACGAGCTCACGGCCACGGGCGAGGTCATCTGGTCGGGCGTCGGCTCCCTGCCCGGCAACGACGGCTGGGTCGCGCTTCATCTCGCCGAGACCGCTCCGCTCACGATCCCCCTCGCCGAACCGCTCGAAGCGACGATGCTGCAGCAGGCCGTACTCGGTGCACTCGACGGCGGGGGTGCCTTCTTCTTCCGCACCCTGTCAGACACGGTCGGCACCGCGCTCGGTTCGGCCGTCGACGACGCAGAGCTGGTGACCGCACTATGGGATCTGGTCTGGGCCGGCCGCATCACGAACGACACGCTCGCTCCGCTCCGTACACTCACCGGCGGAGGCAAAACCGCCCACAGCACCAAGCGCAGCGCACCCCGATCGAAGCTCTACCGAGGCCGCTCCTACGCTCGGCCCACCATGGTCACCCGGGTCGGTCCGCCCACCGCGGGCGGTCGCTGGTCGCTGTTGCCCGACCCCGAGACGGATGCGACCATTCGCGGGCATGCGCTCGGCGACATGCTGCTCGAGCGCTACGGGGTGGTCACCAAGGGCGCCGTTATGGCCGAGCGCATCGTGGGCGGCTTCGCGCTCGCATATCGGCTGCTATCCGGGTTCGAAGAGACCGGGCGCGCTCGTCGCGGATATTTCGTCGAGACGCTAGGCGCATCCCAATTCGCCACCGGGGGCACGATCGATCGTCTGCGCTCGTTCACTGCCGAGGCGATGGCCGAGCGGCATCCCGGCAAGAACGACGCGAGGGCGGTGACCGACAGGGGCGTCACGCTCGCCGCGACAGATCCCGCCAACCCCTATGGCGCTGCTCTGCCCTGGCCCGGAGGCACCGGCCACCGGCCCGGCCGCAAAGCGGGCGCCCTCGTGGTGCTCGTCGACGGACGACTCGTGCTCTACGTCGAACGGGGAGGCAAGACGCTGCTCTCGTTCGCCGAGAACGATGACGAACTCGCGAACGCCAGCGCGAGCCTCGCGGCGACCGTGATCAGCGGGCGCGTCGCCAAGCTCACGGTCGAGAAGGTCAACGGGCAGTACGCCGTGGGCACCGAGATCGGCCGCGCTCTCGAGGCCGCCGGGTTCGGCGCCACACCGCAGGGCCTGCGACTTCGAGCCTCCTGAGGTCGGGGCGCGTCGCGGTTCTTCCCTTCGACAGGCTCAGGGAACGGTGGTCGGCTAAGGGAACGGCGACATGCTCAGGGAACGGCGGCTGACGCAGGGAACGGGAAAGGGGGCCCAGGGAACGTGTGTTCCCTGGGCCCCTCTCCTGTCAGCTACGAGAGCCGGTTACTCCTGGCTTCGGCGCCGACGCACGAGCATCAGAGCACCGAGACCTGCAATCGCCGTCAGAAGTGCCAACAGAGCGACCCGCAGGCCCGCAGCGCCGTCGAGCCCGGTGTTCGGAAGCGCAGCTGTCGACGCTCCGGCAGGAGTGACCGCGTGGAACGGGTCGTGATCGGTCAGCGTGCGCGGCGTTCCGTCGGGGTTGCGCGACACGACCGGCTTGCCGTTCTCGTCGAGCTGGGGCTTGCCCGTGGGCACGCCGTTCTCGTCGACCTCGGGCACGATCGGCGTTCCGACGACGGTCACGTCGTCGGCGTGAGACTCGTTCGCGCCGAGGGTCAGGGTGCCGTCCGAGAAGAAGGACGCTCCCGGGGGCAGCATGCCGTGCCAGGTTCCGTCGTTCACGAAGCTGTACGAGCTCGGTCCACCGAACGCGCTGAGGTCGCTCGTCCAGTTGGTGACGTTCGGGCCTGACAGGGTCGCGTCGGCGAGCTTGATCTCGGTGAGCCAGGTGTTGCCCGTGTTGGTGACGACCCAGCGCACGTGCTTCGCCTTGCCGGCCTCGTAGGTCACGGCGTGATCAGTGTCGTTCGCGTCCTGCGCGGCAGAGGCGAGCGGCTTCGCCGGCACAATCCAGTTTCCGGCTGCGTCCTCGACGGCGGGGTCGGCGAGCGAGCCGTCGTACTTGATGACCTGGATGGCCGCCGTGTACGCGTTGTAGACGTTGTCGTCGGTCACCGGGGTACCCGTGGCGGCACCCGTGGCATCGACCGTCACGCGGTCGACATGCGCAGCCGCATCCGAGTTGGCGACCGTGAGAGTCGCCGTTCCCGTGATGGTCGCGCCGGGCATCCATTCGGCTGTACCGGGGGCGAAGGTCGCGTCCCAGCGAGCCGTGAGCTCTCCGTCGACGACACTCGCCGCGGCCGTGCTGCCGTCGGGGAACGTCCAGACGAGCGACTGGATGGCCGCACCCGAGAGGGTGTCATCGTGCAGCACGACCTCGCGCAGTCTGTCTGTTCCCGTGTTCGTCGAGGTGATGCTGATCTGGCGGGTCTCACCGGGCTGGTAGAACTCGCCATCGAGCATCGTGTCGGCGTCGTGGAAGACACCGTCGACGACATCACCCTTGACGATCGAGACCTGCGGGGTCACCGTCGTCGGGTTCTCGAGCGCCACGGCCACGGTGGTGTCCGCGCCGATCGTGATCGTGACCGGGCCGTCTGTTCCGATCGGCTGACCGTCGACCAGGAAGATCGGCTTGGCCCAGCCAGACAGCTCTGGAAGACCACCCTGCGGGGCGTTCTCGGTGAGCGTCACGACGGTACCCGCCGGCAGTGCCGGGCTGGTGAAGGTCGAGCCATTCGTCACAGAGAACGGCTTCGCCACGGTGTCGCCGGCCGCCTGGTAGGTGCCGGTGAAGGTGAAGCCCGGGGTCAGCGTGTCCTCGGCGGGGCCGGTGACATCTTTCGTGATCGAGAACAATCCGAGACGGAGTTCCGTGGGGTTCGTGAGCACGACCTGAACGGCTGCCTCACCGATCGTGAAGCTCGCTGTGCCGTCGGCGTTCGTGGTCACTCCGGGGCCGGACCACACGGGTGCGCCCCACTTCACGTCGGGAGCAGCCTCGCCCGGCGCCACCTCGGAGAGGGTGACCACTGTGCCACGCGGAAGGTCGGTAACGGTCTTGACCGAATCGGCCTTCGTGAGCGTGAGCTGCTTGGCCGTCTGGCCGGGCGTCGTGTAGTTCACCGTGTAGGCGAAGTCGTCGGGCACGGACTCTGCGGCATCACCCGTGACCAGCTTGGTCACCGAGAAGCCGTTGAGAAGCTGAAGGGTCGGGTTCTCCAGACCGACGGCGACCGTCGATCCGTCGCCGATTGTCAGCGTGGTCGAGGCGCCCGGGGCGGGGGTACCGCCGTCAACCGTCCAGATCGGCGTCTGCCAGCTGACGTCCGCAGGCGCTCCGGTGGGGATCGCCTCGCTGACGGTCACCACGGTGCCGAACGGAATGGCATCCGACTTCGCCGTGCTGCCCGGGGTGAGGGTGAGCGTCTTGGGCTCGGCCAGACCCGGGTAGGTGTAGCTGACGGTGAACTGCTGCTGGGCAGAAACGGAGCCAGCGGCGGCACCGGTGACCGACTTGGTGACCTCGAAGAAGCCATCGGCCACCAACGTGTTCGTGACGGTGATGACCGTCGGCGCAGCGCGCGTTCCCGTCACCTTCACGGCGCCCGTCGGGCTCACCGAGTAGTCGCGCACCGCGGAGGTCTTGTCCTCGGCGATCGTGGCCGATGAGCCGACCGGGAGGGTCACCGTCTTGCCGACCGTGTCGGTCGGGTCGACGACGATGCTCGCATTGGCGCCCACGTCGAGCTTGTCACCGCGGAAGTCCGTGGCGGCGAGGGTGACCGTGTAGGTGGCTCCGGCCGGAGCGACACCCCCGTCGGCAGAGATCTTCTTCACGACGGCGAGAGTGCCGTCGGCGACAAGGCCTGCGTCGTAGGTGTGGTCGTTCTCACCCGGGCCTCCGAGCACGATCGCGATCGAGGCGGACGTGTCGTCTGCGGTCGGAACGGCATCGGAGTCGACACTGTCGTTGGATCCGGCGTTGGGCGTCGTGAACCTGACCTCGCTCCAGTCGACCGTGCCGAACGTCGGGTCGTTGGTGAAGGCGTTGCCGGTCGTGGGCTTCACGAAGCGAACCGTGTAGTTTCCGCTTCCGGGAACGAAGCCCGCGGCCTCGAGAGCCGGGTCTGTGGTGGAGAAGTAGTACTCCCCGCCGTTCGTGGTCGTGGTCGTTCCGATGACCGTGCCGGCCTCATTCACGAGCTCGACCGTGACACCGTCGAACGCAGGCTCGTCGGCATCCTGGACGCCGTCCTGATCGGCATCGAACCAGACGCGGTTTCCGATCTCCACGGGGGCGAGCTGGGCGAGAGCCTGCACGACGGCGAGGCCACCACCCTTCTGGAAGGTTCCCGAAGGACTCGGCTTGGTGGTGTCGCCTGCTTCGGGGAGACCATTGGCATCGGCGATCTGCTGGTAACCACTGATCGGCTTGCCGGTAGAGGGCTGGAACCAGTTGAGTCCGGTGACGCGCACATCGTTGAGGGGGTCGTAAGTCGTGGCGACGATCGAATCGACTCCGGCGAGCGTGGCGAGGCCACCCAGCGCGACCTCGCGGTGGCTTCCGCCCGTGCCGAGGGCTTGACGGTCGTTGTAGTACTCGCCGCCGTTCGGACCCTCGTTGTTGCCCGCATTGGCAGACGTCGGTCGGTCGCCGACCTTGCCGTTGTTCTCGAGCGCATAGCCCGTCGCCGTGGGAGCGGCGACGAGAAGGTCGCCGCTGGCGACTGTCTGGTAGTACGTGGTGTTATCGGTGGTGTCGGTGCCGTAGTTGCGGTTTCCACCCTGGATGCTCGTACGGTCGGCCATGGCCAGCGTCATGTAGCCGTCGGTGTCGAAGTCGATGTCGGTGAGGACGGGCTGCGGGTAGTCCTGCACGTCGCTGCCCCATCCGGTGCGCGACACAGATCCCCAGCCACCCTTCCACTCGTTGACCCAGGAGTTCCAACGGAGCACGGGCGCCTGCTGGTTCAGCGGCACATTCGCACCGCTCAGAGTGTCGCCCTTGGCGTAGCCGAGCGAACCGTCGAGCACGCTGGTCCAGGAGCCTGTGTTGGACTCGGGAGCGCTCTTCACGTGGAGCTGCATGTTCGCGGCAGCAGCGGAGGACGGAACCGCCATCTGCTCGCCACTGTCGACATAGCCGACGAAGAGCTGGTTGCGGTGCACGGTCAGGGCCCAGGGACGCTGCCCGTCGGTGAGGCCGAGGTCGATGCCGTCGGTGTTGCCGGTGAGAGTGGGAGCGGCCGCGGGGTTGCTGATGTCGAGCTGGTAGATCTTCTTGTCGAAGAGGTTGACGAAGTAGAGCGACTTCTGGTCTGTGCTCACGGCGATAGCGCCGATTCCGACCTTGCCGGCCTGCACGAAAGCGTCGGTGTCGTGCGCGGGAGTGCCGGGCAAACTCAGTCCTCGGTCTGCGTCTGACTGCACGGTGCCGACGTCGACGAGGGTGGAGACGTCGAACCAGCTCTGCACCTCGGAACCAGACGACGCCAGGTCGCCCTTGGCGTCTACCGCGTTGGTGACGCGATAGATGCCGCCGATGCCCAGCGGGCCAAGACCCGCGTGACGCTTGTAGGTGGCCGCCGCGAAGAGGCTTCCGGTGCTCGCCTGGAACGCGGACCCCCATGTGCTTCCGACCTGCGGCACCGTGGCCAGAACCACTCGACCGGGATAGCCGCCGGAACCACCGGCCTGCTGCGCCTGGTTGCTCGCGTAGCTGGAGCTCCAGGGCTGAGCAACGATGGCCGGCGTGGTTTTCAGGCCGTCCGAGCTGGCGAGCCCCGAGTACTGGATCGCCGTGACGATCGGGGCGTTGCCCTGCGAGTAGTCCTCCGGAGCATTCACCCCGTAGTCGACGCCGCTCTCGCCGACCGAGACGAACTGAACGCTCGTGCCGTTGTCCGTTCCGTGCGCTGCAGGCTTGTACTCCGACGGCACGCCCGAGAACTCCACACGCACCGCGGATCCCGACGAGCCTTCGACGGGGATGGAATATGTTCCGTCGGCGCCGGTCGTAGCCGACCAGACCTTGCCTCGCGCATCCGTCGCGGTGGCCGTGATGCCGCCGAGACCCCGGTCGTTCGCGATGCCAGACGTGGGGGTGTGACCGGAATCGAAGGCTCCGTTCGAGTTGAAGTCGCGGTAGACGCGACCCTCCACGCTGCCGTCTGCGGCGAGGGCGGGAGCGGGAGCACTCGCTCCGGCGAGCATTCCACCAGCGACGAGGGCGGTGACGACCGAGAGAGCGATCGCCGCCTTTCCACGCTGCTGACCCCGAGTACGGGGAGTTTTTTGGGCGTTGATAAGCAAGAAAGTTCTTTCCGTCGGAAGGATGATTCGAGGGCGACATGACCCGGATGAAAACACGCGAGGTTTTCTCAGTTGAAAGCTGAGAATATGCCGACTTTTGCCGCCGAAAACGGGTTCCGTGGTCGAACCGGATCGATTTCACCCGCGATTTCACCCCACTCAGAAACTTCCGCCCCCAGAACGGGGCCGTCGCCGTCGGCGTAGTCTGGAGCCATGCCCGAGGGAGATACCGTCTACCGCACGGCTCGCCATCTCGACGCAGCCTTGGCAGGCCAGACGCTCCTCGGCTCTGATTTCCGAGTCCCCCGCTATGCCGAGATCGACCTCTCCGGCCGCACGATCGACGGCGTCGTCAGCATCGGAAAACACCTGCTCACTAGGGTCGGCGATGTCAGCATCCACAGCCATCTGAAGATGGAGGGCTCGTGGCACCTGTATCGGCCCGGTTCTCGGTGGAAGCGTCCTGCGTCGACCGCCCGGCTCATCCTGACGACCGACGACTGGGTCGCGGTCGGGTTCGATCTCGGCACCATCGACGTCGTCAGCCGTGACGACGAGGGCTCCGTCGTCGGTCACCTGGGGCCGGATGTGCTGGCGCCCGACTGGGGCGCGGCATCCGAGGCTCAGGCGGTCGCCCTCGTGCAAGCCGCCCCCGAGAGGGAGATTCACGTCGCCCTTCTCGACCAGCGCAACCTGGCAGGACTCGGCAATGTCTACGCCAACGAACTCTGTTTTCTCAGAGGCGTGCTGCCCACGCGTCCCGTCGCCGAGGTCGATGTGCCGCCGCTGATCGCTCTCGCTCACCGCGCGATCCTCGTCAATCGCGACCGCACCGAGAGGTCGACGACGGGAGACCTGCGCTCGGGTCGACAGAGCTGGGTCTATCGCCGCGAGAACCAGCCGTGCCGTCGCTGCGGCACGCGCATCCGGGCCGGAAAACTCGGTGCCGACGAATTGAAACTGCGGGACGTCTACTGGTGCCCGCGCTGCCAGACATAACGCCTCGGCGTACCCCGGGGAGGTACTCCGATAGGGCGAGTATCCTGGCCGGGTGATCGACGACATCAAGAAGCGCGCCCTGCACCGAACCCGCATTCTGGAGGGGCAGCTCCGTGGCCTCGAGAAGATGATCGAGAGCGAGGAGTACTGCCTCGACATAATCACGCAGTCGCTCGCGATTCAGAAGTCGCTCGGCTCGCTGAACAAGCTGATGGTCGAGAACCATCTGAAGACCCATGTGACAGACATGTTCGAGGCCGGCGGCGAGACTCGCGACGGCGCCATCGACGAGCTCGTCAAGATCTACGAGCTCAGCCGCAACCGTTCCTGATCCGCGGCGCCCGTGCGGGCATCCGGTAACGTCGTCGGCGTGACCGATTTCTCTCCGACCCAGCCGCAGATCGACGACGCTGCGGTGGTGTGGTCGATCCCCCGTGACGAACTCGCGACCCGCCTCCCCGGCTCCCCACTGCTCCTGATCATGCACGGCTACGGCTCGCACGAGGCCGACCTCATCTCATTGGCCCCGTATCTGCCGGGCGGAATCGTCTGCGCGAGCCTGCGCGCGCCGCTCATCGCACCGGCTCCGATCCAGAACGGCTTCGCCTGGTTCCAGATCGGCGAACCGGGCAATCCAGAGCCGGCAGGGGTGGATGCCGCGGCCCGCGGGGTTCTCACCTGGCTCGACGGTCTCGCCACCGACTACGGCGCGCCCGCCGCCGTCTCCACTCTCGGCTTCTCTCAGGGGGGCGCGATGGCACTGCAGCTGTTGCGCCACGCGCCGGAGCGCTTCGCCTCGGCGGTGAACCTGTCGGGCTTCGTCGTCTCCGGCGACGCCCCCTCCGATGCCGCCCTCGAGACGCTGCGCCCGCGCGTCTTCTGGGGCCGCGACGAGCGCGACCCGATCATCCCCCCGTCGGCCGTCGCCCGCACCGCCACCTGGCTCGAGACGCACGCCGAGGTCGATGCTCGCCTGTACCCGGGAGCTGGACACGGCATCGTGGGCGACGAGATCTCCGCGGTTCGCGAGTTCCTCGATCAGACGCTGCTGGTAGCAGCCGAGGCCTAGGCGCGATGGCCAAGAAGCCTTCCGCCGCCGGCCCCACGACGGCGGCCACCATGGCCCTGACCAGGGCGGGCGTCGCGTTCATTCCGCACGCCTATGCGCACGATCCAGCGGTCACCGACTTCGGCACAGAAGCCGCGACGGCACTCGGGATCGACGCCGAGCGGGTGTTCAAGACACTGATGGTCGACACCGACGCGGGGCTCGGCATCGGCATCGTTCCCGTCAGCGGCATGCTCGATCTCAAGGCACTGGCCGGCGCACTCGGCGGCAAGAAGGCCGCCATGGCCGACCTCGCGATCGCCGAACGCAAGAGCGGCTACGTCGTCGGAGGCATCAGCCCGTTCGGGCAGAGAACTGTCCTGCCGACCGTGCTCGACGACTCGGCACTGGAGTTCGACACGATCCTGGTATCGGGCGGTCGTCGCGGCTTCGACATCGAACTCGCCCCGGCGGATCTGCTGGCCGTGACTCGGGGAACGGCCGCGCGCATCCGACGCCTGTAGCGAGGGTCGCGATCTGGTGCAGCCTCAGCACGACCTCGTCGCTAGTCGACGACCTCGGGCTCCCAGTGCACCCTTCGTCAGGCCAGATCGCCGTCGGAGAGCGCCTCGTCGTCGAGCATCTCGACCCAGCGGGCGAGGAAGGCCGCACCCGCGTCGTCATGGATGAGCGCGCCCGCTGTGAGCACCGGATAAGCGGTCTCGGGGATTCCGTCCTCCGGGCGCACGTCGACGTGCACCACCGCCTCGCCTCGTTCGTGCAGCCAGGTGGCCATGGCATAGTCGCCGCGCGAATCGCCCATGGTTCGCCACTCCGTGGAAATCGGCCCGGTTCCCTCGAGCAGCATCAGCGCGCGCTCGGCCCCGAAGTCCTTGCCGACCCTGAGTGACTCGAAGTCTGTCGAGATGATCGACGGGTCGGCGCGATACTGCACGGCGCCGGATGCGTCGGGATAGTCGACCGTGCCCCGTCGCGCCCCGAAACCGCGGGCATTCAGGAGCGCGATCGCGGCCTCGTCGATCTCGAGCTGGCGCGCGAGGAACGATTCCTTCGACACGTCGAGGCGCTGCTCGTAGGTCACGGTCGCGCGCTTGGACTCGTCGTAGAACACGAGGTCTGCGTAGCGCTCTGCCACGAGCGCTCGCACGTCGTCGGCGAATCCGGGCGGCGGCGCGAGCGAGGCGTCGATGGACAGCTCCCCGGCGCCCTCGGGCGTGATCGCGAACCAGGTCGCGCCCTTCTCGCAGATGGCGAAGACGCGTGCGTGCGCCTCGAGTCCCGCCGCCAGGAGCGGCTCCACGACCTCGTCGGCGATGAACGCATCCGACCGCCCGGTATTGAAGATCACCGGAACGCCCGCGTTCGCCAATGCGGCGAGATCACGACCGATCGACGGCACGTTGATGGAACGGGTCACCGGGCTGGCGATCGGTCCGTCGACGTCGAGAAGGAGTCCGAACTGGCGAGAGGAAGTCACCCGATCCATTCTTCCGTACGCCGAGCGCGGTCGTTCGCGCAGAGCGCGGTGGCGGGACCGCCACGCTCGGCGGGAGCCAGCGCGCTGGGCGAGCGGCTCTACGCCGTCTGCGGTCAGCGGCCCTTCTGGCGGTATCCGCCCGAGGGCCGGGGCTTGCGCGCCGTTCCCAGCGGTCGAGGCGTCTTCGCGGCGGCGCCCTTGGCAGCTCCCTTGGCTGCGCCCTTTGAACCCTTTGCACCCTGAGCGCCCGTTCGAGGCTTCTTGCCCTCGTTCTTGGGCGCCTTTTGATCGGCGGACACACTCGACGACGCGGCGGGCGCCGCGACGCGCGAACTCGTGGCCCGCCTGCCGCGCACGATTCCGATGAACTCCTCGATGCGGTCGCTCGGATCTCCGGCCATCCAGCACAGAGCGATCTGCGTCTCCGGCAGGTCGAGCACAGGCCGCGCCACCACGTCTTTGCGCGCGTGCAGGCGAGCGACGGAGTGCGGCAGCACGACGATGCCGGTTCCCGCGGCCACCAGATCGAGCGCGTCTTCGACCGATGCGGGCTCGGGCAGATCAGGCCGAGTGCCCTCGATCATCTCGGTCGCGATGTCGGACCAGCCCTCGACCTCGTCGGGGTGCTGAATCAAGTGCTCGTCTGCCAGCTCGGCCAGACGCACCTCCTCAAGCTCCGACAGCGGGTTGTCTTTCGCGACGACGACGACCGGCACCTCGTCGTAGAGCCGGATGGCGCTGAGCCCCTCGCCGTCGATGGGCAGGCGCACGAAGGCCACGTCGGCGAGGCTCTCTCGCAGCACCGACACCGCGTCGTCGCCGAGGGTGGGCAGCACGACGAGGGGGATGTCGGGGTGACGCGTCTCCCACTCGGTCGTCCACTTCGTGATCGTCACTCCGGGCACAAAGGAGATCCGGAACGGAACCGGCCGCGCCGCCTCCTCTGCCGCCAGGGCGGCCCGCTCATCGCCCGCCACGATCAGCGCCGGAGCGGCCTCGAGAAGCGAGCGACCCGCATCCGTGAGCTGTGTGCCGGGGAGTTCGCGGTCGAACAGCGGGTAGCCGAGCTGCGCCTCGAGGTCGACGACGGCCTTGCTCAATCGGGTGCGGGCGATGCCGAGCGCGAGCGCGGCGCGGCCGAAGTGCAGCTCCGTGGCGACGGCGGAAAACCATCTCAGGGTGGTCGGGTCGATGTCCACGGGGCTCCTCGAAGGCTGATGACCGGGCAACAGGTCAGGTCTCAGGCTACCCTTGGCATCATGACGCCCGCGAAAACCCCCCAGACAATGAAGCCCGCCACCGCGGCCAAGAAGCTCGGCGTGCTTCTGGATGCGACGCCCGCCGACTTCCAGCAGGGCACGGTGTCGCGCACTCAGCTCGACGAGCTGCTCGCCACGCCCCCGGAGTGGGTCGTTCAGCTGCGACTCAACGGACCGCATCCACGCCAGATCGTCGCCTCGAAGCTCGGAGTCACCATCTCGGGCCTTTCTCGCGGTGGCGTCACCGAGCCGCTCACCACGGCCGAGATCCAGGAGCTGCTGGCGAACCGCCCGGAGTGGCTCGTGCGCGAGCGCGCGACGCAGGCCGAGGTGCGCCGCGAGGCCGCCCGCGTCAAGCAGCTGAACGAGGAGAAGGCCCGCAAGGCAGCCCATCTCGCTCGTCAGGAGAGTCAGCGCGCCGCCGCAGCCTCCAACTGATCCGCGGTGAGCGCATCGGTGCCTGACCAGCCGGTCGCAGCCGAACCGGGTACCTCGACGCCGCGTGCGGCCGACATCCGACGGTGGCGGCGCTACCTCGCCGACGAGCAGCTCGAGGCGGCCGTCTACCGCGATCTGGCCGAGCGACGCACGGGCGAGGAACGCGAGATCCTGCTGGCTCTCGCCGATGCCGAGGCCCGGCACGAGCAGCACTGGCGCCGCCTGTTGGGAGACGACGTCGGGCGTACGCTGCGGGGCGCCACCCGCACCCGCGTCCTCGGCTTTCTCGCCAGACGCTTCGGATCCGTCTTCGTGCTCGCCCTCGCGCAGAGAGCCGAGGGCCGCTCGCCCTACGACACCGACACCGACGCGACGGCCGCGATGGCCGCAGACGAGCGCATCCACGAAGAGGTCGTGCGCGGACTCGCGACCCGAGGGCGCATGCGGCTCTCAGGAACGTTCAGAGCCGCGGTCTTCGGCGCGAACGACGGTCTCGTGTCGAACCTCGCCCTCGTCATCGGCATCTCTGCGAGCGGTGTGCCGACCCACGTCGTTCTGCTCACCGGCATCGCTGGCCTGCTTGCCGGCGCGCTGTCGATGGGGGCGGGCGAGTACGTCTCGGTGCGTTCTCAGCGCGAGCTGCTCGAGTCATCCACTCCCGATCCCGATGCGCGAAGCGCCGTCGCCGACCTCGACGTGGATGCCAACGAGCTCGCTCTCGTGTACCGAGCGCGGGGCATGAGCGAGGCAGACGCAGAGGAGCACGCCCGCGAAGTGCTGCGCACGCACGACCTCGCTCTCACGGCCGACCCCGCCGTGCACGCGCAGAGCGACGAGCACGAGGCGGTCGGCACGGGAATCAGTGCCGCCCTCTCGAGCTTCTGCTTCTTCGCGTCGGGCGCGATCATCCCTGTTCTGCCCTATCTGTTCGGGCTCTCAGGACTGCCGGCGCTGCTCATCGCCGCACTGCTCGTGGGCCTGGCGTTGCTCGCGACCGGCGCGATCGTCGGCATCCTCTCGGGCGCTTCGCCGCTCAAGCGCGGGCTACGCCAGCTCGCCATCGGTTACGGGGCGGCGGCCGTGACCTATCTGCTCGGACTCCTCTTCGGCACAAGTGGCGCCTGAGGTGGCAGAGCAGACGAATAGCCACGTCTGTGACGATAAACTCGCGATGTGAATTTTCGCCTCCTCCCCGCACTACTGGCACTCGCGCTCGTCGCCACCCTGAGCGGCTGCGCCGTCGACGCGAAGCCATCCGGCCCCACGAACGCCTCGTCGGCGACCGTGCGCGTGCCGGCCGATGCCGCCACGATCCAGGAGGGCGTCGATAAGGTGCCCGAGGGCGGAATGGTTCTCGTCTCCCCCGGCACCTATACCGAAGAGGTCACGGTCTCGACGAAGAACATCACTCTGCGCGGAGTCGACCGCGACGGGGTGATCATCGATGGAGAGGGGCTGCGGGCCAACGGGATCCAGGTGATCGCCGACGGCGTGCGTGTGCAGAACCTCACCGTGACCAGGCACACCTTCAACGGGGTGCTCGTCACGGGGATGCACGACGAGAACGGCCCTCAGGCACACAACCTCACGGGCTATCAGAAGCTCGACCCCGAGAAGTTCCCTCCCCTGCAGCGCTTCGAGGTCGACCACGTCACCGCCACGAACAACGGCCTCTACGGCATCTACGCCTTCAACTCGCAGAACGGGGTGCTGAGCAACAACTACGCCTCGGGCTCGGCGGATTCCGGCTTCTATGTGGGCCAGTGCCAGAACTGCTCGATCCTGGTCTCGGGCAACGTGGCCGAGCGCAATGCCATCGGCTATGAGAACGCGAACGCGTCGGACTCCGTCGTGATCACGGGCAATAGATTCTCGGGCAACCGTGTGGGGCTCACCCTGCTCAGCTGGTACCAGGAGGCCTTCGTTCCCCAGCGCGGCGCGACCGTGGTCGGCAACGTGATCTCCGACAACAACTCCGCGGACTCCCCCGCTCAGGCCCAGGGCGGCTTCGGCATCGGTGTGGGGCTCTCGGGAGCACAGAGCGACAGCCTCGAGCGCAACATCATCGCCGGCAACAGCGTCTCTGGCGTGCAACTGTCGAACACCGAAGACATCGCAACGACGGGAACACGACTGACAGACAACTCCCTCTCGGGCAACGGGGTCGATGTCGCCGATGTCGCGGCCACGCGCAGCCCCACGACGACCACCTGCATCACCCCCGACGCGGGTCTGATCGTGCTGCCCGCCGACCTGGCGTCATCCTGCACGACCGGCGCCTCTGCGAGTGTGCCGACATCGGCCCTGCCTGCCGTGCAGACACCCGCGGGAGTGTCGTTCCTCAAGGTGGGCCAGCCCCGTCCTCAGCCGAACCTCGACGGCGATCTGACCGCTGTTCCCGATGCCCTGCCGAAGACCGGCCCGGCGAGCTCTTTCGACGCCGCAGGTGTCGCGCTCCCCGCCGCCGATCTGCTCGCCAGCAGCACGGGAACCCGATGACCGGCGCCGAAGCACCCAAGGGACCCAGCCGTCGCGCGCTGCTCGGCGCGCTCGGTATCGCGGTGGGTGCCGGTGCCGCGGGCGCGGCGGGTGCGCTCACCGCGACGGGCTCGTGGCCCGGCGAGACGAAAGCACCGGATGCCGGCGCCACGCCCGCGGGTTCGTCCGGCCAGCCGGTGCCCGCGAGCGGCCGCTATCAGGCGGGAATCGCGCGCCCCGCGACCCCCCAGCACTTCGGCTTGCTGCTCGTCTGCGACCTCGACAGCACCGACACCGCGTGGCTCGGTACGCTGGGGCAGCGGATCCTCGAGCTGACCACGACCGCGACGCCGACCGACGTGCTGCCCGACGGACCGGGCGATCTGACGGTGACGGTAGGCCTCGGGCCGCGGATCGTTGCGGCACGCGACCCCGCACTGCCGGGCGCCCAAGACCTGCCCTCGTTCGCCGGAGACGAGACGATCGAGCCACACCGCCGAGGTGGCGACCTGCTGCTCGCTCTCTACTCAGACGACCCCAGCGTGCTCACCGCCGTGGGCGACGATCTGCTCACCCTGGTGCCGGGCGCGACCCCACGCTGGCGTCAGCGCCTCTTCCGCGGACACGGCGAACACGGCGTCGTGCGCAACCCGTTCGGATTTCTCGACGGCATCATCGTGCCCCACGGCGACGAAGAACTCGCCGAGAACGTGTGGATCGGAACCGGAACCGCCGACGCCGCGCTGGCCGCGGGCACCGTGTGCGTCATCCGGCGGCTGCGTCTCGACACGTCGGGCTTCGCCGCCCTGGGAACGCCCGCGCAGGAGCGGGTCATCGGACGCGAACGCATCGACGGAACCCCACTCTCAGGCGGGCCGAAAGACGGCGAGGTCAACCTGAACGCGAAGACACCGGAGGGCGAGTTCATCACCCCGTTGCGCAGTCACGCGCGCGCGGCGCACCCGTCGTTCACGGGATCGTCGCTGATGCTGCGGCGCGGCTACGCGTTCGACGACGGCCTACTGCCAAGCGGAGAGGCCGATGCGGGCCTGGCGTTCATCTGCTTTCAGAACACCCTGCGCACGTTCGTCGCGACACAGCAGCGGCTCGACGAGAACGACGACCTGATGAAGTACGCCACGCCGACGGGCAGCGCGACCTTCTTGATCCTGCCGGGGTTCTCAGCGAGCTCGCCGCTGTCGTTCTGAGAGGCGGAAGCTACTTCTTCTTGACGTTCGTCACGGCGTCGGAGGAGTGATTCGCCGCACCGCTCTTGGTCTTCTTATCTGCCCGCTTCTCTTTGAGAGAGCGTGCTGCCGGCTTGGCGACGGCCTTGCGTGCTGATTTCTCGCCCATGGTGCATCCTCGTTTCGAGAGCCCGGATGACCCTTGTCTCGACGATAGGCCCTCTGCGACGGAGCCATCCACCATCCAGGCGACTTGGGAGAATCAGACCTCAGTAAGACGTCAGGTACGACATCGCCACGGAGACCATGCCGACGATCTTGACGGTCACCACCACCTGCTCCCGGGGCCGCCGGTGGGATCCGGGAACCAGCCCGCGGCCGGAGCGACGTTGTCGAAGTTCGGTGGGTTCGTCATTCGAAGCCCTTCTCTGTCAAGACGAACAGCGGAATCTCGCGATCGGTCTTCTTCTGGTACTCGGCGTAGTCAGAATAGGCGGCGACGGCGCGCTCCCACCACACGGCCTTCTCGTCACCCGTGACCTCGCGGGCGATGTAGTCCTTCTTCACCGGGCCGTCCTGCAGCTCGACGTGCGGCTGGGCGAGCAGGTTGTAGTACCAGACGGGATGCTTCGGGGCACCTCCGAGAGACGCGACGACGGCGTACTCGCCCTCGTGCTCGACCCGCATCAATGCGGTCTTGCGCAGCTTGCCCGACTTGGCGCCCACAGAGGTGAGCACGATCACCGGCATTCCGCGCAGCGTGGTGCCGCGAGTACCGCCGGATGCCTCGTACTCCTCGACCTGCTCACGCGCCCAGTCGGACGTGCTGGGTTCGTAGTCGCCTGTCAGTGGCATCAGGTTTCTCCTTCTGTCGATGGTCTGCTGCACCGACACTACGCTGGCAGACAGAACGATTCGAAGGAGCACGCCATGGTTCGGAAGAACCGCGCACTGTATGTCGAGACCACGGTCAGGGCCGACATCGACGAGATCTGGCGCCTCACGCAGACCCCGCAGCTGCATTCGCGCTGGGATCTGCGCTTCAGTCTGATCGCCCCCGAAGCCGAGCAGTCCGCGGACGACTCCCCCTCCCGATTCCGCTATGAACGGCGGCTGCCGTTCCACACGATTCGGGGAACCGGAGTCTCCCTCGGCGAGCGCACCGGAGCTCGCGGCGCCCGGACCTCCGCCCTCGTCTTCTCGACCCGCGATCCCCTCTCGCCGCTCGCCTCTGGCCGTGGATACTGGCGGTATCTACCGAATGCCGACGGATCGACGACGTTCACCACGGGCTACGACTACGTGCCTTTCGCGGGCCGCACCGGAGCCCTGCTCGACCGCATCGTGCTGCGTCGCGTGGTGTGGTGGATGACCGCGTGGAGCTTCGATCGACTGCGCATCTGGGCGGAGACCGGAACGCCTCCGGAATCCTGGCCGATCGCATCCGTCGCCGCGTTCTGGAGGGCCGAGAGGCCGAAGGCCTCGCGCTGCCGCTCCCGCCCGGCGCGCGCTGCGCGCGACCACGACGCGATGTCCGACGCCCCGGCGTCGCTGGCCGGGCTGGTCCACGAGTGACCGCCATCTTCGCGCTGGCGCTCGGTGAGCAGTTCGAGCGGCTGCACCCGATGATGAAGAAGAGGTTCGGCGTCGGCCTCGACGCGGGCTACGCATGTGTGGGCACGGGAACGATGACCCGCATCAGGCGCGGCCCCTGGTGGACCGTGCCCTTTCTCTGGATCGGTCGCGTCCGCAATATCCTCGTGCCGATTCAAGGCACCGATGTTCCTTTCACCGTCGAGAACTTTCCCTATCGCGATCCTCTCGGACGCGAGACGGTCACGTTCGTGCGCAGCTACGGCGCCGGCCCTCGGCCTCATCGTTTCGACGCCACCATGATCTACAGCGAGCGGGCTGGGCGCGTCATCGACTACCTCGGCACGCATCAGCATCTCGCCGTCGACCTCGATCTCAGGGTGAACGACGACGGCTCACTGCTGCTGCTCTCAGACGCGCAGCGCTTCTACGAGGGCCCGGTCGCCTTCCGTTTTCCGATGCTCTTCAGCGGGCGTGCCGAGCTGCACGAGAGCTACGACGACGCGGCGCAGCTCTATCGGATAAAGCTCGAGGTGCGCAACCGTTGGTTCGGCTTCCTCTTCGGATACGAGGGCACGTTCAGCTGCACGTTTCCCCCTGCTCTGGATGCTCCGGCCGAACTCAAACCGGTTCGGCACGAGCGACGGGAGTAGCCCCCGGGCCCGCGCTGCGCACCGCTCCGATGCTCGCGGTCACGACGAGCGCGATGGCGAGCACTCCGACGAGCGAGATGTGCTGAGCCAGAAGCACGACCCCGGCGAGCGCCGCGATCGCGGGCGCCAGACTCATCAGAATCGCGAAGGTCGACGAGGGGATGCGTCGCAGCGCGAACAGCTCGAGGGCATACGGAATGGTCGACGAGAGGATCGCGACGGCTGCCCCGAGAAGCAGGATGTCGGGCCGCACGAGCTCCGGGCCGGCGACGGCGACCCCGAGCGGAAGGGTGAGCACCGCGCCGATGGCCATGGCGAGGGCGAGGCCGTCGAGCCGGGCGAAGCGACTGCCCGTGCGGGACGACAGCAGAATGTACCCGGCCCAGCTCGCTCCGGCTCCCGCGGCGAAGAGCACCCCCACGGGATCGAGTTCCCCGAAGCTGCCCTGCCCCAGCAGAAAGACTCCGACGAAGGCGAGAACCGCCCAGAGCCAACTGGATGCGCGTCGACTCGTGGCCACCGAGAGCACGAGCGGCCCGAGAACTTCGATGGTCACGGCTGCGCCGAGCGGGATGCGCGCCAGGGCCTCGTAGAACAGGCCGTTCATCACGGCGAGGGCCAGGCCGAACAGCACCACCGTCATCCAGTCGCCGCGGCTACGGCCCCGCAGCGACGGCCGCGCTATCGCGAGAAGGATGAGAGCGGAGAAGGTGAGCCGCAGCGAGACCATGCCCAGCGCACCGACGCTGGGGAACAGCAACACGGCGAATGCCGCGCCGACCTCCTGGCACGCCAGCCCTGCGACGACGAGCCCCGCCGCTCCGACGGGGCCGCCGAGACGGGCACGTGTCATTCGTCGAGCAGAACCTTGCCCGGGTTGAAGTGGCGACCGGGGTCGACAGCTCCGAAGAGTCCGCGCATGATCTTGACGCCCTCGGTCGAGATGTCCTGCTCCATCCAGGGAGCGTGCTCGAGACCGACGCCGTGGTGGTGCGACAGCGTTCCGCCGGCGTCGATGAAGGCCTGCTGGATCGCACCCTTCACCACGTCGTAGTTGGGGATCGCATCGCCCGTGTCGAGGTAGGCGAACGTGAAGTACAGGCAGGCGCCCGACGTGTAGGAGTGCGACAGGTGAGCCATGATCCAGCCCTTGACGCCGATCTCGTCGAACGCGTGGTTGGCGCTGGCGATCACGTTGCGGTAGAGCTCGGGCAGCTTGGCCCAGGGCGCGGCGGTCTCGGACACGTCGGCCGATCCACCCCAGTCGAGGAACCAGTCGCGGATGTACGGGGTGTCGAACTTCTTCTGGTCGTAGAGCACGCCCGGGCCCTTGCCGACCGTGATGCCACCGTGCTTCTTGACGATGCCGGCGATGATCTTCTGGTTCGTCGCGACCAGCTCTTCGCCGCCCTCGTTTCCGACGAACGAGAGGCACATCTTGTCGGTGTCCCAGCCCTTGGCCTTCAGGAACACGCCGAGGCCTTTCGTGGCGAGAGCCGAGAAACCCTTGCTCTTCTTCGACGTGGCGAACGAGAACAGCGTCTCGTTGCCGTCGGACACGCGGGTTATCGAGGGGGTCGCGTCACTCTCGGAGATCTCCCGCATGGCCGCGAGACCCGCGTCCCAGGTGGGGTAGAGATAGGCGAGGATCTCGCGCTTGGCCGGGATGCGGTGGATCTGCACGGTGACCTCGGTGATGACACCGAGGCGCCCCTCGCTGCCGAGAATCATCTCGCGCACGCTCGGGCCGGTCGACGTGCTGGGCAGCGGGCGCAGCACGAGCACTCCGCTGGGGCGCACGACCCGCAGGCCCTTGGCGATGTCCGCGATGTCGCCGAACTTGTCGCTCTGCATGCCCGAGGAGCGCGTCGCCACCCAGCCGCCCACGGTGGAGTGGGTGAAGCTGTCGGGGAAGTGGCCGAGGGTCCAGCCGGCGGCGTTGAGCTCGGCCTCGAGATCTGGCCCCTGGGCGCCGCCCTGGATGCGCGCGAGACTCGAGTCGGCGTCGACCTCGATCACGCGGTTGAGCCGGCCGAGGTCGAGAGACACGACGGTGCGCTCCTCGCTGGCGAGGGGCTCGAGGCTGCCGGCGATGTTGCTGCCGCCACCGAAGGGGATGAGCACGGCGTCGGCCGCAACGACCGCATCGACGATCAGCCTAACCTCGGCCTCGTTGGCCGGGTAGACGACGACGTCGACGGCACGGGGGAACGCACTGGTGCGAACGCGGATGAGGTCGCGGATGCTCTTTCCGAAGGTGTGCACGACGCGGGACATGTCGTCGGTCTCGACGTGCTCGTCGCCGACGATTCCGGCGAGCAGCAGAACGAACGACTCCGCCGCGCGACTGGAGGGGACATCGATGTCGTCGAATGTCGGCGGCTCGCCCTTGGTCTTCGTGAGGTCGAGTCCGAGGTTCTTCTTCACGAACGGCGCGAAACCGGGCTTGTTCTCGTGGTGGAAAGCGACGCCGTCGACGCCCCAGCCCCACCATTTCATGTGCTTGACATCGCTCATTGAAGGGCTCCTCTAGATCGTGGGGACTGGCCAAGGATAGTCTCGGAATGAAGCTCGCGCAGGCGCAGGATCTCTTGCTTCGTGCGCTCGGCGAAGTGACCGGGGGTCTCCCCCGCGATCGGTCGAAGAGGCTCACCGAAGACGACGCCGACCGGGTAGCGGCCCCGTCGGGGCCAGTTCGCTCCCCGCGGATGAGCCACGTGGGCGCCGATCAGAGCCATGGGAATGGTCGGTACGTCGCACGATGCGGCGAGCGCCGCGGCTCCGGGCTTGAACGCTCCGACCTCGCCGTCTTTCGATCGTGTTCCCTCGGGGAAGATCAGGATCGGAATGCCTCGAGACAGGAGCGACCGGGCACTGATCGACTTCGCCTTCGATTCCATGCGCTTCACGGGGAAGGCGTTGAAGAAGAGGGCTGTGAGGCCGCGCCTCCACCACACAGCGAAGAAGTAGTCGGCCGCGGCGCCGGTGGCGAGGTAACGCGCCAGGCGCCGTGGGAGCGAGCCGACGATGAGCGGCGCATCCAGATGGCTGGAGTGATTCGCGACGACCACGAACCCTCCGGCTACGTCTTTGAGCTTCTCGCGGCCGATCACGGTGACTCGGGTGAGCGACCAGATGAGGGGCTTCAGCAACCCGCGCTGCACCACGAAACGGGCTGCCGCGTGCGTAGGCGAGTTGAATCGATCACGCTCGCCGGCGACATCGCCGGGGCGTCTTGGTGACGCGGGTTCTCGTTCAGCCATCTAGGTGACCGGCTTCTTTCGACTCGAGGAAATCGACCCGGAGACTGCGCGAATCGCACTCCTCGGTGCGTGGCGAGCCAACCAGATGAGGGTTCGGTACCGAACAGTCGGTATGGAGATTACCCTGCCTCGGTCAACGTCGCGCAAGCATGCCGTGACAAGTTGTTCGGCGTCGAGCCACAAGAAGTTTGGAATGCTCGACGCCTTGATTCCGGCCCGCTCGTGAAACTCGGTGTGCACCCAGCCCGGGCAGAGCGCCGTCACGCCGATTCCTGTGCCGCGCAGTTCGACGGCGAGTCCCTCGGTGAACGAGGTGACCCACGCCTTCAACGCGGAATACGCGCCCATCGTCACGAAACCCGCTGTACTCGAGACGTTCACGATCTTTCCCGAGCCGCGCGGCAGCATCCCGCGCGCGGCGGCGCCGGAGAGCACAAGCACCGCTCGGCACATGACCTCGAAGGCACGGTCGTGGGCCGAGACATCGGCGTCGATGAGCGACGTGTGCACCCCGAATCCGGCGTTGTTCACGAGCATGTCGATCGGCCGAGAGGCGTCTTCGAGACGTTCGGCGACGCGGGCGACATCGTCGCGGTCGGCGAGGTCGGCCGGGAAGATCTCGACCGAACGGCCGAGGGCGCGGATCTCATCGGCCATCTCCTCCAGTCGCGGAACGCTTCGAGCGACGAGAACGAGGTCATATCCCTGCGCAGCGAGGGACCGGGAGAACGCAGCACCGATGCCAGACGTTCCTCCCGTAACGAGAGCTACAGCCATGGGGTTAGGTTAGTCTGCTCTTCACGGCGTCGTTTACGCACGCAGGTTTTCGACCAGTCGGCAGGGCTTTCATGACATCCACAGACGCAGCTTCGAGTGCGCGGTTCGACGTGCGGGCGTTCGCCAGCACTGCCCGCGGCACACTCCGCCCCGAGCTCCAGCTCGAGGGCTACGAGGCCTCTCAGCTCTCGCCCGATGCGGTTCATCTGCTGCGCTACCTCGGTCGGCTCGAGAGCGCGACCATGGAGCAACTGCGCAACCTGCTCGTGACGGCCACCCACAAAGACGCTCGAGTCACCGCGTTTCTCGTGACCTGGGCCTTCGAGAAGTTCTGGATCGCCGACGCGATCGACCAGATCCTCGGAGCCAACGGCAGCATCGGCGCGCAGGTGGGCGACGAGGGCACGCCGCGCTCCGATCGCTCCGAGTCGGCCGAGCGCCGCGGACCGATCCGACGCGCCATCCTGGCCATGGGCCAGGGCGTGCCGCTCACCGGTGTGCATATGACAGCCGGCCTCATCGACGAGTGGGTCATGGCCACGGCCTACGAACGACTGGATGCTGTGGCCGGGCACCCGACGCTCAGCGCGACACTCGACACCATCCGCGGCATCAAGGCCCGGCACGAGTCGTTCTTCGCCGAAGAAGCTCGTCGCCGCCTCGCCGAGTCGGCCAAGACCGTCAAACAGGCGACGAGCCAGCTCTCGCACGCAGCGTGGCCGATCGGCGCGGTCGATCGCTCAGACGCAGACAGAACCTTCTTCGAACAGATCGTCTTCGGCGGTGCCGACGGACTCCAGCGCGCAACCACGATCGGAAACAGAGTGGCAGAACTTCCCGGCCTGACCCCGCAGACCGGCGACGCCGTCGCCCGAAAGCTGCGATCGTGAGCGACGCGGTGGCCAGCACCGTGAGCGAGGCACTGTCGTGGACTGCGTCCTCCGATCTCGGCGACGCCCACGTCTTCATCACCGGAGGAACCGGTTTCGTCGGCCAGGCGATCGTCGAACGGCTGCTCTCATCGCATCCGGCGACCACGATCTCGCTGCTCATCCGCACCAAGGGCAGCACCACCGCCGACGACCGCCTGCGCACCCTCCTGCGCAAGCCCGTGTTCGGCCCGTGGCGCGAGCGCGTCGGCGAAGAAGAGGTCGAGCGCGCCGTGCGCGAGCGGCTGCGCGTGATTCCGGGCGACCTCGCCAACGTTCCGCCGCTGCCGGCCGATCTCGACGTCGTGATCCACAGCGCATCCACCGTGTCGTTCGACCCGCCCATCGATCAGGCCTTCGAGACGAACCTCGGCGGTGCGATCGCTCTCTACACGGCCCTGGCCGAATCCGGCGGCGACCCGCACGTGGTGCACGTGTCGACGGCTTACGTCGGCGGGCTGCGCAAGGGCATCGTTCCCGAGGGGCGACTCAAGCACGAGGTCGACTGGCGTGCAGAGCTCACTGCCGCTCGGGATGCCCGGGTGCGGGTCGAGATGGCATCGCGCCAGCCCGAGACGCTGCGAACGTTCATGCACGACGCACGCGTCGTCCACGGCAAGGAAGGCCCGCAGGCTGTGGCCACCGCCGCCGAGAACGGACGCGTCGAGTGGGTGCGCGAACGCCTCGTCGACTACGGGCGGAGCCGCGCCCAGAGTCTCGGCTGGACCGACGTCTACACGCTCACGAAGTCGTTCGCCGAGCGGGCGGCGGAAGAGCTGTGGCGTGACACCGGTCACCGCCTGTCGGTCGTGCGCCCGGCCATCATCGAGAGCGCGCTGCGCCACCCGTACCCCGGGTGGATCGACGGGTTCAAGGTGGCCGATCCCCTTGTTCTCGCCTACGCCCGCGGCAACCTGACGCAGTTCCCGGCCCTGCCCGACACCGTGCTCGACGTGATCCCCGTCGACTACGTGGTCAACGTCATCCTCGCTGTCGCCGCGAACCCGGCTGAGGCGGATGCAGAAGTCGACTCTGCGTACTACCACGTGAGTTCCGGCGCCCGGAATCCGCTGCCGATCCACCGCATGTTCACCAACATGAACGAGTTCTTCACGGCCACTCCGCTGCCGCACGAGAACGACGGTCACATCGAGGTTCCGTACTGGACCTTCCCGGGAACCCGCAAGGTCGACCGAGTGCTGCACAACCAGGAGATCTGGAACGCACGGCTCGAAAGGGCCCTCGAGCGCCTGCCCTCGACCGAGCGCACCCGCGTGCACGTCAAGAAAGCCCTGAAGCGCAAAGACGACCTCGAGAACCTGCGCACCTTCGTCGAGCTCTACCGCGCCTACGTGCAGACCGAGATCATCTTCGACGACCGCAACACCCGGGCGCTGCACAACGCACTGCCCGCCGAGTTACGCGACGACATCGGATTCGACGTGACCGCGATCGACTGGGAGGACTACCTGCAGAAGGTGCACTTCCCGTCGATCACAGCGCTGACCCGGGCGTTCGCTCTGCGCCCGGCGGCGTCGGAACGGGTCGCGAAGGCGCTTCCGCAGCGCAGCGACGTGCTCGCCGTCTTCGACTTCGAGGGCACGGTCGTCGACTCCAACATCGTCGAGCAGTACCTCTGGGTGCGCTCGGCGGGCTTCCGCAAGGCCGCATGGCCCAGCGAGGTCGCGAGCCTCCTCACGTCGCTTCCCGGATATCTGAAGGCGGAGCACCGCGACCGCGGCGAGTTCATCCGCGCGTTCCTGCGTCGCTACAGCGGCATGCCCGCGAAGCGGCTCGAGAAGGTCGTCTCGGGCGGCTACCGCGAGACGTTGCTGCGGCACACGATGCCTTCGGCGATCGCGCGCATCGAGGAGCACCGCGCCGCCGGTCACCGCACCGTTCTCGTCACCGGATCCATCGGCATCCTGGCCTCGCCGCTGGCGGCGCTCTTCGATGACGTCGTCGCCGGATCGATGCATGAGCGCGACGGCATACTGACCGGATACCTCGCGCAGCCGCCTCTGGTCGACGAGGCGCGGGCGGCATGGTTGCGGCGATACGCAGAGACGCACGGCATGGATCTGTCGAAGTCGTACGGCTACGGCGACAGCCACTCCGATCTCGTGTGGCTTCAGCTGCTCGGCAACCCCACCGCCATCAACCCCGACACCAATCTTTCTCGCGAGGCGCTCCGAAGAAGATGGAGCATCCACAACTGGAAACGCGGCACCCGCGGAGCGTCCGCCCTGCCGCAATTCGCGAAGGGAACCGGAGAGTAAACTCTCCTCACACCATGGCATTCGACGTAGACAAATACACGGCCACTTCGGTCAGCGTGAACTGGGACGACCTCGATCTCGAGCGTTTCCGCGAGCACCCCCTGCCCGAGGGCTCTTTGCGCACCCTGCGCTATATGGCCGACGTGGAATATCACACCGTCTGCTACACCCGCGACCTGCTCACCACGCCCTCGCACAAAGAGGCCGAGATGGGCGCGTTCATGACGATGTGGAACCGCGAGGAGTTCTGGCACGGCGAGGCCTTGGCCACCGTTCTGGGAATCCACGGAATCAGCGTCGACTTCGACGAGCTCAAGGCCAAGCGCCTCAAACTCGGCTGGCGCGACAAGCTCGACCCCATCAAGCAGTCCGTGATCGGCAAGGTCGTCGGCGCAGACTTCGTCGCCGTGCACATGGCATGGGGCGCTGCCAACGAGTGGTCGGCGATCACCGCATACAACCGCATGGCCGCGCTCGAAGAAGACCCCGTGCTCGCCGAGCTGCTGAAGCGCATCGCGAAGCAAGAGGCACGGCACGTGGCGTTCTACACGTCGCAGGCGCGCGAGCGTCTGGCGAAGAGCACGAAGGCGCAGAAGTTCGCTCGGTTCGCCCTGAGCAACTTCTGGGCTCCTGTCGGCTCCAGCATCATGGAGAAGAACGAGGTCAAACACGTGATGGGTCACCTCATGGGTGGCGTCGAAGGCCGCAAGGCCGCCCGCAAGATCGACACCGCAATCAGCGGCCTCCCCGGTCTCGAGGGCCTCACCATCGTCGACGACTCGCTCAACGCGCTGGGCGTCTAGCCCCTCGCCCGTCGGGCTTTGAGCATGGCACTCTGGTTGCATGCTCAGAATCGGAATCCTCGGCGCAGCCGGGATCGCCCCCAACGCCATCATCACTCCGGCCCGTCGGCGCGACGACGTCGAGATCGCGGCCGTCGCATCCAGAAGCGCGTCCTCCGCGAGCGCCTACGCCGCGACGCAATCGATCCCCCGCTCGTACGGTGGCTACGAGCAGCTGCTCGCCGACCCCGACATCGACCTCGTCTACAACGCGCTGCCTCCGTCTGAGCACGCGCGCTGGTCGATCGCCGCACTCGAGGCCGGCAAGAACGTTCTGTGCGAGAAGCCCTTTGCGATGTCGGCCGACGAGGCTCGACTGATGACCACTGCCGCCAGCGACACCGGCCTGCGCCTCATCGAGGCCTTTCACGATCGGTATCACCCGCTGAGCGCAGAGATCGACCGCGTCGTCGCATCCGGGCGTCTCGGCGAGATCGTGTCCGCACACGCCGACTTCACCGCATCCATACCTTTCGACCCCGCGTCGATCAGGCACGACCCGGCCGTGGGCGGCGGGTCGCTGATGGATCTGGGCTGCTACCCCGTGCACTGGCTGCGGGCGCTGATGGCCGACGAGCCCGAGGTTCTGGATGCGACGGCCACGGTCAATGCGCTCGGCGCCGATCTCAGCATGGACGCCTCGCTGCGCTTCGCCTCGGGTGCGACGGCGCGCATGACCTGCAGCATGGTCGACGGTGCAGAGCTCAACTCCTCGCTCGATGTGGTCGGCACCCTGGCCACGTTGCACGTCGACAACCTGGTGTTTCCGTCGAAGGGTCACTACGTCAGCGAGACGCGCGACGGCATCACCCGCAATTGGACCGTCGCCGGGCTCGAGACCTACGACCACCAGCTCGCTGCCATCGTCGACGGCCTCGCGAGCGGCGAGAAGCTGCTCACCGAGGGCGAGGACTCGGTCGCGCAGATGCAGGCCATCGACTCGATCTACGCCGCCGCGGGATTCGAGCGCAGCCGATGATTACCGCCCAGCCCACCGGTACGCCGAGTTATGTGTTGAGTGAGGGTCCTGTCTGGCACGCCGCGAGCGAGACCCTGGTCTGGGTCGACATCGAAGCCGGGCTCGTGCTGCGCGGCGAGCTCGACGAGCGCGGGCACATCAGTGTGATCGACCGCACCGAGCTGGGCGAGTACGTGGGCTGCGCCATCCCGCTCGACGACGGCCGGATGCTGGTGGCCCTGACCCGCTGCCTGGCGATCGTGCACACCGACGGCTCAGTGACACGCAGTGCCGAGCTGATTCCAGAACACCAGAGGTTGAACGACGGCTCGATCGACCCGCAGGGCAGGCTCGTCGTGGGGTCACTCACGCTCTCCGGTGACGCGAACGACAACGTGCTGCTTCGCCTCGAGAGCTCCGGCGAACTGACGGTGCTCGACGGCGGTCTCGGCCTCAGCAACGGCCTCGGATGGTCGCCCGACGGCACGGTCTTCTACTCCACCGACACCGACGCGGGCACCATCTACCGCCGCAGTTACGGCGCAGAACTCGTGGGTGAGCGCGAGCCGTTCATCGTGTTCGACGAGGGCGTTTGTCCGGATGGACTCACGGTCGACGCGTCGGGCCGGCTGTGGATCGCGATCTGGGGAGGCCACGGCGTTCGAGTCTTTGACGAGCGAGGCGACGAGCTCGCAGATCTCGGGGCACGCATCCCGCCCCCGCACTCGTCGAGCGTCGCGTTCGCCGGGCCCGCGCTCGACCACCTCGTCATCACGAGCGCGTCGCGCGACCTCGACGATGCAGAGCGGATGCGCTGGCCCGAAGCGGGCGGTCTGTTCAGCGCGCCCTCGGATGCGCGAGGCCTGCCGGCCACTCCGTGGCTCGAGGCGCCTCTGCCTGGTGTGGAACCCGACCTCGGCGCCCTCCAGCGCTGAGGGTCAGTCGAGCGTGAGCACACTCACCCGGTCGGCCAGGTAGCGGTCGAGATGCGAGACGCCTCGCCCGGGGCTCGATCGATCCCAATGCACCACGACGATTCCGTCGCGCACCTCCAAGGGGCCGGATCCGGCAATGAGGCTCTCGTCGTCGAGGGCGAGCGGAGCGTAGCGGTGGTTCACGACCTCGCCCTCGGGAAACTTTCCACGCGCGGCGGCCCTGCGATCATCTCGCCGCGCCTCGGCTTCGGCCGACCGGTTGGTCACCGCGCGGAGCGGCTCGATGGCCCTCGTGACATCGCCGGTCTCGTAGACGCCTCCCTCGCGGTCGACCAGCAGCACGCCGAGCCTCCATGCCCGGCCCGCGGGCACGATCATCGGCGCGGTCTTGAACACCGAGAAGCCGCGCGGCTCGCGCATGACGCCCAGGGCCTCGTCGTGCACTTTCTGGGCCTCGAGCGACTCGACGGCGCGCCGCACCAGGCGCCGCACCTGCTCGGAGGGGGTCTCATCCATGCCAGCAGACTACGACGATTCTCTGGCTTCAGCGGCCGGCTCCGCGCCCAAGCTCTCTAGGCTGGGCACATGCACATCGAGGTCGTGGTTTCAGGGTGGGAACAGCACTGCTGCGGCAAGGCGTTCAGGCGGGGCGAGACGACGACGGTCTCGATCGTCGCGCTCGATCCAGGCCAGACCGCACCGGATGCCCCGGCCCGGTTTCTCGAGGAACACCACGGCCAGACGCCGGCCGATGTGCCGCAATGGGATGTGACCGGTACGGTCGCTCGCGTTACCGGCGTCAGCTACGAGCAGCGCAGCAGACCGGGCCCGCATCCGGTCTTCGAAAGAGGAGACGCGATTGCGTCATCGGCTGAGCTCGACGGTGTCGATGCCCGTGGCACAGGCGGATTCGGTGAACTTCTTCTTCTGATCGACCTCGACGACGATACGGCGCTGCCTGCCTATGTCGTGAGCGACGAGAGTCGCGCGGCCGCAGAGCGCGCGGCGCGCGAACAGGAGCGCGCAGCGCAGCAGGGGGCAGATTCTCTCGGTCGTCTGCTCGACACGATCGCCGATGACGCGCTGGCCGCCTACTCGACGGTCGCGACGATCGAACAATCGGAGGAGGGCGCGGCCGTGACGATAGAACCGCTCACTGCGGAGGGAGCGAGCATCTCGTGGGCACGGTCGACTTATGCCGGCTCCGACCTCATCTCGGTGAAGGTGGGCGAAGGTCGATTCTCACTCGATGCCGATGTGGAGCACGCATTCGAGCTGCGTGAGATGCTCACGGCCGCAGCAGCGGGCCGGGTTCACGAAAAGGTGCTCCGTGGCGAGGAATCGACCGAGTTCGAGACGGTCGTCGAATCGGCCGACGGTCGAACATGGACAGCCTCGATGACGTACGCGCCTCTTCGAATGGGCAACGGGGTCGTCATGATGCCGGGCGTGATCGGCTCACGAATTCGGGCCGGCGATCACGGCTACGACGCATGGGCCTGACACCCCGAACTCTCCCGGTTCGCGATATACTTAGGGCACTAATCATTGCAGCACTCAGCACCTGAGGAACCCCGTTGACCAGGCAAGCCCGCACGCCCAACCCCATGAACCCGTTCGACGGCAAGCCAGGGTTCATCAACAACCTCAACCGCATCGTCTACACGTTCACCGGGCCAGCGCAGGTGGGCATCGGTCGCAAGGAAGACCCGTACGTTCCGCCGGCAGACCCGCACTGCCCGCTCTGCGGAATCTCGATGGCGCTGCACACCATCGACCGCTCGGGAGAGCGCACGCAGCTGCACTGCCCCGAGCACTGATCTTTTCAATAGATGCGCGCTGCGCGCGTTTCTAGAGCGACTTCTCCATGCAATAGCTCGTGGGATCGCCGATGTACGGCCCGAAGGCGGGAATGGCGCGATACCCCGACCTCTCGTACAAGGCGATCGCCGCGGTCTGGGGCAGCCCCGTCTCGAGCCGGATGAGAGTGATGCCCCGATTACGCGCGTGCTCTTCGACCGCGCCCATCAGCGCCCTGCCCACGCCGAGCCCGCGCGCTGACGCCGTGACGAACATCCGCTTCAGCTCGGCCGAACCGTCGTGCCTGTCGACGATCGCCGCTGTGCCGAGCGCCTTGCCGTCTTCTCTCGCGACGTAGAACCCGACGTCTGCCTTCTCGAGATCGTCGATGTCGAGTCGGTGATAGTTCTCGGCCGGATACAGCGCCAAAGCGAAGTCATCTGCCTGCTGCAGCAGCGACAGCACGTCGTCGCGGCGAGGAGATTCGAGAGAGACGACGGGCATCCGATAAGTCTACGAAGAAGAAGTGGTCGCCCTAGGCTGTGCTGCATGGCACAGGTCACCATCTACGCGCGTCGGCGGTGCATCGAGGCAGGTCGCGCCGCGATCTCCGATGCGATCCATGGAGCGGTCATGGCGGCTCTCGCATACCCGGCAGAGAAACGGTTCCACCGCTTCATCGCGCTCGACGCGGAGGACTTCATCTACCCCGAGGACCGCGGCGAGGAGTACACGATCATCGAGGTCTCGATGTTCGACGGGCGCAGTGAATCGGCGAAACGCGCTCTGATCGAGCAACTCTTCGCTCGCCTCGATGCCGAAGCCGGCATCCCGCCTCAGAGCGTGGAAATCACGATCACCGAGACTCCGCGCGTGAACTGGGGCATCCGAGGCGTCAACGGCGCAGACCTTGCGCTGGGCTACAGGGTCGACGTCTGAATGAGGGCCCTGGCCGCCGTTCCGGCCGTCGCGATCTCCGGCATCCTCGCTTGGGCCGAGTGGATGCATTGGGTCGCGAGCAAGCGCAGGCTCGGTAATCGCGCGTCGGGGCCAGGCAGACAGGCCATCATCGTGCTCGGATGCGGGAACCGGGGCTCACGTGCCAACTACCTCAACCGATACCGGGTGCGCGTAGCCCTGCGATCCATCGATCCTGACGCGACCGAGACAGTGTTGATCTTCTGCGGAGGCGGCGTCGGCAGCGATGTGCCCGAAGCAGATCTCTTGCTCGAGTACGCTCGCGCTCGCCGCGGATACGCCGGTGCTTACCTTCTCGACCGCCTCAGCCGCACCACGTGGGAGAACATCGCGAACATCGTCGACCTTCTGGAGGAGTTCGACACGGTGAAGATCGCATCGAACAGCATGCACGCCGAGAAGGCACGCGCCTACCTCTGGAAGCAGCGACCCGACCTCGCCCAGCGCCTCGTCGCGGCGCGCGACTACCGATTCGGCGAGATCGCCTGGGTGAAGCCGATCGCGGCAGTCCGCGGAATCCGGAGCCGGCACCATTCGAGAGCTACCCTCTAAATCATGGACGCAGACTGGATCGAACACCGTCGATCAGACGACCGTGAGCTGGTGGGTTGGATGAAGCCCGTTGGTGACGGCTTCGTCGCCATCGATCTGTTGGGACGCCATCGGACAGAGCCAGTGGACTGGATGGTGGCCGAAGAGACGCTCGACGAACTCGGGCTGGCGTATCTGGCAGACCCTCACGAGTTTCGACTGGATGACGGTTCCTGGTTGCGTGTCCGGATCGCCGAGGTATCCCCCTCCGCTATCCGAGTGAAGAAAGACGACTGGGGCGACATGACCGCAACGCAGGTCTATTACTCACTGCCATTTCCCATCACCGAAGATCAGCTGCGCCCGCTCTGACCTCAGCCGGCAAGCGAGGGCCCGAGGATCATCAACTTCTCGGGGTCAGGGAACGCGACGAAGCCGACCTGTTCGTACAGCCCGTGAGCATCGAGCGTCGACAGCATGACCCTCTTGAGGTTCATCGGCACGAGAGCATCCACGACCGCACCCGCCAGCAATCGTCCGATGCCGAGACCACGACGGCCAGGGTCTACGTAGACGTCACACAGCCAAGCGAACGTCGCACTGTCCGTCACCACTCGCGCGTAGGCGCAGAGCGAGCCGCGAGAATCGAAGACTCCGAAGTTCATCGAGCCCTCCGCCGCCGCCTGCACGGTCTGTCGACTGCGTCCTAGCGCCCAGAACGCATCCCTCGACAGCCAGTGATGCACCGTATCGAGGTCGATCCGTGCGAGATCCGTAGTGACGGTGAATTCCTCTGCAGCGCTCATCAAAAAAGTCTACGCAGCTCGAGCTGACGGACCCATCCGGTGATGGCCGTGCGCATGGTCTCGCGCAGGCGGAGCAGTTGAGCTCCCCCAACGTCCAGCCCGTGCCGGACGCTGAGGCTCCTAGATGCCGAGCGGCCTTCTCACTCGACGAGGCAGATCGTGTCGAACCGCACGTCGGGCGAGGGGCGGCTCCACGAGTCATAGCCCAACCATTCGGCCTCCGCCCGGTACTGCTCGTCGGAGCTGACGTCTTCTTCCTTTGTAGCGGTGACGCCGCGGCTCGCCCAGTAGGCGATAACGCCCGCCATGTCGTGCGTCGCCGTCGGCAGGTCTGTAGAGCCCTCGGGCACGAGCAGCTGACCGTTGGCATCGACCTGCGACCCAGCGTCGTATTGATACGACCACATGATGCCCGGGTTGCTGTTGTCGAGCACGCACTCATCGCTGAACACGCGAAAATCCGCGTCGGAGTCCTTCGCATCCACGGTCGGGTCTCCGCCCAGAAGCCGAACTGTCTCGTCGCCCAGCTCGAGAACTTCGCTGCGCGGGTCGCCGCCAGTGCGCTCGAAGAAGGTCTCGGCCGCGGTCGGTGGCTGCGCCTTCTCATTGAGTTCCGTCACAAGGTTAGCGACCTGGGAGCCGACCACAATGGTGTTCGTCGGAACCGCGATCACGAGCACCACGACCGCCCCGAGCACGGCGGCGATCGAGTGTCGCGGATTTCGCTTGTGAACGCGCGCCTGCAGGATGAGTACGACGATGGGCGACAGGATCGCGATCGCCGCAGCGATCGAGACCCAGACAACCACTCCGCCGTCACTCAGTCTCTTTTCAAATGGCCCGAAATCCCGCTGCAGGAACGACGAGAGTTGGATCAACCAACTCGCCACGAGCAGCGCGAACAGGAGCGCGACGATGCCCAGTCCCGCCGCCCGACCCGTTGTCGGGCCGTCCGGCTCCGTGTGATCCGGTCCGCGCTGTGGCTCGACACCCGGGGTCAGCTCCTCGCTCACGCGTGCCCCTCCTCGATCTATCAGGCGGCCTCGTCCTCACGAGACGCCTCGAAACAAAACCCTTTGATCCTCCCACGGAGCAAGGGGCCCGCTAACGCAGTCATGCCGGTGCCGGGCACCGCGATCTCTTGCATCCCGGCGTCACGCTTCGTGACCGCGAGCCTTTCTATATCGGCGCACCCTGGCCTTGGCAAGGCCTTCGACCTCCGCAGTAGCACTCGGCCTAACGTGGATCTCGTTGAACCGGCGGCGCGTCGAATGGCTACGGAGGTACACATGGCGAAGGCATACGCACTCATGCTCGGGATTGTCATCGGGAGCCATGCGCTCCTCGGATGGTTCATCGAGGGATCCCTTATGCTCGGACTCTTCAACGTCGACCTCGTCAACGACGTCATCTACACGGTCTCTGCTGCAGTCCTGCTTCTTGTCGGGGCCACGCCGGCGCCCGTCAAAGCGATCCAGGCAGTGCTCGTGCTCGTCGGACTCGTATTCGCGTTGCTCGGCATCGGCAGCATGCTCGACGAGAACCTCGGCGGGGTGCTCCCGTCCGGCACCACGATCCTCGACCACCTGCTGCTTCTGGGCACCGGCGCGGGGGCATTGCTGCTCGGCCTCTCACCCTGGGCACGAAAGCCTCTCGTGACGAGCGGCACCGCCCTCAACTGAGAGAGTCCCGACGAGCGTCATCAGACCGAGGGAAGAACGTCGTCCCACCCCTCCTGGGGCGTGGCGCACGTGCCTCGAAACACGTATTGCGAGGGCAGCTTGCGCTGGTGACTCGACCAGTCGATCGCGGGCCGTCGTTGCTCCGGGGGCAGATACCCCAGCCGATACACCGCCATGAGCTCGAGCTCATCCGGCACCTCGAGCAGTCGTTCGATGCGATGCCAGTTCTCGGGCACCTCCATCGGAAAGGAGATGAACTGGATGCCCATGCCGAGTTCCACGGTCGTGAGCCAGACGTTCTCCATCGCGGCTCCCAGGCTGAACGTCGGGTAGAACGACGACAGTTCGCCGGGGCGGTTCTCTGCCCGAGTGAGCATCACCCCGAGCAAGAGCGGCGAACCGGCCACCAACTTCTCGTTCTCGGCGCCGAGGGTCGAAGGGACCCGCAGCGCGTTCATCAGCTTCTGTCCGCGTGAGGTGTAGACCTGGCTGGTGAAGGGCCGCAGAGGCGCCGGCAGCTTATCGAACAGCATTCCATCGCGGCGCCTCTCCATCTCTGCGGCACTGAAGCGGAAGTACGGCTTGTACCGCTCGAAGAATGCGCCGTTCGCCATGATCTTCTTCATGCTCTCGCCGCTGATCCGGGCAATGCTTCGGATCGTCTCGGGCTCCTCGATCAGCACGAAGCGCCACGGCTGACTGTTGAGCTGCGACGGAGCCCTGCCCGCCACCTCCATCAGCAGCCGCTGGTGTTCCTCGCTGACAGGACCGGGCAACATGTGCCCGTTGGTCGTGCGGCGGCGGCGAATGGCGTCAAGCAGGTGCACGCTGGCTACTTTCGAGAGTGGATGAAGGCTGCGACGAAGAACGGGGCCGCAGCCAGAGCGACAAGCGGATGGCGCGGCATCCGTGGGCCGAGATACGCGAGGGCGGCAAGCGGTCCCGCGGCGGGAAGCAACAGCCATCCGGAGCGGCTGGAGCTCCAGAGCAGTGAGCTTGCGGCCAGTCCGCCGAGAACGAGGGTCACGAGATACGCCACGTGATGCGCCCAGCGCGCTCCGCGCAGATCGACGAGGCCGGAGGCGACTCCGACACCCAACGCGCAACTGGCGACGTATCCCGTTCCGGCCGCTGCAAACGCCGCACGAACGACTTGGATCCGCGGTGGTACCCTCACCAGCCTGCGTTCGCCCACCCCAACACGTTAGAAGGATGCCACCGGGAGAGATTTGCGGGTTGACTCGGCCACCGCGAGATGCAGCTGCCCACGACGACCTTCGCGGTCGCCGTCCGCCGATGTGAGCAGTCTGACCAATTCCGTGATCGCCATCGAGAACCGAGCTCGTCCTGCGGAGCGAAACGGCCTAGGTGGAGTCACGGGCTTCCGCGTATCGTGGATCTTTCACAACCCGGAGGTCCTCGAGCGTGAGAATTGCACGTGGCATGAGTCCCCTGCTCGTCGTAGGGCTAGTGATAGTCGGCTTGACCGGCTGCGCAGCAGATTCACCGAAGGCCACACTGCACGCATGCGGCCTCGTTTCACCCGAACTGGTGAAGCGAGCGATGCCGGACCTGCCGAGAGAACCCTCAACCGGGGTGGGGCTGATCCGGGATGGAGACTCGATCACGATCGATCCTGATGACGCTCGCGGCGCGGAGTGCGCTCAGTCGAGCGCTACGGACAGCGGCAACGCTCTCACGATCCGCATCACTGCCCCGACGAAGGATGAACTCGACCAATTAAGAGCCGCATCCTCCGACGCCGACAGCAAGGAAACCTGCGAACCACTCGGAGTGACAGGCGCGATCGGCTCGACCTGCCTGGTCGCCGGGCCCTCGAAGCCGGTGGTTCACGTCTATTCCATCTGGGACTCGTACGTCATCTCCATCGACCTCAGCCGCAGGGACGGTCCGGCTGCAGATGATCGAACCCTAGCGGCGGAGATCGCTCAATCGGTCGAAGAACATCTGAAATAGCACCATCGCTCCGGGTCGCGGCCCTCAGATAGTTTGGGCACTCGATCCGGTTGACAGTCGAGTGTCGGCAAGCGGATCGGAAGGGGTCGATATGCGCACACCACGCACAGCACATGGTTCGAGCCGTTCAAGAATCGCCACGACGGCGAAGGTCGGGGCGCTCGCGGCGCTCGCACTAGCCGGGGCGCTCAGCCTCGGAGCCTGCGCGACGCCAGAACCGGAACCGACATCCGATCCGGTGGACACCTCGAGCGCGGCGCTGCGGGAGCACCTTCTCCAGATCGAGGGCCTCTCCGACCCGAGTCAGATCCTCAGCGGCCTCGAATACGAGCTGCAGTTCGCGATCGACGATCCGAACCGCGCCGCCGAGGTTTCCCGCGAGGCGCTCGATGCCTTCCACGCCTCGGGCGTCCCCGAGGCGCTCGCCGCGGACGTCGCAGAGTTCTACGACAGCCCGCCCAGATTCCAGCTCAGCATTGTCGAGGCGGGCTCCGACGGCGTCGGCCCCCACCTCGATCTGCCGATCGCCTCCGAAGACGACACGCAGACTCTGGCGGCAGCAGTCGCGACATGGAGTCGAATGGGCCAGATCGAGGGGGCCAGGCTGCAGACAAGCTCCTTCGACACCGCGACTTTCGAGATGGGCTACACGGTCGACTTCGAGGGCCTGCTCGCGGGAGTGCGGCCGACCGCGGTGACCCCGCAACTTCGCCAGATCCTGGCCGACGCCGGGTACGACCCCGAGGCCTCCACAATAAAGGTGGCCATCACGGCACCTGAGGCGAGCAACACGGTGGGCGGCAAGGAGAAGGACGTGCAGGGCACCCGGTTTGCCCGCGCCTCACTTCCGCTGAAGGCGGTGGCCGGGCCGAATTTCGCCTCGGTGTCGTACTTCATTCCGCCGGGCGGCAAGACCGTCGACATCTACGTCCTCCCCAAGCTCGCATCCGATGGCACGCTCCTTCCGCTCGACCTGACCGACGAGGCCGTGCGCACTGCGGGCGAGTCCATCCAGACCGGGGACTTTTACTCCTCCTGGGATCTGAGAGACGCCATCGTGTTTACTCAGGACGGCGTGCAGACGTTCCCGACCCCATAGCGGGCACTCTGTCGCCGAGCCAGAAAGGAATCCCCTCGCTGGAGCGAGGGAGAGGGGATCTAGCCGCGCAGTCGGTTTGCAGCGTCTGACGCAGCGCCGACCATGCGGCGGATGAAGGTGGTGAAGTTCTCGAGCTCTGCGGCAGGAATCTCCTGCAAGGCTGCAGAGATCTCAGCGGTCGACATCTCCGTGAACGCCCGCGCACGTTCCCGCGCAGTCGGTGTCGGCCGAAGGGACACCCGGCGCCGGTCGACGTGCTCTCGGCTGCGTTCCAGCAGGCCAGCAGCCTCCAAGCGGTTGAGCAGGACCGTGACAGAGCCGGAAGTCATGCCGATCCTCTGCCCGAGCCGGGCAGGCGACAGCGGCTCGCCAGAAGAATCAGCCCAGAGCACCTGCCCGAGAGCGTTCGCATCGGAGGTCGGCAAGTCGAGCCAGGAGGACATCAGCTGGTTCAGTTCCGCGAATGCCACCGCCCATGCCTGGAGCGCTTCCATCACCTCGACCTGGGACGCATCCCACGGCGTCTCGAACACGTCGTCCATCAGACTCCTTTATTGTGTAGTAGCTTTACTATAAAGCTAACCACGGAGGAAACCATGGCACACCGCACCGCAATCATCTCAGGCGCCAGTATCGCTGGTCTGTCGACGGCCTATTGGCTCCGCCGAACCGGATGGGACGTGACCGTCATCGAACGAGCTGCTGAGTTCCGAGACGGCGGGCAGAACGTCGACATTCGAGGCGTCGCTCGCGACGTCCTCCGCAGAATGGATCTGTTCGACGCCGTCAAGGCGCGCAACACCACTGAGACGGGCGCCGTCCTCGTCGACGAGCGAGGGGTCGTCACCGTCGAACTACCCTCCGACGGAGCCGGCGGCGCAACAGCTGAACTCGAGATTCTTCGCGGCGACCTCGCTCGCACGATCCTCGATCATCTGCCGCCCGGCGTCTCCTTCGTCTACGGCGATACCGTCTCGACCGTCAACGACGACGCTGAGGGTGTCACCGTGACGACCGAGAAAGGGCAGCTTCTGAGCGCAGACCTCTTCGTCATCGCCGAGGGCGTCCGGTCCCGCACCCGGCCACGGTCTTCGACGAAGACGACGTCGACCAGCGAGACCTCGACGTCACCATGGTCTTCGGAACCATCCCACGAACCGACAGCGATGACGACCGTTGGAGGTGGCACAACGCCGTTCGCGGACGCCAGGTTCACCTTCGACCCGACCCGTATGGCACCATCCGCGCGATCCTCGCCTACTCTCCCGGCGATGACGTCATCGGTTTGAGTCGTGAGCAGACCTTGGCAACGGTGCGACGCCGGTACGACGGCGTCGGGTGGGAGGCACCGCGGGTTCTGGACGCTCTCGACACCTCGCCGGACGTCTACATCGACCAGCTCCAGCAGATACGAATGCGCACCTGGCACCGCGGCCACGTCGTGATGGCCGGTGATGCCGGATGGTGCGTCACACCGATGGGTGGAGGCGGCGCCTCACTCGCGCTCACGGCCGGGTACGTCCTAGCCGCACAACTCTCCGACTCGACGCAGGCCCAGGAGGCAGCACTCTCCGCGTACGAAGCATGGATGCGCCCGCTGGTCGACGACGTGCAAGACCTCCCTCGCGGACTCAAGGCCTTGGCGTATCCGCAGTCCCGACCTGCCCTGGCGTTCCGCGGGCTCCTCAACAGGGTGCTGATGTCACGGCCGCTCCGACCGGTTGCCATGAAGCTCACCCAGGTCGCCGAAACCGACCGAACGTTGCCGATCCTCCTCGATCACTAAGCCAGCCAGACCCGCCGACGAACCTCAGCGCGCGCCTGCGCCGAGAAGCCGCCTGGTCCAGTCGGCCAGAGCTGCTGTGGCGGTCACCGAGATCCTGGCGGTGGGCATCATGCTCGTGAAGCCGTGAAAAGCACCCGGCCAGACGTGCAGCTCCGCATCGCCACCGGCGGCCCACAAGCCGCTGGCGTAGGCGACCGTCTCGTCGCGGAAGACCTCGGCGCTTCCGCAGTCGATGTAGGTGCGCGGAAGCCCGGAGAGGTCGGTCGCTCGTGCCGGTGCAGCGTAGACGGACACGTCTTCGCCAGCTCGGCGGGAGCCGAGGTAGGCGTCCCAGCCGAAGCGGGTCATCTGCCGATCCGCGACCCCGACGCCATCGATCTGTCTCGTCGACACGGTGGAGTCGCGGTCATCGAGCATAGGCGACACCAGGATCTGCGCGAGGATCGACGGTCCACTCCGGTCGCGAGCGAGCAGGGCCGTGCCCGCGGCGAGTCCAGCGCCGGCGCTCTGCCCGGCGATGACGATGCGGTTCGGGTCGATATCGAGTTGCTCCGCGTGGGCGTGCACCCAGACGAGTCCGGCGTAGCAGTCCTCGACCGGATATGGGTCGGGGTATTCGGGGGCGAGGCGGTAGTCGACGGTGATGAGTACGACGTCATGGTCGTTCAGCAGCCAGTCGTCGTACGAATCGAGGTTTCCGAGGTAGTGACCGAACATCATGCCGCCGCCGTGGATCGAGTACACCGCGCTCGTGGCTCCGGCGCGGCCGATCCGCTGGATCACGGCAAGCGTGATCGGATCCCCGAGGTGGCCGGGCACCGTGATCGTGCGCCGCTCGTACCCGCGCAACCGTAGCCGCTCGTCGAGTGCTTCTTCGGTCGTGTCGAGGCCTCGCATGTGAGGCAGCATCTCGGTGGTCAGGGTGAAGGGGCCGCGTGCCTCGAGGGCGGTGAGGAACGTGGAGAGTTCCGGATTGAACGGAGGGCGGGGCATGAGGTCAGACATAGGAAGGCTCCTGATTGGTGGGCTGGGCGGGGGTGCGGCGCGAACGGTGGATGCCGATGGAGACGAGCGCTGCGGCGATAGCGGTGATGGTCAGGCCCGCTATGAGGATCGCCTCCTGGAATGACGCGAGCTGATCCGAGGTGAAAGTGATCGTCGTGATGCTGCCACCGACGAGAGCGGCGAGAATCGTGCCTGTCGCGGCGATCCCGACCGCCGTCGCGATCTCGCTGGCCGTGTCGACAAGGGCCGCCCCGATGGAGGTGCGGTTCTCGGGCAGACCACGAAGCACGTTATTACCGGCGACGACGCCAACCAGCCGCATCCCAGCGGCGACAAGCACAAGAGCGGTCAGGACCCAGGGGTAGCCGAATCTACCGAGCAGAGCGAACACGGCGAGCCCGGCGATCACGGCGGCGGCGCTCATCCAGGCCGCTCGATCGAGACCCACTCGATTCACGAACGGGCCGACGAAGCGGCCACTCGCGAGAAGCACCACGACCTGCGGGAGTGTGCCGACTGCGGCGAGGGCCGGCGGCCACCCCCACGCGAACTGCAACTGCAACGTGACCATGTACGACAGCCCGGCCATCGCGAGGCCGGCCGCCGCCTTGTAGGCCAGACCGCTGGCAACCAGTGGCTGTGAGACGAGGCGGAGATCCAGCAGCGGGTGCCGCGCGGTGCGCTCCCTGAGCACGAAGCCGACCGCGCCAGCCGCCGTGGCCGCTGCTGCGCCCCAGGCAAGGGCGACGTTGGTGCCGGCGACGAACAGCGTCGGCGTGAGGAGGACTCCGATCACGGTCGCCGTACCGAGGACGGCGCCGATGACGTCGATGGGGTCGCGGTGGAGGTCGATTCGCTGATCCGCGGCGATCCCACTTCGGATACCCAGAAAGGCGATCACCGCGATGGGAGCGTTGGCGATGATCAGCACCTGCCACGGAGCCACGGCGAGTATGAATCCGCCGATTGTGGGCCCGGCGGCGAGGCCGACCAGCCCGGCGGTAGAGATGACGGTCAGTGCGCGCACGCGCAGATCGTCTCTGTCGAACAGGCGAAATGCCAACGCCATCGATCCGGGCGTTGTCATCGCCGCCGCGATCCCCATCAGAGCCCGCACGGCAATCAGCTGCTCCACCGAGGTGACGAACACGGTCAGGATGCTCACGGCTGCCAGCAGCGTCAGGCCGATGAGCATGACCCGGCGCCGACCGACACGGTCTGCGACCGCACCGAACAGCAGCATGAGGCCACCGAACACGACCGAGTAAGCCCCAGAGACCCATTGCAGCGACGCGGTCGACGCCGCGAGCTCGCGACCGATGGTCGGAAGTGCGATATTCAAAACGGAGTTGTCGAGCATCTCGAACAGAAACACCGCCGAAAGACCGGCCAGCGCAATCCACGCGTCGCGGAGACGGGGCGGTGGCGCTTCTGTGGCCGGAGAGGTCGTGGGTTCGTACATGGGCGCACTCCTTCGATGAAGAAGTGGCGACTCCCACGAGACGCTTGTGCGTTTCCGCCGGCCGGAGCCTGACGGGATTTTTCCCTCTGCGAAGAGGTTACCGCACAGGTGGCCAGTCCTGTCCGCCTATGAGTGGGTCAGATGAGTTCTATTCGCGAGCGAGTGGCGCGATCGCAAACGAGAAAACTCCTGACTCCCTTGTAAGTACAGGAAGGCAGGGAGTTTGATCGTGGCGGTACCGGTGGGTGTGTCCGCTATTCCGTCCTCGCGTCGTCTGCAGATCTGGGTGACGCTTCCTCTCGTGTGAACGCGCCGGCTCTATGCGGACGGTTCGGCGCTGCCCGCCACTACTTGCCAACGACCCTCGATGATCGACCAATAGCGGCGGTACATCATGCGAGCCTCGATTCGGTGGCCTCCATCGAATACGACAATGTCCACGAGCGACGATGTCCGGCCATGACCATCATGTTCCAGAGTTGACCGATGAAGCTCCGACAGCTTGTCGAATCGTGTTGCACCCGAGGCATGAGCATCGAGATCGGCTGAACGGCCTATCACTGACCCGCCCGGCAGTTCGAAGGCCAGGCCCTCGTATAGCAACTCGCGAAGATGGCTGACGTCGCCACCGCGCATGGCTCTGTCAAGAGCATCCTGGGCTTCGTCGATGGAGCGCCCTTGATCGTCCCGTGTCCTCATGTGACAAGGCTAGTGTGCGGTTTCCGCCGACCCTGATTGACCCGCAAACAACCGTTAGTGGGCCACTCGTATTACGTACGCTCACGCCTTTTCGATACAACCCGCGTTCGGCTGATCTTGCTGCAGCCGATCCCTGAGACGATCGAGGGGTGAGCAAGGAAACGAAACCGAAGTGGTCCAATCCTGAGCCGCCGGTCCATCACGCGATCGCACTGTGGGCGGCGAGCTGCGCAGAGCGTGCCCTGCACATCTTCGAGAAACAGCGACCAGATGACGACCGCCCGCGCGCGGCGATTGCAGCAGTACGCGCGTGGCAGCGCGGCGAACTTCCTATGACGGCATGTCGCACCGCTGCCTTCACAGCTCACGCGGCCGCTCGCGATGCGACCAAAGCATGGGCAACGGCGGCCGCCGCCGCCGCTCGTGCAGCCGGCCAGGCGTGTGCAGTGGCCCATATGTTCGATCACTCGCCGCACGCTGCGACCTACGCCGCGAAAGCCGTTGGTCTCGGCAGCGGCGACAAGGATCGAGAAACGGAGCGGGCCTGGCAGTGGGAGAACCTAGCCCCCGAGCTGCGCCCTTTCGGCTTCCCCAAAGGCTTCTAGCAACGACCTTGACGCAGTCTCGGTAGCCCTCGATAACGCAAAGCGACATTCAGATGTGTCCACTTCGCGTCCGAACGACTCACTTGGCAATGAGAAAACCCCCTGACTCCCTTATAAACAAAGGGAAGCAGGGGGTTTGATCGTGGCGGTACCGGTGGGATTTGAACCCACGGTGCTCTTTCAAGCACACAACTTTTCGAGAGTTGCACCTTCGGCCGCTCGGACACGGTACCGGGGACGAGTGTAATGCAGACCGCGGGTTCGCGCGAATCGACAGCGCCCAGAAATCGAACGCCACGAACGCGCGGATGCCGCCCTGAGAAGCCACCCGGGGCCGAAATCCGGCGCATCCAAAGTGTTAGCCTTGCCTTAGTTGGGCGCGACAAAACCCGCGTGCCCTCACTTCCGAAAGGGTCCTGGTTCTATGAGCTATATCCGCTCCGCAGCATTCGAAGAGACCGGCTACGTGGTTCTCGACCGCTACGACCAGGCGGCTGACCCTCAGGAGTGGCTCGACCTCGAATACGTCGACTGGAAATCGTCTGGAGTGACGCGCTTCGCCCCTCTCGCCTCGGCCTTCGGCGAGATGGAGTGCAACGGCTTCTGGAACCACACCCCTCCGCGCACCGACAAAGACGGCGTCTGGGTTCAGGCAAATGTCGACCGTGCCCCCATCCTGAAGGCCCGCGCCGAAGAGCCCGGGGCCAACATCGGCCGCTGCCGCGTGATCGAGCTGCAGCCCAACAGCTACGCGAACGCGCTGTACAACCTGCACCAAGACGACAACAATCGCCTCAACCCCGACGGCACGGGCTGGATCGTTCGCGGCTTCTTCAACCTCTCCGATGACGCCGAGTCGTTCATGATCCTGCGCGAGAACCGCTTCGACCCCGACACCGAGGTGCGCATCGCGTTGCCCGCGGGTGCGCAGCTGATCGTCGACACGCAGCGCTTCTGGCACGCCGTCTGGCACAAGGGCCCCGAGCCGCGGTACTGCCTCATCACCTCGTGGACCTCCGGCCCCGAGCTCGATGCCTACATCGAGAAGTACCACGGCAACCCGCACAACGTGAACGCCCCGCTCGACGCGAAGATCATCGAAGAGGGCCAGGCCGAAGTGCGCCAGCGTCTCGCCGAGCGCGCCGCCGCTCTTGCCGCCAAGGGGCGCCACGACGACGGCTTCGGCGAAGACCCCGAGGCGTAACGTCACCTGTAGATCAGCTGTGTGACATGCTGCTGGGCACCTTCCCAGCAGCATGTCGCTCTCCGTTCACCGGATGTTTGCTGCCGCAGCATCACGCGTGCTTAGCGTTCTCGGCATCCCGCCGACCGTCTGACCACCGTCGGCACCCTCCCGAACCCGAACGGGGATCTTTCGTGAACACCCATGCCCGACGCCTGCCGCTCCCCCTCCGCCTGACGACGATCGCGCTGTGCGCCACCGCCGCCGTCGGCCTCTCCGCAACCAGCGCGAGCGCAGCCACGCCCGCGCAACCCGTGCTGACCGCTCAAGACCACGCCATCACCGACGTACCCGGCCTCGTCAACGGGCGCGAGCTCAATGCAGTCACGGGCATGAACGGCCAGACCCTGAATGCGCCCCGACTCATCCGCTCCGAGTCCCTCGACAAGATCACGACGGCCGGCGCCCAGACGCTCGCGAGCGAGTACAAGGTCGACCTCGTCATCGACCTTCGAACGCCCGGTCAGGTCGCCGCGAAACCGGATGTTCCCATCCCGGGTGCGCAGAGCGTCAACATCTCGATGTTCGGTGCCGACGGCGACTACAGCGACGACACAGCGATGTATCACGACCTGGTCGACAAGGGCTACGTCGATGCGGCAACACCCGGACCGATGATCAGCGCCTACGGCCAGATCCTGCACCTCCTCGCCACCCACACAGGCGGCACAGTCCTGATCCACTGCTCGCACGGCATGGACCGCACCGGAACCGTCGTCGACATGCTCGACCACATCCTCGGCGTCTCCGAAGCAGACATCCTGCACGACTATCTGCTTTCGAACACGCAACTCGGTGTGACCTGGGCCACCCCTGAGCTTCTGCAGGGCACCTTCGAAAGCGACGTCGCCGCCAAGTACTCGGGCATGGACTCGTACCTGTCGAACACCATCGGCCTCACGTCGCCGGATATGGCCGCACTCCGCAGCCGCTTCCTGGTTTCCACCGACGCGAGTGCCTCGACGATCACCATCGGCGGCGTCTCTGTGCCGCTCGATTCCGCAGCGACCGACGCCGGGGCATCCATCACTCTCGCGAGCCCGAGTCTCGCACCCACCGACGTTCAGGTCGTCACCGACGACGCCGATGCGACGTCAGCCGTGACTGTCTCTGGCCAGAAAGTCGACGTCACGGTCACAGCTCCGGATGGCGTGACAACCAAGCACTACGGCATCACGGTCGCGAAACCGGTCATCGCCATCCCGCAGAGCGACTCTCTCACCGCCGGCGCGTCGGTGACCCTGACCGGCAGCGGATTCACGCCGGGTGCGGTCTACCAGATCGTCGTCCACTCCACGCCGACCGTCATCGGCCAGGCGACCGCCGGTTCCGACGGCACGATCACGGCGAGCGCGGTTCTTCCGGTCGACCTCGAGGCGGGCGCGCACACGGTGTTCCTCGCCGACAGCAGCGGGAACGCGGTCAGCGACCCGCTGACCGTGAGCGTGGTCGCCGCGGCATCCACATCCGGTGTCACTGCATCCGCGACCGGCACCGACGCATCCCTCGCCGGCCCATCGGTCGCCACGGGCGGAACCCTTGTCGAACAGCCCTCAGCCTGGCCGGCGGTCGCACTCGGAGCGCTCGGCCTCGCCCTCCTCGGGGCGGTCGTCGTTCTCTACCGTCGAACCCGCAGCACCCTAGGACGGTAGATGACACCGCGGCACTCGCCGCGATCGACATCGCGCTGGCGGCGACTGAACATCGTCGCCGCCAGCGCCGTCGTCGTCGCATCGGGCATGATCATCGTCTCGGCTGTCTTTCTCGCGCCGCGCGCGCATTCGGTCGACGCCGACTCTCACCCGACCGATCTCGCGGGCAACGCCGTGCAGTTCGACGGAGCGACGCCGAATCCGAGAGCGTCGGCCACGCCCTCGGGCACGGGACGCTTCCAGGCGCCATCCGTCGGCCTCGATGTGCCCCTCGGCTCGCTCGACGTCGTCGACGACGAGCTCGAACCGCCCGGCTTCACCTCGGCCTACTGGGTGCGAAACCTCGGGGTGTCGCCGACAGACAGCGCGAACGGCACCGTCTTCGTGGTCATGCACTCGCTCAGGAATGGGGGCGAGGGGCCGGGTAACGCCTTGATCGACGTCGATGACGGCAAGGCCCGCATCGCGTCGGGAGCCTCGATCGTCGTCGACGACGTCGAGTACCACGTGGTGAGCAGCGAGACCGTCGACAAGGGTCAGATCTCCCGTGACCAGTCGGTCTGGGCCGATGCCCCGGGCCGCCTCGTGGTGATCACCTGCCTGCAACGACCAGACGGCGCTCCCTCCACCGACAACATGGTCATCGAGGCGACGAGGGGCTGACGCCTAGCACTCTCCACAGGCGGTGACCGGATGTCGTCGGTCGCGTCTATCGTGGATGCATGGCCTCGCGAACACCCACCGCTTACCGCTGCACGGAGTGCGGCTGGCAGAGCGTCAAGTGGGTCGGGCGCTGCGGCGAATGCCAGGCATGGGGCACCGTGGTGTCGAGCGCCGAAAACGAGGGCATCGCCCGCACGGTGAAGGCGGCGAAGCTCAGCGAGACGCGCATCGCGCAGCCCATCACAGAGATCTCCACCGAGGCGGCCAGCCACTGGGCCACGGGCATCGACGAATTCGACCGTGTTCTCGGGGGCGGCCTTGTCCCTGGTGCCACCATCCTGCTGTCGGGCGAACCGGGCGTGGGCAAGTCGACCCTCCTCCTCGAAGTCGCGGCGAAGGCGGCCGAAGAGCATCTGCGCGTTCTCTACGTGAGCGCCGAAGAATCGGTCAGCCAGGTCAAGCTGCGCGCCGAGCGCACCCACTCCCTCTCCCCCACACTCATACTCGCTGCCGAGACCGATCTCTCCACCGTGCTGGGCCAGATCGATGCCGTGCAACCGCACCTGGTCATAGTCGACTCGGTTCAGACCGTTGCGAGCAACTCCATCGACAGCGCGGCCGGCAGCCCCACTCAGGTGCGCGAGGTCGCATCCGCTCTCATCAGGGTCGCCAAAGAACGCTCGCTTCCCGTCATCCTCGTCGGCCACGTCACGAAAGACGGCTCCATCGCCGGCCCCCGCGTTCTCGAGCACCTCGTCGACGTCGTCTGCCAGTTCGAGGGCGACCGCCACACCAGCCTTCGCTTCGTGCGCGCCCTCAAGAATCGCTACGGCCCCACCGACGAGGTCGGCTGCTTCGAGATGACCGCCGAGGGCATCGCCGAGGTGCCCGACCCCAGCGGCCTGTTCCTCAGCCGCAGCGGCGAGGCCGTCAGCGGCACCTGTGTCACGGTCGCTCTCGACGGCCGGCGTGCCATGCCCGTCGAGATCCAGGCCCTCGTCGTCAAGACGACTGCTCCCAACCCGCGCCGGGTCACCAACGGAGTAGACGGCTCCCGGGTCGCCATGCTTCTCGCCGTGCTCGAGCGCCGCCTCAACATCCCGCTCGGCGACCGCGACGTCTACGTCTCCACGGTCGGGGGCGTTCGCCTCGTCGACCCCTCTGCCGACCTGGCCATCGCCCTCGCCATCGCGTCGGCCAACAGCGACCTCTCCCTGCCTCACACCTTCGCGGCGTTCGGCGAGATCAGCCTCGCGGGCGAGGTGCGTCCCGTCGCATCCTCCAGCCTGCGTGTCACCGAGGCGAGGCGACTCGGCTTCACCGACATCCTCGGCCCCGACGAGACGCAGATCCGTCGCGCGTTCCGAGTCGCGTTCGACAAGCAGCCTGCCGCCGAGTCTCGGGTGAGCCCGGCGCATCCGTCGACGGGGTCGTTCCCGGTGCAGTCGCGAACGCCACCGACGAAACCCACGACGAAGAAGTCGCCGACGACACCTCTGCGGCTCGTCGACCGCGACCACGACCGCGACTAGCTCACTCGCGCTGGTCGACTAGCGCTCGCGACGAGTTCACCCGCGCTGGTCGAGTAGCGCTCGCGACGAGCTCACCCGCGCTGACCGAGTAGCGCTCGCGACGAAGGAGCAGCGCGTATCGAGACCCCCGAGTGATCTCGATACGCTGGCTCGTACCTCACGCAGCTACTCGATCAGCGCAGGAGAGTTCTGCGCGAACACGTCGTCACACGTGCGGCACGAACTCCTGCCAGGCCACGCGGCGCGCGCTTCGAGGGTCGTTCTCCACCCGGTCAGTCGCGTCGAAGATCATGGTCGCTCGCGTGTCCTCGTCGTATTCCGGCCAGCCGGCCACCTGCCCGCTGCGGGCGAAGTCGATCCAGTGCCGTCGCATCCGGTCGCCCGTGCGCATGAACGCACGCCGCCCACCCAGTGCACCCATCGCCCGGCCGAACCAGCCGTTCATGCGGTCGAACAGGGCGAAGAGCTCGAGCCCGTGCGTGGCATCGAATCCGAGCTGCCGAACGAGCCGCGGCGCGATGTCGAAGCGGTAGAAGTGCACCGGCGCGTAGCGCGAGTGCCGTTCGGCCACCTTCACGGTGGGGTACCAGAAGGCGTAGTCTCCGGCGAAGTCGGCGGCGGGGCGCTTGTCGGGCAGACCCGGGTACTCGGCCTTGATCGCCTTGCGCGCCTTCTTCTTGGTGCGCGAGAAGATGGCGCGGATGCGGGGCGGCGTCGTCGCGAGGATGTCGAGGCGCCCCGTGAACAGCGAGCCCTCGCGGTCGTTCGTTCCGATGATGAGGGGGATGCGCGCGGCTCGACCGTGCTTAAACGCGTCGAGCGGGCGCTCGGGAAGGAAGTCGCCGTCGATCACGGGGCACAGCGCGATGGTTCCCGGGTCGCGATCGGGGGCCAGCAGGGTGAGCGAGACGGCGGCTTCGACCAGATCGGATGCGTCAGCGCGGACGAGCAGCTCGCCCGCATCGTCGACAGACGTGGTCTCGACGCCGCCCGGCTCGATGCGATCGGCGAGGAAGGCCACGAACTCATCGGCCCAACGATGCGTCTGCTCCGGGGGATAGATGGCGTTGGTGGGCGCGCTCTGGGCGATCGCTTTGGCGAAGAGTCCGTGCGCGGCGGGCGTCGCCATCAGAGTGGTGACAGCATTGCCGCCCGCGGACTCGCCGAACACGGTGACATTGTTCGGGTCACCGCCGAAGGCCGCGATGTTGTCCCGCACCCATTCGAGGGCCGCGACCTGGTCGCGCAGGCCGAGGTTCGAGTCGAAGGGGCGCTCGGGAGTGGAGAAGCGGGTGAAGTCGAGATATCCCAGCGCGCTGAGGCGGTAGTTGATGCTCACATAGACGATTCCGCCATCTCGCACGAGGGCCTCGCCGTTGCGCGGGTACTCTGCGCTGGAGCCCACCGCGTAGGCACCGCCATGAATGAAGAGCATCACGGGCAGTGCACCGCCGACCGAGCCGGCAGGCCGGAGCACATTGAGCGTCAGGCAGTCCTCACTCATGGCCTGCTTCTTCGACGCACCGACGAAGTGTCCTTGCAACGACTGCCAGGGCACCGGGCCGTACTCCGATGCGTCGCGCACGCCATCCCAGGGCGCCGGCGGTCGCGGAGCCCGCAGTCGGAGGTCGCCGACGGGCGCCTTCGCATACGGCAGATTGCGCCACGCCTCGATGCCTCGTTCGCGAACGCCGCGCGCGATTCCCTGGGCGACCCGCACGTCGAGATTCTGTGACATGTTTCGCTCGACCATGCCCCGATGCTAGACGTGCCAGATGAACGCGCGAGTTGTTAACCCGCGGTCTCCATCGCCTTAACCCCGGTCGGATTCACTGATCCAGACTCGTGTGCTGGCACGGGCACCGACTTTCTGGAGCATGACCCGATGAACGCACCGTCTCCCGCCCGCCGAACCCGTCGCATCCGCATCGCCGTTGCCGCGGCCCTCGCTGCGACCGTCGCCTGCGGCGTCGCGGCCCCCGCCCAGGCCGCGCCGGGCGACTCGATCGTGGCGCAACCGGATGCCTGGGGCCGGTTCTACGTCGATGCGGCGGCCAGCAACACCACAGCCAACACCACCCCGCAGAGCAACGTCGCGATCGGTCTGCTCTCGCCGATGCTCGACTACTGGACGCCCGACGCGAACCCGACGGCGCAGTTCGACGCGAACGGCAAGTTCATCCCCTCGAGCGTGGGCACTATCAAGAACCAGGCTGTGCTCGACGCGAACATCGCCACGGCTGCGGGCATCACGCAGTCGCGCACCGCCGAGCAGTCGACCGAGGCCTATCTGATCGATCGTCGGAACCAGAACTACTCGGCCATCGACGGACTGGGGCCTTACGCCGACGCCTTCCGAGCGGGCAGCAACGCGGGAACGACGATCCCCGACCAGATCCCGTCCGACGCCACCAGCGTGAAGTACGACGACGCGGGCAACTCGAACGGGGCTTGGGCAGACTCCGACACGACCTACGGCCCCATGGTCGACCTGGTCAATCAGTTCCGCAACAGCTCGGCGTCGACGAACCCGGCGAAGGCTTTCTACAACTACGCCCGCCCCTTCCGCTGGAGCGACAGCGTCGAGGTCCTGCCCACGCTCGTTCCCGCAGAGAAGACGGATGCCGAGTGGCAGTCGGACGGCGGCTACCCCAGCGGTCACACCAACGCGGGCTACCTGGCCAGCTACGCCCTCGCTTACGCGGCGCCCGAACGGTTCCAGCAGATCTTGACGAGCGCATCCGAGATCGGCAACAGCCGCATCGTCGCCGGCATGCACTCCCCCGGAGACGTGATCGGCGGCCGCATCATGTCGACCGCCGTCGCCGCGGCCGCCCTCAACCAGCCCGGCAATGCCGCTCTCAAGCAGAGTGCACGCGCGAACGCCGCCACCCTGTTCGCCACTGCGCCGTCGGGAAGCGACGCGTTCGCCGACCGCGCCAGCAACGAGGAGCTCTACGAACAACGTCTCACCTACGGGCTGCCCCGGTTGGGCGACACCACGAAGTCGGCCGTCGTGCCGAAGGGTGCCGAGGTGCTGCTCGAGACCCGGCAGCCCTACCTCACCGCAGACCAGCGCCGCTGGGTTCTCCAGTCCACCGCGCTGCCTTCCGGCTACGCGCTGCTCGACGACTCCGAAGGGTGGGGCCGTCTGAACCTCTTCGCCGCCGCCGACGGCTACAGCGCCTTCTCCACCGACGTCACCGTCTTCATGAACGCGGCTGATGGCGGCTTCAGCAGTGCCGACAGCTGGCGCAACGACATCGACGGCGCGGGTTCGTTGACCAAGCAGGGAACGGGCGCGCTGACACTCACCGGCAACAACTCGTACGGGGGCGGCACGGTCGTCGAGGCGGGCCAGCTGTCGGCCACGTCGCCGACCGCGTTCGGCACCGGCCCGATCAGCGTTGCCGGCGGCATCCTGTCGGAGACCTCGACTGCCCCGGTCGTCGTCGGCGGCAACCTCGCGGTGCTCTCGGGCGCCGAGGTGGATCTGAGCATCGACTCGTCGGCACCCGCAGTGCAGATCGCGGGCGACCTGACCGTGGCAGGAACCGTGAAGACCGCCTTCACCGACGGCTTCACTCCTGCCGACGACCAGGTGATCGCCACCTACGCGGGCTCCGCGTCGAACATCGACCTCACGTCATTCAGCTTCGAGGGCCTGCCCGCCGGCTACACGCCGAGCGTCGTGCTTCGCGACGGCGCCGTGCATCTGCTGAACAGCACACCTGCCGCGGGAGTCGCAGTCGACCCGGGCAACGCCGCCGGGAAGAGCACCCTCGCGGCCACGGGAGCGACACTGCCCCCGATCGCTCCCCTCGGTGCGCTCGGCATGCTGCTGGCCGGCGGCGCACTCATTGCCGCGCGGTCCCGAGCCCGCAGAAGCTGAGCGATCCCGACTAACCGAGAATGAACTGCTTGCTCACGGCCGACGCGAAGCCGCCGATCGACACATCGAGGTGGTACGACGCGCCTCCCGCGGGAACCTGCGGCCGGTCGGTCGACGAGCACGTGTCGGCCGTGGAGCGGGTGCGGTCCCACGCGAACGGAGTCGACGCGAGCGTGGCGCCGGCCTCGATCACCGTGGGCATGTCTGTGGGGGAAGCCTGGCAGTCGGTCGACACCCAGTACTGCTCTTCGCCGCTTCGGATCGTGTAGACCTGCTGTGCCGTGCCCACGTTGACCGAACACGCCGTGCTGCCCGTGTTCGTCATGCTGAGCGACAGCTGCGGAGTGACCCCCGCGGCGTAGGTGTCGGCATCGGTCACCGGGGTCACGACGATACTCGCGGCGTCGCATGCGGGCGTCGAACCGTCTGCGGGAGGTGCGGCGTCGACATTCTGCGGCTCACCGGCCCCGGCCGGCGGCGCAGTCGTCTGCGGGGCTGCCGTCGTCGCGGCCGGGGGCGGGGTGTCTGAACTTCCGACGGGAGAAGACGAGCCGGGCCGCACGATGATGAGCACGATGATGGCGATGACAGCGAGAAGACCCGCGAGCACGATCACGCGCCGGCGCCAGTAGACCTTGCTCGGTTCCGGTCCGACGGGATTTTTGATCGTCGACATGACCCTAGGCTACGAGCTTGATGCTCCTGACACCCGCATTGGCGCGGCTGTAGGGTGAATTACCTCTCCGACGGAAGGACTCCTGTGGCCCGGCCCCAACGAACGAGTGTGCTGCGCCAGACCGCGCTGCGGATCGCGACGGCGCTCGTCACCGCGACGTATGCGGTCTATCGGCTTCATCCGGCACTCTGGCGCTTCACCGCCAGGCACTACCACCCGTCGATGGAGCGCTTCGCACGACTCAACGCGTGGATGGTCTGCCAGCAGGCCTACCTCGATGTACCGGCCTACAAGAACTACCTCGACGAAGAGAAGTTCTCGTTCCGCTGGTGGCAGCTCACCAACTATCGGCCGACATCCAAAACCGATTATGTGAACCGATACCCCGAGGCCGAGCGTTGCTGGAACGGGGAGATCGTCACCGTGGGCACCGTCGTCGACGAATCGAGCGGTTCGAGCGGCAAGCCCTACAACTGGATGCGCTCCAAGCGCGAGCTCGATACCGTGCACAAGAACGTGGCCGGCTACATCACGCTGCTGTTCGGCACGAAGAAGCTCTTCTGCATCAACGCCTTCTCGATGGGCGCGTGGGCGACGGGCACCAACACCGGCCTCGCCATGTCGAAGATCGCGATGGTCAAGAACACCGGCCCCGACATCGACAAGATCGTCGACACCCTCAAGCACTTCGGCACCGGCTACGTCTACCTCATCAGCGCCTACCCGCCCTTTCTCAAGCACCTGCGCGATCGTCTCGACTCGGAGGGATTCGACTGGGACGCCTACAACCTCAACGGCTTCGTGGGCGGCGAAGCGCTGACCGAAGGACTGCGCGACTACCTCGAAGACCGTTTCACCCGGGTCTACTCCGGCTACGGCGCATCCGACCTCACCATCGGCATGTCGGGCGAGAGCGACCTCTCGGTGTGGCTGCGACGAGCACTGGTCGCCAACGAGCCCTTCAGACGCGACGTGCTGGGCGAGAGCGAACAGCGCACCCCGATGATCTTCCAGTACAACCCGCTCGAGACCTACCTCGAGACCACCGAAGACAACGAGCTCCTGGTCACGCTCAACTCCATGGCCATCATGAGTCCGAAGCTGCGCTACAACATCGGCGATGAGGCGAAGATCGTCACGTTCCCCGAGATGCAGGCCTACGCCGAGAAGTATCCGCGCCTCGGCTTCGCCTTCGAGCGAGCATTCTCGACCCAGCGCATGAAGCTGCCGTTCGTGCTGCTCTTCGGCCGCAAGGACTCGACCATCTCGTATATGGGCGCCAACATCTACCCGCTCGACGTCGAGAACGGCCTCTACCTCGACAACCCGCACGCCAAAGAGATCGAGTCGTTCAAGCTGAGCCTGCTCGACATAGGCAACCTCGAGCAGCGACCGGTCATCCACCTGCAGCTGCGTGAGGGAGTGACCCTCGACGACGCCGAGACAGACGATCTGAAGACCCGCTCGGCCGCCGGCGTCCTCACCCACCTGGCATCCGTCTCCCGCGACATCGCGCAGTCGCTCGAAGAGGATCCGACGGCCAGCGACGTCCGCATCGAGGTGCACTCGTTCGGCTCCGGGGTCTTCGAGGGCGGCCCGCGCAAGATCAAGAATGTCTACCTCGTCGATGAGGCCGACCGCGGCGGAGTGCCCGACTCCGCCCCGACGGCGCGATGACGGGAGCCGCCTGATGCGCTCCACCGACTTCTCGCTCGCGCCGCCGCAGGGCCGGGCGCGCGCCATGGTCGTCGTCGAGCGCAGCTTCGACTCGGCGGCGGATGCGCGGCGCGCCCGCGGGGCTCGCCGCGATCTGGCGACCCACTTCGCCGACTCCCCCGGCTTTCTCTGGCAGAAGAGCTACGGCCGACCACCACGCACGCTCGGAGTCGCCTCCTACTTCTCGACTCGTGACGAACTCGACCACGCCCTCGTCACCGCGCCCGCGCGCCTGGAACCATGGCTGAGACTGGGCGACGCGCATCCGACCGGTCGTATTCTCGAGGCCGAGCCATCCGGATACACGAATGGAGTCTGGCGCGCCGAGGACGGTCGCATGGGCCACATCGAGCGGTTCACCCCCACCTCGGTCGAGGCGGGCCGTGGGGCCGAGCCGCCCCGGGTCGATGCCGCATCCACCGAACGCCCGTCGGGCCATCGACCCACGAAGCCGCGAGAGTCGAAGCGCCCGGCGAGGCCCATCGCCGACGCGCATGCCATGTTCGTCGGCGCGACGAAATACACCGGCCCGGCAGCACTCATCGCGCTGGCACGCATCTACTATCCGATGATCGCTCGCATGATCACGATGCGCGGCTACATCTGGTTCACGACCTACTACGAGTTCCCCTTCACCCTCGGCACGCTGGCGTTCTTCGAGCGACGAGACGACCTTCTCGCGTTCGCGCGCATGCCGGGCCACAGGCACCTCATGCAGTGGATCACCAAGGACACGCGCAACGGAACGGGTGGATACATCCGCTTGCACGTGGCTCCCGAGGCCACCGCACCTCTCGATGCGTCTCTGGATGTCGCGGGGCCGGGCTCGTGAGGGTCGAGACGGTCCCCGACGACGCAGCCTTTCGCGAGTTCGTCGAGCTGCCGAGCCGGCTCTGGCCTCACGACCTCGCCGTGCCCCTTCTCGAGTCGACCATCCGCGCGTGGTATCGCGGCACGAGCGCGCATCCGGAGCCCGTGCGGCTCGTGGTCGTGCGCGACGATGATGGCCGTGTCGTCGGGCGCTCGACCGTTCATACAGACGCGCGACTCGATGAGAAGTTCGGAGTCACGTCGCAACTGTTCGGCGCCACGGACTTCGCGAGCGCCGAGGTGGCATCGGCGCTGTTCGAGCACTTCGACCAGACGGCACGGGCGGCGGGCAAGCAGCAAATCCTCGGCCCCGTCTCGCTGCTGCCGAACCAGTCGGCCGGCGTCATCACCTCGGGCTTCGACGAGCGCGGTTTCGTCGACTCGGCATGGAACCCCGCGTGGGTTCCCGGCGTCTACGAGTCGGCGGGATTCGTGCGGACGCAGGAGGCACAGACGTGGAGCGTCGACGTCGGCGCCGTCGAGGCTACCGCCCCGACGTCGGCAGAGCTCGCCGCGGCGGGTATCCGCCTCGAATACGGCGACAAGTCGAAGACCGACACGCTGATTCCCGAGCTGCTCGCCGTGCTGAACGATGCCTTCGAGCAGCTGCCGTACTACACGCGCATCACCCCGGCTGAGATGACAGCGGCGACCGACGGCCTGTCATTCCTGCTCGACGAGAAGCTGCTGCTCCTGGCCCGCGACGACCGTTCCGGCAAGGGGGTCGCATTCATCCTGGTGCTTCCCGATATCTCTCCCTTCGTGCAGAAGGTGCGGGGTCGGCTCACTCCCCTGCGCCAGCTCGAGTTGCTCCTGACTCGCGGACGTTACCGCCGCGAGGCCATCCTCATCATTCAGGGCACCGAGCCCGACCGACAGGGCCGCGGCATCCTCACACTGCTCAGCCGCCAGCTGCAGGTGAACCTCGCCGAGGGCGGCTACCGGCGGCTGCGCACCACCACCGTCGGCCTCGACAACGCCGGATCGGCACGACAGTTCTCGCGCTTCGGTGGTCGGCCTCTGCACGGCTCGACGCTCTACCGCCGGCCCGCGTCGTCCGCATCCAAGACCTCGGCACCGACCCGACCCGACGAAGGAATCGCATGACTTCAGACACGCCCTCCTCCGAGCTGTTGAACGAGCTGATCCTGCTGGCCAGCCGGTCGCCCTCGCCCCACAACACGCAACCCTGGTCGCCCCGCATCGTCGATGGAGCGATCGAGGTCTCCATCGTTCCCGGGCGCACGCTGCCCGCCGGCGACCCCACGTTCCGAGACGTGATCATGTCGCTGGGTGCCTGGATCGAGAGCTGCGCGATCGGGGCCGCCGAGAAGGGGTACGCCGTCGACGTCGAGGTCCTTCCCGCACTCTCCGAGCTCGACTCGCTTCCGGTCGCAGGGCCAGCGGATGCGACCCGCCCCGTTTTCCGGATCGCCCTGTCGACCTCGGCCACGGCTACGGACGCGCCGGCGAACTCGGCGGGCCCTCCTCCGTTCACGGCCGACGATGTGCGGGAGAGACGCGTGTACCGAGGCAAGCTCGAGGGCAAGCCCGAGGTGTTCGCGCACATCGAATCGCTGCAGCTGCCGCCGTGGCTGCAGGTGCGCTCGCTCGACGACGGAGCGATGAAGCAGCTCAGCACGCTCGGCATCGCCTTCACCGCGTCGCGCGCCACCGTGGCGAACGAGTTGCTGCACTGGCTGCGTCTCGACCCGCGGCATCCGCGCTACCACCGCGACGGTATGACCGATGCGATGCTGGTCATGCCGAGACCGCTCGCTCGGATCGCGGCGCCGTTCACACGAAAGGCCCGGCTCCGCGACCCGCTCGTCGCCGTGGCCGGCCCCCTGGCCCGCTTCCTCGAGGGTCTCGGACGAGACGCCAGCCTTCCGCCCGCCCTGACCGACGAAGCGGGGGCGCCGACGCACCACGTACTCGTGGCGAACTCGCGCGCGGCCGGCATCGACGACATCCTGAGCGTCACCGAGGCGATGGACAGCCGGATCGGCGTCACCGAACCGCACGCCCTCGAGGCGGGCCGGGTCCTTCAACGCCTCTGGCTGCACGCGCACCGTCAAGGCCTCGCCATCTCGCCGCACTCCGAACTCATCGATTCGCCCGCCGCTCACGGTGCGCTGCGCAAGCGGCTGGGCCTCGCCCGCAGCGACGTCGCGCTCTCCGTCTTCAGCGCGGGCGTGCCGCAGACGCCGCATGTTCCCCGCTCACCCCGGCTGACAGACCCTGCGCGGTGACGCCCACTCCGATCCCCGCTCGCGTGCGCGCGTGGGGCTGGTTCATGGACAGATTCCGCTCCATGCACATCGCCACGATGAGTCCCACCGACATCGAGCACAACCAGACGATGCGCGCCATCCCCGCACCGGTGAGGCGCGTGGTCTTCGGCGCGAGAGACAGTCGTGTCCAGGTGCGCGATCTGTCGATTGCGACCTCGCACGGGCGGCTCGCGTTGCGCGTCTACCGGCCCCGCGGCGCACGGACGGGCGCCGCCGACCTGCCCATCGCCGTCTACTTCCACGGTGGTGGGTGGACGCTCTTCGGCGGGCTCGATGTCTGTGACTGGCTGCCTTCACGGGTCGCTGCAGAACTCGGCGCCGTGGTCGTGGCCGTCGACTACCGACTCGCGCCGCAGCATCCATACCCCGCGGCCGTCGACGACTGCATCGCCGCGGTCTCCTGGGCGTCGGAGCACGCCGAGGAGTTCGGTGCATCGCCAGCGCGGCTCGCCGTCTTCGGCGACAGCGCCGGCGGCAACCTGTCGGCGGTCGTGGCGCTGCATGCGCGGGACTCGGGTGGTCCGCCCATCCGAGCCCAGGGGCTGATCTACCCGGTCACCGACACCACGCTCGATGACGAATCGATGCACGAGAACGCGCGCAAGCCCGTTCTGCACCGCGCCGACATGGATGCCTTCTTCCGCTACTACCTGGGCGCCTCACGCGAGGACGGGGCCGACGACGACCCGTCGGTCTCGCCTCTGCGGGCGTCGTCGCTCGCCGACTTGCCGCCCGCGCTCGTGCAGGTGTCGGCTCACGACGTGCTGCGCGACCAGGCGCTGGCCTACGCGGCGCGCCTGGAGGCCGAGGGAACGCCGGTCGACGTTCACAGCTACGCCGACGCGCCCCACGGCTGGGTGACCTACCCGCAGATCATGCGGGTGTCGCGTCGCGCATCCGCCGATCTGGTGACCTTTCTGCGCCGCGAGTTGTCGGGTAGCTGACCGCATCGACGGCGCCCGATCGTCGTCCGCGCGCAGGAACGGGCGGAGCTGAGCACATCCAAGCCGTATACGGGCTCGGATGCTGTGAACTCCGCCCGTTCGCCTACCTCCGCGCCTCGACCCCGTACTCTTCGAGCTCACCGTCGGTCAGCAGCCTCGAGCGGATCATGAAGCGCTTGCCCTCCGGCGCCTCGACCGAGAAACCGCTTCCCCGCCCATCGACGAGGTCGACCGTGAGGTGCGTGTACTTCCAGTACTCGTACTGGCTGGCCGACATGTAGAACTCGATCGGGTCGAGGCCCTCGATCTCGAGGGTCTGCAGCAGCACGTCCGAGCCGCCGGTGCGGAACATGCCGACCGGATAGCACATGGGGCTCGACCCGTCGCAGCATCCGCCCGACTGATGGAACATCAGCGGGCCATACGTGGTGGTCAGGTGCCGCAGCATGTCGGCTGCGGCACCCGTCACCTCGACGCGCGGGCTCATGAGCGCATCGAACGAGGCATCAGAAGAATCCCTGCGCCTTGTTCGCGTAGCTCACCAGCAGGTTCTTGGTCTGCTGGTAGTGATCGAGCATCATGCGGTGGTTCTCACGCCCGATGCCCGACTGCTTGTAGCCGCCGAACGCCGCGTGGGCCGGGTACTGGTGGTAGGTGTTCGACCACACCCGCCCGGCCTGGATGGCGCGGCCCGCGCGATACAGCTGGGTTCCGCTGCGGCTCCACACTCCGGCGCCCAGGCCGTAGAGCGTGTCGTTCGCGATCTCGATCGCCTCGTCGTAGCCGTTGAACTTGGTCAGCGCCAGCACAGGGCCGAAGATCTCCTCCTGGAAGATGCGCATCGAGTTGTCGCCCTCGAACACGGTCGGCTGCACGTAGTAGCCGCCGCTCAGTTCGCCTCCGAGGTCGCTGCGCTCGCCGCCGATGAGCAGTTTCGCGCCCTCCTGCTTGCCGATGTCCATGTAGCTGAGGATCTTCTCGAGCTGGTCGTTCGAGGCCTGCGCGCCGATCATCGTGTCGGTATCGAGCGGGTTGCCCTGCTTGACCAGCTTGACCCGCTCGAGAGCGTCACCGACGAAGCCGTCGTAGATCGACGCATCCACCAGGGCGCGCGAGGGGCAGGTGCACACCTCACCCTGGTTGAGCGCGAAGAAGGTGAAGCCCTCGAGAGCCGAGTCGTAGAACGAGTCCTTCTCGTCGGCCACGTCGGCGAAGAAGACGTTCGGGCTCTTGCCGCCGAGCTCCAGCGTCACGGGAATCAGGTTCTCGCTGGCGTACTGCATGATGAGTCGGCCGGTGGTCGTCTCGCCCGTGAACGCGATCTTGCGGATCCGCGGGTGCGACGCGAGCGGAGCTCCTGCCTCGATGCCGAACCCGTTCACGATGTTGAGCACACCGGCCGGCAGCAGGTCCTTCACGAGATCGAGCCACACGTGGATCGACGCGGGAGTCTGCTCGGCCGGCTTCAGGACGATGCAGTTTCCGGCCGCGAGCGCGGGAGCCAGTTTCCACACGGCCATCAGAATGGGGAAGTTCCACGGGATGATCTGGCCCACGACACCGAGCGGCTCATGAAAGTGATACGCGACCGTGTCGTTGTTGAGCTCGGAGATGCCACCCTCCTGCGCGCGGATGGCGCCCGCGAAGTACCGGAAGTGATCGATAGCCAGCGGGATGTCGGCGTTCAGCGTCTCCCTCACGGGCTTGCCGTTCTCCCACGTCTCGGCCACGGCGAGCAGCTCGAGGTTCTCCTCCATGCGGTCAGCGATCTTGTTGAGAATCACCGCACGCTCAGCGACAGAGGTCTTGCCCCAAGCGTCGAAGGCCTTCCAGCCTGCGTCGACCGCCCGGTCGATGTCCTCGGCCGTGCCGCGGGCGATCTCGGTGAAGTTCTGACCGGTGACCGGGGTGGGATTCTCGAAGTACTGGCCCTTGGCCGGGGCCACGTATTCGCCTCCGATGAAGTGGTCGTAGCGCGGCTTGTAAGAGAAGACGGCCCCGTCTGTTCCGGGGTTCGCGTAGACAGTCATGCGTGTGTGCCTTTCGACGTCGTTGTCGGATGCCTGTGGTTCAGACTCCGTCGACGTTACGCGCGGCGACGTTGCAGACGGTTGCGACTCAGGATGCGGTCAGCGCCTCGAGATGGGCGACGATTCCGGCCCGGCGAGGCGACCGCGGCGGCAGCAGTCTGAGGAGTGCCGCCCATACCTCCGCGTCGTCGACGGCATCGGCGGTCCGGGCGTACTCAAGCAGAACATCGACGGATGCGTCGGTGAGCACGGATTCTCTCAACCGCGCTCGCACCTCGTCACGCACCGCCTCGATTCCCGGTGCAGCCGAGCCGGGAAGCACCGCGCCCGCGGCCGTGGCGAGGGCCACTCTGTGCGCGCCGCGGTCGAGCAGGGCGATCACGTGCTGCGCATCCAGTTCGAGCGCCTTCGTGAGCCGGTACGGCCGCGACTCGAGCCCGAGGTCGCATCGGGCCTTGTCGAGCACCTTGCGCAGCCGCACCATCTCCGCACGCAGAGTGACGGCCGACTCGCCCTCGCTGTAGACGAGATCGGCCAGCTGACCCGCGGTGAGTCCTTGACGGTGCCATGCCAGCAGCGTCAACAGCTCGGTGTGTCGAGCACTCAGCTCCACGGTCGAACCGCCGCTCGTCAGCTCGCCCGTGTCGCGGCCGAGAACACGAAGCACCGCCCGATCCGTGCGGGTGGCACCGGATGCCGGTCGGCGCCGCGCAGGCCTCGTCACGGCCCCGATGCGGTCGCGCTGCGCCCTGAGGCGCTGCACCATCAGCTCGGACTCCACGGCGGCGGCCGTCGCCTCCATCAGCGGAAGAGTGTGCGGATCGACCGCCTGCGCACCGCCGGTGATGTCGATCATGCCGAGGATGCGCCTGGTCTCGGGATCGTGCACGGGCACCGCGGTGCAACTCCACTCGTGCGCGAGCCGGTTGAAGTGCTCGCCGCCCGAGATCTGAACCGCGTGATCCAGTTCGAGCGCCGTTCCGGGAGCCGATGTGCCGACGCGGCTCTCGGACCATCCAGCGCCTTCGACGAAGAGCATGCCCTCGGCCCGACGCCGAAGCGCGCGGTCGCCATCGACCCACAGAAGGCGACCCATCGCATCCCCCACGGCCACGAGCATGCCGGAGTCGTCGTCGGCGTCGCGCACGAGGAGCCGGCGGATCACCGGCAGCACCGACGCGAGCGGATGCGCGAGTCGGTAGTCGCCGAGTTCGTCTTCGGCGACCTCGAGCGAGGCGAGCAGCAAGTCCGGATCGAGATGACGCTCGAGAGCTCGATTCCAGGAGGCTCGGACCAGAGGTCGGGGAGCTGTGGGCGCAACCTGAGGTTGCGCGAGCCATGGACTCGTCATAAGGGGTGCCAATCAACGCTGATCGAACGACAATCGAGAGCCCGGCTGCGGGGCATCCGGCCTCACCGTCGAGAATACCCGTTTCGTGTCACGGGGCGTCGAACGACGACTCGGAGACAGTCTTCAGGTCTTCGCCGAACGTGAAGCTCGCGTGCACCCTCTCTCCAGCAAGAACCTGAGGCAGCCAATACTTGGCGTCGTCCCACATTCCGTCGAGCGGCAGATCGGTGACGTCGTACCAGGCGGGAACCACCTCGTCGGATTCCACCGGGGTTCCCGTGAACGTGTCGACGACGAAGACCGTCGAGTCCTGGCTCCAGTTCTCGCGGTGCGGGAAGGCGTAGCGGATGAAGCCCACCTCGCTCACCGCCGCGGGATCGACGACCAGGCTCGACTCCTCTTCGATCTCGCGCACGATCGCCTCGAGGGAGGTCTCCCCTGGCTCGATCTTTCCACCGAGGCCCACGATATTGCCGAGCCCCAACCCTGTCTTCTTGCGCCCGAGCAGCACCTGACGCACTCCGGCTTCATCTCGTCGAGTGATGAAGCAGACGCAGACCTGATACGGAGACATTGCAGCAGGCTACCCGCCGCATATGTTCGGGATGTTACGAGGTGAGGCGCTTGAGCATCCGGGTATTGCCGAGCGTGTTCTGCTTGACGCGGGCCAGATCGAGGAACTCTGCGACGCCGTCGTCGGGTGAGCGCACCAGCTCGGAGTAGACGTCGGGATCGACGAGACCGAGCGGCGAGGCCACGAATCCGTTGCGCTCGAAGAAGCCGACCTCGAAGGTGAGGCAGAAAAGCCGGCTGAGGCCGAGACGGCGCGCTTCGAGTTCGATCGCCTCGAGCAAGGCGTGACCCACACCCTTGCCGAGCCACGCGTCGGCCACGGCGAGGGTGCGGACCTCTCCGAGGTCGTCCCAGAACACGTGCAAGGCGCCGCAGCCGATGCGGTTGCCGTCGTCGTCGAGGGCGATGTAGAACTCCTGCACAGCCTCGTAGAAGACGACGAGCTCCTTGCCGAGGAGGATTCGTCGCTGAACGAGGGGCTCCACGAGCTCCTTGATCCACGGCACATCACTCGTCTGCGCGCGCCGCACCGTGAAGGTGGGGGCGGGCTTCATCACGTCGGGCATCGAACCAGCCTATTGCCAGTTGGAGCCATCGGTGCGCACAGTGGGGTCGGGAAAGCGTGTCTCGATGGTGAGGGTCTCGCGCCGACGGATGCGGGCCCAGACGATGAACCCCACGATGGTGAAGGCGCCGTAGAACACGTACATGAACGCCGAGGCGTAGTAGCCGGCCGACACCAGAAGAGGCACCCCGACCACGTCGACGGCGACCCAGATCAGCCAGAACTCCACCCACCCCTTCGCCATGCCGTACGTGGCGAGCAGCGAGCCGACGAAGATCCACGCGTCGGCCCAGACGGGCTCGTACGACCCGAGCAGCTGGAACAACGGCGTCACGATCGCCGTGCCGCCCACGAGCGCCACCACAAGCCAGATCCTGTTCTTCCACCCAGCCCACTGCGGACTCACCGCCGCCCCACCGTCGTGCTTAGCCTGCCGCCAACGCACCCACCCGTAGATGGAGACGACGATGAACATAACCTGCCGACCGGCCTGGCCGAGCAGGTTCACCGGGTTGGGGGTACCGAAGACGGCGCCGAGGAAGACGGTGAACAAAAGGGCGTTGCCCACGATGCCGACCGGCCACGCCCAGACCTTGCGACGCATCCCGCCCAGCGCACTGAGAAGCCCAAACACGTTGCCGAGAACCTCACGCCACAGGATCGTTTGATCGCCGATGTGCAGCTGTGCGTTGAACAGCCAGTTCAGAACATCCACGGTGCGCCTTCTCTCTCAGACCGGTGGGCCACAGCGACACAACGCCGGAGGCATGCCGGCCATTCCCTGTCGACGACGTTCAGCCATGTCGCGTCTGCCGCCTCCACGCGCAGAATCCCTTCGGATTGAGAGTCGAATCGGCGGGAAGCTCCAGAGCGCTGATCGGTTCGCCCGCATCCAGAAGCAGGCCGACGCTCGCGAAGTGGGCCAGGCAGTGTTCGATACCGTCGACGACGTCACTGTGGGTCTCGAGACCGCTGACTGCCGAGACGGTGAGCCAGGTCTCCGGATGCTCGGTGTCGGCCGCCTCCGACGGCACCACCTGTGCGACGGCGAAACCGTGCACGACGAGCGCACGGGCACGGGCGGGGAGAAGGAACCGCGCGGCGTCCGCCAGAACCGAGCCGCTGAGCCAGAACTCGCGAGCCGCCGAGCCGATCTCCAACTGGATCGTCGACTCGTCGATCGCCAGGGGCGGGTGGAACCCTCGGGCGGCGAACACCCCGGCGACCGCACTGAGAACCTCGGCTGGATGCCCGCGCAGAAGAATCCGACGAGCGGGGTAGTAGTGCAACTGCACACGGCTTGGCATGCGCCCAGTGTAGGGACTTGCCGAGTTGCGTCTTAAGCACGGAATGCCGCGTTCCGATTCCCGTGTTCGGGATTCGGAACGCGGCATTCGCGTCGGGTGCGGCTCTCTTAGAGGGCGTCGGTTGCGCCGGTGGATGCGGCCGCCGCGGCAGAGGATGCCGCAATCTCACCGGCAGGCGCCAGCTCGTCGTCGACACCGGGACGGCGGCTCGTGGTGAACACGAACTCGTTGCCGATGAAGTCGACGTGCACGTGGTCGCCCGCGTTGAGCTCGCCGTGCAGGATGCGCTCGGAGAGGCGGTCTTCGACCTCGTTCTGAATGGCGCGACGCAGTGGACGCGCACCCAGGGTGGGATCGAAGCCGACCTCGATGAGGCGCTCCTTGGCGCTCTGCGTGAGCTCGATCGACAGATCGCGGTCGAGCAGGCGGTCACGCAGACGCTTGATGAAGAGGTCGACGATCTGCAGCAGTTCGCTCTTCGACAGCTGCGGGAACACGATCGTGTCGTCGACGCGGTTCAGGAACTCGGGCTTGAAGTGACGCTTCAGCTCCTCGTTCACCTTCGCCTTCATACGCTCGTACGTGGTCTCGACGTTGCTGTCGCTCTGGAATCCGATGGGCGCTCCGGAGATGCCCTTCGTGCCGAGGTTCGTCGTCATGATGATGACGGTGTTCTTGAAGTCGACGACGCGACCCTGCCCATCTGTCAGACGGCCCTCTTCGAGAATCTGGAGGAGGGAGTTGAAGATGTCGGGGTGAGCCTTCTCGATCTCGTCGAACAGCACCACGCTGAACGGCTTGCGGCGCACCTTCTCGGTGAGCTGGCCACCCTCTTCGAAGCCGACGAATCCGGGAGGAGCACCGAACAGTCGCGAGACCGTGTGCTTCTCGCCGTACTCCGACATGTCGAGGGAGATCAGTGCGTCTTCGTCGTCGAACAGGAACTCGGCGAGGGCCTTGGCGAGCTCCGTCTTACCGACACCCGTGGGGCCGGCGAAGATGAACGAACCGGAGGGACGCTTGGGGTCTTTCAGACCGGCGCGAGTGCGGCGGATCGTGCGGGAGAGAGCCTCGATGGCCTGCTCCTGGCCGATGACGCGCTGGTGCAGCGCACGCTCCATGAAGACGAGTCGCGAAGACTCCTCTTCGGTGAGCTTGAAGACGGGAATACCGGTGGCCTGGGCCAGCACCTCGGCGATGAGACCCTCATCGACGATGCCGGATGTCTTGACGTCGCCCGACTTCCACTGCTTCTCGAGGCGCAGACGCTCGCCGAGGAGGTTCTTCTCCTCGTCGCGCAGGCTCGCCGCCTTCTCGAAGTCCTGGTCTTCGATCGCGGCCTCTTTCTGGCCACGCACTCCCGCGATGCGCTCGTCGAACTCGCGCAGCTCCGGGGGTGCCGACAGGATCGAGAGGCGCAGGCGGGCGCCGGCCTCATCGATCAGGTCGATCGCCTTGTCGGGCAGGAAGCGGTCGGCCACGTAGCGATCGGCGAGGTTGGCGGCCGAGACGATGGCGCCGTCGGTGATCGAGACCTTGTGGAACGCCTCGTACTTGTCGCGGAGGCCCTTCAGGATGTTGATCGTGTGGGCCAGCGAAGGCTCGGCGACCTGAATGGGCTGGAAGCGACGCTCGAGGGCGGCATCTTTCTCGAAGTGCTTGCGGTACTCGTCGAGCGTGGTCGCACCGATGGTCTGCAGCTCGCCGCGAGCCAGCAGCGGCTTGAGGATCGACGCGGCGTCGATGGCGCCCTCTGCTGCTCCAGCTCCGACCAGCGTGTGGATCTCGTCGATGAAGACGATGATGTCGCCGCGGGTGCGGATCTCCTTCGTGACCTTCTTGAGGCGCTCTTCGAAGTCTCCGCGGTAGCGGCTTCCGGCGATGAGCGAACCGAGGTCGAGCGAGTAGAGCTGCTTGTCTTTCAAGGTCTCGGGAACATCGCCCTTGACGATGGCCTGGGCGAGGCCCTCGACCACGGCAGTCTTGCCGACGCCGGGCTCACCGATCAAGACGGGGTTGTTCTTCGATCGGCGCGACAGGATCTGCATGACCCGCTCGATCTCTTTCTCGCGCCCGATCACCGGGTCGAGCTTGTTGTCGCGGGCGGCCTGGGTGAGGTTGCGACCGAACTGGTCGAGAACCTGCGAACCCTTGTCGGGAGTGGCGTCGTTTCCGCCAACGGCGACCTGCTCCTTGCCCTGGTAACCAGAGAGGAGCTGGATGACCTGCTGGCGCACCCGGTTGAGGTCGGCGCCCAGCTTGACGAGCACCTGGGCTGCGACGCCCTCACCCTCGCGGATGAGCCCGAGCAGGATGTGCTCGGTGCCGATGTAGTTGTGACCCAGCTGCAGGGCCTCGCGCAGCGAGAGCTCGAGCACCTTCTTGGCACGCGGGGTGAACGGGATGTGGCCGGTCGGCTGCTGCTGGCCTTGACCGATGATGTCTTGAACCTGCTCGCGAACCGCATCGAGCGAGATGTTGAGCGACTCGAGTGCCTTTGCGGCTACGCCCTCTCCCTCGTGGATGAGTCCGAGCAGGATGTGCTCGGTGCCGATGTAGTTGTGGTTGAGCATCTTGGCCTCTTCTTGGGCCAAAACGACGACGCGGCGAGCTCGGTCGGTAAATCTCTCAAACATGTCTGTCTCCTTGAACACCAGGGCAGGGATGGCGCTCGATGTACTGATGCTAATCAGCGCCGGGAGCGAATACTGCTCTGTTCGCCCTAGGCGTGACGGCCGCGGGTTCGTGAAGCAGACGTTCGCACGCCCTCCGTGGGTCGGAGTGAAACACGCGTAGGACGTGTGGCGCAACCACCCCCGGGCGCCCACCCCCTGGTGCCTAGCCTGGAGTAATGACTGATCAGTACACACTCCAGGACCCCACGAAGATGTACGCCGACATCGACACCGAAGCGCAGTATCAGGAAGGCTCGGGCCTCGACGCGAAGCTCGAGGACAAGGCCGACCACGGCGAGAAGACCTACCGCGGAACGGGCCGCCTCTCGGGTCGCAAAGCACTCGTCACCGGAGGAGACTCCGGCATCGGAGCCGCCGTCGCCATTGCCTATGCCAGAGAGGGCGCCGACGTGGCGATCTCGTACCTGCCCGAGGAGGAGGAGGATGCGAAGCGCATCGTCGCCCTCATCGAGGAGGCGGGCCGCACGGCCATCAGCATTCCGGGCGACATCGTCGACCCGGCCTTCTGCCGCGACCTCGTCGCCCGTGCGGTCGACGGGCTCGGTGGTCTCGACATCCTCGTGAACAACGCCGGAAAGCAGCAGTTCCGCGAGACGCTCGACGAGGTGTCAGACGAGCAGTTCGACGAGACGTTCAAGACGAACGTCTACGCCATGTTCTGGATCACGAAGGCGGCACTGCCCCACCTGAAGCCGGGCTCTGCCATCATCAACACCTCGTCGATCCAGGCCTACTCGCCCAGCGAGATGCTCGTGGACTACGCGACCACCAAGGCATCCATCAACACCTTCTCGAAGGGGCTGGCCCAGCAACTTGCCCCGAAGGGCATCCGGGTCAACATCGTCGCTCCAGGCCCCATCTGGACTCCCCTGCAGACGGCCGGCGGACAGCCGACCGAGAAGCTGCCGAGCGTCGGAGAGCAGACGCCCCTCGGTCGATGGGGGCAGCCGGCCGAACTGGCTCCGGCGTATGTGTTCCTCGCCTCGAACGAGTCCAGCTATGTCGTCGGCGAGACGCTGCACGTGAACGGCGGCATGCCGACGCCATAGCGTCGAGGCTCGCCGGTCTCGGCAGGCTCAGGAGACGATCGCCGTCTCGTGAGCCTGCCGACGCGAATCAGTAGGTGTTCGTCGAGCCCGAGTACTGCGCCTTGCCGAAGCCGATGATCGGATAGCCGATGAAGCCGAGCAGGAACAGGAGGAAGAAGCCGAAGACCCCGCTCTTGCCGAAACGCTTGGCGACATCGAGGGACACGATGATGTGGATCACGAAGTTGACGATCGGGATGAAGAACAAGATGGTCCACCACCCCGGACGTCCGGCGGTCTTCACCAGGGTGTAGATGTTGAAGATCGGAATGATGGCGGCCCATCCCGGGCGCCCCGCCTTCACGAACGTGGCCCAGAGTCCGACGATCGCGATGACGCCGATGACGATGCTGAGTATCGTGCTGACCGGATCGGGCTGATATTCGTACGAGTAGTCCATGTTGTCCCCCCAGAGGATCGTTACCGGATGCCGCGCGCGAATCCCCCGGCGGCGCCCCCAGATTAGCAGCGCGACGTGACGATGGCTCGACTAATCGACGACGTTGTCGCGGTCAGAGCTCACGCGTAGCTGACGGCGATCATGGTCGTTCCGGCCCCCATCTTGAGCACCCCGTCGATCGCCCAGAAGATGCGGAACGGAATCCGGGTGCTGCGCAGGCCGACCAGCGCGTTCGCCATACACACCAGGCCGAGGGCTCCGCAGATCACACCATGGCTCGCGGTCAAGACGAGAAAGTGCGCGCCGACCACGAACAGCATCCACATCCAGAAGGATCGCGAGTCGCGGTCGGGGTTTCTCTCCACCACGAGGTTCACGAGATACCCCTCGACGACGACGGCCAGACCGAGCACCGCCCACTGCCACCACTCCGGGTATCCGATGCCGGCGAAGATGATCTTCGTGGCGCCTCCGACCGCCATGACGACGATTCCGAGGGCGGCACCGGCGATGAGAGCGACGATGCGGAACCGACGCGATCGGCCGAAAGCTCCGAGGAGAATTCCGAGGCCGATCGACACCAGGAAGCCACCCCCTCCCCGAACGAGAGGGAAGAGTTCCGGGCTATTGGTGAGGAAGTCCATGCCCCATGCTGACAGAGGAGTTTCGAGACGGCCACTGTTCGATGCGCCTGCATCGACGGACGCCTAGGCTTCACACGTGAGCAATCTCGAGAAGCACCCGAACGAGCTCCTCATCGGAGATGACGACGAGGTGCTCGGCGTGGAGCCGCAGCTCGTCACGATCCTCGCACCCCGCGAGGTGCCACTCGGCGGCCCCCGTGCCATGACCGTGCACCGGACCCTCCCGAGTCGAGAGCGGAGCATGATCGGCGCCTGGTGCTTCGTCGACCATTACGGCCCCACCGACGTGCGCGCGAGCGCGGGCATGGTGGTGCCACCCCATCCCCACACGGGCCTGCAGACCGTGAGCTGGCTGTTCGACGGCGAGATCGAGCATCGCGACAGTGTCGGCAGCCACGCCTTCATCCGGCCTACCGAGCTTCATCTGATGACGGCCGGTCGCGGCATCAGCCATTCCGAGGTGTCGACCGAGAACACCACTCTTCTGCACGGCGTGCAGCTCTGGCTGGCCCTCCCCGACGCGTCGAGACACGTCGCGCCCTTCTTCGAGAGCCACGACGCCGTCGTCACCGACCTCGACGGAGCCCGCGTCGCCGTGTTCTTCGGCACCGTGGCCGGCGTCACCGCTCAGGCCACGACCTTCTCCCGCATCGTCGCGGCACAGCTCGACATTCCGCGGCACGCCCGCGTCACGCTTCCGGTCGATCCTCTCGACGAGCACGGGGTCCTGGTCGACACCGGCTCCGTGACCATCGACGGCACGCACGTCGCCCGAACCGAGCTCGCCTTCGTCGAGACCGGCGCATCCGGCCTGACCATCGAGACGGGCGACGACGACGCGCGAGTCGTTCTGATCGGCGGCGAGCCCTTCGGCGAGCAGATCGTGATGTGGTGGAACTTCGTGGGGCGCACCCACGAGGAGATCGTGGCCTACCGCACGGCCTGGCAGGCCGAGGCGATCGGCGAAGGCGAACCGGATGCGCAGAGCCCGCGCTTCACCAGCACGCACGGCGACCACGGCTATACGGGCGCCCCGCTGCCGGCACCGGAGCTGCCCACGGTGCGGCTGCTGCCGCGTCGTCGCTGAGCTACTGCAGAGCGCTGGTGAGCCGGGCCAGGTTGTCGAGAATCGTCGAGCGGAGCGGCTGCGTGAGCCAGTCGTCGAGGGTGAGTTCGCGGCTGACCTGTCTGTAGCCGTCTTCGATCTCGCGCATCTCCGAGACGAACGAGCGGCCGCGAACCATGAGCGAGACCTCCATGTTCAAGCTGAACGACCGCATGTCCATGTTGCTCGACCCGATGACAGCCACGTCGTCGTCGATCGTGAAGTGCTTGGCGTGCAGAATGTAGGGCGCCTGGTACATGTAGATGCGCACTCCGGCGCGAAGGAGAGCCTCGTAGTACGAGCGCTGGGCGTGATAAACGAGGCCCTGATCGCCGATCTCCGACACGAACAGTTCGACCTCGACGCCCCGCTGAGTCGCTGTGGTGATGGCGTAGAGCATCGCTTCGTCGGGAACGAAATACGGGCTCGTGACGATGATTCGGTTCTGCGCGTAGTAGAGCAGTGCCAGGAAGAGCCTGAGATTGTTCTCGCCCTCGAATCCCGGGCCGGAAGGCACGACCTGGCAGTCGAGGGAGTCGGGTGCCTCCTCGACCACGTCGGGAGTGATCGGGTCGGTCTCGCGCATCAGCAGCTCGTTGGTCTCGCTGTACCAATCGGTGATGAAGATGGCGTTGAGGCCGGCGACGATCGGGCCGTCGAGACGGGTCATGAGGTCTTGCCATTGCAGGCCACGACGGATGTTGCCACGCTTGTTGTAGCTGCGGTCGATCATGTTCTGCGACCCCATGTAGCCGATCTTGCCGTCGATGATCAGCAGCTTGCGGTGGTTGCGCAGGTCGGGGCGCTGGTACTTGCCGCGGAGAGGCTGCACCGGCAGCATGAACGACCACTGCACTCCGAGCTCGGTGAGCTTCTTGGTGGTTCTGCGGTGGTGCGGCGATCTGATGGATGCGATGTGGTCGAGCAGCACGCGCACGGTCACGCCGCGCTTCACGGCGGCTCCCAGAGCCTCGAAGAACGCCTCCGATGCGGTGTCGTACGACATGATGTAGAACTCGACGTGAACGTAGCGCCGAGCCTTGCCCACATCGGCGGCCATCGCCGCGATCGAGCGCGAGTAGTCGCCGATGAGGCTGGCGTTGTTGCCGCCGACGAGCGGCATGGCACCGAGATTGCGGTTGAGTTCGACCACCGACTCGAGCCACGGCGGCCAGGCGTGATTCTTGGTGACGAGGTCGATGCCCTCGGTCGTCTCCAGAATGAACTGGTTGATCGCCTGCTGCTTGTCACGCCTCTTCTTGGGCAGTTTGTAGCTGCCGATCAGCAGGAAGGTGAGTACGCCGATATAGGGCAGGAAGAAGATCGCCATGAGCCAGGCGACGGCTGTAGCCGGGCGTCGGTTGCGGGGAACGACGATGATCGCGGTGACGCGCACGAGGAAATCGATGAGCACGGCGAAGATGAGAACCCAGCCCGCGGCATTGATTCCAAACACGGAGAGCTCCCCTCGACTACGGCCCCGACGATAACCGTAGCGTGTCGGAACGACCCCGAGGAGACGGCGAACGCGTGGTTCAGTTGCGGGGCGTAGGGGTGTGGATCGGGGCGGCGCTCGACTCAGCGAGCTTGGCGCGCTCTTCTGCCTCGATCTTCGAGAAGGCGCGGCGCTCGTGCTTGTCGGCTCGAAGAATCACGAACATCACCAGCCAGAAGACGAGTCCGACGAGCACAGTGGGGGCGAGGGCGCCCAGCCCGGCGAGAATGTCTTCCATGGTCTGCGAGTTTAGCAGTCGATGCCGGTGAGACGCCCGGCAGCTCGACCGCTCAGCTGCCCTTGGTGATGATTCCGTAGACGCCGGTGCCGATGAGGTAGAGCGCGACAGCGGTCACGACGATCCACACGAACAGCCTGGAATTGCTGACCCGACCGTCTTTCTTCTTGCCCTCGTCATCGAGAGGATTCTTGTTTCCGCCGAAGAAGCTCATGATGCCGACCTTACTTGACCAGGGGAAAGAGGATGGTCTCGCGGATGCCGAGGCCGGTCAGGGCCATCAGAAGTCGATCGATGCCCATTCCCAGTCCGCCCGAGGGCGGCATGCCGAATTCGAGCGCGCGCAGGAACTCCTCGTCGAGGCGCATGGCCTCGACATCTCCCGCGGCGCCCTGGCGCGCTTGCTCGATGAAGCGCTCGCGCTGGATGACGGGGTCGACGAGCTCGGAATAGGCAGTCGCCAACTCGAACCCGCGGATGTAGAGATCCCACTTCTCGACGACGCCGGGGATGGAACGGTGGGCGCGCGTAAGCGGGCTGGTCTCGACCGGGAAGTCCATGACGAACGTGGGCCTCGTGAGCCCGCCCTTGACGAAGTGCTCCCAGAGCTCTTCGACGAGCTTGCCGTGATTCGGCAGGTGCACCTCGACGCCCTCGCGGTCGGCGAGCGCCTGCAGGTCTCTGACGGAGGTCTCGGGCGTGATCTCGATTCCGGCCGCATCCGACAACGAGCCGTACATGCTGATGCGATCCCACTCGCCGCCCAGATCGTACTCGGTGCCGTCTGCCCACGTCACGACGTGCGAATCGGCGACGGCGAGCGCCGCGTTCTGGATGAGGGTCTGCGTGAGTTCGGCCATGGTGTTGTAGTCGCCGTATGCCTCGTACGACTCGAGCATGGCGAACTCGGGCGAGTGCGTGGAGTCTGCGCCCTCGTTGCGGAAGTTGCGGTTGATCTCGAAGACGCGGTCGATGCCGCCGACGACAGCGCGCTTGAGAAAGAGCTCGGGCGCGATGCGCAAGAACAGCTCGGTGTCGAAAGCGTTGCTGTGCGTGGCGAACGGCCTCGCCGAGGCGCCTCCGTGCATGGTCTGCAGCATCGGGGTCTCGACCTCGATGTAGTCGCGCTCGGCGAACGTCTGGCGCAGGGAGGCGACGGCCTTGGCCCTCGTGCGCACGACCTCGCGCGCCTGGTCGCGAACGATCAGGTCGAGGTAGCGGCTGCGCACGCGGGTCTCTTCACTGAGCTCGGAGTGCAGGTTGGGCAGCGGCAACAGAGCCTTCGAGGCGATCTTCCACTCGGCGACCATGATCGAGAGTTCGCCGCGGCGACTCGAGATGACCTCGCCGGAGACGAAGACGTGGTCTCCCAGGTCGACCAGTTCTTTCCACTCGGCCAGCGACTCGTCGCCGACCTGCGCGAGCGACACCATGGCCTGGATCCGGCTGCCATCCCCGGCCTGCAGCGAGGCGAAGCAGAGCTTGCCGGTGTTGCGGGCGAAGACGACGCGGCCCGCGACGCCGACGATGTCGCCGGTCGTATCGTCGGCAACGAGATCGCCGTACTTTTCGCGCAGAGCGGGGATCGTCGTCGTGACGGGCACCGACACGGGGTAGGCCTCGGCCCCGGATGCGATGAGCCGGTCGCGCTTGGCCAAGCGCACGAGCTTCTGTTCCGCGACCTCGGCCCGCTGCTCGTCGTCGGTCAGCTCGTGGTCGTTGGGTGCGTCACTCATGCGGGCGAATCTCTCCTCGGTTCGCACACGAGTTTACCGGGTGCGCTCTACTCTCCCCGGTGGTCAGCCCAGGTAGATGGTCTCGTTGTCGATCAGCCGTGTGGAGCCGACGCGCGCCGCGACGAGCACGACGGCCCTGCCCCGATAGTCGTCGTCGACCGGGAGAAAAGTGCCGGGGTCGACGACTGCGAGATAGTCCACCCGCACGAGGGGTTCGCCCATGGCAACGGACTGAGCTGCCGCGATCACCGTGTCGATTCCTCGATCGGCGGCCGATTCGGCGGCCTCGAGCATGTGCGAGAGCACGAGGGATGCGCGGCGCTCTTTCTCGTCGAGAAAGCGATTGCGACTCGACAGCGCTAGACCGTCGTTCTCGCGCACGGTATCGACGACCTCGAGTGCGGTGGCGAAATTGAGGTCGGCGATCATGCGCCCCACGAGGAACGCCTGCTGCGCGTCTTTACGACCGAAGAAGACCGCGTCGGGCGCCACGATGTTGAGCAGCTTCGACACCACGGTGAGCACGCCATCGAAGTGACCGGCGCGGCTTCTGCCCTCGAGCGTCGACCCCGCCCGACCGGCGGTGACCGTGGTCTGCGTCGGGCCGTTCGGGTACATCTCGTCGACCGACGGCGCGAACACGATGATCGATCGATCGCCCTCTCGCGCCGAGCCATCGAGGATCGAGCGGTCGGACTGCAGATCACGCGGGTAGCGCTGCAGATCTTCGGAGGCAGAGAACTGGGTGGGGTTGACGAAGATCGACACCACCACGATGTGGCCTCGCTCGCGGGCCTTCTCGACGAGAGCGAGATGGCCGTCGTGCAGAGCGCCCATGGTGGGAACGAGAGAGACCGTCGGAGAGGCGATGCCTTCGGCGATGAGCGCCTTCTTTGCGTCGCTGATCAGGGTGCGAACGCCCGCGATCGAATCGGCTACTTCGGTCACTGGGGACTCCTTAATCGTGACGACGGGCGCAGGTTCCGCTCGCCGCCACCCTCGATGCTAGTGCCTGTGCGAGACCGGTGATCCCTCTGCTCAGCCACCGATCGAGTCGAAGTGTGCTCCTGTGTCGTCGCCGCGCGCGCGGTGCAGCGCGTTCTCGACGGCCGACCGCACGAGGGGGCCGAGAACGAGCCCGGGAGCGGGAACGCCGATGCCCGACAGCAGGCTTGTCGCCTGATCGACGATGGCGCTCGAGAAGGTCGTCGCCGTCTCGATCGCCTCCGCGTAGGCCTCGCGGTCGTTCTCTGCCACCACCACCGGTTCGCCGCCCATCTCGACGACCAGGGCCTGGCCGATCGGAAGGACGGGGCCCGGCGCGGTGACGGCGAACCAGGTGCCGACAAGCCGCGCGATGTCGACGCTCGACCCGGTGAATTGCATGGCCGGGTGCACCGCGAGCGGAATCGCGCCTTGGGCGAGTGCCGGGGTGAGCACGCCGACGCCGAGCCCGGGAGCGGTGTGCATGACGAGTTGGCCCGCCTGCCAACTGCCCGTGTCGGCGAGCCCCTGCACCAGCGTCGCGAGCTCCGACTGAGGAACCGCGAGAATGACCAACTCGCTGCGTTCGATGAGCTGCGGGATCTCGAGGATCGGCACTCCCGGAAGGATGGCATCGGCCCGCTCGCGGCTCTCCTCGGAGATCGCCGCGACGCCCACGAGAGCGTGCCCCGCTCCGGCGAGCGCAGCGCCCAAGATGGGGCCGACGCGGCCGGCGCCGACGATGCCGATTCCGAGCCGTCCGCTTCGTTGTGCAGGGTTCACCGATCGTCCTCCGGTCGTTGCTGGTGCGAATCCGCAGAGCGCGTGCCGCCCGACGACGCACCCATCGGTCGGCGCGAGTTGTCTTCCAGAGCTCCGGCCGTCGTCGCCGCGCGGCTGATGGCGTCGAACGCGCTGATGGAGCCGGCCCTGTCGAGCACCGACAGGGTGGCAGAGACCGGCCCGGCCACGGTGTCGAGGGTCAGGGAGCAGAGGTCGAGGGCGCGAGCAAGCGGGCCCTGCTCGATGCGAAGACTCTGGATGCGTGCCGCCGGCACCGCGACGAGTTGTCGCCACACGAGGCCCTTGCGCAGCAGAACGGCGTCGCCCGCCAAGGCGTAGCCGGTGCGCCGCCACGAGAACGGACGTAGCCACCGGCCGCGGCGCGGTGCGGGGACGAAGTCGACAGCGAAGCCCGGCGTGGCGCCAGACGACACCATCCCCGCCAGGATCAGATGCCTGGTGTCGGCACTCGCAAGCCCCGGAAGGAGCAGACCGAGCACCTTGTCGACGTCGGAGCGGGTGCCGACGGGAAGCATCGTCGTCGCCGGCTGGCTGCCCGATCCACTGGAGGCGTGGCCCGCCCTGTTGATACGGATCGCCCACCAGTCGAAGGGCCGCCAGAGAAGCGGCTGGTAGACCTCGATCGCGTGGATCCGTCCGGGTGGCAGGGTGTCGTTCGACGTGGTCAGAAGTCCGTAGCCGACGCGAACACCATCGGGCGTCGCCGCGATGGAGAACCGCAGTGAGCGCGTCACCTTGCGCGCGTAGTACCCCGCACCACCGAGGAATGTCGGCACCAACAGGAAGAAGAAACCGATCTCCCGGCCCGAGGCCGTGACGATGACGAGCACGATGGCGATGATGAGAACGACGAGCGTTCCTCCGCTGGCGAGCAACGACCCGGCCAGTCGAAGCGGAGAGATGCGCACGACGGACTCCGGCGGAGCCGCCTGGGGGTCGAGTTCAGGGGCCAGCAACTCGGTCACCCGGCGGCCGATGATCGAGTCCGGGCCGACGGCATCCGGAACCCCCGCGGCGCCGCTCGGCGTCACGAGCGGAGCGGCGCCCTCTTCTGCCCGTCGGGCCGAAGCGAGCAGAAGGATGTCGTGCCGCAGGCGATCGACGTCGCTGCCGCGCAGATACGCCAGCTGCACTTTCGCGTCCTGCCCAGCGACGCTCAGCTCGAGCCGGGCCGCTCCGAAGAGGCGCGCGATGAACGGACGCGTGATCGCGATGCCCTGGATGCGATCGAGCCGAGCCTGGCGGTGGGTGCGAAACAGGATGCCGCTGCGCACCTCGACCGCCTCGTCGTTGATGCGGTAGGTGTGCATGCGCCACGACAGATAGAAGGCCACGACGCCCAGAACGAGGCCGCCGATCACGATCGCGATCGCCCAGCCGAGGTGGCCCCGACGATTGAGTTCGTCGAACAGGTCGCCGCTCTCGGGGCCGCCGACGAACATCTCGATGAGTCGTTCGCGCACGTTGGCGAGCACGAAACCGATCACCGCGATGAGGGCGATGCCTCCCTTGAGGAGCGGAGTCGCCGGGTGCAGGCGCAGCCAGTCGCCGCCCCCCGGCAACGGTGGAGTGACGGGCTCGGTCACAGCCCCGCCCGGCGCGTCTCGGCAAGCGATACGAGCGCATCGCGCAGCGAGTCGGCATCGGCGTCGGGGAGCCCCGGGATCGTGACACCTGTGGCAGCCGCAGCCGTCACGAAACGCAGCTCGGCGAGACCGAGGAAGCGGGCGACCGGTCCCCTGTTGATATCGATGAGCTGCATTCGGCCATAGGGCACCGAGACGACGCGGTGGAACATGATGCCACGGCGAAAGAGCAGGTCATCGTCGCGAAGCTGATAGCCGATCGAACGCACCCGCCGCGGCGCGACGATGAACATCACGAGCGTGACGACGACAGCTGAGCCCACCGCGATCCATCCGAGGGGCTCGGCAAACCACTTCGTGAGCGCGAACACGAGAGTCGCGCCGATCGCCACGACGCCGAAGAGGGCGACGCCGACGAGTTCGACGCCGATGTACTTGGGGCTCACGCGCCGCCACTCTCCGCCGATCACAACGCGCTTCGTCGTGGGCGAGGAGTCGAAAGAGTCCTTTGCGTCTGCACCGGCGGCGTTCGTAGGGTCGGACATGTCAGGTCTCCGGTGTGAAGTCGTCGGGCGGCAGTGCACAGAGCTGTTCGGCGACCAGACCGGCCACGAGCAGCACCACCCCGCCGGCCGCGCTGGCGATAGAGAGCCAGAGCGACGAGACCTCCGGAACGATCGCGCGCGAGAGGACATAGATCGTGCATCCGAGCCCGAAGCCCGCCACAAGACTGCCGACGAGGCTCGACGCCTTGGCGAGCACCACCACGCGCATCGCCCTGAACGGGTTGATCTCCCGCCGAACCGGCCCGCGGATGGCTCGGTAGACGGGAATAGCGAAGGCGAGTACGAGCGCCCCGGCGGCCGCGAGAGTGATCGGCAGAGTGACCGGTGGAACCAGGATCGGCCTACCGCCGGACGCGAGGCCGATCTGCAGGAGGAAACCGACGATGGCGCCTGCCAGCGCGAGAGCGATCACGGGGAACGGGGTGGTGCGCTTCACATCGACTCCGATCGGGTTCGGCGGGCCGTGTCGTCGGTCGACGCGAGCAGCAGGTCGACCCTGCCACGGCCGGGGATCGTCGCATCCGCGTCGAGCTCGAGCCACGGGGCGAGCACGAAGTCGCGCTGCCAGGCCCGCGGGTGCGGCAGGGTGAGGGTCTCGTCGTCGAGTTCGAGCGATCCATAGGTGATGACGTCGATGTCGAGCGTGCGGTCGCCCCAACGCTCTTCGCGCACTCGGCCGTGCCTCAGTTCGATCTCGTTGAGAGCGGCGAGCAGTGCGTGCGGCGCGAGCGTGGTCTCGATGATCGCCGCCGCGTTGAGATAGGCCGGGGCATCGGGGTCGATGCCGTGCAGCTTGACGGCCACCGTCTCGTACAGGCTGGACTCCCCGATCATCGCAACACCGTGCAGCAACGAGATCTCGGCCATGGCGTCGTTGATCGTCTCTCCGCGATTGCCGAGATTGCTGCCGAAAGCGAGGACGGCGCGGGTGCCCGCCGGTTCGTGCGCGCTCATCGTGCCGCCTCGGTTTTCGCGGCACCGAGACGACCGCGGGGGCGAACGATCGTGATCGAGACATCGGCGAAAGGAACGGGGATGGGTGCGTCGGGCTTGTGCACAGTGACCCTCACTCGTCGGGCGACCGGATGCGCGAGAACGAGCGACGCGATGCGCTCGGCGAGCGTCTCGATCAGGTCCACCGGCTCCGAAGCCGCTGCCTCGGACACCTCGACGGCCAGCTCGCCGTAGTGCAGGGTCTGTGCCAGGTCGTCGCCCTCTGCCGCTGGCACGGTGTCGAGCCACACGGTGAGGTCGAGGAGGAACGTCTGGCCGTCGGCACGCTCGAAGTCGAAGACGCCATGATGCGCGAAGACCTCGAGGCCCGTCAGGGTGAGGGTGTCGAGGTCGTCGACCGGCACGATGTCGTGGGTCATGATCGAGCACCCCTTCGCCACGCGTCTGCTACGTCGAGGGCGGCTCGCGTCTCGGCCACGTTGTGCACGCGCACAGCCCAGGCGCCCTGCGAGGCCGCGATCGCGGCAAGGACGGCCGACGGCGCATCCCGCGCATCCGGAGCAGCACCCTCGGCGACGAGAGGCGCGAGGAATCCCTTGCGCGATGCCGCGACGAGCACCGGAAGCCCGAGCGACGCGAGCTCGCCGTAGTGGCCCAGCAGCGCCCAATTGTGCTCGGCGTTCTTCGAGAAGCCGATGCCCGGGTCGACGATGATCTTGGCCGGGTCGACCCCGCGCACGATGAGTTCTGCAACCCGGTATTCCAGTTCGCGACGCACGTCGGAGACCACATCTGTGTAGCTCGCCTTGGCGGCCATCTCGGCGCTGTGACCTCGCCAGTGCATCACGACGAAGGGCAGACCCGTCTCGATGGCAACGCGGGTCATGTCGGGATCTGCGAGTCCCCCGGAGACGTCGTTGATGACGGCCGCTCCCGCGTGCGCCGCTGCTAGGGCGGTCGCCGCGTTCATCGTGTCGACGCTCACCGCGATGCCGCCGCGCGCGAGCTCGCGTACCAGTGGCAGCACCCGGCGCTGTTCTTCGGCCACGGGCACCCTCTCAGCCCCGGGTCGAGTGGACTCGCCGCCGATGTCGATGAGGTCTGCACCCTGCGCCGTGAGTTCAGCAGCATGCTCGAGAGCCGCGTCGAGCGTGTCGAACCGCCCGCCGTCGCTGAACGAATCGGGCGTCACGTTGAGAATGCCCATGATGAGCGTGCGCTCGCCGGTAAGCGGCACGCCGCGCACCGCCGTCGACGACCGGATGCGGCGGCGAACGGATGCGGGTCGGTCGCTACTGTGGGCATGCGGCTCGGCTGCGCTCACGTCGCTCGTTCTCACGTCGTGGCTCCGATCAGACTCATCAGCTCCGCACGCTCGGCGGGCTGCGACAGCGTACCGCGACTCGACACGGTCACGGTCGAACTGCGCGTCTGCCGTGGCCCTCGTGTTCTGACGCAGTCGTGCTGAGCGTCGAGAACGACGAGTACACCGCGGGCGGCGACGCCGTCCTCGATCACCGCTGCGATCTCGTCTCCGAGCCGCTCCTGCAATTGAGGTCGTGATGCGAGGGTGTCGACGACAGACGCGATGCGCCCGAGGCCGATCAGTCGATCCGACGGAACGTATCCCACGTGGGCGACCCCGACGAATGGCAGCAGGTGGTGCTCGCACACCGAGCGGAATTCGATATCGCGCACGAGCACGGGCTCGGCCGCGGCGCCCTCGGGGGCTGCGAACGTGTCGCCGAGCATCGATGCGGCGTCGACGCTCAGACCCGAGAAGAACTCTTCGTAGGCGTCGGCTACGCGGGCCGGAGTCCGGTCGAGGCCGACGCGCGACGGATCCTCACCGATAGCGATGAGGATCTCGTGCACGGCCGCCTCGACACGAGCCCGGTCGAATGCTGTCACGCGCTCGGTGAGCTACGCGGTTGCGGGACGGGGCGGAGCCTGCGGCGAGCGCTTGGGCTTCTGCTCCGGCTCGGACTGGATTCCTCCGTCGACGGCACCGGCATCGACCGGAGCCTTCGGGGTGGGGAACGCCACCGGGGGCAGCTGGGAGACCGGGCGCTTGTCACTCGACAACCACTGCGGGCGGGGCGTGAGCTTCTTGACGTCTTTGAAGATCACCGCGAGTTGCTCGTGATCGAGAGTCTCGTGCTCGAGGAGCTCGAGGGCCAGGCGATCGAGGATGTCGCGGTTCTCGTTGAGAACGCCCCAGGCCTCGTCGTGAGCCGCCTCGATGAGCTGGCGCACCTCCTCATCGACCTTCTCGGCGATGCGATCGGAGTAGTCACGCTCGTGTCCCATGTTGCGGCCGAGGAACATCTCGCCGGACGCGGCGCCCAGCTTGACGGCGCCGATGTCGGATGACATACCGAACTCGGTGACCATCTTGCGAGCCGTGGCGGTGGCCTTCTCGATGTCGTTCGACGCACCGGTCGTGGGGTCGTGGAACACGACCTCCTCGGCGACGCGGCCTCCCATTGCATAGGCCAGCTGGTCGAGCAGTTCGTTGCGCGAGACCGAGTAGCGGTCTTCGAGCGGCAGAACCATCGTGTAGCCGAGAGCACGACCGCGAGGAAGAATCGTGATCTTCGTGACCGGGTCGGTGTTGTTCATGGCCGTGGCCACCAGAGCGTGACCGCCCTCGTGGTAGGCCGTGACCAGTTTCTCGTGGTCGCGCATGATGCGGGTGCGGCGCTGCGGGCCGGCGATGACGCGGTCGATGGCCTCGTCGAGGGCGCGGTTGTCGATCAACTGGGCGTTGGAGCGAGCGGTGAGCAGCGCGGCTTCGTTGAGCACGTTGGCCAGGTCGGCACCGGTGAAGCCGGGCGTCTTGCGAGCGACGACCTCGAGGTCGACACCGGCCGCGAGCGGCTTGCCCTTGCCGTGCACTTCAAGGATCTTCTTGCGGCCCTGCAGGTCGGGAGCGTCGACGCCGATCTGGCGGTCGAAGCGGCCCGGGCGCAGCAGGGCAGGGTCGAGGATGTCGGGGCGGTTCGTCGCCGCGATCAAGATGACGTTCGTCTTGACGTCGAAGCCGTCCATCTCGACGAGCAGCTGGTTGAGCGTCTGCTCGCGCTCGTCGTGGCCGCCGCCCATTCCGGCGCCGCGGTGACGACCGACGGCGTCGATCTCGTCGATGAAGATGATGGCGGGCGAGTTCTCTTTGGCCTGCTGGAACAGGTCGCGCACACGACTCGCACCGACGCCGACGAACATCTCGACGAAGTCGGAACCCGAGATGGAATAGAACGGAACGCCGGCCTCGCCTGCGACAGCGCGGGCGAGCAGCGTCTTACCTGTTCCGGGAGGGCCGTAGAGCAGAACGCCCTTGGGGATGCGGGCGCCGACGGCGAGGAACTTGGCCGGCTCCTTCAGGAAGTCTTTGATCTCTTCGAGCTCTTCGAGCGCCTCGTCGCTGCCTGCGACATCGTCGAACGTGACCTTCGGCGACTCCTTGGAGACGAGCTTGGCCTTCGACTTGCCGAACTGCATGACCTTCGAGCCGCCGCCCTGCATGCCCGAGAGCATGAGCCAGAAGAAGGCTCCGATGAGCAGCACGGGAAGAAGGATGCCTATGAGAGACAGGAACCAGTTGGTCTGCGGGACCTCGTCGTTGTAGCCCTTGGCTGGCGCGGCGTCGTTGACGGCATTGATGACTTCTTCGCCGCGCGGCGCGACGTAGTAGAACTGCACCTGCGTGCCGTAATCCTTGTCGGCCTTCGCGAGCGTGAGGTCGACTCGCTGCTCACCATCGATGATCGTGGCCGAATTGACCTTGCCGTCTTTCAGCAGCTGCAGGCCCTCCTGCGTGTCGATCTGCTTGAAGCCACCACCCGTGATGAGGCTGAAGCCGATCCAGAGCGCGATGGCGCCGAGCAGGATGTACGGAATGGGAGATCGGACGATCTTTTTAGCGTTCATGTCTCTTCATCATGTCGAGAGGGAGTGTTGCTCGAGAGCAATTGAGATAGTGGCAAGGGTATCGGTGCCTGGCTGCACACGAACTGCATGTTCCCCGTGGGCGTAACGAGGCGTCCGCTCTGATCGATTAGGCCGCCCGCGGCCGTATCGAGATCGAGCGATCAGGAGTACACGTGCGGCGCGAGCACCGCGACGTCGCGCAGATTCCGATAGCGCTCCGCGTAGTCGAGTCCATATCCGACGACGAAGTCGTTCGGGATCTCGAAGCCGACGTAGCGCACGTCGACCTCGACCTTCGCGGCCTCTGGTTTGCGGAAGAGCGCGCAGATCTCGACGCTCTGCGCACCACGCGTGCGCAGGTTCGCCAACAGCCACGACAGAGTCAGGCCCGAGTCGATGATGTCTTCGACGATGAGCACCTTGCGTCCCGAGAGGTCGCTGTCGAGATCTTTCAGGATGCGCACGACACCGGAGGACTGCGTGCCCGCGCCATAGGAGCTGACGGCCATCCAGTCCATGTTCAACGGAAGCGTGAGCTCCCGAGCGAGGTCGGCCATGACCATCACGGCGCCTTTCAGCACACCGACGAGAAGCAGATCTTCGCCTTCGTAGTCGGCCTCGATGCTGCGGGCGAGCTGCGCGATGCGCTCGTGGATCTCGGCCTCGGTGTAGAGCACGCTGGTGAGGTCGTCGGCGATGTCACTCGAAAGCACGGGGCTCCTTCACATTAAATGTCTGACGCCGCCTGGAACACGAGATTCCCGGCGACCCTGACAACTCTAATGCCGGGCAGGTCGACACCCTTCTGCCCGTGCCAATCGGTCACGAGGGCGGCGGCGGCAAGGGTCTGCCCACGGGTGAGGCTCACACCGAACTCGCTCAGCACCACGTGGCGGATGATGCGGTTGCGGAGTGCGGCCGGATTCGCCGCGAGGGCTCCCACCGAGATGGCGATCCCCGCTTCGGCGTGCTCCACGATCTCCTCGATCGTCTCCTGAGCCATGTGATCGAGGGCGTCGCCGTCTTCGCGCAACTGCTCCGCAGTGCGGGCCAGCGCCTCGGCCATGCCCGGCCCGAGTTCTCTCTCGAGAATCGGCAGCACCGACTGCCGCACCCTCACTCGAGAGAAAGAGGTGTCGACGTTGTGCGGGTCGAGCCACGGCTCCAGCCCCGCGTCGGCGCAGGCCGCGACGGTGGTCGAACGCCGGATGCCGAGCAGCGGCCGCACGAAGACCCCCGAGACGGGCGCCATGCCGTGCAGGCTGGATGCGCCGGCACCGCGCGCCAGACCGAGGAGCACGGTCTCGGCCTGGTCGTCGAGAGTGTGGCCGAGCAGAACCGCGACCGACGATGTCTCGCGACGCACCGCATCCAGGGCCGCGTACCGGGCGTCGCGAGCAGCAGCCTCGGGCCCGCCCGAGCCCGGGCCGGCATCCACCTGCACGAGCCGCACCAGCACGGGATCGAGGCCCGAGTCGAGTGCCTGTGTGGCGGCCCTGGCGGCCACCTCGGCGGACTCGTGTTGCAGACCGTGATCGACGATCACCGCTCCCGCGCGCATTCCGCGGCGGGGAGCCTCGAATGCGGTCGCCGCCGCGAGGGCCAACGAATCCGGCCCGCCGCTGAGCGCGACGAGCACCAGCGGGGCATCATTGGATGCGGGCAACGCCTCGAGCGACTCGCGCACGGCCCGCCGCACGTCGGCGATCGCCGGGGTCAGGCGGGGGCGACGTTCGGATGGAGTCTCGGGGGGCATCCAGTAACGTTATTGCAGTTCACGACCCACAAAGGAGAACCGCCGGCATGGCTGCTTACGACGCGATCATCGAGATTCCCAAGGGAAGCCACAACAAGTACGAAGTCGACCACGAGACCGGGCGGGTCTTTCTCGACCGCGTGCTGTTCACCTCGTTCGTCTACCCCACCGACTACGGCTTCTTCGAGAACACCCTGGGCCTCGACGGCGACCCCGTCGACGTGCTGGTGCTGCTCGAGTACCCGCTCTTCCCGGGCGTCGGCGTCTCGGTTCGCCCCGTCGCCGTGTTCAACATGACCGACGACGGCGGTTCCGACGCCAAGGTCATCGCCGTTCCCGCGAAGGACCCGCGCTGGGCCCACATCCAGGACATCGACGACATCCCCGAGTCGACCCGCAAGGAGATCGAGCACTTCTTCGAGCACTACAAAGACCTCGAGCCTGGCAAGTGGGTCAAGACCGAGGGCTGGCAGAACGCCGCCGCGGCCGAGCAGATCGTGCTCGACGGCATCGAGAAGCTCAAGGTCGAGGGCCACTAGCACTCGACGACAAAGGCCCCTCGGTGGGCTCAGGGAACGTCTCCGTTCTCCGAGCTCGTCGAGGGGCCTTTCTTGTGGGGCTTTTGCGGGCCTTCGTCGTGGGTACGACTAGCCGAAGTAGACGCCGCGGTCGGCCATGTACGGGCGCGGGTTGATGGCGCCCCCTCCGACACGCACCTCGAAGTGCACGTGGCAACCCGTGGAGTTGCCCGTTGTTCCCGCGTAGGCGATCAGGTCGCCGGCGGCCACGAACTCCCCACGAGACACGGCGAGCGAGGTGTTGTGGCCGTATCCGGTCGAGACGCCGCCACCGTGACTGATCTCGACGAAGTTGCCGTAGCCGCCGTTGTAGCCGGCGAGTGTGACCTGGCCCGCGGCCGCGGCGTACACGGGCGCGCCGCAGGTTCCACTGTTGTAGTTGAGGTCGAGCCCCGCGTGCAGCGTGTAGTTGCCGCTCACCGGGTTGACGCGCATGCCGTACTCGTCGGTCGAGTACGACCCGGGGAAGGGGCTGGCCCAGCCGCTCGACACGGGGCCGGGACCGCTGCTGCTGCCTCCTCCGCCGCCTCCACCGGATGCTGCTTCAGCTGCCGCTCGTTCGGCCGCCGCAACGCGCTCGGCTTCTTTGCGCGCTTCCTCGGCGACGCGTCGAGCTTCGACACCCGCGTTGTAGTCGGCTTCCGTCGCCTGTCTGTTCTGGGTGAGGACCGCGAGCTGGGCCTCGAGCTGGACCTCGTAGGTCTGCTGCGCGGCGAGCGACTCTTCGAGGGACTTCTGCGCGGCGATCGCCTCGTTGCGAGCCGTTTCGGCGGCCTCGGCCAGCGACTTCAGCGCATCGCGGGCCACGACCGCCTGGTCTGTCAGCGACTGCGCGGTGTTCTTGTCTTGCTCGGCCGTGGCGTAGAGCTTGGACGCTGACCCGGTGAGCTGGCTCATGGCACCCAGCTGGTAGAGCAGACCGTCTGCCTCGCTCGATTCGCTGGTGAAGAGGTTGACCGACAGTCCGTTGCCGCCCGACTTGGCCATCAGCGCGGCGAGCTGGCCCGCCTGCTTGATCGATGCATCCGCCGAGGCCTTGGCGGAGGCAGCCTGAGAGTCGAGCTCGTCGGCCTTGAACGCGGCCGTGTCGTACTTGGTCTGAGCCTGCTGGTACTCGGTTCCGCGCTGGATCGAGAGCGACTGGGCCGCCGCGGTCGCGTCTCGAAGCGAGGCGATCAGATCTTGGATCTTCTGGATCTCGCTCTGTTTGGTCGATTCGTTGGCCTGCGCGGCCTGCACGTCTTCCCATGTGGGGTAGTCGTCGGCGTAGGCCGGGGCGGCGAGCACGCATCCCGTGGCGACGAGAGAGAACGTGACGGCGATCGAGCCGAGAAGGTGGCGAAGGCTCCAGGGGCCGCGGTGTCGACGTCGACTTTTCGTGGCGTTCACAATTCCCCCGGGCGGTGATGATGAGCAAGTTTTGTCACTTGAGTAACACGAGTAACAGGCGCAACTCTAACAACAGAGCGTTCGGCCTCCCTGAGATCATTGCTCGTCAGCGGCGCAATTCCCGGTTCATTCCGCGTCGAGTCGCATCTCGAGGCGGCTTCGACGGGCCGAATTGGCGAGAGCGAGAAGTGTGTGGCATACTCGTTGAGTTGTCACCAACGGCCCTATCGTTTAGAGGCCTAGGACACCGCCCTTTCACGGCGGCAGCACGGGTTCGAATCCCGTTGGGGTCACATTGGTAACAGCACGAAGAACGCAGCACAACCACGACAAATTAACAAGCAGTTCAGATTCACCAGGCAGTTCAGATTCACCAGTATGGCCCTGTAGCGCAGTTGGTTAGCGCGCCGCCCTGTCACGGCGGAGGTCGCGGGTTCAAGTCCCGTCAGGGTCGCCAAGGCGACAAGCCCAACCGAGAGGAAGGGCTTTTTGTCTGTGAGCGACTTCGGTCACTCGCCTCTGTAGCTCAGTTGGTAGAGCGTTCGACTGAAAATCGAAAGGTCACCGGATCGACGCCGGTCGGAGGCACTGTCCCATCCCGCGGCTTCTACGCGAGGTGGGACTTTTTTGTACCCCCGACCGGTCTCTGCAGCTGATCGGCTAGTCGCCGTACGCGGTGCGTTCGTCGAGTTCACCATCCTCGTTGTAAGCGGCGTGGTCTCGGCGCAGACGGCGTGCCTGCTCACGTCCTTCATCGATTGCGTCAGCCTTCGATCGATACGGTCCGGTAGCTCCCTTCTCTCCGTCGACCCGGTTGTACCAGGCACCACCCTCGTGGAATGTCTCGACGTCTCCTGTGGGCATCATTCCTCCTTCGTTTGGTCCCTACCTTCGTCTGTCTTGGCGCGAGCACGCTAGTACTTATGACGAGCGGTTCGCGAAGTACGTCACGCTCGCCGACCGGCCAGACCAGGCCCTCTGTCTAGTCTGATCACATGGGCACAGTGATTCTCGTGCGGCACGGCCGCACCCAAGCGAACGTCGACGGCATCCTCGCCGGGAGAACCGCCGGCGTCGACCTCGATGACCGCGGTCTCGAACAGGCCGCCGCGACTGCAGAGCGGCTGAGGCCCGTTCCCCTCGTGGGCGTCGTCTCGAGTCCCCTTGAACGGTGTCGCCAGACATCCGCTCTGATTCTCGACCGCCAGCAGGGCTCCCCCGCCTTTCTCGTCGAAGACGACATCACCGAGTGCGACTACGGCGACTGGCAGGGCGGCACTCTGAAGCAGCTCAGCACCGAGAAGCTGTGGAAGGTTGTGCAGTCGAGCCCCTCTGCCGTCGTGTTCCCCGGCGGAGAGTCGCTCGCGGCCATGCAGGCTCGATCGGTCGCGGCCATCCGGCGCATCGACGCAGAGTTCGAAGAGCAGCATGGGCCAGGGGCTGTGTGGGCGGCGGTCAGCCACGGCGACATCATCAAGTCGATCCTCGCCGACGCCTACGGCATGCACCTCGACCTGTTCCAGCGCATCAGCGTCGGCCCGGCATCCGTGTCGATCGTGCGCTACGGCTCGGGCTCGCCCAGCGTGCACGCGACCAACACCGAATCGGGCGACCTCTCCTGGCTGCGCACGGCCCCGCCGGTCGAAGATGCCCCCGTCGGAGGTGGGGCCGGCCCGGCCTGACGGCGCAAAGCGCTCGTAGACTAGAACCATGGCTCCCCTCGTCCACGCCTTCGATTGGCCCGACCGGGTGGTGGTCGGCACGATCGGCCAGCCCGGCTCCCGTTCCTTCTACCTCCAGGCCCGCACGGGCAAGCGCATCGTCAGCGTCGGTCTCGAGAAACAGCAGTCGGCCGCCCTCGCCGAGAAGATCGAGGAGGTTCTCGACGAGCTCATGACTCAGGAGGGCAACCCGGCCAGCGTTCCGGCGACGACTCCGATCGAGCTCGTCGACAACGACCCGCTCGATCCCGTCGAAGAAGAATTCCGCACCGGCACGCTCAGCCTCGGCTGGGATCCCTCGACCGCCCAGGTCGTCATCCAGGCGTTCCCGATCATCGAGATCGAGATCGACGAAGACCAAGACGAACTCGAGCTCGACCTCACCGACGTGGAACCCGACGAGATGCTCGTCGTGCGCATTCCGGTCGGCTCGGCCAGAGCCTTCGCCAAGCGCACGCTCGAGGTCGTCGGTGCTGGCCGTCCGCTGTGCCCGCTCTGCGGCATGCCGATGGATGCCGACGGGCACGTCTGCGACCCGTCTCCGGATTTGTAGATGGCGACGGAGGCGAACGGCTCCGGAGACGGTCTCGACGGCGAGCTCGACGGCGAGCTCGTGATCACCGGACGCATCACGACGGCGTCGAACGCCACGTTCCTCGCCCAGATCGGCGACACCGCCGTCGTCTACAAGCCGGTTGCCGGCGAGAACCCCCTGTGGGATTTCCCCGACGGCACCCTGGCCCAAAGAGAGGCGGCAGCGTACCTGGTTTCCGAAGCGTTCGGCTGGAACGTCGTTCCCCGCACGTGGCTGCGAAGCGGCCCGATGGGCGTCGGCATGGTGCAGTTGTGGCAGGACATCGACCCCGCGCAGGACGCCGTGGACCTGGTCACCGCGGAGCGACTTCCCGACACCGGCTGGCGGCGGGTGCTGGATGGAACCGACGAGGAGGACCGCGAGGTCACGCTCATCCACGAGGACACCGATGCGCTCAGGCGCATGGCGATCTTCGACGTCGTGGCGAACAACGCCGATCGAAAGGGGGGCCATATCCTCGCCATGCCCGACGGGCACAGGCACGGAGTCGACCACGGCCTGACCTTTCACGCGGAGCATAAGTTGCGCACCGTGCTCTGGGGATTCACCGGCGACGAGCTGCGCCCCGACGAACTCGCCGCGATCGACGGGGTGCGCACGGCGCTCTACGACGAGCTGGGCGAGGCCCTGACTGCGCTCATCACACCAGACGAGCTCGACGCGCTCGATGCCCGCTGCGAGCGACTGCTCTCGCGCGCCCACTTCCCAGCACCACGGGGCCACATGCCCGCGGTGCCGTGGCCACTCTTCTGACTCGCTGCGCGGCATCCGCGCCCATGCGGTTCATGCGCTGCTGGTCGACCGGCAGCGGATGCGCCGAAAGGGCGCGGATGCGGCCGGCTACTCCTCGGACTTGAGCGCGAGACCGATCGCGAAGAACGTCGGCGCCCAGTGGCCGATGAAGATTCCCCAGCGGTCGGACTGGGCCTTGTCGTCTGACTTCTTGGCGCGGGAGGCGAGCCAGGCGACGAGCGCTAGACCGATCGATGCGAATCCGGCCAGGTATGCGAACTCGCTGCGCAGGCCGAGATCGTGCGCGGTGCGGATGGGGTTGAAGCCGGCTTGCTCGATGACTTTCTTTGCCATGGTGGGACCTTTCGTCAGGAGCCCGTGAGGGGCTGCCGCCACTCTGGCACGCGAAAACGCCCAGCCGCGCGGGATTGCGCGGGCTGGGCGTTCTCGTAGTATCTCGGGCCGCTCCGGCCGAGTCTCAGGCGGCGAGCGGCAGCTCCGCGGTGGCCGAGACCACGCTGAGCTGGCCGTCGATCACGTCGACCGAGACCGAGCCGCCATCCAGAACTGCCGAGTTGACCAGCAGCTCGGCGATACGGTCGTCGAGTTCGCGCTGGATCACGCGACGCAGCGGGCGAGCACCGTACTCGGGCTCGTAGCCGTGCTCGGCGATCCAGTCGATCGCCGACTCGCTGATGTCGAGCGAGACGTTCCGTGCAGCCAGACGCGAGCGGGTCGCATCCAGAAGCAGGGCCACGATCTGCCGCAGCTGCGGCTGGTCGAGCTTGCGGAACAGCACGATCTCGTCGATGCGGTTGATGAACTCGGGCCGCATCGCCTCGCGCAGCTTGCCCATCACCCGGTCGCGCAGAGCCTTGTCATCACCGAAGCCGTCGGCGGCATTGGGGGCCGCGAAGCCGATGGGACCTCCACGACTCGCGAGAAACTCCGAGCCGATGTTCGACGTCATGATGATGACCGTGTTGCGGAAGTCGACCGTGCGTCCCTGTCCGTCGGTCAGGCGCCCGTCGTCGAGAACCTGCAGAAGCAGATTGAAGATGTCGGGGTGGGCCTTCTCGATCTCATCGAACAGGATGACCGAGTACGGATTGCGCCGCACCCGCTCGGTGAGCTGACCGGCCTCGTCGTAACCGACGTATCCGGGAGGGGCACCGACGAGACGCGACACCGTGTGACGCTCGCCGAACTCGCTCATGTCGAAGCGCACCATGGCCTTGTCGTCGCCGAACAGGGACCCGGCCAAGGCCTTGCCCAGCTCGGTCTTTCCCACGCCGGTCGGGCCGAGGAACAGGAAGCTGCCCACGGGACGGTTGGCGTCGCCCATGCCGGTGCGGTTGCGCCGCACGGCCTTGGCGACGACCGAGACGGCGTCGTTCTGGCCGATGACCCGCCCGTGCAGTTCGTCTTCGAGCACCGCGAGGCGCTCCCGGTCGACCTGGGTGAGGCGAGCAGCGGGGATGCCGGTCGCACGCGAGATCACGGCTGCGATCTCGGCCTCGCCCACGACAGCCTCGGCGGTGACAGCGTTGCCCGTGGATGGCGCGGGCTTGGCCGCCGCGAGCTTCTCGTGCACGGCCTCGATGCGGTCGCGCAGACGCGACGCCTCCTCATAGTGCTCGAGCGAGACGGCCGCATTCTTCGACGCCTCGAGCTCGCTCAGCTCTTCGAGCAGGGCGGAGGCATCGACACGCGAGCCGAGGCTGAGGCGCAGACGAGCACCGGCCTGGTCGATCAGGTCGATCGCCTTGTCGGGCAGGAACCGATCGGTGACGTAGCGCGCCGACAGCTCGACGGCGCCACGGATGGCCTCGTCGGTGTAGCGCACGCCGTGGTGCTCCTCGTAGGCGCCTCGGAGTCCGGAGAGGATCGAGACGGCGTCTTCTATGGAGGGCTCGCCGACGTGGACGGGCTGGAACCGGCGCTCGAGAGCGGAGTCCTTCTCGATGGAGCGGTACTCCTTGAGCGTGGTGGCGCCGACGACGTGCAGCTCGCCGCGAGCAAGTCGAGGCTTGAGGATGTTCCCGGCATCCATACCGCCCTCGCCGGAGCCGCCCGCGCCCACGACCGTGTGCAGCTCGTCGATGAAGACGATGAGCTCGGACTTGTGGGCACTGATCTCGTCCATGAGGGTGGTGAGGCGCTCTTCGAAGTCGCCACGGTAGCGGGTGCCGCCGACCATGGCCGCGAAGTCGAGCGAGACCACGCGCTTCTCGCGCAGCTGCTCGGGAACGTCACCGGATGCGATGCGCTGCGCCAGACCCTCGACGATCGCGGTCTTGCCCACGCCTGCCTCGCCGATCAGGACGGGGTTGTTCTTGGTGCGACGCGACAGGATCTCGACGGTCTGCTCGATCTCGTCGGCACGGCCGATCACGGGGTCGAGACCCCCGTCACGAGCCATGGCGGTGAGGTCGGTGCCGAACTTGTCGAGCATGGGCGTATCGGATGCCGCGGGCGCGTCGGGCTGCACGCTCGTGGCCTGCTCGCCCATCGTCTCGCGCATGCCGGACTGCAGCGCCTCGGGAGTGATGCCCGCGGCCGACAGCACCTGACCGGCGGGAGAGTCCTGGCCGATCACGAGCGCGAAGAAGAGGTGCTCGGGGTCGATGTAGGTCGAACCCGACGCGCGGGCGACCTGGTAGGCGTGGAACAGCGCGCGCTGCGCCGACTGCGTGAGCACGGGCGACTCGACCGCGTTCGCGGACTGAGCCTGGGGCAGACGCTGCTCGGCGGCGTTGGCGATGTCGGCCGGGCGCACGCCCAGACGAGCGATGACCTCGGCGGCAGGCTCTGCCTCGGCGAGTACACGCAGAATGTGCAGGGCGTCGAGCTCACGGTGGCCGTGCTCGATGGCGAAGCGACCCGCGGACGCGAGAACCTCGTGGGTACGCCGGCTCATGAGTCGGCTGATGTCGATGGAACGCCCGGCCTGGGCCGCGCGCTCGCCCTGCAGGTAGCGGGCGAGGAACTCGTCGAAAGAGTTGCTCCCGGATCCGTCGGAGTCCGGGGAAGAGTTGGGGTCGAAACGATCGGGCAAAGTAACCTCCTGTGAAACTTGAGTGCCTTCGACTCAACTCAACAATACAGAGCGCAATCTATTCCCGCCCGCTCTCCTGCGCTGGTCGAGTAGCGGCACGACGAAGGAGCCCGCGTATCGAGACCACGTCGATGATGGCCTCGATACGGTCGCAAAGCGACCTACTCGACCGGCGCAGAGGTTCCGCGAGCAGAGCCGGCGGGTTAGCGTGGGTGAATGCGACGAACTGCGGACGAGGCGGGTGCAGTCGACAGACGAACACCCTCTCCGGGGTCACCCCGGGGTACGAATCCCAGCCTGAACGCCCAACCGCAGGCGCCACACCGCGCTTCGCGCGGCCGCGTGCCCGCACCGATCGATTGGTCGCCCGCGGTTCGTCGCATCCTCGCCGAGGCCGTGTGAGGCAGCACTCCGTCGCGGTCGGCCTCTCGCACGCGATGCTCGCCTCCCCCGAGTGGGCATTCGACGCTCTGGTGGATGCCTGCGGCCGCGCACTCGGAGTGCGCCCGGGATGGCTGTGGCCGCTTGTCGACGGAACTCTCGGCGCCTACCGCCGCCCGCCACGAGACGCGCACCGCGAGCTCACACGATGGATCGAGGCGAGCGACGACTTCCAGGGCGCCTTCATCGCCGCCCGGGAGGCTGGACGAGTCATCACTCTCGCCCGCCTCGAGACGGTCGCGGCCAGCATGGCGACGACCTCGCTGGCCGTGCCATCCATCGCCGGACTCGGCGAACTCGCCGACTTTCTCGAGGTGTCGCCGGGTCAGCTCGACTGGCTCACCGACACCACGCACTGGAATCGCCGCACTCCGCGCGGACGCCTTCACCACTACAGCTACGACTGGCTCGTGCGACCCGGCCGCACTCCTCGGCTGCTCGAGGTGCCGACCCCGCGCATGCGTCGCGTGCAGCGCCGCGTGCTGGTCGACATCCTCAGCCGCCTGCCGCTGAACGACGCCGCCCACGGCTTCGTTCCCGGCCGATCTGCGGCGACCGGCGCCGCCGCCCATGTCGGAGCCGAGACCGTCATCACACTCGACCTCCGCAACTTCTTCGCTCGCGTGCCCGCTCGACGAGTGTTCTCTGTCTTTCGACAGGCCGGGTACCCCGAGGCGGTAGCGCACGCCCTGACCGGGCTCTGCACACACGCGGTTCCGCCGTGGGTCGGTGCCCGGATGCCGGCGGGCGGCTCGACAGAGAATCGCGCCGCCTTGAGACGTGCGATCTCGGAGTCGCATCTGCCGCAGGGCTCGCCGACGTCTCCGGCGCTGTCGAACCTGGCCGTTCGCCGTCTCGACTCACGCCTGAGCGGCTGGGCCGAGGCATCCGGCGCGATGTATACCCGGTACGCCGATGATCTCGCCTTCAGTGGCCACCGGCTGCGCGGACGAGCGGCCGTCGCGTTCATCGCCGGCGTGGAGCGGATCGTGCGCGACGAGGGGCATGTGCTCAACGAATCGAAGACGAGAATCGCCGGCCGTGGGGCGAGTCAGCGCGTCACGGGCCTCGTCGTCAACGACGGCGTCGCGGTCGACCGAGCCTACTTCGATGAACTGAAGGCGATCCTTCACAACTGCGCCGCATACGGCCCGCACGCACAAAACAGAGCCGGCCACCCCGACTTTCGAGCCCACCTGGCGGGAAGACTCGGCTGGGTCGAGAGCGTCAGCCCCTCACGGGGAGCACGACTGCGACGCGACTGGGATCGAATCGACTGGTCCTAGAAAGCCGCTACTTGCCTGCCAGGGCGGTGCACTGCGGGCAGTGCGGGTAGCCGTTCGTGCCGAACTTCTTGTTCTCGATCGCGATTGCCTTGCCCACCTCGCAGTTGCGGTCGTCGTGAAAGACGTGCGTGTCTTGCGGCTTCTTCGAGTAGTAGGGGTTGACCTTCATGGCCTCAGTCTACGAATCGGACGATGGCTCCGCGCCCGCGCCCGGCCTGAACGCGGCGTCGTCACGGATGTCGATGCGCGTCGCCCCGTCGTGCTTCGACACGTCGATGCGAGGGTCGGCGTCGTGTTCGGTCGACTTCGGCGCACTGGTCAACTGATCGCGTCGCTTGTCGTCGGCGGTAGCCGGTGCGTCAGCCATTCAGTCGGCAGACGACGAGCTGGCGGGCGACGAGCTGGCAGACGATGAGCTGGCAGACGATGAGGCGTCAGAGGAGGATCCGGTGACCTTCTCCTTGGCGGCCTTCGCCACGTCGGCGATCTTCTCTTGCACGACGGGAGCGGCCTCGCGCACGAGATCGCCGGCATCCGACACGGCCTTCTGCACGTGCGGGTCGTGCCAGACGTCGTTCGCGCGAGCCTTGATCTCGGCGTACTTGGCGCGACCGGCCTTAGTTCCGAGAACGTAGCCGGCGGCGAGACCGACGCCGAGTCCGAAGATGAGTCGTGCTGCCATGGTGAGCTTCTTTCTCGTCGAGGGATGCGGTTCATCCAGGGTGGCACGATCGCGCGGATACCTCACGGGGCTTGCGCTTCAGGCCTCCGGTTCCCAACGCTTCGCAGCAGACGACGCGATGATCGCCAGAAGCGCGGATCGGAAGACCTCGGGCTCGTCGACTTCCGGCATCATGTCGCGCTCCAGTGTGCGCGCGGAGTTCCAGACATCGGTACCTGCGGGGGTGACCGAGACGATGTGCCGTCGACGGTCGCTTGGATCGGATACCCGCTCCACGAAGCCCTCTCGCTGCAGCCGCTCGAGCGTGCGCGAGATCGTCTGATTCTCGACACGCGCGAGGCGAGCGAGATCTGTCTGACTGCGGGGGGACTCCTGCAGCAGATGCAGAACGACCAGGCCCGCGTGCGTCAGACCGATCTGATCGAGACGCTCCGTCCACGCGTGTTCGACGAGTCGAGATGCGGTGGCCAGAAGCCGACCGGTCGGCCACTCCTGCATGTTGGGGCCGACAGCGGAAGCCTTCGAAGCCTCGTTCACCGACTCATCGCTCATTCTGCAAATCTAGGCTACCGACGAATAGTAAGCTAGCTGACTAATCGAGAGGCACCCGATGTCCACATCCTCCAGCGTCACCACGGCCGACAGAATCCGACAGGCCGTCGTTGCGGCGAGCGCCGTCGTCGCGGTCGTCGGCGCGTATATCGGCTCGGGAGCGGCGGGCGGAACACCCATCCAGAATGCCGCGAATGGCGCCCTCACCGCCGACTCGACTCCGATAGCGCCCGCCGGCCCGGCGTTCTCGATCTGGTCGGTGATCTACCTCGGCCTGCTGGCCTACGCCGTGTGGCAGGTGCTGCCGAAACAGGCGAACGCCCCGCGGCAGCGTCTCGTCGGCTATTGGGTGGCTGCGTCTCTGCTGCTGAACGCGGCGTGGATCCTCAGCGTTCAATTCGACCAGCTCGCCCTGTCATGCGTCGTCATCGTCGTCTTGCTGGCCGTGCTCGCCCGCACGTTCCTCCTCCTCGTCGACGGACGTCCCGCAGGTGTCGTCGAGACGATCGTGCTCGACGGAACCATGGGGCTCTATCTCGGCTGGGTGTCGATCGCCACGGCAGCCAACATCGCCGCCGGACTGACCGCGGCGGGCTTCGACGGCTTCGGCTGGGGCAGAGATGTCTGGGCTGTCGTGGTGCTCGCCGTCGCGGCGCTGGTCGGAGTCTTCATCGCCATCCGCGGCCGCGGCCGCCTTGCACCGGCAGCGTCGCTCACCTGGGGCCTCGCCTGGGTCGCCGTGTCTCGCACGACCGGCGAACTCGTTTCGCAGCCCGCCATGATCGCCGCAATCGTGGCCGCGGCCGTCGTCGTCATCGCGACCGTCGGCATCCGTATCGCCTCTCGTACCTCGCAGCCCGCACGCGCATGACCTCGTCGCCCACGACCTCGTCCCGCACACGCTGGTACGGCCTCGTCTTCATCAGCGTCGCCGTCGCGCTGATCATCGTCGACTCCACGATCGTCAATGTGGCGATCCCCTCAATCGTGAAAGACCTCGACATCTCGAGCACTCAGGTGCAGTGGGTGCAGGAGTCCTACACGCTCGTCTTCGCGGCCCTGCTGCTGGTCTTCGGCACGCTCGCCGACCGATTCGGGCGCCGCCGGATGCTTCTGCTCGGCGTCGTGATCTTCGCCGCGTCGAGCGTGTTGGCCGCGATGGCACCGACGGGCGACCTCCTCATCGGCGCCCGCGTGCTGCAGGGGGTCGGCGGAGCGATGGTTCTTCCCACGACCCTGTCGATCATCAACGCCAGCTTCCGCGGCAAGGATCGCGCCATCGCTTTCGCCATCTGGGGATCGACGATCGGCGGTATGACGGCTGTCGGCCCCCTCCTGGGCGGCTGGCTCACAACGGACTTCTCGTGGCGCTGGGCGTTCGGCATCAACGTGCCCCTCGGAATCGCGATCGTCGTCGGGCTGCTGCTGTTCGTGCGCGAATCGCGCGAGGCGACGGCGGGCCGGGTGGATGCGGTGGGCGCGTTCCTCTCGATCGTCACGAGCGCGACACTCGTCTTCGGACTCATCGAGGGGCGCAGCCTCGGCTGGTGGCTCGTCAACGAGCGCGTGACGATCGGCTCCTGGAGCTGGTTCGGAGACGTCTCTCCGGTGCCGATCTCGTTCGCGGTGTGCGTCGTCGCCGGTGTGCTGTTCGTTCTGTGGGGCAGACGACGGCAGCGCGCCGGGCTGAGCACGATGCTGGCGTTCGCGCTGTTCCGCATCCCGTCGTTCCGCAACGGCAACATCGCCGCCATGATCGTGAGCCTCGGCGAGTTCGGCATCATCCTGTCGCTGCCTATCTGGCTGCAGAACGTGCTGGGTTACGACGCGCTGCAGACCGGGTTCATCCTGTTGGCGCTGGCGATCGGCTCGTTCGTGGCGAGCGGGTTCGCGGGGGCCTTCGGCAACCGCATCGCGCCCGTCGCCATCGTTCGCGTGGGTCTCGCCGCCGAGATCGCCGGCGTCGCCGGCATCGCCGTCGTGATCGGACCCGACACGGGCTGGGGCCTGCTCGTGCCATTCCTCTTCGTCTACGGATTCGGTGTGGGCCTCGCGACGGCGCAGCTCACAGGCGTCGTACTGAAAGACGTGCCCGTCGAGCAGAGCGGGTCGGGCTCAGGCACCCAGTCGACATCGAGGCAGATCGGATCGGCGCTCGGCATCGCGATTCTCGGCACCGTGCTCTTCACGACGGCCGGGGCACAGCTCGACACCCGACTGTCCGACGCGGGCGTTCCGGATGCCCAGCGCGAGCAGATCGTGTCGGCCGTCGTCGACAGCTCCGGTGCGGCGATTAGCGGGCTCTCGGCAGATCCGTCGACGGCAGCGCAGGCGGAGTCGGCGAAGATCGCATTCTCAGACGGCACGAAGTACGCGGCGTTCTCTGCGGCCGCGTTCTTGTCGCTGGGTTTCCTGGCCACTCTGTCGCTCGGCGGCAGATCCGACGGCATCGATGCTCGGCGACGGCGACCCGAGGGCGTGGAGGACGCCGCTCAGGGAACCCAGCGGTAGAGCAGCTCGGGTTCAGCGGCCTCGGACACGGAGTGCCGACCCGACGACGTTCCCTCCCTCACGAGAGAGAAGCCGACCGTCTCGAGGAAACGTGCCGCCACCGCGTTGCGTCGGAACACCCAGAGCTGCAAGCCCCGCGGACTCTCCCGCTTGGCGACCTCGACCAGTCGGTGTCCGACGCCGAACCCCTGTGCCGTGGTACGCACGAAGAGCTGGCTGAGCCATCCGTCGTGCAGCGCGACGACACCCACGACATTGCCGTCGACGGTCGCCACCCACACGTCTGTCTTGTGCAGTAGGACATTGGATGTCCACCAGCGGTCTTCCTCGAGGGTGTTGCGCCCCGCGAACCACGGCATCGAATCCGCCGTCGAGTAGTGGATCACCTCCGCCACCGCGTGAGCATCGCTGGCTGTGGCACGGCGCACATCGTCGATGTGCACCGTGACCCGCTCGCGCTTCATGGCTACAGCTCAGATCCGCTGATCGAGAACGTGTCGCAGCCGCCTGCGCCGTTCTTCATGCCTACCTGGAACCACTTCTCCCGCTGTTCGCTCGACCCGTGGGTCCAGCTCTCGGGGTTCACCTGACCCGAACCCATCTCCTGGATGCGATCGTCGCCGATGACCGACGCGGCGTTCAGCGCGTCGGCGACCTGCGCATCCGTCACGGGTTTGAGGAACGTGACGCCGTCTTGATCTTCGGTCGTGGATGCCGCCGCCACCCACGCGCCGGCGTAACAGTCGGCCTGCAGCTCGGTGCGCACGGAGTCGGAGGTCGGTCCGGTGTCCGTGCGATCGGTGCGATCCATGACACCGAGAAGGTTCTGGATGTGATGGCCGTATTCGTGCGCGACGACGTACATCTCTGAGAGGGTGCCGCCGGAGGCACCGAACTGCGTGCGCAGCTCGTCGAAGAACGAGGTGTCGATGTAGATGGACTGGTCGGGCGGGCAGTAGAACGGCCCGGTCGCGCTGGATGCCTGGCCGCAGCCTGTTGAGGTCGATTGCGTGAAGAGCACGAAGTCGTTGGGCTGGGTGAACTGAACACCGAGTCGTGGAGCCTCATCGGTCCAATAGTCATAGAGCGAGTTCTCCGCTCCGACCATCAGGCACTCGACGTCGGCGTTCGCCTCCGACCCGTATTGGCAACTCAGATCTTCCTCGCTCTGCGTGCCCTGTTGAGCCCCGCCGGCCAATCCGGTGAGGTCGACCCCGAGGAACTGCGAGAGCAGAAAGAGCCCGATGACCACGACCGCGCTCCCGCCGCCGACGGCGATTCCGGTGTTTCGGCCGCGCTTGGACACACGACTGGTGTCGAGCTTGGCGTTGTCGTTGAAGGTCATAGCAAGAAGCTAGCGCTTCGGCGAGGCCCCGGGCAGCCCCCGACGGCAGGGCACGGCATAGTGGTAATGAACGATATTCACCCACCGCACCCGACCGGAGGCCGCCGTGTCAGACCAGCACTCCCCCACAGTGATCACCTCCGAAGAAGCCGCCCTCGATGCGGCCGAGTCGCTGGCGGAACGGTTCGCAGCAGATGCCGCTCATGCCGATGCCGATGGCCGCGCGCCGTTCGAGCAGATCGCGGCGCTGCGCGCATCCGGTCTGCTACCCGCGCTGGTGTCCACCCGGCTCGGTGGCGGCGGACTCGACTGGCACACGGTCTTGCGGGCGCTGCGCCCGATCATCCGCGCCGATGCCGGCCTGGGGCACGTGATCGCGTACCACTTCGTGAACTCGTGGCGCATCCGGCTCAACGAGAACCAGCATGTGATCGACGACCTCTACCGAGGCTTGTCGGCGTCGTCGTGGTTCTGGGGCGGGGCCGGCAACCCGCGGGATGCCGGACTCGAGTTGACGCCCACAGCCGGCGGCTTCACGGTCACGGGCCGCAAGTTCTTCGCCACCGGCGCGCAGCTGGCCGACCGGGTCACCGCGAGTGGAACCCGTGTCGACACCGGCGAGCGCCTCGCCATCGTGATCGACGCGACCGCTCGGGGCGTCGTGCACCACGACGACTGGAGCAACATCGGCCAGCGCCTCAGCGCATCCGGTTCGGTGTCGTTCTCCGAGGTGGCCGTTCCACACGCTCACGTGCTCGGCCCGAACGAGCAGGACGGGGAGCTATATCGCCCCTATGGCTCGCTGTCGATCCTCGCGTTCCAGCTCGCCATGAACCACATCCACGTGGGCCTCGCCGAAGGCGCCCTCGCCGAGGCTGCCGACTACGCGCGCACCAAGACGCGGGCATGGGCGACCTCGGGCGTCGAGAATGCGATCGACGACCCCTACATCCGGCAGACGATCGGCGAGCTCACCGCTCAGACCAGAGCCGCGGATGCACTGACGTGGAGCGCGACGAACCTGTTCGTCGACGCTGCCAACAAGGGCTGGGAACTCGGCGACGAGGAGCGCGGCCGAGCAGCGGTGGAGATCGCCGCGGCGAAGGTCGTGACCACGCGCGCCGCGCTGCACGTCACGTCGACGGCGTTCGAGCTGATGGGCGCACGAGCAACCAGCGAGTCGGTCGCGATGGACCGGTTCTGGCGCAACGCGCGAACGATCACGCTGCACGACCCCGTGGCCTACAAGGCGCAGGAGGTGGGCGACTTCGCCCTCACGGGTGCGTTCCCGACGCCGAGCGCATACAGCTGATCGGTCTCGATACGGTCGCGGGCGGTCACAGGGATGCGCCGGTCGAGTAGCGCGGAACGAGCGTATCGAGACCCGCGTGGGTGATCTCGATACGGCCGCGAGCGGCCTACTCGATCAGCGCATGGCGTGAGATCTAGGCGGAGACGCTCGCGAGCTCGTCGTAGGTGGCGAAGTCCTTCGCGATCTCGCTGCCCGTGAAGTTGCCGATCCATCCGTCGTCGTCGTGGAAGAAGCGCACCGAGACGTACTCGGGACGCGTACCCATGTCGAACCAGTGCGTCGTGTTCGCGGGAACGGAGATGAGGTCTCCCGCCTCGCAGAACACCGCGTTGACCTTTCCGCCGGCGCGCAGGTAGAAGACGCCGCAGCCACGAGCGAAGAAGCGGTCTTCATCGTCGTCGTGACGGTGCTCGCTCAGAAACTTCTGCCGAGCGGTCGCTGCCTGCTCGAGGTACTCGGGCGAGTTGTCGTCGACGATCGAGACGACGTCGACGAGGGTGTACCCCTGCGCGGCGTTCACGGCGTCGATCTCGTCGCGGTAGGCGGAGAGCACTTCCTCCTGCGTCGGCTCGGCCGAGAGCTCTTTGAGCTCCCATCGGCTGAACCGGGCGCCGAGCGTCGAGAGCACATCGGTGATGACCTGCGCGTCGCGGGTCTGGAGTTCGGGGGCGGAGGCGTCGTTCTCGTCCCACACGGTCAGAAGAGTCATAGGCCAATCGTAACGATCAGGCTACGGGCCGGGCCACACGAGTAATACGAGGTCATACGGCGTAAACGCCAAGGTCGCTGCTGGTTGAATCTGATCATCACACTCCGGCCTGTTCGCAGTGTGGCCCGACTCGCTTGCCCTACCCACAGCTTTCAGGAGACACCATGGCCATCTCGCGCCGCATCCCGCTCATCGTGCTCGCCGCGACGACAATGCTCGCACTCTCTGCCTGCGCCCAGTCGAACGGCACCACATCAGAAGCGTCGACCGATGCTCCGGCCACCGCTTCCGCAGCGTTGCCCGCTCCGTTCGACGGCGACCCGGTCAAGGTAGCCCTGGTGCGCCAGTCCGGAGCCGGCGACTACTTCGAGGCGTGGGGAGCAGGCGCCGCCAAGCAGGCCAAGTCGGCAAACATCGACCTCACGGTCACGGATGCCCGCAACGACAACGCGAAGCAGGCCAGCGACCTCGAGCAGGCCATCGCATCCAAGCCCGACGCGATCATCGTCGACCACGGCCAGACCGACACCCTGCAGCCCCTCATCACGCAGGCCGTCACAGCGGGAATCCCCGTGGTCGTCTACGACCTCGCGCTGACCGACGCGACCGGCGTCGTCACGACCTCACAGTCAGACGAATCGATGGCCTCGGGCGTTCTCGACCAGCTCATCGACGACGTCGGCGACGGAGCCAAGGTGGGCTACGTCTCGGCCTCCGGCTACGCGGCCCTCGACCGTCGCGATGTCGTCTGGAAGAAGTACGTCGCCGACCACAAGCTCGACGTCGCGTTCTCGACCGGCAAGGTGTCGGAGTCGACCGCGACCGACAACATCCCGCTCGTCGACGCCGCCCTCAAGCAGAACCCCGACGTCAAGGCGATCTTCGCGCCCTACGACGAGATCACCAAGGGCGTCGTGCAGGCTGTGAACCAGAACAACCTCGGCTCCAAGGTGAAGGTCTACGGCATCGACATCTCCAACGCCGACATCGAGGTCATCACGGCAGACGGCAGCCCCTGGGTCGCCACGTCGGCGACTGATCCGTCTGCCGTCGGTGCGGCCGTCGTGCGCTCCCTCGCTCTCAAGCTCGCCGGCCAGCTCGACGAAGACGACGTGCAGTTCCCGGCCAAGACGATCACGCAGTCGTTCCTGAAAGACAACTCGATCGACAACGTCACCTCGCTGCGCGACAAGGAGCCGAGCCTCGACCTCGCCGATCAGGTCACTGCCGACTGGCTTCCCGCCAACTCGTGATCGATTCGTCCATCCCTGAGGGAGGCGAACAGGCGACGCTGTCGCCCGTCGTCTCCCTTTCGGGCGTCTCCGTGGCCTACGGATCGAACGTCGTTCTCACCGATGTGACGCTCGACTTCTTCTCCGGCCGCATCACCGCCCTGCTCGGCGCGAACGGTGCGGGCAAGTCCACCCTCATCAAGGCTCTCTCCGGCGCCAACCCGAGGTACTCAGGCGACATCTCCATCGAAGGCACCCTGCTCCATCTCTCCTCCCCCGTGCTCGCCAAGGCGCACGGCATCTCGACCGTGCATCAGAAGGTCGCAGACGGCATCGTGCCCGGACTCTCGATCGCCGAGAACGTGATGCTCGACGATTTGGCGAATGCATCCAGGCACCCGCTTCGCAACGCGAAGCAGTCGCTTCTCGACGCCCGCGCCGCGCTCGCCACCCTCGGTCTCGACTGGCCCGACTCCCTTCTCGTGCAAGACGCCGCCCGGCTCAGCATCTCGGATGCCCAACTGCTCGTGCTCGCCCGGGCGCTCAGGGGCACACCGAGGCTCCTCATCCTCGACGAGCCGACCTCGGCACTGACTGCCGCCGAGGCCGAGAGACTCTTCACCGTGCTCCGATCGCTCCGCGACACCGGGCTCTCGATCGTCTACGTCTCACATCGCTTCGGCGAGATCGAGGCCCTCGCCGATCGCGTCGTCGTCTTGCGCGACGGCGTCGTGCAGCACAACTCAGAGCGGCCTTTCGCCTGGAACGCGATTCTGCACGACATGCTCGGCCGCGCGACCGAACTCGAACAGACGCGGGTGGATGTCCGCCGCGGCCACGACGTCGTGGCCCGCGTGAGCGGCGTCCCCCTTCTTCCCGCAGCGCCCCCACTCGACCTCGAGGTGCGCACGGGTGAAGTGCTCGGCATCCTCGGGCTCATCGGGGCCGGCAAGACCGAACTGGCCGAGCTCCTGGCCGGGCTGGCGCGACCGGCATCCGGAAGCCTGTCGCTCGGCGGAGAGCCATACGCGCCCAAACGGCCGTCCGATGCTCTGCGCCGGGGAGTCGTGCTCGTTCCCGAAGACCGCCAGCGCCAGGCCCTGCTACCCGGCTGGTCTGTCGCACACAACATCTCCATCCCATTTCTCAAGCTCTCATCGGCTCTCGGCACTCTGCGCGGAGCCCGTGAGACCTCGCGCGCCCAGCAGGTCATCGACTCGCTCGGCGTCGTGACGGCCGGGCCGAGTGCGTCGATCGACGACCTCTCCGGCGGCAACCAGCAGAAAGTCGTCGTCGGTCGGTGGCTGTCGGCCGAACCGCGCCTCGCTCTTCTCGACGAGCCGTTTCGCGGCGTCGACATCTCTGCCCGTCGCGAGATCGGCGATCGTCTCAAAGATCTCGTCGCAGCCGGAGACGCGGCAGCCGTCGTGCTCTCGAGCGACATCGACGAGATCCTCGAGGTCGCCGACCGCATCATCGTGCTCGTCGCCGGCGCGATCGAGCTCGATGCGTACGCCGATGAGACAGACAGGGCGAGCATTGTCGGGGCATTCCTCGGCGCGCGCACCCGAGACCATTCCGCCGTTCCGCCCGAAGGACACCCGAAATGACCAGCGCTCCCCTCTCTCCCACGACCGCATCGTTCGCCGAGCGCGGTGCCGCCTTCGTCGTGCGCTGGGGCTTCATCGCCGTGACCGTCGCGCTCATCGCCTACTTCGTGATCACCGAGCCCAACTTCCGCACGCTCGACAACGTCTTCGGCATGCTCAAGTTCATCGCTCCGACCGCCATCGCGGGCCTGGGAGTCATGCTCGCGATCACGGTGGGTGGAATCGATCTCTCGGTGGGAGCATCCGCAGGGTTCGCCGTGTCGATCGCCGCCTGGACGATGGTGATCGGCAACCAGGTGGGCGGAGTCGCCATCGCCGTAGTTCTGCTGGGCGGCCTCCTCATCGGCGGACTGAACGCGTTCCTCATCGTCGTGGCGCGCATCCCCGATCTGCTCGCCACTCTGGCGACGTCGTTCGTGATCGTCGGGCTCAAGCTGCTGATCGTCGACGGCAAGTCGATCTCGTCGCAGATGTCGCTGGCCGACGGGTCGACTGCGCCGGGCAAGTTCACGGCCGACTACCTCTGGCTCGACCGGGGCAGCCTCGGCCCTGTTCCCATTCCCGTCATCATCTTCGTCGTCATCACCGCGCTGCTCTGGTTCATCCTCGAGCACACCCGCTGGGGGCGCGCGCTCTACGCGGTCGGCGCGAACGCCGAAGCCGCCCGGCTCGCGGGCATCCGGGTTCAGCTCTATCGCACCGTCGCCTACATGGGCTGCGGCCTTCTCGCCTCGATCGCCGGCCTGCTGCTCGGCGCCCGCATCGGTCAGGGCGACGTGTCGGCGGGCAACTCGCTGCTTCTGGATGCCGTGGCCGTTGCCCTCGTCGGCGTCTCGGTTCTCGGCATCGGCAGGCCCAACGCCTGGGGAACCGCGCTCGGCGCCATTCTCATCGCCGTGATGGTCACGGGATTCACCATGGTTGGGCTGCCGTACTACGCGCAGGACTTCGGCAAGGGCATCGTGCTGCTGATCGCGCTGCTGTTCAGCTTCACGTTCTCGCGCCGGCGCACCGTCGTCACCGCCGGCAGCACCACCTCGTCGTAGAGACTTGTCGTCATGACCGACTCCAGCCAACTCACCGTCGACACCGTGGCCGCCTATGTGGCTCAGCGACCCGCGCTCGCCGCGCGCATCCGCACCGACGGGCCGCTCGACGTGGTCGAGGTGGGCGACGGAAACCTGAATCTCGTCTTCATCGTGCACGACGACTCCGGCTCGTCACTGGTGCTGAAGCAGTCATTGCCGCACGTGCGCACCGATCCGAGCTGGCCGATGACCCGCGAGCGCAGCGCCCGCGAGGCCCTCGTGCTGCGGACGCACGAGTCGGCCGACGCGCAGCATGTGCCGGCGCTGTACGACTTCGACGACTCGAACTACGTACTCGCCATCGAGAACCTCAGCGACCATTCCGTGTGGCGCAGCGAACTGAACGAGGGGCGGGTGCACGGGTTCGCGGCGGCGGAGATCGGACGCTACGTCGCGCGCACCGCTTTTCACACCTCGGTGTTCGGGCTCGATCCGCTCGAGCAGAAGAAGCTCGCTGCCGCATCGATCAATCCCGAGCTGTGCGAGATCACCGAAGACCTCGTGTTCACCGAGCCGTATATCGAGCACCCGCACAATGCCGTGCTGCCCGCGAACGAGGCCGACGTTGCTGCGCTACGCGCCGACCGTGCCCTGCTGGCCGAGATCGGCATCGCCAAGTATCGCTTTATGACGAGCGCGCAGTCGCTGATCCACGGCGATCTACACACGGGCTCGGTCTTCGTGCGCGACGCGTCTGACGAGGCCTCCGCTTCGGTTCGGGCGTTCGACAGCGAGTTCGGATTCTTCGGCCCCACGGGATTCGACCTCGGAGCGCTCTGGGGCAACTTCCTGATCGCGGCGGCGCGCGCCTTGGCGCTGGGCTCTGGCGAGCGGGCCTCCGAGATTCTCGAGTTGCCGGCTTCGCTCTGGGGCGCCTTCGAGGCGGAGTTCCGATCACTGTGGCCGTCGCGACGCGACGACCGCGTGTGGGGCGACGACGTGCTCGAGGCACTGATCCGCGAGTTCAGGCAGGACGCCGCCGTCTACGCCGGGGCGAAGGCCATCCGGCGCATCATCGGCTTCGCCAAGGCGAGCGACATCGAGACCCTCGACCCTGTGCTGCGCGAGGGCGCCGCGCGCGGAGTTCTTCGCGCCGGCCGCGCACTCATCCTCGAGCGAAAGGCACTCGACACCGTCGAAGCGCTCTCCGCCGAGACAGCCGCGATCCTGCGCGAAACGGTCACCCGCTTCGAGTTCTAAACCCGGGGCCATCCTCCCTTTGCGCTGGTCGAGTAGGTCGCGCAGCGACCGTATCGAGACCGCTCCCCTCCGCCCGCGCACCCAAGGCGCCGGTCGAGTAGCCGCGCGACGAAGGAGCCGGCGTATCGAGACCATGGAGACCAATCACCAACGGACGGAGATCCGGTCATCCGACGTCGTACACGCGCTGGATTCACTGATCTCCGCCCAACTCCATCCGTTCGGGAGGAGATTCGCCACTCCGATGCGCTATCCACGTCGGATGTGCGTATCTCCTCCCGTTCGACAGACGGACGGGCCTCGATACGGTCGCTGAGCGACCTACTCGACCTGCGCACCCCAGCGCTCTCATAAATCCGTCGCCTAGGCTCGTCGGGTGGATGCACTGCTCGCGTTCTGGGAGCGCGTGACCTCCCAGCAGCCCGCCCTCCCCGTCACCGAGAGCTGGATCGCCATCGCGGTGGCCGCCGTGGTCGTCGTCTTCCCCCCGAGTTGGCGCCTGGCGCGTCATGCGGTGACCATCGCGCACGAGGCCGGCCACGCGCTCGTCGCGACCCTGACCGGCCGAAAGCTGTCGGGCATCCGGCTGCACTCGGACACGTCGGGTGTCACGGTCAGCCGCGGCAGACCGCGCGGCCCGGCGATGATCGCCACCCTGCTCGCCGGCTACACGGCGCCCGCGATCCTCGGGCTCGGCGCATCCTGGATGCTCGGGGCCGGCTATGCGACCGGCATGCTCTGGGCGCTGCTCGCGGTCCTCGCCCTGGTGCTCGTGCAGGTGCGCAACTGGTTCGGCCTGTGGAGCGTCCTCGTCTCAGGCGCACTCGTGTTCGCCGCGACGTGGCTGCTCGACGAGCGCTGGCGCGCACTCGTGGCCACGGCCGTCGCGGCCTTCATGCTGCTCGGAGCGCTGCGGGCCACCACCGAATTGCAGCGCGTCAGGCGGGGCGGCAGGGCGAGAAACTCGGATGCCGACCAGCTCGCACGCCTCACCCACCTACCGGGCCTCGTCTGGGTCGGGGTGTTCCTCGTCGTGGCCGGGGGCTGCGCGGTACTCGCCGGAGCATTTCTGGGGCTCACTCCGCTGCCGAGCGTCGCGGGCTGAGGCCCGGCGTGTTCTGTGAGCGCTTGACCGATGTGACAGAGCGCAGAAGTTAGCGCCAGAAGTCCACCGTGCGGATAGAATCCCTCAAACGGACCGAGCACAGCGTAGTCAGGTTCTCCCCCATCACCAGAGGTGGTCTCGTGTGAGCACAGCGATCGACAATTCTCCGCGACGGGTAAACACCGTCGTGGCAGAGAACTTCGCCGATTTTCGAACGGCAGTATCCCGATCGTTCGTTCCCCTCGACACGAGCTGCGCACGACCCGATCCGTTCGAGGGACGAATCCGCTCCATCGGCGTCGACGAGGTGCACGTCTGCGAGGTCGCAGCTGCAGGCCACGTCGTCGAGCGCACGCCCGAACTCATCGCGCGCGGCGATCGACAGTATTTCAAGCTCAGCCTGCAGCTATCCGGCTTCGCGCTGCTCATCCAAGACGGGCGCGAGGCCGTGCTTCAGCCCGGCGACCTGGCCGTATACGACACCAATCGGCCATACACATTGGTGTTCGACGACAACTTCCGCACCATGGTGATGATGTTTCCCAAGCACCTCATCGATCTTCCCGCCGAGATAGTGGGGGAGCTCACCGCTGTCACGATCTCACGGGGCAGCGGTGTAGGCGGACTCATCGTGCCCTTCCTCGGTCAGCTTGCCGACAACCTTGGCGTACTTGCTGCGCCCGGCGGAGCCCGTCTAGCTCACAGCGCGCTCGATCTCGTCACCACGATGGTGGCCAGCGAACTCGACACGAATGTCTCCAGACGCGATCCCCACCGCGAACTCGTGCAGCGCATCCATTCCTTCATAGACGACAACCTGAGCTCCAACGACCTCGGTCCCACGCACATCGCCGCTGCGCACTTCATCTCCACCCGTCACCTGCACGGCATCTTTCAAGAGCAGGGAACGACGGTGTCGACGTGGATCCGCGGTCGTCGCCTCGAGCGTTGCCGCCGCGACCTGATCAACCTTGCATCTGCCGATCTGCCGGTCGCCGCGATCGCTTCGCGGTGGGGCTTCGTCGACGCAGCGCACTTCAGCCGTGTCTTCAAGGCCGCCTACAACGAGTCACCGAGCGAGGTACGAGCCAGGGCGCTCCGGTAAGTGCGCCCAGCGTGGCCACCTCAGCTCGGCTGGCGGCCCATAGCGAGAGTGGGAACATCGACGATGTGCGCTCCCCCATCCGCCACGATCACGGCACCCGTGATGTACGACGACTCGGATGAGCCGAGAAAGCGGGCTACCGCGGCGATCTCTTCGGGGCGCGCGGGTCGCTGCAGGGGCACGTCTGCCGTGACAAGACGGTAGCCATGCTCGCGACCCTCGAATCCGGCCTGCCGGGCGAATTCGTCCATCTCGTCGTCGGCCATGGGAGTCTGCACCCAGCCGGGGCAGATGGCGTTCACCCGCACACCGTGACGGCCGTAGTCGCGGGCGAGGCTCCGGGTGAGTCCAATGAGAGCGTGCTTGCCGACGGTGTAGCCGGCGACCTCGGGGCCGGCGAACAGTCCGGCGAGCGACGAGATCACAACGACCTGCCCGCGTGACTCGATGAGGGCATCCAGGCTCTCGCGCACGATGACGAAGGCACTGCTCACATTCGCGGTAAAGCTCGCCAGCCACGCCGCGTCGTCGGTGTCGGCGACGGATGCGAGTCCGTGCCCTCCCGCATTGGCCACAAGAACGTCGATACGGCCGAAGCGGGTGAGGATGTCGGCGATAGCAGCGCGGGAAGCGACCGTGTCGCTGGCATCCGCCACGAAGAAGGCTGCCCCCGTGCGCGCCGCCACCTCGCGGAGGGGCTCCGCGCGGCGTCCGAGCACCACCACCTGCGCGCCTTCCTCGCTGTAACGTTCCGCGATGGCCGCTCCGATGCCCGTTCCGCCGCCAGTGATGACGACGACCTTTCCTTCAACTGATCCGAACTTCGATGTCATGATGTGCTTTCTATGCGGGGAAGGACGAGCGAGCTGCGTAGCCGAAGTCAGACAGCAGGGCCACACCGTTGACGGGCGACGAACGCACCGAGCTGAGGTAGAGCACGTGCTGGGCCACCTCGTGCGGTGATTGAACAGGAAAATCGAGGGCCGAGAAGCCGTCTTCGGCCACACCGAGGTCGCTCCGGGACATGGGAGTGTCGACGATGGACGGGCATACGCTGTTCACCCGGATACGGTCGGCGGCGAGGTCTACTGCGAGCGCCTTGCCGAATTGCACCAGGGCCCCCTTCGAGGCGCAGTACGGCACCATGCCGGGCGCCGCCACCATCGCCGAGTCGCTCGCGATGAAGACGATGGTGGCCTCGTCGGCGAGCCGCAGCCACGGCAGTACGGAACGCACGGCGAGGAACGACCCGGTGACGTTTACGGCGAAAACCTCCTTCCATTCGGCGAGCGACGTCGCTGCGATGTCGCGTCCGAACGGTCCCGAGATGCCGGCGCTGACGACGAGATGAGAGATGCTTCCGAAGTGTTCGACGACGCTCTCGACCGCCGCGCCGACGCTGCCCTCGGCGGTTACATCGCAGTTCACCGCGTACACGTCGGCGGATGCCGCAGCGAGTTCATCGCGGAGCCGCTCGAGGCCCTCGGTGTCTCGGTCGAGCAGCGCCAGCCGCGCACCCTCGGCGGCGAAGGCCTGCGCGCAGGCACGGCCGATCCCGCTTGCGGCGCCGGTTATCGCGACGACGCGGCCCTCGAGATCGAGCCTCACCGCGCGGAGTCGGATTCAGCGTCGACGCCGAGCAGCTGGGCCTGGTCTGTGCCGTGACCGATCTGCCGGTAGACGTCGGGGCGCCGGGAGCGGATGCGGTAGGCCCAGAACACCCCGATGAGACCGGGCACGATCACGAGCGCAGGCAGGATGAACGTGGTCGCGTTGGACTCCGTCTGTCCGAGCAGCACATCGAAGTTGACGATGATCAGCACAAAGACCACGAGGAGCACGATTCCCGACAGCGCGGGTGCGATCAGACGGCTACCGATGCCGACCCCGCGGGCGTCGCGCCGGAAGTAGCCGATCACGGCGATCGATACGACGGCCATAAGAAGCACCAGGCCGAGGGCTCCCCCGTTGGTCAGCCAGGTGAAGAGGGTGAGCACGGCGTAGGGACCCTTCGCCGGGTCCCAACCGAGCTCGCCGATTGCGAAGCCGATGATGACCACAACCGAGAGCACGGTCTGGGCGACCGAGCCGGCCCATGGGGCTCCGCTTCGGGCACGTACTCGGGCGAACCACGCCGGCAATACTCCCTCTCGCCCCAAAGAGAATCCGTAACGCGCGACGGCGTTATGGAAGCTCACCAGGGATGCGAACAGGCTCGTGATGAACAGGAGCGACATGATGTCGACCCAGATCGTGCCGAGCTGCGCTCCGACGAAGCCGAAGAAGAGAGGCGGCCCAGCGGTTTCAGCCGTGATGCCGGCGGGATCGACGATCGTGCCCACACCGACGGCCAGCGCGAGCGCCCACGACGACAGGGCATAAAACACGCCGATCACGGCGACCGCAAGGAAGGTGGCGCGAGGGATGGTGCGACGCGGGTCTTTCGACTCTTCGCCGTAGATGGCCGCGCCTTCAAAACCCATGAACGCGGCGATACCGAAAGCGAAGACAGCGCCGACTCCCGGCACGAACAGGTTCGACGGGTCGAGCGGCGCGGCGGTGAACCCCTCGACAGGATTGGCGAATGCGGCCACGTCGAACACGATGACAGCGAGGAACTCGAACCCCACGAGCACGCCCAACACCTTCGCAGACAGGTCGACACGGTTCACCCCGAGGATGCCGACGACGGCGACACAGACCAGCACGGGGATCCACCAGGGGACGACGAGTCCTGTCTTCTGCTCGATGATGCTCGACACCTGAAACCCGAACATGCCGTAGATGCCGATGACCATCATGTTGTAGGCCACCAGGGCCACGATAGAAGCCCCCACGCCTGCTGGCCGGCCGATGCCCTGCGCGACGTACGCGTAGAACGCACCGGCGTTGTTGATGAACCGGCTCATGGCTGCGTAGCCGACGGCAAAGATCGCGAGCGAGACGGCGAGCAGCACAAACGAGATCGGTACGCCTGCGACGTGTGTGACCGAGAATGTCGACGTGACCCCGCCCGCGAGCACCGTGAGTGGCGCAGAGGCGGCCACGATGAGGAATGCAACGGCGGGAACACCGAGTCTGCGGCGATCGGTGACGCTGAGCGCCGCCTTCTTGCTAGTGACCGAGGTCATGAGGGCTCCTTCTGTACGGATGATCGGGTGAGGGTGGGGCAGTCGGATTGGCCGGGTTGGCTCATCCTGACGCGATGAGCCGGTGGCCACTGTTCCGCCGCGGAACACTGCTTGACGGACGGCGCACCGACCACCGCACCCCCGGTTCTGGGCTACATCGTGTAGTCGGTCTGATTGAGGATGCGCCCACGGGCACCGAAGGAGTTGTGCGATGGCACATCGGGCTTCGGGTCCCAGCCGAAGAAGCGGCCGATGTTGGACGCGGCGCCCGGGGTGAAGTCGAGCACGAACACCCCGTCCCAAGGATTGACGGTCTCGGTCACGAAGAAGACGTAGGCGGTGTCACTGAGCTTGTACGTTTCTGTGCGATCGACATCGGCGATCGACTTCTCAGGGCCGGCGAGGCAGTGCCAGGCGTATGTGCCCGCGTTGAAGTAGACATGCTCATAGGCATGATCGTCGCTGTAGACCCACAGCGCCCGGCGTCCGACAAGATCGGTTGTGCGCGCGATGGGGTTGTTCGTGGGACGTCCGATTCCGACGCTGTCGGTCCGGGACTTCGTGCGCCGTGCGTCTCCGCGGTCGAACGTCCAGCTGTAGATCACGAGGGCACGATCATTGGCTCGGTCCACGACCACTGTGGCGCCCGTGGCGGCCTCGGGCGAACCTCCGTCGATCACCATGTCGATAAAAAAGATGTCGCCGGCGAGCGGCAGCACCTCGACCGGCGCATGCCCGTCGCCACGAGCGAACCAGTCCTCGTCGGATGCGATCGGGGGCGCGGTCGTAACTCGCCAGCTAGCCTCGCGTCCGTCGAGCGTGAGCTCGATCACGGCTCCGTCCTCGCGGTGCAGGCTGAGTGTTCCGTCGATGGCATTCGTGTGTTCGGGACGGTTGCCCTCCATCCCAGCCGTCCATTCGAGGAAGGCCGGGCCATCCTCGACGTCATGGAAGTCGTCGTGGTCTGCATAGTCGTGCGTGGCTTCGGCCATGGTGTGTCCTTTCGGGGTCGTCAACGCCTCAACGCTCCCATGATCCGGCGGGGTGGAGCATGCCGCCGAACGCGGTTCTGCGCCAGCGGCCACGGGCTGTGCACATACGGTCAAGCACCGCGAATCCCCGGGCTGTGAGGCTGGGAGGAGCGTTCACAAGGAGGACCAATGGAGACTTACCAGACACTGCTGAAGCAGATCACCCCCGAGACAGGGACGTCACGAGAGGTACTCGACCCCGCCACCGGCGAGGTCGTGGGATCCGCGCCTGTGCAGGGAATCCCTGAGCTGGAGCAGGCGATCGATCGAGCCGTCGCAGCGCAGCCTGCCTGGGCGGCACGCAGCCACGAGGAGCGCAGCGCCATCTTGAACCGTGTCGCCGACGCCATCGATGCGTCGTCGGAGGCGCTGGTCGAGCTGCTCTCGCGCGAGCAGGGCAAGCCGCTCAACGGGCCCAACGCTCGCTTCGAAGTGGGAGCGTGCTCGGCCTGGCTGCGCTCGACGGCGGCGATTCCAATGCCCGTCGAGGTTGTCATCGACGACGGTGAGAGCTATGCCGAGTTGCACTACCGGCCGGTCGGTGTGGTCGGCGTCATCACGCCCTGGAACTGGCCGATGATGATCGCGATCTGGCAGATCGCACCAGCGCTGCGTATGGGCAACACGGTTGTCGCCAAACCGTCGGAGTACACGACGCTCAGCGGTCTGGCTCTCATCGAGGTGATGAATTCGGTGCTCCCCGACGGCGTGCTCACCGCCGTAGTGGGCGCCGGAGACGTCGGCGCGGCCCTCTCGGCCCATCCCGCATTCGGCAAGATTATGTTCACGGGCTCTACCGCGACCGGCAAACGCATCATCGAGGCATCGGCGGGCAACGTCACCCGGCTGACTCTCGAGCTCGGCGGCAACGACGCGGGCATCGTTCTGCCCGACGTAGACCCGCAGGCGATAGCCGAGGATTTGTTCTGGGGCGCATTCATCAACACCGGCCAGACCTGCGCCGCGCTCAAGCGCCTCTACGTGCACGACGACGTGTACGACGCCGTGTGCGAGGCGCTCACAGCGGTGGCGTCGGCCACGCCGATGGGCGTCGGCCTAGACGAGGCCAATGTGCTCGGTCCGCTGCAGAACCGTATGCAGTGGGATGTCGTCGACCGGCTCGTCGAGGAGGCCAAGGCAGGCGGTGGCCGAGTGCTGCTGGGCGGAGATCCCGACCGTGAGGCCATCGGCAACTTCTACCCGACGACGCTCGTGGCCGATCTCGACCCCCAGAACCCTCTGGTGATCGAGGAGCAGTTCGGACCGGCCCTTCCGATCGTGCGCTACACCGATCTCGAGGAGGCCATCGCCCTGGCGAACGGACTCGACGTCGGCCTGGGCGCATCCGTCTGGTCAGCGGATGCCGCAGCGGCTCGCGCCGTCGCCGCCCGCATTCAAGCCGGAACAGTCTGGATCAACTCCCACGGCGGAGTGCACCCCATGATTCCGTTCGGCGGTGTGAAGAGCTCCGGCTACGGCCTGGAGTTCGGTTCTGCCGGCCTGAAGTCGGTTTCGCTTCCCCAGGTGATCAACGGCTGAAGGCGGTCCCTCAGATATTTACATATCCGAAACACTCGCTGATCTATTATCGAGCAAACGCTCAATTAAGCCAGAAGGGTACTGACAATGGCTAGTCAGCCAGCCGAGCTCTCGAGCTCCCATACCTCTCCGATCACGCCCATCGAGGTTCCGACGTCATCGCTCGTCGCCGCCCAGATCGAACGCTTCCGATCGATTGTCGAGGGCTCCGACCTGGGCGGAGAGAGCGTCCGCTACTCCTACGTCGCCCGTCGCGAACCTCTTCGCTCCGGGGTCTCGGGCGACGAGATGGCATCCGTCGAGGTGGGCGCACTGCTCACCGACCTGTCGGACGACACTCTTCGCGAGGTTGTCGTCGATCTGGATGCCGGTGAGGTCACGAAGGTGCGACAGCTCGACCCGGCGCTCGACGGGTGGGGTCCTTCGCTCGACGAGTACTTCGCCGAGGCCGACGCCATTGTCAAGACTGATGAGACATGGGTCGCCGCCCTAGCCAAGCGAGGCATCACCGATCTCGATCGAGTTCGAACCGTGCCACTGTCGGCGGGCGTCTTCAACTACCCTGACGAGGTCGGCCTGCGAACGTTTCGCGTGCTCGCGTTCTGGCAGGAGTATCCGACGGACTCCGTCTGGGCGCATCCGATCGACGGCGTCGTCGCGCATGTCGACCTCTCGAATGCGCGCGTCCTGCGCGTGGTCGAAACCGACATCACGCATGTGCCGACGGAAAGTGGTGACTACCTCGATCCGGCCGTTCGCGGCCCTCTTCGCACATCACTCAAGCCCATCGAGATCCGGCAGCCAGAAGGTGCCTCTTTTTCTCTCGACGGCGACCTGCTGCAGTGGGAGCGGTGGTCGCTTCGCGTCGGGTTCAACGGACGCGAGGGCCTCACCCTTCACCAGATGGGCTTCGAGGATCAGGGGCGCATCCGCCCCATCATCAACCGCGCGTCCGTCTCTGAAATGGTCGTCAACTACGGCGACCCGACGCCCACCCACGCATGGCAGAACTACTTCGACGTCGGCGAGTATCAATTCGGTCGACTCGCAAACTCGCTCGAGCTGGGATGCGATTGCCTCGGCGAGATCACGTACATGGATGCGATCGTCGCCGACGACCTCGGCAACCCGCGCACGATCAAAAACGCCATCTGCATCCACGAGGAGGACTACGGCATTCTCTGGAAGCACACCGATGACTTCTCTGGAACAAGTGAAACCCGCCGCCAGCGACGGCTGGTGATCTCGTTCTTCGTCACGGTTGGCAACTACGATTACGGCTTCTACTGGTACCTCTACCTCGACGGCACAATCGAGCTCGAGGCCAAAGCGACTGGCATCGTCTTCACCTCCGGCCACCCCGGGGGCGACTATCCGTTCGCGACCGAACTCGCACCCGGCCTCGGCGCTCCCGTGCACCAGCACATGTTCAGCGCGCGCCTCGACATGGCCGTCGACGGCTTCGACAACGCCATCGACGAGATCGATGTCGCTCGTGTCGAGTCCGGCGAGGGCAACCCCTGGGGCAATGCCTTCACCCGCACGATCACCCGGTTGTCCAGCGAGAAGGCGGCCGTACGGGATGCCTGCGGTTCGCTTGGCCGCACGTGGCGGATCTCCTCTGCTTCGGCGCGCAACCGCGTCGGGGAGCCGACCTCGTACGTGCTTCTTCCCACCGACTGCCCCACCCTGCTCTCCTCGAATGAGTCCTCGGCTCGAGCGCGCGCAGGATTCGCCACGCACCACCTCTGGGTGACGCGCTACGACAGGGAAGAACTGTGGGCGGCCGGCCGCACCGTCAATCAGCACCCGGGCGCGGCGGGCCTCCCCTCGTATGTCGAACAGGACCGTTCGATCGATGGCGAAGATCTGGTGGTGTGGCACACATTCGGGCTCACTCATTTTCCTCGCCTCGAGGACTGGCCGATCATGCCGGTCGACTACGCCGGGTTCACTCTGAAGCCTCACGGCTTCTTCGACCGCAACCCGACTCTCGACGTTCCGGCGTCTTCCAGCCACAGCGCGTGCGGGTGCGCGGGCGGCGCATCCTGCACCTGCAGCCACTGACGGCGGGGCTGACTCGATGAGGTCGGGCCGTGAGTGAGATGATCGCGGTGGCGGCCGTGCTTCCCGCCACGGTCGGCGTGTGTTGTGCCGCCGGAGCGCATCGCCCGCTGCCCGACCGCCTGCTCGGCACCGCCGTTGGCGGTCTTGGGGCGGTCTCGATGACAGACACGATGCTAGGACTCCACATCCTGCCCGGTTTCGCATGGAGTGCCCTGCTCGTGCTTGCCGCCCTGCTTATCGCCTTCAGACTGCGGGTGACGGCGGCGAGGCCCACGGTGATGAAGGATGCGAGGCCGTCGCCTGTGCACGTGAGTGCGCGCGCATCGGCGCTGCACAGTTCATTGGGTGCGGTCGCTATGGCTGCGCTTGTTCTGGGGGATCATACGTCGAGCGGTGGGCACGCTCACGTCATCAGCGGCAGTGCGATGATTCTGGCCGGGGTCTCGGCTTTCGTCGTGTTTTCGGTGTTCGTCGCGGCGCAGCTCTGGCGACACGACCGTCTGAAATTTGCCGAGACCGTCGCGATGGCGATGTCGACGCTGATGATGATGCTTCCTCACTGACCCGCGCGACCATCGTCGTCGCGATCGGCGCACCGCGAGCGAATCGCCTCCGTGACAGGATGAGAGGCATGCCCAAGATCGTTGACCGTGACGAGCGTCGCATCGAGATCGCGCGGGCTTATCTGGCTGTCGTCGCGGAGCAGGGCATGCACGCCGCGTCCAGCCGCGTCGTCGCCGCCCGGCTGAATGTGGCCACGGGTTCTCTCTGGCACTACTTCACCGGCTTCGATGAGATGGTGGCCGAAGCCTTTGAACTCGTCTTCGAGCGCACGGACAGTCGAATCCGCAGCTCGACAAGAGACCGAACAGGACTTGCCGCGTTGTTCGCGGCCGTCGCCGAGATCCTGCCGCTGACCAAGGAGACGGGCGACGAAGCTCTTGTCGTGTCGAGCTTCTGGGGGCGCGTCGCCGCCAAACCCGAGCTGGCTCCGCATCAGATCAAAGCCGAAGAGATCTGGCGTGCCGAACTGGCTCGGCACACGAGCGATGCCGTATCCGAGGGAACGCTTCGCGGCGACACTCCGGTCGTCGAGCTCACCAATGCCCTTATGGTTTTCTGCATCGGCATGCAGGTCGAGTTCGTCCTCCACACCGACCTGGCTGCGCCCGAGCGGCAGCGCGCACTCGTCGAAGGTCAGCTACGGCCGTGGCTCGCGGAGTCGACACGCCCCGGAGACCTCGCAACCCTCTGGCCCTGACTGACGAGGATGCCCGCTGACGCTACGTTCTCAGCGGCCGGTGTCCCAGACTGTGTGGCTGTTGACGGTTTCGGCCCCGTACACCTGCATGGCATCCCAGTGCTCCACGATCTTGCCCTCCTCATTGAAGAGGAAGATGTCGAACGAGCCCGAGCCCTCCTGACTGCCGGCCTCCTTCGGCGCGAATGTCTGCACCATCACGAAGTCGCCCTGGGCGACCGTGCGGGGAAAGACCGTCTTCAGATCACCGGTGAGCGGAGTCCCGCCGGCGAAGGCCTCGACGAATGCCGCTCCCCCGTCGGCTACACCCGTGTTGTGCTGCACGTAGGGTTCGGCAACGTAAGTGTCGACGGCCTCCCGCGCCTTGGCCTGGTTGAACGCCAGGTCGAGGAAGTCCAACGCCGCAGCAGTATTGCGGTCGAGCACCTTGGCATCCCGGTCAGGCGATGCAGTCGATCCATCGAACATGCTGTGGCCGCTGACTGTCGTGGCGGGAACGTCTTGAGCAGCATCCCAGTGCTCGACGATCTCGCCGTCTTCGAAGGCGAAGAAGTCCATCACCGACTGATCCGCAACGCCACCGCCGTACGACGTCGTCGAGTGCACGCCCACCAGAGGCCCCTGCACGAAGATACGCACGATCGTGTTGTGCAGATCAGCCGAGGAGTCGATGATGCCCTGCACACCGGCGACGAAACCGTCTGCGCCATCCGCGACCTGGGCGTTGTGCTGAATGTAGCTGTCGCCGATGTACAGATCGGCCGCCTTCTGCGGGTCGTGGTCATTGAACGCAATTTCGTAGAGGCCTTCAACTGCGGCGACCTGCGCGGCTTCGACCGATGCACCGCTCGTTTTCGGCGCCGCGGGTGCCGAAGATGTCGGACCGCCATCCGTGGCAGACGTCGAGCAGGCCGCCAAAGCCAGCATCATTGCCACTCCTCCCACGACGATGGAGACAAGACGACGAGGGGTGTGCACCATGCAGAAGATCCTTTGCGATGAATGAGCTGGCGCCTGCGACGGCGGCGCTAGAAATCACAATTCTGCAGGCCTGCGAACCTCTACGTACGCGAAGGACCGGCTATGCGGACCTTCGTGCGCGGACACGCAGTTTTTGTGCATTCTGCGGCAAGTCGCTTTACAGAATGCAATGTGACTACCGCCGCGCGAGCGCGATCTGCAGCAGCGCCTCGGTGAGTTCGAGGTGCCAGCGGGCCTGGCGCAGATCCCGGCCCCAGGCGTAGATTCCGTGGTCGGCCACGATCAGGGCCGGAACGTCGTTGGCGCCGTCGGCCGGCCGCACATACAGCGCCTCGAACGCGTCTCCGAGCACCGCCATGTCCTGTCCATTGGCGATGACGGGAATCGTCACCGTCTCGTCGTGCGCCGAGTGGCCGATGCCCTTCAGCATCTCCAGATCACGAAGCACCACTCCATCGGGCCAGTGATGCCCCGCCGTCACTGCCGCGAGCGCGTGAACATGAATGACCGCCCCGGCGCCGGTGAGCGCCGCAATGCGGGCGTGCAGCCCGGCCTCGGCCGAGGGACGCTGCTCCGATCCGCCCTCGCCGATCACGCCAACCCCGTCTGCGTCGACGATCACGATGTCGGCGGCCGTCAACTCGCCCTTGTCGAGACCGGATGCCGTGACCGCCAGGCGAAGCGGGTCGCGCCCCACGGTCACCGACAGATTGCCGGCCGTTCCGGGCATCCACCCCCGCGCGGCGAAGCGCGCACTCTCGGCGGCGAGCTGAGCGCCGGCCCGGCTGAGCGTCTCGGCCGTGACCTCGCCGTCGTCGAAGACGTTCACGGCGCCGAGACCTCGACGTGCTCGAACGACGAGACCACCGGGGCGGTTCCGAAGTCGGCGCCGAAGAACGGCTCGCCCTCACGCGAGAACGCGACCACTTGCCATCCGGCGTTCTGGGCGGCGCGCACCTCGTCGGGGTTGTCGGTGAAGAACACGAGGTCGGCAGGCTCGGCGCCGAGACGGGCCGCGATGGTGTCGTATGACGACGCCACCTTCTTGGGCCCGGCGTTGACCGTGTCGAAGTAGTCGGTGATCAGGGGCGTGAGGTCGCCGTCGGGCGAGTGCCTGAACCACGGCACCTGCGAGGTCACCGATCCCGACGAGAAGACCGCGATCTCGACGCCGTTCGCGTGCCAGGCCCGCAGGCGCGGAATGACGTCGTCGAAGAAGTGCGAGTTGATCTCGCCGCGGCGGAATCCCTCGGCCCAGATCTGGCCCTGCAGCGTCTTCAGAGGTGTGGCCTTCACGTCCTGCGCCATCCAGTCGTGCAGCACGCCGACCACCTGCTCGGTGTCGGCACCCGACGGCAGCCCCGCGTCGGCGATGGCCTGCGCGCGCGCCTCGGCTACGGCCGCGTCGTTCGCGTGGGCGTCGAGCCAGCTCTGCAGGCGGGGGCGTGCGTAGTCGTAGAGGTCGCCCAGAATGAACCCGGCGGCGCTCGTCGTGCCCTCCAGATCGACCACGAGGGTGCGCGCGGTCAGAGAGAGTGATGCGGTGTCGGTCACGGTGTTGCTCCTGGGTTCTCGGGCGAGGTCGGGTCGTCGGTCACAGTGAGGGGCGCGGCGGTTCCGGTCACGATCCAACGCCGGGCGGCGTCGAAGACGGCGCGCTGGGCTCGCGGCGCGGCGTCGGATGGCAGGCTCTCGAGGTCGGCGGCGTGCGACCAGCCGGCCACCCGGCGTATAGCCTCGACGCCGGCGAAGCGCCAGGCATCCGTGCGCACGGACTCGAAGAAGTCGTCGTCGAAGGCGACCGAGTCGTTCTCGTCCCACACCGCGACGAAGGCCTGCCAGCTCGCCTCGATGGCGTCTTCGCGGGCGGCGGCCAGACCGTCGTGGCCCGCGGCCCGTGCGGCGATGGATGCGATGGCGAGGTTCGACCAGAACAGCCCGAGATCGAGGCCGATCGGCCCGACGAAGCTGAACTCGGGATCGAAGACGGTGACCTTCTGCGTCTTCTCGGGAGTCGTTCCGATCATCACGGATCCCGAGTGCAAGTCGCCGTGCAGCAGGGCCTGGGAGGCGTTCTCGAAGCGATCCCGCACGATCGCGACTCCGGCCTGCACCTCGGCGTCGTTATAGAGACCGGCCACGCGCTCGTCGAGCGACGGATGCCACCAGTTGTGCTCGTGCGCACGGAACGGTTCGTCGAGCACGACCTCCGTGGTCAACCGGCACAGCTCGGCGTTGGCCGAATCGGCGACCAGTTCGGCGTGCGCCGAGGCTCCGAGCACCTGCACGCTCGTGGCGAGGCTGAGTTCGCCCACGAACCGCCCCACGACATCGCCGACCGCACCGAAGTCGATGTACGACACCGCCCGCCCGTCCGTCGCATCCTGCACCTGGCGCACGAGCTCGTCTCGCAGCACCTCGAGGGCCGAGAGGTCTTCCATGACCATCACGAAGCGCTCGAGGTCGACGTGCACGATCGAGGGGACGGCGTCGGGAACGAGCCGACCGAGTAGTTCGTAGGCGCGCGCCTCTGCTCCGATTCGGGCCGGGTCGATGGGCCATTCGGGTCCGGCGGCTTGAACGAAGGGCGGAGCCTGCTTCACCGCAACGCTGCCGAGCGGCCCCGCGGCGATAAACACGCGGTTCATGTTGCCGGCGGTCACCTCGCGCACGGTCACCTCCGCGGGGTCGTCGGCCAGGGTGCCGACGAAGCCGACGAGAGACAGGTATCCCACGACCTCGTCGCGGTTCGTGAGCAGAGCGTAGTCGACGGTCACGGGCGGTCTCCGGCGAAGTAGTCGGCGATGTTGTCGGGGGCGAAGTCTCCGCGGTCGGTCACGATGCGGGTGACGAAGCGCGGCGGCGTCACGTCGAAGGCCGGGTACCAGGCATCGGTGACGAGACCGGATGCGGTGCGCGTACCGAGCGTCGACAGCACCTCGGCCGGGTCGCGGTCTTCGATCACGATGTCCGCGCCCGAGGCGAGCGTCGCATCCGGGGTCTGCACGAGCGCATAGAAGGGGATCTCGAAGGCGTTCGCGGCGATCGCGAGGCCGAGCGTGCCGACCTTGTTGGCGATGCTGCCGTCGAGGCTCACCCGGTCGGCGGCGGTGACGAGGGCGTCGATCGGGCCGAGCGAGGAGCCCGGGGCGAGGGCGGCCGCGCCCATTCCATCAGTGATGAGGGTGACGTTGTGGCCGAGCTCGCGCAGGGTGTGGGCGGTGAGGCGGGCTCCCTGCAGGTAGGGGCGCGTCTCGGTGGCGACCCAGTCGTAGTGCTTGCCGGCATCGGTCGCGGCGCCGACGAGCTCGATCAGATAGGAGTCCATCCAGCAGTGCGTGAGAATCGTCGCGCCGTCGGGCAGCAGCTCGACCGCGTGCCGGGCGAGCCGGCGACTGCGCGCGTGGTACTCGTCGAGGCCCTCGCGAACGGTGTCGATCGCGCGCTCGACGAGCTCGTCGGTGCTCGTCGCCGCTTCGATCGCGTGCAGCACCAGATCAACGGCCTCGCGCGGGTGCCCGTTGGTGGGTCGGGCCGTGGCGAGCGCGTGGCCTGCGGCGGCCATGGATGCGCGGGCCGCGTCGACCGTGAGGCCGCGGGCCTGCAGGGCGGCGAGTTCGAGCCCGGCGTATGCGGCGTAGAGGGGTCCAGAGCTCTGCGTGACCATGGCTCGGATCGCCTCGGCGACCTCGAGGGGAGTCTCCGCCCGCACCCATTCGACGTGCTCGGGAAAGACGCGGCGATCGAGGATGAGCACGGCGTGCGCGCCCGAGCGCTCGTCGCTGACGAGCCGAACTGAGTCGTCGAGCGTCGCAACAGGCCGCCTCGCCCCATCGATGTGCGTCACGTGCGCTCCTCAGCCTCTCGGGAAAGCCCCCATCGAGGATACCGAGCTTTGGCACGGCTTCCCTGCGCCTTTGCGCCGGACGAGTAGCGCCCCCGAGCACCCGCGCCGGTCGAGTAGCGCCCCCGAGCACCCGCGCCCGTCGAGTAGCGCCCGCAAGCACCCGCGCCCGTCGAGTAGCGCTCGCAAGGACCTGCGCCGGTCGAGTAGCGCTCGCAAGCACCCGCGCCCGTCGAGTAGCGCCCGCAAGCACCCGCGCCCGTCGAGTAGCGCCCGCAAGCACCCGCGCCCGTCGAGTAGCGCCCGCAAGCACCCGCGCCCGTCGAGTAGCGCTCGCAAGGACCTGCGCCGGTCGAGTAGCGCTCGCGAGGAACGAGCAGCGCGTATCGAGACCACCCCGCTCAGTGAGTCCCCTCGAAGAGCTCTAATGCGGTCCCGCGTCTGCTCCTCCACAGGCTCACTTCGTGCGGAGTTATCCACAGCTAAAACGGCTGATCAAAACTCGAATGCACTCGCGAACCCAGTGTCGGTGGCTGGTGTTTGACTTCTCTTATGGACCTCCTCGATGCTTCCCTCGGCGACATCGCCGCGCGGCGTCACGAGCTCCTCGATCTCGAGCGCGGCGCAGTTGCTGGCACCTCCGGTGACGCGCTACTCGAGGTTGCCCACGACTGGGAGTCGATCGGCCGCGCCGGAGACGCAGCGCGCACCTGGGTCGCCGCAGAAATCGCACATGAGTCCCGTCGCGAACTCGACACGGCGGGTCTCGCCTACCGACACGGTTTCCCGTCGGCGAAGAAACTTCTCGCCGCGACGGCGAACATCTCGGAACGCACGGCCGCGACCCGAATGAGCCTCGGTCAGCGTGTGCGCTCATCGGTCTCGATCTCGGGCACGCCGAATCCGAGCTTCTTCCCGGTGGTCGAGTCTGCGTTCTTCGCCAGCGACCTCGGAGTGGATACGGCTGCGATGATCTGCAGAACCCTCTCCGAGGTCGTGAACCGCAGAGGTTGGTCAGACGCGACCGAGTGCGCCGAGCGATACCTCGTCGCGGCAGCAACCGCGACCGCGAGAAACGACCTCGACCTCGACCCGTACGCGGACGCAGACGCAGACGCAGACGCAGATGGCGATGGCGATGGCGATGGCGATGGCGATGGCGATGGCGATGGCGATGGTCACACCGTGGCGAGATATCCGAGGCTGTATACGGTCGAGGAGATCGGTCGGTTGGCTATCCGTATTCGGGAGCATCTCGATCCCGATGGTGCAGAACCTCGCGACGCGATCAAACAGACCCTGCGTGGCTTCAGCTACCCGAAGGTCGGAGCCGATGGCATGGCCCGCGGCAGATACGCCCTGCCGCCACTGCAACTGGGCGTGTTCCTGGCGGCGGTCGACTCCATCCTCAGTCCACGCACACCCGACCACGCACCCGGAACCGCCGAGCCCGTCGCAGCTGCCGAATCAGCCAAATCAGCCGAATCAGCCGAATCAGCGGGATCGGCCGGATCGGCCGGCGGCGTCATGAACGCCGAGCCTGAGCAATCGTTGGCGCACGAGCAGGCCGTCGTCGACCCGCGAACGGCAGAACAGAAACTCCTCGACGCGGTCATGACCCTCATCGACATGGCCGCAGCCTCGCCCGCGGCATCGCGTCTGAACGGGTCAGCCCCGACGGTGAACGTGCACGTCACCCTGGCCGACCTCGAAGCCGGCCGTGGAGCCGGGTGGATCGATGGCAGCACCGAACCCATCCCGATCAGCGCCGTCGATCAGCTCCTCTGCGATGGCGACACCGTCGCGACCCTCTTCGGCCATCACGGCGAGATCCTGAACCACGGCAAGACTCGACGCTTGGCCACCCGGCGACAACGCAGAGCCCTCACAGCCCGCGACGGCGGCTGCGTGATGCCCGGCTGCACGGTCCCGCCATCACGATGTCAGGCACACCACGTCACCCCGTGGGTGAGCAAGACCTATCCTCCGGGCAGAACAGACATCGACAACCTGACGCTGCTCTGCCCATTCCACCACTCCACCATCCACACAGCCGCCTGGCAACTCGAGATGATCCACGGCACACCACACATCAGACCACCCACCTGGCTCGACCGACAGCGAACCCCACAAGCAGTTGGCCAGCAACGCGTCAGACCGCCGTGGTGACTCACGCACCGCGGCGAGAAGCGACCGTGACCGCGTCATTGCGCTGCTCCGGCGACGGCCGTCACGCAATACAGGAACCGTCACGCGGTAGAGCAGCCGTCACCCGATACAGCAACCGTCACCCGATACAGGAACCGTCACCCGATACAGGAACCGTCACCCGATACACGAACCGTCACCCGATACACGAACCTATACAGCAACTGTCACCCGCTCCACGAACCTTGGCCCACCTCAGTATTCGGCCTACCGGAAGAACATGGCGTTGAAGAGGCCGTACAGAACGATGACCACGGGGATGATGAGAACGACGCGCCAGAGGTTCGAGCGGCGGGCAAGACGACGTCCCTGGCTTGCGACGCCCGTTCTGCGCGCCGAGTATGGCACAGCGTCGCCCGCCCTCTCCGTCGGCGCGTCGACCTCGATCCGGTCGTCTCTCCACCGCTCCCACTGCGCGACTCTCTGGCAGAAGACGTCGACGGCCGCGAGCACCTGCTGCCATCGGGCGGGGTCGAGAGTCGAAACTTCCTCCTGGCTATAGAGGAACACGTAGTCATCGATGATCTCGACGTCGAAGAGCGCGGCGCTGTCGATCAGTCGAGCCATGACGTCGGGGGTGAAGAGGTACAGGGCATCGGCCTCATAGCCCTCGGGGCAATAGAGAGCGAAATGGCGGTCGAAGTCTCCCTCGAGAGACAGCTGTTGCCGCGAAGCCAGCGAGAGCGGCAACGACGACGCACCCCAGGCATTGTTGCGTTGGGCATCAAGGACGATGTGGGGCAGAGGGGTGTTCAGCCGAAGCGCAACGTAGCCCCAGCGGTACTCCCGGCGTTGCTTCCCGGATCCTGTCGCGAGCGTGTGGTTGGCGACAACGAACGACGGGTCGCTCTCGCGTCGAACGATATCTGTAGAGAATGCCGAGGTCTCGTCCTGCCGAGCAAAGATCATGCCGGGCAGTCGCGGTCCGTCTTCCCTCGCCGTGTAAGACAAAGCGTTCGCGCGCGCGAAGCGGTCCAGCCGGAAGGGTCTGACACCGTTGCGACGCCACAGCGCCCGAGCAAGAAGCACGACTCCGAAGAGCGGCATCACGAGGTATGGCACGATCCGCCCGCTCAGGTCCAGCGAACTCAGATCGTCGCCGAAGGCCCAATAGCCGTCGAGGAGGATCAGCAGCACGGGGAACAACAGGATGAAGGCGACAGGCAGAATGACCGATGTTATTCCCGGCCGCACAGAGGAGGCCAGGGTTCGGCGAAACGCCCGCAACTCTCGTCGATCGATCGGGGCCGTCAGCGGACTCGTATCCAACATCACCCGCACCACGATAGCGACGTACCTCGAGATCACATCCCCCGGTCCCGCCCTACGATGGAACGACCCACCCCGAGCACCGATGGAGAGCACAGCATGCCCACCAGCAAGAAGCGATCCAGCGCAAAGAAGCGCACCGGAGTGTCCCGCTCCGTCGGCACGTCCCCCACCGCGATCTCCGCCCTGACTCTCGCGTTCGGCACCTGGTACAAGACGCACGCAGAGGGGCTCGACGATCACCCCACTCCCGCAGCGATGCTCGCCTCGTTTTCGCGGCTCAACGCGATCACGGCAGACCTTCCCGGAAAACGCACCCTCGCGCATCCGGTGCCCGACACCCTCGATGCGCTGCTCGATCATTTCGACGATGCAGACGACGCCGAACTCGACGCTTCCGTCTGGGAGGGTGCATCGGTCGTCGATGTGCTCGACCATCTGCTTGATTTCCTGATCGAAACCGAGCGCTGGCGAGGCACAACGGCCGAGCTTGAGGAGAGCTCGGAGATCATCCACGAGCTCACCGGAGACGAGGGCGGGGCCGCTTCGGGCTTCTTCACCCTGCTGGTCGAGAGCCTCGAGACTGTCGAAGCCGCTCCCGTCGATGCACAGATCGGGTCGCTCGACCGTTGGTCTGTCATCGCAGCGATCCCCGAGTTCCTCGCCTGGATCGGCGCCGAGAAGACACTCACGGCCACGGGAGCCCTGCGCACGGCGGACATTCCCATGGTCGAGGGGCTGCTGGGTCTTCCGCCGCAGCGCCAGGTACCCGGCAGCAGCATGTGGGACTCGCAGCCGATCTCGGCCTGGTGGTACGCCCTCGCAGAGTCGAAGATCATCGCGCTCGACGGCACCTCGCTGCGCGCCGGCTCGGGCTTCGCGTCCTGGGGCGACGGCGACGCAGCCGCGGCCCTCGACCTGCGGGTGACCTTCGTGCGCCACTACCTCACCTGGTGGCTCACGAAAGAGCTGGATGCCGACACAGAGTTGGGTTCGGAGGTCACCATCCGGGTCATCGGCCAGCTCTGCGTGGCTCTCTCGCCCGAGCTGCTGCCCGGCGCGTCGGTCGACGCGCTCAATCTGGTCTTCGACGACGCACGCCCCGATCACGACGACCCCGATGATGAAGGCCTGTTCGGTGACGACGACGAAGAGTTGTCGGCCGAGGTGCATCGCCTGTCGAACGAGTACGCGTCGGAGCGCACGGTGGCGGTGCTCGGTGAACTCGCCGCCTCGGGTGCGCTGACCGAGACACCCGTGCCAGCCGGAGGCATCCGGTACGTGGTGGAGCCCGACCGAGCGCACGCCTTCTCTCGGGCGCTTCAGCTGGCCGTTGGAGGCTTCGTCGACGATGACGATGACGATGACGACAGTGCGCTTGCGCTGATCGAGTAGTCGCGCGAGGAACGAGCCGACGTATCGAGATCCCTGTCGGTGGTCTCGATGCGGCCGCGGGCGGCCTACTCGACCGGCGAGGGGAACTCGCTCACACGGCGAAGCGGTCTGTCGCCTCGATCAGCGCGTCGAGGATGCCGGGCTCGTCGAACGCGTGGCCGGCGTCGGGAATCAGTCGGAACTCCGCCTCGGGCAGAGCCTCGTGCAGATCCCATGCGGTGACGGCCGGGGTGCAGAGATCGTAGCGACCCTGCACGATCACGGTCGGAATGTCGCGGAGCACACCGGCATTCGCGATGAGCTGCCCGTCCTCCATCCAGCCCTCGTTCACGAAATAGTGGTTCTCGATGCGCGCGAACGCCAGCGCGTAGACGGGGTCGGCGAAGGCCGCGACGAGTTCCGGCTTCGGTAGCAGGGTGATAGCGGATGCCTCCCACGTCGCCCACGCGACTGCCGCGGGCCCGTGCACGGCCGGGTCGGGGTCGTTGAGCAGCCGGTGGTAGGCCTGGATCAGAGAACCGCGTTCGTCGACGGGTACCGGGGCCAGGAATCCGGGCCAGAGGTCGGGCAGCACCTCATTGGCGCCCGCCCCCTCGTAGAACCAGGCGAGTTCGGATCGGCGCAGGGTGAAGATGCCTCGCAGCACCAACTCCGTCACGCGATCGGGGTGGGTCTCGGCGTACGCGAGCGCGAGAGTGCTGCCCCAGGATCCGCCGAACACCTGCCAGCGGGTGACGCCCAGGTGCTCGCGCAGCTTTTCGAGGTCGGCCACGAGATTCCACGTGGTGTTCGTCGTCAGGTCGAAACCCGGCTCGCTGGCATGAGGCAGACTGCGTCCGCAGCCGCGCTGGTCGAGAACGACGATCAGGTAGCGGCTCGGATCGAAGAGTCGCCGATGCGCCGGGCCGGACCCGGCGCCTGGTCCGCCGTGCAGGAATACGACAGGCTTGCCGTCGGGGTTGCCCGACGTCTCCCAGTAGATCGACTGGCCGTCTCCGACGTCGAGAAGGCCAGAGTCGAAGGGCTCGATTTCGGGGTAGAGAGTGCGCATGCACCGATTTTAGAAGACAGCGTCAGCGTCCCACGAGCCCCGTGTCGTAGGCGAGGATCACGGCATGCACGCGATCGCGCAGCTCGAGCTTCTGCAGAATGCGGCCCACGTGGGTCTTCACCGTCGACTCCGACAGCACGAACCGCGCCGCGATCTCCATGTTCGACAAGCCCTCGCCGATCGCGGTCAGCACCTCGAGTTCGCGCTCCGTGAGCACGGCCAGCCGCGCGGCCGAGGCCGTCTGCGATGGCCCGCCCGACGCATCCGGAAGGCTGTCGCCGAACATCGTGAGCAGCTCACGGGTGATGCGCGCCGACACGGCCGCGTCACCGGATGCGACAGCCCGGATCGCGGTGACGAGCTCGGTCGGCCGCGCGTCTTTGAGCAGGAAGCCGCTGGCGCCGGCGCGGAGGCCAGCGAACGCGTACTCGTCGAGGTCGAAGGTGGTGAGAATGATGATGCGGCTCGCCGCCTGCTCGCGCACGATCTCGCGCGTCGCCTCGATGCCGTCGAGAACGGGCATGCGCACGTCCATGAGAATCACGTCGGGTCGCAAGGCGCGCGCCTGCCGAATGGCGTCGCGGCCGTCGCCGGCCTCGCCCACGACCTCGAACCCGGGCTCCGACTCGAGCACCATGCGCATGCCGACACGCAGCAGAGCCTGGTCGTCGACGAGCAGGATGCGCACGGCCGGGTGTTCGACGGCGTCAGCGGAATCGGGGGCGAGACTCATTGGGGTGCGCTTTCGTCTGGGGATGAACGATCTGAGGGGTGGGCTGCCGTGGGGATTCGCGCTGCCACTCGCCAGCCGCGCGGCTGTATAGGGCCGGCTTCGACGGTGCCCCCGTAGAGCGCGACGCGTTCGCGCATGCCGATGAGCCCACGGCCCGAACCGACCGAGACGGGTGCCGAGTCGGCCGCGGCTTCGAGTCCGTCGTCGCGCACCGTCACCTCGGTGAGGCTCGGCGCAGTGAAGTCGACGGACACCTCGACGCGCGACGGCGTTCGTGCGTAGCGCAGGGCGTTCGTCAGGGCCTCCTGCACCACCCGGAAGACCGTGAGCTGCGTGGCGGAATCCTCGGGCACGGCGCCTGAGACGGTCAGCGTGATGGGCAACCCCGCGGCGCGATAGGAGTCGATCAGAGGGCGCAGCTCATCGAAGGTGGGCTGCGGGGCCAGCGGAACGGCGCCGCCAGACGATCCATCTCCGGAGCCATCGCCGGAAGCTTCGGTCAGGACCCCGAGCACCCGTCGCATGTCGGTGAGCGACGTGCGGCCGATCTCCGAGACGTGCGCCATCGCATCCTTCGCGCGGTCTGGATCGCTGGTCGCGGCACGGGTCGCGCCGTCTGCGAGGGCGATCATCACGGTGAGACTGTGGGCGACGATGTCATGCATCTCGCGGGCGATGCGGGCCCGTTCGGATGCCGTGGCGAGTTGGGCCTGCTGGTCTCGCTCGCGGGCCAGCTGCGCCGCGCGGGCGAACACCGCATCCATGTAACGCACGCGGTTGCCGACGCTGATGCCGATGAGCGTCGCGATCACGAACATCATGCCGTAGCCGAGGAAAGCGACCAGCCCTACTCCCACGTCGAGAAGGCCCGCCGACAACGCACCCAACGTTGCAGCGATGGTTCCGATGATCGTCCACAGCCATGCCGATCTCGCCGAGCGATAGACCGCGAGCGCATAGAGGGCGATCGCCATCGCGATGATGCCGACCGACGAGCCTGTGTTTCCCGGGAAGATCGCCAGCAGGAGCACACTCGAGATTCCGGCGAGGATGCGCGGGATGAAGCGGCGGAAGAGGATGGCCGCCGTCGTGCCGAGCGAGAGAACGCCCGACACGATGACCTCGACGAGAGACGACGAGCCGCTCGCCGACGCGACGAGGGAGCCGAGAGACGCGTAGTAGAACAGCCCCATGAGCACCGCGTCGATGATCCACGGGTTGCGGCGGAAGAACGTGCGGATGAAGCCGGGAGGTTTCGGCAGTCCGAGCCGTTGAGGGTCGTAGTCCTCCACCCTCTTGGGGCGGAGAACGCGCGACGATCCAGCCTGGGCCTGAGGCGCCACGGCTGGATCGGTCGACACGAGAGCTACGCGTCCCTTCGCTTCATCAGAACAGCCGCGGTGGTGATGAACACGGCGACCCATCCGAGCATAACGAGCAGGGCCTGCCAGGGCTCGAACGTTCCGCCCCAGTAGTAGAGGTTGCGGCCGGCCGAGCTGGGCAGCCACTCCGCGAGAGTCGTCGACCACGCGGCGGGAATCAGCTGGAAGACCGTCGGCACGACCAGCATGAGACCGAGGCTCGCCGCGATGCCGCCGGGAGTCGAGCGGAGTGCCGCCCCGATGCCGAGTGACACCAGTCCGATGAAGACGAGGTAAGCGACCGCGCCGAGGAAGTGCAACCAGAGGGCACCATCGAACGGGTTGGCTTGTACTCCGACGCCGGCGAGGATCGGCATTGTGACGAGGTAGGCCACCACGATGCTGACGAGGGTCACGACGAACGTCGCGATCGAGAAGACGATAGCCTTCGCGGCGAGCACCGGCAGGCGGCTCGGCACAGCCATGAACGACGAGCGGATCTGACCGGTCGCGTACTCGCCGCTGATCACGAGCACCCCGAGCACGGCGATCACCAGCTGGCCGAAGAGCAGCCCCACGGTCGTGACGCTGACGGCCGCGTTCGTCGCCTCATCACCGGAGATCTGGGCAAAGCGGTCGGTCGCGGTCAGCGAGAACAGCACCGCCATGCCGATCTGGATGGCGAAGATGATGCCGAACGACCACCAGGTGGAGCGCAGGCTCCGCAGCTTGATCCACTCGCTGCGCAGAATGCCGGTGGCACTCAGCCCTCGGTTCGACGCGTCGATGTGGCTCGAACGGGCGAGACTGGGTTGGGCAAGGGTACTCATCGGACAACCTCCGGGGTGACGGACTGCGTGTGATATTCGACTTCGTCTGCGGTGAGACGCAGGTAGGCCTCTTCGAGAGACCCGGTGACGGTGGTGAGCTCGTGCAGCACCAGACCGTTGGATGCGGCGACGCCGCCGATGGTCGCCGCCGAGACGCCGGCCACGTCGAGTGTCGAGCCGCTCGCCGAGGTGACCTGAACATCCGGGGCGGCGAGCAGCCGGGCGAGTTCGGCGGCCTGCGGGCTCGAGACGCGCACCGAGGTGACCGCGCCCTGCCCGACGATGTCGGCCACCGGGGCATCCGCGATGACGCGGCCCCGACCGAAGACGATGATGTGATCTGCGGTCATCGCCATCTCGCTCATGAGGTGGCTCGAGAGCAGAATCGTGCGGCCCTCGGCGGCGAGGTGCTTGAGCAGGCCGCGCACCCAGAGAACGCCCTCGGGGTCGAGACCGTTGATGGGCTCGTCGAGAATGAGGGTCTGCGGGTCGCCTAGAAGAGCGGCCGCGATGCCGAGACGCTGGCCCATGCCGAGCGAGAACCCGCCGACGCGCTTGCCTGCGACGGCCTGCAGGCCGGTGAGGTCGATGACCTCGCGGACCCGGGCCGCGCCGATGCCGTGGGTCGCGCCGAGGGCGAGAAGGTGGTTGTAGGCCGAACGGCCCGAGTGGATGGCCTTCGCGTCGAGCAGGGCTCCGACTTCGTGAAGCGGGGCCGAGTGCTCGGCGTAGAAGTGGCCGTTCACGCGAACGCTGCCCGACGTGGGCCGGTCGAGCCCCACGATCATGCGCATCGTCGTGGACTTGCCTGCGCCGTTCGGGCCCAGGAGGCCCGTGACCTTGCCCGGACGCACCGTGAAGCTGGCGGCATCCACCGCTGTTCGTTGGCCGTACCGCTTGGTAAGGGACTGTGCTTCGATCATGTCGATCTCCTGTCGATTCACGTCAGTGAAGTTGACGTGGAGGAGGCCGACCCTCCCCCACTTCTTCGACAGTAGAAGTCGGCGAAGACGAGCGAATCGCCCGCGGGGATGGTCTTGATCGGAACGCGTCGTACCGGGGTACCACCCGGGAGTTCAGCGGTCTCAGTGCACGGTGCTAGATGCGCTCCTTCTGCTTCTTCGACAGGGTCTTCTCGTCGATCGGGGCTTTACCAGACGCGCGCTGCTCGGCGTAGTAGTCGCGTGCCTCCTTCTGACGCGTAGCCTCGGCGCCCGTCGCGATCGACGCGCGGATGTGCTCGGGGCCGTAGCCGAAGGCATCCACCAGATCTTGAGCGTGCGGCCGCAGCCGCGCGATCAACCGATCGATGTAAGCCGTGACCGCCTGGGCGCGCTTCGGAGAGAGGCGACCGTTGATGAGGTACCACGCCAGGTGCTTCTCGATGAGGCCGAGGCCGAACAGATCGCGCACCCAGGTGAGCACCACGCGGGTGCCCTCGTCATCGATATGGTCGAGCGCGTCGGTGAACGCCTCCCACTGCAGCAGTTCGGCGTGGGCACGGGCCGCGTCGATGACGGCACTCTGGTTGGCGTTGAAGAGATCTGCGGCGACCTGCTTCGAGGCCTTCGTTCCCGGGCGCAGCCTGCCGGCCACCTCGGCGACCATGGCCTCGACCCGGTCGGTCAGCAGGGCGCGCTGGGCGCCGGTCTCGCGCAGCTGCTCGACGCTTCGAGCGACAGATCCTCGATCCGACAGGTTCTGGGCGAGCGTGCGCAGGCCTGTGCCGCTGACCGTGCGATCGGTGGCCTGTTCCACGACGTAGCGGGCGAGCACGCCCACATCGGCCTTGGCGAAGCGTCGGCTGTAGTCGGTGAGCAGACGCTTGGCGACGAGCTGCAGCAGCACGTGGTTGTCGCCCTCGAAGGTGGCGTACACGTCGAGGTCGGCGCGCAGGCCGACGAGGCGGTTCTCGGCCAAGAAGCCCGCGCCGCCGCATGCCTCGCGCGCCTCCTGGAGCGTGTCGAGGGCATGCCAGGTCGAGAGCGGCTTGAGCGCGGCCGCGAGGGTCTCGAGGTCCTGCCGGTCGGCATCCGTGTCGGTGGCGCCAGAGAAGACGCCGTCGAACTTGGTGAGCAGCTGCTCGTGCGCGAAGCTCGCCGCATAGGTGGTGGCGATGAGGGGAATCAGCCGCCGCTGGTGCACCTGATAGTCGAGGATCACCTCTTCGTCGGTGTCGCTGCCCGCGGTGAACTGGCGCCGCTCGTTGCCGTAGCGAACGGCGATCGCGAGCGCGACCTTGGCCGCGGCGACCGAGGCGCCGTCGAGCGAGACCCGGCCCTGCACCAGCGTGCCGAGCATGGTGAAGAAGCGGCGGCCAGGGCTCTGGATGGGCGACGAGTACGTGCCGTCGACATCGACATCGCCGTAACGGTTGAGCAGGTTCTCGCGCGGGATGCGCACGTTCGTGAAGTGCAACCGGCCGTTGTCGATGCCGTTCAGGCCGCCCTTGAGTCCGTCGTCTTCGCCGCCGACACCGGGCAAGAACTGCCCATCGGCATCGCGCAGCGGAACGTAGAAGGCGTGCACGCCGTGATTGATGCCCTCGGTGATGAGCTGGGCGAACAGCACAGCTGCGGTGCCGTGGATGGCGGCGTTGCCGAGGTAGTCCTTCCAGGCTCCGCGGAACGGAGTGTCGATTATGAACTCCTGGCTTCCCACGTCGAACGTGGCGGTCGTGGCGATGGCCGCGACGTCGGAGCCGTGACCCGTCTCGGTCATGGCGAACGCGCCGGGAACCTCGAGGCTCATGATCGCGGGAAGGAACTTCTCGTGGTGGTACTGCGTGCCGAGGTGCAGCACCGCCGCGCCGAAGAGACCCCACTGCACGCCCGACTTGATCTGCAGCGAGGGGTCGGCCGTGACGAGTTCTTCGAAGCCCGCGATATTGCCGCCGTGGTCGTCTTCGCCGCCGAGGCTCTTCGGGAACGCTTTGTGCACTCCCCCGTGCTCGACGAGCAGCTCGAGTTGGTGGAAGACGGTGTCGCGATGATCCGAGAGCGTCTGACCGTCGACCCGCTGCATCTCGGGTCTGCCGGTGAGCTTGCGAGCGGCGATGCGCGCATCCGCCCAGGTACCGAGCAGGTACTGGCCGAGCGCGGCCGTGTCGATACGGGCATCCGCTTTGTCGATGGTCATGCTGCCCGACGTCTCGTCGAGCTTCTCGCTGTCTTCGATCCGGTCTGCGAGCTGCGTAGAGCTGTCGCTGTTCGTCTGGTTCTTCACCGCGTCCACCATCATTGGCCTCTTCCGTGCGCTGTCAGCAAATCTCCGCCTACGCTACGAGCGGCCGCGCAGCCACGAAAATTCACCGTCCGTGCCCTACAACGACCCCTCGTCGACCGAGGCGCGGCGTTGATGATGTCTACAGACGAACGCGGGGAACTCATGCGTTCCTCCACAAGGCAGGTTGATCAGGTGGGGCCGATCAGGCGAGCGACGCCTCGACGCGACGGGCCTCACGGCGGCGGGCCGTGGCATCCACCGTCGTCGCCGCGATCAGGGCGAGGCACAGCACGGCGACGCCGGGCGCGACGAGATCGATCGCGGCGTTGAGCCCCAGAGCGGTGGCGAGGGCGCCCGCCACGACGGCCGTGATGGCCTGCAGCAGATACGAGAAGAGGTAGAGCAGCGAGAGAGTTCCGCCGCGATGCTCGGGCAGCGCCGTGCGGTTGAGCAGGGTGAGTCCGCCCGTGAAGACGAACGAGTAGCCGACGCCACCCACGATGCACCAGACCACGAAGAGCACGATCGAGCCCTGGGCGGCGGTGAGCTCCATCACGCCCAGGCCGGCGATGCTGATGACAGCACCGACGATGAGCGAGACGTGGGCGGGAACCCTCTGCAGCAGGAGGGCGGTGACTCCGATCACCACGGATGAGATGGCGAGCAGGGCGCCCACGATCAGGAGGTTGGTGGTGCCGGTGAGATCTCGCGCCATCGATGCGCCGAGTGACAAGAAGATCGCTCCGACGCTGTAGGCGACGATCACGCCGAGAGTCGAGGCGATGAAGGTGCGCAGCAGCGAGCGGGGCACGTGGATGCCCGACGGCTTCCAGCGCACGGGCCGCCCATCGGGGCCGGCGGCGGGCACCGGGTTGTCGCGTCTCATGAACCACACCACGACGAACGAGAGGCCGGCGAGAACGAACAGCACCCAGAAGCTGAGCTGCAGGGGCCACGGAGCGTATTGAGCAAGGCCGCCGCTCACGAACAGCACGAGGGTGAGGCCGGTCGACGTCGACACCGTCGTGAGCACCGAGGCGAAGCGCGGGTTCGTCGAGAGGTTGTTCTCGACGAGCGCGGCACTGGCGGCGCCGAGAGCGAATCCCGTGCCGACGCCCTGCAGGGTGCGACCCGCGAAGAGAAAGCCCACGTTGGGTGCGATGGCGAACACGAAGGCCGAGGCGACGATCAGGCCCACGCCGATGAGCATCGCTCGGCGCCGTCCGATCGTGTCGGAGATTCCGCCCGCGAGAAGCAGCACGAGCAGAAGGGCCACCGGGTAGGTGCCGAAGATCGAGGTGGTCACCACGGGCGACAGATTCCACTCGGCGGCGTAGCTCGGATAGAGGGTCGACGGGGCTCCACTCGCCCACAGACAGAGGGCCAGCACGATGGCCGGCGCCCAGAAGCTGCCACGCCTGCCCCATTCCCGGCGGGCGGGAGCGTGTTCCGTGTCAGCAGCGGTCATTGCGCCACACTAACCTGCTCCGAGACGGCAGCTATTTCTGTTCCTGCCTCGGGAACACGATCTTCTGGATGATGATGATCGTCGAGGCGGCGACCGGAATCGCCACCAGGGCGCCCAGGATTCCGCCGAGAGTTCCGCCTGCCACGGCCGCGATCACGACCACCGCACCGGGAACCGAAACGGCTCGATTCATGATGCGCGGGCTGAGGAAGTACGCCTCGACCTGCATGTAGACCAGATACCAGATGAGGGCGACGAGCGCGGTCAGGGGCGACGCGAACAGGCAAGTCAGAACGATGATGATCGAGCCCGTGAGCGTTCCGACGAGGGGCACCAGAGAGAACAAGAAGGCGATGAACGCCAGAAGCACGAACTGCGGGGCGCCGATGGCCCACAGGAAGATCGCGCTCAGCACACCGTTGACCGCGGCAAGCGCGACCTGCCCCACAACATAGCGACCGACCGCCGAGGTGATGTCCTCAGACACATCGATGAAGCCCGCGCGCTTGCTGGCCGGAACGAAGCGGTAGGTGACACGCTTCATCGAACGCAGCGATGCGAGGAAGTACAGAGTCAAGATCAGCACGACGATCGCGCCCGTCACGCCGCTCGCGACCCCTGCGCCCACGGCCAGGATGCCGCCGCCCAGGTTCACGAAGTTGTTCGGGTCGCTGACGAAGTCGGTCACGCTCTTGGCCACCGAGTCGAAATCGACGACGCCGGAGAGCTGTCGTTCGGACGTCTTCACGAAGTCACTGTCGACGACGCGATTCACGATGTCGGGGAAGTTGGTGATGAGATTCGACACCTGCTCCACGATGACCGGGATGATCGTCAGGAGAAGCCCCGCGAACGCCAGGATGACTCCGGCGAACACGACCAGGATGGCTGCCCAGCGGGGAAGTTTTCTCTCAAGCCACGAGACGAGGGGGTCGAGCCCCAGCGCGAGGAAGAGCGCGACGCCCACATAGATGAGAACCGTGGTCAGCTGCCCGATGACCCCACCGATGAGAATCGAGACGAGCACTCCGAGTCCGCCGACGAGTCCGATGCGGAATGCGTTGACCCGCACGGGCGGAAGGGCCGCGCTGCCGGGAACGACGATGTCGGACTGGGGTTGCTGCACCGCTGCGGTGCGACGTCTCTTCGTGTTGAACATTCGGTTCCCCGTCTTGTGGTTTCGGCGCGCTCACCCCACCTTAGGAGGGTCTGTTGCGGCCGAGTGCGCGCTTGACTTTCTCGATCGCCGACGCCGCTGGAACCTCGTTGTACACCCCGGCCGGCTCCTGGCCCGACATGCGTTGGATGTCCTCCATCAGCACGTCTGTCAACTTGCGTCGTGCACGCGCCGAATTCGCCTGCCCGTACTCGGACGCGTCGATGGGACGGCCGAACTCGACCGACACTCGGTGCAGCCGGGGAATGGTCGACCCAACGGGCTGCAGCTTCTCTGTGCCGATCAGCGCGACCGGCACGATGAGGCTGTTGGAGCTCATGGCCAGCCATGCCGCGCCCGTGCGCCCCTTGTAGATCCGTCCATCACGAGACCGGGTTCCCTCGGGGTAGATCGCGAACGCCTCGTCGCGCTCGAGGATGGCGAGTCCCGCGTCCAGAGCGTCTTGTGCGGCCTGGCCGGCGCCGCGATCGACGGGCACCGCGCCGATCGCCGAGAAGAACGACCTCGAGAGCCACCCCTTGGCGCCCTCTCCGGTGAAGTAGTCAGATTTCGCGAGGAACGAGACGTTGCGCGGAGCGACGAGGGTGAGAACGACGCTGTCGATGAAGCTGAGATGGTTGCTCGCGAGAAGAACCCGTCCGGTTCGCGGCACGTTGTCTCGGCCGATCACCGTTGGCCGGTACACCGCTCGAGCCACGGGAGCGAGAAAGGCGCGGCTGAGAAGGGTGAGCATTCGCCCAGTCTCGCAGAGCACCCATAGCCCTCGCGGCATGCTCTGCGATACGGCGTGTATCTATGCTCGGATCAGGATATGGCGTCGCCCGCGACGACATCGATGAGAGCTTCGCCGTACTTCTGCAGCTTGGCCTCGCCGATTCCCGTGATGCCGCCCGCCTGCGCCAATGTGGTCGGCCGCTCGGTGGCAACAGCCCGAAGCGTGGCGTCGCCGAACACGATGTAGGCGGGGACCCCCTGCTCCCGAGCCTCGCCCGCGCGCCAGGCGCGAAGCTTCTCGAACAGTTCTTGATCGGCCGGCGCCAGCTCGGCTGTGGCCGCCTTCGACTTCGACGAGCCAGATGACCGCACGCTGCGTGCGGCCCGTTCGGCTTCGCGCCGCATCGACACCGGATGCCGCCCGGCGAGGACCTCGCCGCTCGCCTCGGTGATCACCAGGGTTCCGTAACCGTCATCGTTCACGGCGAGCAGCCCTTGCGCGAGCAGCTGGCGCACCACGCCCCGCCACTGCTGGTCGCTGAGGTCTTGTCCGATGCCCCAGGTCGAGAGGCTCTGATGATTCAGCTGGGTGACCCGGTCGGTGACCTTGCCGCGCAGGATGTCGATGAGCTGGCCGGCTCCGAATCGTTGATTGCGCTCTCGCTGCAACCGCACGACGGTCGACAGCAGCTTCTGCGCCGCGACGGTGCCGTCCCACGACTCGGGCGGCTCGAGGCAGGTGTCGCAGTTGCCGCACGGAGTGGATTGCTGACCGAAGTAGCCCAGCAGGTTGACCCGGCGGCAGTGCACGGTTTCGCAGAGCGCGAGCATCGCGTCGAGGTGGGCCGAGAGCCGTCGACGATGAGCGAGGTCGCCGGGAGACTCGTCGATCATGCGGCGCTGCTGCACGACGTCTTGGAGGCCGTAGGCGAGCCAGGCCGTGGACGGCAGTCCGTCGCGACCGGCGCGACCCGTCTCTTGGTAATACCCCTCGACGCTCTTGGGCAGGTCGACGTGGGCGACGAAGCGCACATCGGGCTTGTCGATGCCCATGCCGAAGGCAATGGTGGCGACGATGATGATGCCGTCTTCGCGCAGGAACCGTGATTGGGTGGCTGCCCTCAGCCGCGAGTCGAGGCCCGCGTGATACGGCAGCGCCTTGAGGCCGTTGTCTGCGAGGAACTGCGCCGTCTTCTCGACGGTGTTGCGCGAGAGGGCGTAGACGATGCCCGAGTCTGCGGGGTGCTCGCCCTTGATGAGCGAGAGCAGCTGCTTGCGCACCTCGCCCTTGTTCTCGATGCGGTACCGGATGTTCGGGCGGTCGAAGCTGGCGACGAAGTGCTTGGCCTGCTGCATGCCCAGGCGCTCGGTGATCTCGGCGTGTGTGGTCTCGGTCGCCGTGGCCGTGAGCGCGATGCGCGGCACATCGGGCCACCGCTCGGCCAGTTCAGAGAGGGCGAGGTAGTCGGGCCTGAAATCGTGTCCCCACTGCGACACGCAGTGAGCCTCGTCGATGGCGAAGAGTGCGATCCGACCCTGCGCGAGGAAACGCTTCGTCGCCTCGTTCGACAGGCGCTCCGGCGCGACATAGAGGAGGTCGAGCTGCCCGCCGAGGTAGGCGTTCTCGACGCGAGCACGCTCCGCGGCATCCTGCGTCGAGTTGAGAAAGGCCGCGCGAACGCCGACCGCCGTCAGCGCGTCGACCTGGTCTTGCATCAGAGCGATGAGGGGCGAGATGACGATGCCCGTGCCCGGGCGAACCAGCGATGGAATCTGGTAGCACAGCGACTTGCCGCCGCCGGTCGGCATGAGCACGACCGTGTCGCCGCCGTCGATGACGTTCTGGATGATCGCGGCCTGGTCGCCGCGAAAGGTCTCGTACCCGAAGACCCGCTGCAGGGCCTCGACAGCGGTCTCGGGGGTGGCCACCTCTGGGGCGGTCATCTCGACCGGCTCGACGAACGGAGCCTGCGTTCCCGGAGCCTGCGTACCCTGAGCCTGTCGAAGGGGACCTTCGTCGTAGAACGGGTCGTACGGCGGCTCGTCGTCGAGTGGTGGCGGTTCGGCCTCCGGGTCCCAGGGGATGTCAGCGTTCCACGTCACGCTCCGAAGTTTACCGGGGCGATCCGACGTCGCCCCCGCGAGCGCGGGTGTTCCACAGCGGCAAGTAGGCTCGGTACCCATGCTCGTCACAGCGTTCGGACTCGTCGGCGCGTTCGTCTACGGCTCGGCCGACTTCCTCGGCGGCCTCGCATCCAAGCGCCTCTCACCCTTTGCCGTCACCGGCATCGCGGCGTTCTCGGGGCTCGCCGTGCTGCTCGCCGCCTACCCGCTCGTCGGCGGCGCCTGGTCGGCAGAAGCCGCCCTGTGGGGAGGCATCTCGGGCGTCTCCGGAGCCATCGGCATCTCGTTGCTGTACGCCTGTCTCGCGATCGGGCCCATGAGCATCCTCTCGCCTCTGACCGCGGTCGTCTCAGCCGTCGTGCCGTTGTCGGTCGGGCTAGCTCGCGGCGATGCACTCGGGCCCGTCGGCTACGTCGCCCTGGCTCTCGCGCTCGTCGCCGTCGTGCTCGTCGGGTTCGTTCCCGAGAAGGGAGCCGTGCGACCGAGCCTCCGAGGCGTTCTCATGGCCATCGGATCCGGCGCCATGATCGGCGTCTTCCTGATCGCCATCGACGTCGCACCCGCCGACTCCGGCTTGGTTCCCCTCTTCTTCAACAGAGCCGTGAACGGCATCATCATGGTCGCGATCGTGTTGACGACCCTCGCCATCGCACGCCGGCGATCGGATGCCGCGGCCCGGCCGCGTGCCGCATCCGACGGCCCCGCGCGGGCCGGCATTCGCACCGCCCTGCTGCTGGCGCTGGCGTGCGGCGTCGCCGATGCGGCGGCCAACGGCCTGATCCTCACTGGGCTCCGGCTCGGAGAGCTCTCCGTGATGTCGGTGCTCGTCGCGCTCTATCCGGCCGGAACGATCGTGCTGGCCGCGGTCGTGCTCAAGGAACGTATCGCTCCCCTGCAGATCGTCGGGCTCGTTCTCGCGATCGCAGCGGCGGGCATGCTGTCGCTCGCGTAGCGCCTCCATCGCCGCCCCTTAGTTTGGTTACCCTGCCCTAAGCTGGGTGTGGAGGTCTGATGAGAAACGTGAGCACGCGCCTGCTCCTGACATGCGCCGCGATCGGCGTCGCCGGGGGCCTCGTCTTCGCGCTCAACGCTTGGATCGGCGGTACCGTCGCGGCGCTCGCTCCCCTCTTCTACGGGTTCACGATCGGCGTCTACTTCCTTCCTGGCGTCGTGGCCCAATACGTGATCAGGCGCGGCGGCGTCGCCATCATTACCGCAGCCATCGCCGGACTCGTCACCGCGCCGCTGCAGCCCATCGGTTTCTGGGCGACCCTCATCGCCATCGCCATCGGGGCGTTCCAAGAGCTGCCCTTTCTCGTCACCAGATACCGCCGCTGGAACACCTGGCTCTTCATCATGGGCGGCGTCGTGGCGGGCATCGTCTGCGCCGCGGGCATGTATCGCACCATCGCGAAAGACTCCCTCGACGCCGCATCGGGAGCGATTCTCATGACCGGTTACTTCGTCGCTCCCGTCGTCTTCACGGCGATCGCGGTGCTTCTCGGCGCGGCCCTCGTGCGCACGGGTGCGGCCCGTGGCCTGCGGGCAGAGCGCACGCGCGTCACTCCCGCGGCGTGACCGACGACCGCGGCATGACCGATGACCGCGGCGTGGACGCGCAGCCCGCCGCCGAGGCCGCTCCCGCTCCGGCCGTGCGTGTGCGGTCCGTGTCGATCCAGCATGACGGCCGCGCGGCATCCACGCCGTCTGACGTGAGCTTCGATGTCGCGCCCGGCGAGGTCGTGCTCATCCTCGGCCCATCGGGCTCCGGCAAGTCGACGCTCGCGCTGGCGCTGAACGGACTGGTTCCCCACGCGGTTCCCGCCGAGCTCACCGGCACCGTGACCGTCGGTGGGATGCGCACGGCCGACGCGACCGTCGCGCGACTGAGCGAGCGGGTCGCCATGGTCTTCCAAGACCCCGACTCCCAGATGGTCACGGGAACCCTGCTCGACGAGGTGGCGTTCGGTCCCGAGAATCTGCTCGTGGGCCGCGACGAGGTTCTCACCCGGGCTGAGGAGAGCCTGCGCCAGGTGGGGCTGTGGGAGCGCAGGCGCGACAACCCCGACCTCCTCTCCGGAGGAGGTCGCCAGCGTCTCGCCATCGCCTGCGCGCTCGCCATGAAGACACCGATTCTGGTTCTCGACGAACCGACAGCGAACCTCGACCCTGCCGGAATCGACGAGGTCTACGCCGTTCTGCGACGGCTGGTCGACTCCGGCGATCACGCGATCGTGCTGGTCGAGCACAACCTCGACGCCGCGATCGATCTCGTCGACCGCGTCATCGTGCTCGACGCACAGGGGCGACTGGCCATGCAGGGCCCGACCAGGCAGATCCTCGTCAGCAGGGTCGACGAACTCCTCCGTCTCGGCGTCTGGCTGCCCGTCGCACTCCTCGCAGCCCTGCGCCTCCGACGTGCGGGCGTCCCGATCGATCCGCTGCCCCTCACCCCGCGCGAGCTGACGGCGTCGCTCGACGCCCAGGATGCGCTTCCCGCGTTGGCCGCACAACGCCGCCACCCCGCTGCCGGCGCCTCACGCCACCCTGCTGCCGACGCCTCAGGCCACCCCGCAGGCCATACCGCCTCCGGCCGCCCCGAGCCGGCCGTGCGCGTGACCGCACTCGACCTCGATCGAGGGCGCACCCGCATCCTGAACGGCATCGACCTCACGATCGACCGCGGCTCGTTCGTGGCGATCGTGGGCACGAACGGGGCGGGGAAGACCACTCTGCTGCAGGCGATTGCCGGGGTGATCCGCGCTCCGGCCGGTCGCATCCAGGTTCTTGGCGTCGATCCCGCCAAGGCCGATGCCCGCACGCTCGCGCGCACCATCGGCTTCGTCTTTCAGAACCCCGAGCACCAGTTCATCAAGGGCACGGTCGCCGAAGAGCTCGCGCACGGACCGCAGCTGCAGAAGATGGCCGCCGACGACATCGAGACGCGCGTCTCGACGATGCTCGACCGCTTCGGCTTGCAGGAGCTGCGCGACGAGCACCCCTTCCTTTTGTCCGGCGGGCAGAAGAGGCGGCTGTCCGTTGGCACGGCACTCATCGACGGAGCACCCCTGCTCGCGCTCGACGAGCCCACCTTCGGGCAAGATCGAGCGAGGGCATCCGAGCTTCTGACGCTGCTCGACGCACTCAACGCCGAGGGCACGACCGTGCTGGTCGTGACCCACGACCTGCAGTTGGTCGCGGAGCACAGCAGCCACATTCTCGTTCTCGACTCGGGGAGAGTCGCGGCGTTCGGCCCCACGGCGGCGGTGCTCGCCTCGGATGCCCTCGAGTCGGCCGGGCTGCGGACGCCGCCGCTCGCCCGAGCATTCCGCGAGATCGTGCGTCATCCGGACTGGCGGTCCGTGACGCGCCTCAGCGATCTGCCCTCCGGGGCGCCATCGTGAGCCCGGCGAGCGCAACCGCGACGCGCCAGGCTGCCGACCCGTACGCGGCCCCGCCCGACTACGGCCCCATCCGATTTCTGCACCGGCTCAATCCGCTGTCGAAGATCGCTGCGCCGCTGCCCGCCATGGCGCTGCTTCTGTTCACCCGCGACATCGCGACACCGCTGATCTTCTGCATCGCCACCCTGGTCATGCTCGTCGTCGGTGCTCATCTGCGGGCTCGCACGCTCCTCGTGCTGCTCATCGTCATCCCGATGATCGTCGCCGTGATGTCGGTGAGCTTCGGCATCTGGACGGACCCGGCGAGGGTCGGCGACTCCCCCGTTCTCATCGAGGTCGGCCCTGTTCGCTTCACCGTCGGCGCCTGGCTCGTCGGCCTGGCCACGGCGCTGCGACTCACGTCGATCGTGCTGCTCGCCCTCATCGGAGGACTGACCTCGACAGGCCCCGACCTCGTGCGCTCTCTCGTGCAACAGCTCCGCGTGCCCTATCGGCTGGGCTACACGGCGCTCGCCGCGTTCCGCTTCGTGCCGCGCTTCAGGCACGAGCTCGACGTGATCAGGCAGGCGCACCGGGTTCGGGGCATCTCGGATGGGCGTGGCCCGATCGCGTGGGTCGCGCGAACGGCCGGCTACGTCGTGCCGCTGCTGGCGGGGGCCATCAGGCACGCCGAGCGGGTCGCGCTGGCCATGGACTCGCGCGCATTCGGCGCACATTCCACCCGCACAGAGCGCTACATCATCGCGTTCCGCGCACGAGACTGGGTCTTCATCGTCTTCTTCTGGGCGCTGACCGCGGTTGTCGTCATGCTGTGACCCTGTCACTCTTGTGAATTGTTCCAAGTAGGAATACCGTTCTCATCGAGCGTCACCGGTGCCTCCTACGATTGACGCACACAGCATCGCTCTCGTCGTCATCGTGAGGAACCCCCGTGCAACTCGTCCGCCTCATCCTCCACCACCTCAAGCCCTATACCGGCTGGGTCGTGGCGGTCGTCGTCTTCCAATTCATCTCCACGCTCGCCGCGCTCTATCTGCCCAGCCTCAATGCGCAGATCATCGACAAGGGCGTCTCCACCGGCGATACCGACTTCATCTGGTCGACCGGCATGACCATGATCATCGCCTGTCTCGTGCAGGTCGTCACCGCTATCGCGGGCATCTATTTCGGTGCTCGCACCGCTATGGCGGTCGGGCGCGACCTCCGGCGCGAGATCTACCGCAAGGTCGATTCACTCGGCGCCATCGACGTGGCGAAGTTCGGCACGGCCACGCTCATCACCCGCGGCACGAACGACGTGCAGCAGGTGCAGATGCTGGTTTTGATGATGCTCAACTTCATGGTCTCGACGCCCATCATGTGCATCGGCGGAATCATCTTCGCGCTCCGCGAAGACGCCGGCCTCTCGTGGCTCGTCTGGGTATCTGTGCCGCTGCTCTTCATCATCGTCGGGTTCCTCGTCTTCCTCCTCCTTCCGTTGTTCCGGCTCATGCAAGATCGCATCGATGGCATCAACAGCGTGCTGCGCGAGCAGATCATGGGCATCCGCGTTGTGCGGGCGTTCGTGCGAGAGCCCTTCGAGTCGGAGCGTTACCAGCGCGCCAACGAGGCCATCACGGTCGTCTCGATCAAGGTCGGCAACATCTTCGTTCTGATGTTCCCCGTCATCATGATGATCCTGCATCTCGCCACCGCGGCGGTGCTGTGGTTCGGCGGGCAGCGGGTCGACGCGGGCGACATCCAGGTGGGCTCGCTCACCGCATTCCTGCAATACCTGCTGCAGATTCTCACCGCCGTCATGATGGGGGTCTTCATGGTCATGATGATCCCCCGGGCCGTGGTCTGCGCGGAGCGCATCACGGAGGTGCTGTCGACCGACCCGAGCATGGCCGTGCCGGCTCAGCCTGCACCGCGGGTCCCCACGGCCGGTCGGGTGGAGTTCACCGACGTGACCTTCGGTTACCCGGGCGCAGAGCGGCCCGTGCTCGACCGCGTCTCGTTCGTTGCCGAGCCGGGCAAGACCACCGCGATCGTCGGCTCGACCGGAGCCGGCAAGACCACGATGCTCAACCTGATTCCCCGCCTCTACGACGCGCAATCGGGCAGCATCACCATCGACGGCATTCCCGTCGCCGACCTCGACCGCCGCCAGATCGCCCATCTCGTCGGCCTGGTGCCGCAGAAGCCCTATCTGTTCTCGGGAACCATCGCATCCAATCTGCGATTCGGTCGACCAGACGCGAGCGACGAGGAGCTCTGGAGGGCGCTGCGCGTGGCGCAGGGCGAAGACTTCGTGAGAGCCAAGGAGAAGGGTCTCGCCGATCCCATCTCGCAGGGCGGAACAAACGTGTCCGGCGGTCAGCGACAGCGACTCTGCATAGCGAGGGCACTCGTGGCCGACCCGCAGGTCTACTTGTTCGACGACTCCTTTTCGGCGCTCGACGTCGCGACAGACGCGCGGCTGCGCGAGGCGCTGTTCGAGGCTACCCGCGGTGCGACCGTGATCATCGTGGCCCAGCGCATCTCGACCATCAGGTCGGCAGACCAGATTCTCGTCGTCAACGACGGCGTGATCGTGGCCCGAGGCACACACGACGAACTGCTCGACGAGAGCGAGACATATCGAGAGATCGTCGGATCGCAGATGAGCATCGAGGGGGTGGCCTGATGGCCCGCAATTCGAAGAAGAACCCGGCCGCCGACGAGACCCCCACCGTCATCGACGAGCTCGAAGACGACGCGTACGAAAGAGACTTCGTGCCGACCGAGGCCGACGGCGACATGTTCGGCGGTGCGCCGGCGAAGAAGGCTCAGCAGTTCTGGCCATCGGCCAAGCGTCTCATGGGGCTTCTCGGGCCCGAGCGCGTCAAGATGAGCATCGTCGTGGGCCTGGTCGTCGTCTCCGTCGTTCTCACCGTGATCGCGCCCAAGATTCTCGGCCAGGCCGTCGACACCATCTTCAACGGAGTCATCGGATCACAGCTGCCGGCAGGGGTGCCGCTCGCTCAGATCGTCGCCGAGACTAGAGCGTCGGGCAACAACGACTTCGCCGATCTGCTCGAGAAGTCCACCATCGTTCCCGGTCAGGGCATCGACTTCGTGGTTCTGGGCCGCCTCATCATCGTGGTCCTGCTGATGTACATCGTCGCCTCCGCTCTCAACTGGGCCCAGGGATACGTGCTCAACGGCCTGGTCATGCGGGTGGTCTTCAGACTGCGTCAAGACATCGAGGTGAAGCTCAACAAGCTGCCGCTCAGCTACTTCGATTCTCGGCAACGCGGCGACACCATGTCGAGAGTCACGAACGACGTCGACAACATCCAGGCCGCACTGCAGCAGGCCTTCTCGCAACTGGTGCAATCGGCCCTAACCGTTCTGGGCATCGTCATCGTCATGTTTATCGTGTCGTGGCAGCTGGCGCTGATAGCGCTGATCGCCCTGCCGCTGTCCGCGGTGATCGCCGGCGTCATCGGAGCGCGATCGCAGAAGCTCTTCTCGGCTCAGTGGAAGAACACGGGCGCCTTGAACGGGCACATCGAGGAGTCGTTCTCGGGTCTCGAGCTAGTGCGCGTGTTCGGGCGCGACAAAGAGATGGTCGCCGAGTTCGACGAGCGCAACGAGAAGCTCTACACCGCGTCATTCGGGGCGCAGTTCGTATCGGGCATGATCATGCCCGCGATGACCTTCGTCTCTTACCTGTCGTACGTTCTGATCGCCGTGGTCGGCGGACTGCGCGTCGCATCCGGGCAGATGACTTTGGGCGACGCGACCGCATTCATCCAGTACTCGCGCGAGTTCTCGCAGCCTCTGGGCCAGATCGCGGGCATGGCGAACATGCTGCAGTCGGGTGTGGCGTCGGCCGAGCGCACGTTCGAACTTCTCGACGCCGACGAGCAGCAGCCCGACGAGGTCACCGCCGAGTTGCCGACCCGCACAGACGGTCACGTTCGTTTCGACAACGTCTCGTTCAGCTACGACCCCGAGAAGCCGCTCATCGAATCGCTCTCACTCGAGGCGAAGCCCGGTCAGACGGTCGCGATCGTCGGGCCGACCGGAGCCGGAAAGACGACTCTGGTCAATCTCGTGATGCGCTTCTACGAGCTGACCGGCGGGCGCATCCTGCTCGACGACGTCGACATCACGCATCTCTCCCGAGGAACTCTGCGATCCCGTGTCGGAATGGTTCTGCAAGACGCGTGGCTGTTCGAGGGCACGATCCGCGAGAACATCCGCTACGGGCGTCTCGATGCCACCGACGACGAGGTGGTCGAGGCAGCCAAGGCCACCATGGTCGACCGTTTCGTGCGTCAGCTCCCCCTCGGCTACGACACGGTTCTCGACGCCGACGGAGGCAGCGTCTCAGCGGGTGAACGACAGCTCATCACCATCGCCCGAGCCTTCATCGCCAACCCGTCGCTGCTCATCCTCGACGAGGCCACCTCCTCGGTCGACACTCGCACGGAGCTCCTCGTGCAGCACGCCATGGCCGCCCTGCGCACAGACCGCACCTCATTCGTGATCGCGCATCGACTCTCCACGATTCGCGACGCCGACACGATTCTGGTGATGCAGAACGGTCGCATCGTCGAACAGGGCAACCACGACGAGCTTCTCGAGACCCGCGGCGCCTACTACTCGTTGTACATGACTCAATTCCGTGGTGAAGACGAGCCGAACGCCGTGCCCGTTGTCGACCCGGCACTCGAGCCCTCATCTGAAAGAGAATAAGAATCATGGACTGGACCCTCGAAGTCGTCGTTCTCCCGGTGAGCGACATCGACCGATCGATCGCCTTCTATCGCGATCAGCTCGGTTTTGCGCTCGATCACGATACTCAGACGCCGCAGATGCGGGTGGTCCAGCTCACGCCGCCGGGGTCAGGATGCTCGATAGTCCTCGGAATGTCTCAGATGCAGCCCGGGTCGATGAAGGGGCTGCAGCTCGTGGTGTCCGACGCGGCGGCTGCACGAGAGCAACTGGTGTCACGGGGCGTCGAGGTGAGCGAGCTCACGATCTTCGACCCGGAGCGCGATGGAGGAACGTTCTTCTTCTTCGACGATCCCGACGCGAACTCATGGGCAGTGCAGCAGATGAAAGTTCGGGCAGACAAGCCGCTCATCCCTCGGCCATAGATAAGCATCCCGCTCACGACGAAGCGCCCCCATCCGCGAGGATGGGGGCGCTTCGTTTTTGCCGCTGTGGCAGGAAGTGCGGCGTGCTAGTCGGGGTGAGCGACTAGACGCTGCGCAGGTCGTCGAGCAACTGGTCGCCCGGACGGACGTTCACCGTGTTCGCGCGAATCTCCGCGCGGCCGAGGAGCTCATCCATACGACGCTGGCGCGAACGGTTGATGAGCGTGATGACCATGCCCTTCTTGCCCGCGCGGCCCGTGCGGCCCGAGCGGTGCAGGTAGGTCTTGTACTCGTCGGGCGCGTCGGCCTGGATGACCAGGTTGATGTCGTCGACGTGGATTCCGCGAGCAGCGACGTCGGTCGCGACGAGCACGTTGACCCGGCCGCTGGTGAGCAGCTGGAGGTTACGCGTGCGGCGTGACTGGTTCAGGTCACCGTGCAGGCTGGTGGCCGGGATGCCGGCGTCGTCGAGCTGGTCGGCCAGTTCTTCGGCGAAGGCACGGGTGCGGGCGAAGACCAGGGTCTTGCCAGGGCCCGAGGCCAGCTGCTGAATGATCTCGCGCTTGTCGCGCTGCTCGATGAGCAGCACGCGGTGGTCGATCGTGGAGGAAGCCTGGTCTTCACCGGCGACCTCGTGCACCGACGGGTTCACGAGGAACTCGTTGACCAGCTGAGCCACGCCCTTGTCGAGCGTCGCAGAGAACAGCAGACGCTGTCCACCATCGGCGACCAGACGCAGGATGCGCTGCACCGGCTCGAGGAAGCCCAGGTCGCACATGTGGTCGGCCTCGTCGAGCACCGTGATGGTGACCTTGGAGAGGTCGAGACGACCCTGCTCCACGAGGTCCTCAAGACGGCCGGGGGTCGCGATGATGATGTCGGTTCCGCGCTGCAGAGCAGAGACCTGCTTGAACTGCGGCACGCCACCGAACACCGTGGTGGTGTTCAGGCCGACTGCGCGAGCGATGGGCTGCACCGTGCGGTCGATCTGCATCGCGAGCTCGCGGGTCGGAGCCAGGATGAGTGCGCGAGGAAGACGACCGGGCTTGCGGCCCTTCGCTCCACCGTTCTCCATGAGACGCTCGACGACGGGTGCACCGAAGGCGATGGTCTTGCCGGAGCCGGTCTTGCCTCGACCGAGAACATCTTTGCCGGCGAGAACGTCGGGGATGGTCGCAGCCTGGATCGGGAACGGGCTGAGCGCGCCCATCGACTGCAGCTGACGCTCGATGTTGTCTCCGAGACCGAGGTCCTTGAACGAGACACCCTCGACCTCGACGGCTGTCGTGGCCTGGGCCTCGAGGCGCTCGAGCACGACGTCGTCTACCGGCGCGTGTCCGGTGCTGGGGCGGTCGTCGCGCTTGGGGTAGAAGTCGGAGCCGCGGTCGTTGCTGCGCTGCGGGCGGTCACCGTAGGAGGGACGCTCGGTGCGAGCCGGACGGTCGCCGTAGGAGGGACGCTCGGTGCGCGCAGGACGGTCACCGTAAGACGGGCGATCGTTGCTGCGCTGCGGGCGGTCACCGTAGGACGGGCGCTCGGTGCGTGCCGGACGGTCACCGTACGACGGGCGCTCGGTGCGGTCGCCATAGGAAGGACGGTCGTTGCTGCGCTGCGGACGGTCGCCGTACGACGGACGCTCCGTGCGCGCAGGACGGTCACCGTACGACGGACGCTCCGTGCGAGCCGGACGGTCACCATAGGAAGGACGGTCGTTGCTGCGCTGCGGGCGGTCACCGTAGGACGGGCGCTCCGAACGCTGCGGGCGGTCACCATAAGAGGGACGCTCCGAACGCTGCGGGCGGTCACCATAAGAGGGACGCTCCGAACGCTGCGGGCGGTCACCATAAGAGGGACGCTCCGAACGCTGCGGGCGGTCGCCATATGACGGGCGGTCGTTGCTGCGCTGCGGACGGTCGCCATAAGAGGGACGCTCTGAACGCTGCGGGCGGTCACCGTAGGAGGGACGCTCGCTGTTGCTGTACGCGGGACGCTCAGAGGAGCGCGCTGCGCGCTCGTCGGCGTTCCAGCGGGCCTTCTTCGGGGCGCCGGATGCGGGGGCGGCCTGGTAGCCGCGGTGTCCGGGCGACTTGCTGCCGGACTTCGAGCCGTTCGGCACGTAGTTCTTGGCAGGCTTGAAGCCGCCGGATTTGTTGGTTTTAGGCATGGTACTTTCCGGGTTTTATTAGATTGCATGGCAAAACGACAACCGGAATTGGTTGTAACTTCGCTAGAACCCGGAATATCTTCAGTCCGGGGCCGTGTCATACGTTGACAATTCCTTGTGAGCAACGGGGATATTCGTATACGACACGAATGACCGCTGGCCAGCGCGTCCATACGCTGACAAAGGAAAACCGGCCCACCAGACTTACAAACCCTTCCGCGACGAATCGCGGTGTCTAGAGCCGACCTGTAAACGTTACACGTCGCGCGGCGCTTTGTCACTCGCGTCGTTCAGATCGAGACCGTAAATGCCGACATGCGGGGCACAGAGCGCCCCGCATGTCGTTCTCGACGATTACGTCGTGAGTCCTTCTTCGCGCTCTAGACGACGCGCTTTGCGCCGCTCGAGCGACCCGTACACCACCGAGTACAGCACCGGGAGCACGAGCAGCGTGAGCACGGTCGACGAGACCAGCCCGCCGATGACCACGAGCGCGAGCGGCTGTGAGATGAAGCCGCCGTGACCCGTGAGCCCCACGGCCATAGGCAGAAGCGCGAAGATCGTGGCCAATGCCGTCATCAGAATGGGCCGAAGCCTGCGGCTCGCGCCGTCGATCAGCGCCTCACGCACAGTGCGCCCCTTCTCGCGATACTGGTTCACGAGGTCTATGAGCACGATGGCGTTCGTCACCACGATTCCGATGAGCATCAGCACACCGATGATCGAGGGCACACCGAGCGGGATGCCCGACACGAGCTGCAGGATGATCGCGCCCGTTGCCGCGAAAGGCACCGACACGAGCAGCAGGAGCGGCTGCAGCAAGCTGCGGAACGTCGCGACCATGACGACGTAGACGATGAGGATCGCGACGAGCAGAGCGATTCCCAGCTGACTGAAGGCATCGCCCTGGTCGCTCGTCACGCCACCCAGAGACGCCGTCGCTCCGGCGGGGAGCTTGGTGTCGTTCACAGCCGCCTGCACCTCCGCACTCGCGGTGCCGAGGTTGTCGCTCGCCGGCGTCGCCGTGATCGTGGCGGTGCGAACCCCCTTGACGGTCGTGATCGATGCCGGTCCGTCGACCGTCTCGACCTTCGCGACCGAGTCGAGGCGAATCAGTCCTGTTGCGCTGGGAATCTGGAGCCCGGCGAGATCTGCGACCGTTGCCGGCGACGTCTGCGATTGGATGTACATCGTGTAGCTGGTGTCGTCGATGAAGATCGTGCCGAGGGTCTGCGGCTGCATCGCCTGCGACACGATGCCGCCCACGACCGTCTCGCTGAGCCCCGCCTCGGTCGCTTTGACCCGGTCGACCGTGACGGCGATGTAGGGCCTCGAGTTACTGAGGTTGCTCTCGCTCTGCGTGATCGCGTCGAGCTTCGAGACCTTGGCCAGAATGGCATCGGATGCCGTCTGCAGATCGGCCGCGCTCGTCGCGGTCACGTCGATGGCGATGTCGCTCGACGTTCCGAACCCGGCTGAGGCCGCCACCTGGATGTCGCCGGCGTCGCTGGTCTTCTCGAGCGTCGTGCGAACCGTCTCGGCGAGAGCATCTTGATCGGCGCTCTCGTCGGTGGTGATCGAGTAGGTGATCGCTCCCGCTCCGCCGCCGACGAAGGCGTCTCGAAGCGCGGAACCGCTCGATCCGATGCTGAGCTGCACCGTCTTGATGCCCTTGATTCCGAGCAGTGCCTTCTCGACCGATTGCGCGGCCGTGTTCTGCGCATCCAGACTCGTGCCGACGGGCACCGTCTGCGTGACGGTCAGAGTGTTCTGCCCGCTCGACCCGAGGAAGTTCGTCTTCATGAACGGGGTCAGCCCGAGGGTGAGGATCAGCAGAAGGGCCGCCGATACGAGCGTGAGAACGGGCCGCTTGAGCGTGCCCTCGAGAATCGGCAGGTACCGCTTCTGCAGCGCGGACGGCTTCTCGTCCTCGGTGACCTGCTGCTCCTGCCGCCTGGCACGCCGCGACTCGAGCCCGGTTGCCGGGTCGACCGGCGCGACAGGCGCGGATGCGATGTCGTGCGCGTGATTCTTCGGCTTGCGTGAGCGTAGGAACCAGTAGGCGAGCACGGGCACGATCGTGAGCGCCACGATGAGCGAGGCCAGCAGCGCGATGGTGACTGTCAAAGCGAACGGCCGGAACAGTTCGCCTGTCGTCCCCTCGACGAACGAGATCGGAAGGAACACGGCGACCGTCGTGATCGTCGACGCGGTGATGGCACCGGCCACCTCGCGAACGGCCTCGACGATGATGGCAGCCCGGGCCACGCCCGCGCGATCGGTGCCGCCCTGCATGCGGGCCACGCCTTCAGGGGAGGCGAGATGTCGCCGGATGTTCTCGATCACCACGATGGAGTCGTCGACCACTCGACCGATGGCGATCGTGAGGGCGCCGAGAGTGAGGATGTTGAGCGAGTACCCCGCGGTCTGCAGACCGATGAAGGTGATGAGCAGCGAGGTGGGAATGGAGATCGCGGTGACGAGCGTCGAGCGAATCGACAGCAGGAACACGAGGATCACCACGACGGCGAAGAAGAGCCCGAGCAGGCCTTCTTCGGTCAGCGACTGAATCGACTGCTGAATGTAGGGAGCCTGATCGAACACCACCGTGAAAGTGGCACCGTCGAGAGCGTCCTTGAGCTTCGGCAGCAGGTCTTGAACCGCGTTCGACACCTCGACCGTATTCGCCGCGGGTAGCTTCGTGATGGCGATGGTGAGGGCGGGTTTGCCGTCGACCCTCGAGATCGAGGTGACGGGGTTGTCGGTCAGTGCGACCGTCGCCACATCGGCGATCGTGAAGACGCCACCCCCGGGCTTCGGCGCTCCGCCGAGCGGAAGCCCCTGGATGTCTGCGACGCTGGTGAGCTTCTGCCCGGCCTGCACGGACAGAGTCTTGTCGTTCTCGGTGAGCGAGCCCGCCGGAATCAGCAGCCCATTGTTCTTGACGGCATCCCGGATCGCCTGCGTCGACAGCCCGGCCGAGGCGAGCTTCGCTGAGTCGGGCGTGATCGTGACACGCTGACCGATGTCGCCCACCAGCTGGGCGTCGCGCACCCCGGCCACATCGGTGATGTCTGGCAGGGTGTTGGCGCGTACCAGCGCCGCGAGCGCCTTGGTGTCCGTCGCGCCATCCGCCGGAGTCACGGCGATCTGTACAACCGGGAAGTCGTCGATGCCCCCCGACAGAACCTGGGGATCGAGGTCTTCGGGCAGGCTCGACTTGATGCGGTTGATCGCCTGATTGATCTTCTGCTCGGCCGTGGCGAGGTTCGTGCCGTACGTGAACGTGGCGCTGATGATCGACAGGTTCGTGCTCGATGTCGCGGTGGTGGTCTCGATGCCGGCCACGCCCTGGATCGCCGTCTCGATGGGCACGGAGACGTCGTCGTTGACGACCTCCGGTGAGGCGCCGGGATAGTTGGTGAGCACGGCGAGCTGAGGAAACTCGATCGACGGAATGAGCTCCTGCTTCAGGCTCGTCAGCGCCAGGCCGCCGAAGACGGCCGCCACAATCGTGACGAGTGCGATCAACGCACGGTTCTTCATGCTGAGAATGGCAAGAAAATGCACAGGGCTACCTTCTGTCGAGCGGTGCGGCGACCGTTTCGCGAGCTCTGACAACTATGACATCCGGCCTCGCTCTGGCCGCACTCGCGAGGCCACGCTTACGGCGAACAGCCCCACAACGCAAGGCGTTGTGGCTCCGGGTGATCCCAGCCAATATCGGAGTATGAAACGTATCCTCTACAGCGGCGGCGCCGTCGTTACCGGCGACCAAGTGGCGGATGCCATCCTCGAGTACGCGAGCGAGCTCGCCCGACAGGAATCCAGCGACACGATCGACGTGCCGAGCATCAACGATGCCGGCACCCTCGTGCACACCCAATTGCTTCTCGGCCCGGCCAGCCAGTTCATTGTCGAAGAGATCGAGACGACCATCGAAGACCCCGTAGACCTCGGCCTTGTGGAGACGATCCGCGAGAGAACCGGACACCTTCAGGCGCCCAGGCCCGTGGCATCGAACAACACCTCCGACTATCCCGATCTCGACGAACCGACCGAGGTTCCTGACCCGCCGCTGGCCTAATCTGGCTGGTCTGGCGCGTCAGGCCACGTCGCCGAAGGCCTGCGCCCCGGGCACGGGATTGCGCATGATCGCCTGCCGAGCCCGGCCCAGCGCATCCATGCCCTGTTCGAGTTGCGCCGTCGGGTAGCCGAGCGGGATGCGCAGAAAACGTTCGAGGGCGCCGTCGAGCCCGAATCTCGGCCCAGCGGTGATGAGGAGCCCCTCGGCGCGAGCGGCGAGCGCGAGTTGCGACGACACGGGCGAGCCGAGTGCGACCCAGCTCGCGATGCCGCCGGCCACCGGTGGCGCGCTCCACGAGGGAAAGCTGGTGGCGACGATCTGCTGCAGTCGGTCGCGTCCGGCCCGGAGCTGCTCGCGACGACCATCGAGAATCGCCGGCATGTCACCGAGCATGCGCGTCACGATGAGCTGCTCGAGAATGGGCGTGCCGAGGTCGCTGGCAGGCCGGGCTGCGGCGAGGGTGCGGATGAGCCCGGGTTCCGCGCGGATCCAGCCCACGCGCAGGCCGTCCCAGATGGTCTTGCCGACCGATCCGATCGAGACGACGCTGCGTTCGTCTCCCGGAGTCGCGTAGGCGGCGAAGGGAAGGAACCTGCCTTCGCGGTCGATGTCGAGTTCGCCCGAGGTCTCGTCGATGAGCAGGGTCGTTCCTGCCCGCATCGCCTGGTCGATGACGCGTTCGCGCAGTTCGGCGGCCATCGACTCCCCCGTTGGATTGTGAAAGTCGGGCATGAGATAGCCCACTGCGGGCGTCGTGCGACGCATCAGCTGCTCGAGTGCCGACTCGTCCCACCCCTCACCCGGAGTGACGCTCACCGGCACGAGTCGCGCCCCGGCCAGGGCGAGGGCCTCATACGCGTGCGGATAGCTCGGCAGTTCTACGAGGGCCCGATCGCCGCGGCTGAGCAGCACCCGCGACAACAGCGCGATGGCGGCCTGCGCTCCCGTGGTCACGAGGATCTGGTCTGGCGTCGTCGGCAACCCGCGCGCCGTGTAGCGCTCGGCGACCGCGTCGCGCAGTTCGGGGATGCCTTCGAAGTTGTAGCCGGGCCCCTGCAGATAGCGGCCGAAGTCGTCCATCGACTGCTCGGTGGCCAGTGCGATGCCGGGGCTCGCCGGCATCACCGCCTTGGTGAAGTCGAGGAACCCTCCCGCTGCGTCGACCGCGAGGCTGGCCCGTCCGGGCACTCGGGCGACGCTGCCCGATCCTCGGACGCTCGTCGTGTAGCCGCCTTCTCGCAGCTCGCGGTAGGCGCTGGTGACAAGCGTGCGGCTCACCTCGAGCGCCTGCGCCAGTTCGCGTTCGGCGGGGAGCCGCGTGCCGGCGGGGATGCGGCCGTCGAGAACAAGAAGACGGATGCGGTCGAACAGGGCCTGGTAGAGCGGCCCGCCGCCGTCTTTCCAGTCGCCGAGCAGGGAACGCAGCGCGCGGGTGCCGAGGAGAGCGTCAGACATGCAACCACTTTAGCCAGATTGGCTTCTTGATACAGAGCCAATTCTGCAATTGGATGCATGAATGACTTTCTTGTTCGCCCGTCGCCTCGTTCGCCTCATCTCGGGCCTCGCGCTGTACGCCTTCGCCGATGCCCTGATGATCCGAGCCGCTCTCGGGGTCGACCCGTGGACGGTCTTCGCTCAGGGCCTCGTCGCGCAGACGGGCCTCAGTTTCGGCCTGCTCACGAACATCGTCGGCGGGCTCGTTCTGCTGCTGTGGATTCCGCTCCGGCAGAGGCCCGGGCTCGGCACCGTCCTGAACGTGCTCCTCATCGGGCCATTCATCGAACTGAGTCTGTGGATTCTGCCGGCCATGCCCAATGTCTGGGCGCAAGCCGGCATGTTCACCGCCGGGCTCGTGCTGCTCGCGGTCGCCAGCGGCATCTACATCGGTGCCCACATGGGCCCGGGCCCGCGGGACGGGCTGATGACCGGCATCCACAATCGCTTCGGATGGCCCATCTGGGTGGGCCGCTTCGGGGTCGAGGCCACCGTGTTGCTCATCGGCTGGCTGCTGGGCGGCAACGTCGGCCTGGGAACGCTCGCGTTCGCCCTCCTGATCGGTCCGCTCTGCAACATCACCCTCCCCCTGATGGGCGTGCGCTCTGGCAGACTGGCCGCGACAGCCGCGCCAGCGCCAGCACCGAGGAGTTCCGATGACCAACCCGTACCGGCCAGGTAGCACTCGCACCAATCCCCTGGCGATCGTCTCGCTGATCTCGGCGTTCGTGCTCTCGCTCGTCGCCGTCATCACCGGCCACCTCGCGCTGCGGCAGATCAAGCGCACCGGAGAAGGCGGACGCGGACTCGCCATCGCCGGCGTGACCATCGGCTACGCAGGGCTCGTCGCCGGCACCATCGTCATCGCGGTCCTCATCTCCGGCAGCATCGCGGCAGTGAACGATCACATCGCCAAGCCTGAGTCTTCAGGCGCTTCGACGAGCGAGGTGTACGAATTGCCGTCGCCCTCACTCGCAGAGAACCGTGACTGGACGGGCACCATCACGATCAACGGGCAGGATGTCGGCGTCACGCTCGATGGAGCCGCTGCTCCCCAGGCCGTGTCGTCGTTCCTCGCGCTCGGCGACGAGGGCTTCTTCGACGGCACCTCGTGCCACCGGCTGGTGACCGAGGGCATCTACGTGCTGCAGTGCGGTGATCCCACGGGCACGGGAACAGGCGGCCCAGGATACTCGTACGGCCCCGTAGAGAACGCACCGAAAGACGATGTCTACCCGGCGGGCACCCTCGCGATGGCGCGCATCGGCGGCGACGGCGACAGCATGGGCAGCCAGTTCTTCATCGTCTACGACGACTCGATGATCCCCTCGGATGCCGCCGGCGGCTACACGGTGCTCGGCACGATCACGAGCGGGCTCGACGTGGTCACGAAGATCGCCGATGATGGCACGAAGACCGGGGCCAGTGACGGCGCTCCGGCCGACCCCGCCGTGATCGACGGGGTCAGCTTCGAGTAGTCGCAGTGCAGAGGCTTGCTCGAGCGCCTACGCCCGCGAGCGCAGCAGCGTGAACGAACCACCCGAGATGATCAGCGTGGTGACGGGGCCCTCGACGACCTGAGCAGGGTCGCTCGAGAGAGCCAATTCCCACTCCGATCCCGGCGCATCCGGCACCTGGAACTCGACGCCGTTCTCAGCGGCGTTCAAGAGCAGGGCGAACGAGTCCGCCCCCTCGTGGGTGAACACGAGGGTCTCGGTGCGGGCATTCGGGTTGTCCCAGTCGTGGTCGTCGAAGCTCTCGCCGTCGCTTCGCACGATCTCCACGGCGTCGGAGGCGATCGCATCCGGCACCTCTGACAGCATCTCGGGCGCCTGACGGAACCACGTCGGGCGAAGGGCCGGGTTCTCGGCACGCAGAGCGATCAGCGACCGGGTGAACTCGAACAGCTCGTGGTCGGCGTGCTCCCAGTCGAACCACGAGATCTCGTCGTCCTGGCAATACGCATTGTTATTGCCGCCCTGGGTTCGCCCAAGTTCGTCGCCCCCGAGCAGCATGGGCACGCCGGCGGAGAGCAGCAGGGTGGCGAGCAGATTGCGCCGCTTGCGATCGCGCCGAGCATTGATGGCCTCGTCGTCGGTCGGACCCTCGGCCCCTCCGTTCGCCGATCTGTTGTCGCTCTCGCCGTCGTTGTTGTCCTCGCCGTTCGCCGCGTTGTGCTTGGAGTTGTACGACGTGAGGTCGTGCAGGGTGAAGCCGTCGTGGGCGGTGATGAAGTTGACGCTCGAGAGCGGCGAGCGACGCGAGGCCTCGTAGACGTCGGGCGAGCCCAGAATGCGCTGCGACACGGTGCCCAGCACCGAGTCGGTGCCGTTCCAGAAGTCACGCACGTCGTCACGGAACTTGCCGTTCCACTCCGACCAGTCGGCGGGGAATCCGCCCACCTGATAGCCCGCGGTGTCCCACGGCTCGGCGATCATCTTCACGGGCGCGAGCACCGGGTCCTGCGAGATCAGCGTGAGGAAGGCGCTGTGGATCTCGGCATCTCCGCCCTGGCGGGTGAGCGTCGTCGCCAGGTCGAATCGGAAGCCGTCGACGTGCATCTCGGTCACCCAGTAGCGCAGGCTGTCCATGATCAGCCCGAGTGCGGCCGGGTGGCTGACGTTCAGGCTGTTGCCCGTGCCCGTGGTGTCGAAGTAGTGCGCTTCATCACCCTCGACCAGTCGGTAGTAGGCCGCGTTGTCGATGCCCTTGAAGCTGAGCGTCGGTCCGAGGTCGTTGCCTTCCGCGGTGTGGTTGTAGACGACGTCGAGGATCACCTCGAGCCCGGCCGCGTGGATGGCCTTGACCATCTCCTTGAACTCGGTGACCTGGCCGCCGGCCTGACCCGCGGCATCCGACACGTACTCGTTGTGCGGCGCGAAGAACCCGATCGAGTTGTAGCCCCAGTAGTTGCGAAGACCCTTCTCGGCGAGGTGGCTGTCTTGCACGAACTGGTGCACAGGAAGGAGCTCGACGGCGGTCACACCGAGATCGGTGAGGTGCTTGAGGGCGGCCGGATGTGCCAGGCCCGCGTAGGTGCCCCGGATCTCTTCGGGCACCTCGGGGTGCAGCTTGGTGAACCCCTTCACGTGGGTCTCGTAGATGACCGATTCCGAAAGCAGGGTGCGCGGCGCAGTGTCGCCCGCCCAGTCGAACTCGGTGTCGGCGATGACGCAGCGCGGCGAGTGCGGCGCCGAGTCCGAGTCGTTTCGGTCGGCGGGAGAGTTCATGTCGTGTCCGAAGAACGACTGGTTGTCTGCCTCCCAGTCGTACCCGCCCTCGATGGCGGTGGCGTGGGGATCGAGCAGCAGCTTGTTCACGTTGTGGCGAAGCCCGGCTTCTGGGTTCCACTCCCCGTCGACCCGGATGCCGTAGCGGGTGCCGACGCCCACACCATCGACGAAGCCGTGGAAGACGTGTCCGGTTCGTTCAGAGAGCTCGACGCGACTCTCGTCGCCCGCCTCGTCGAAGATGCATACGAACACGGCATCGGCCGTCTCGGAGTAGAGGGCGAAGTTCCACCGCCCGTCGATAGAGGAGAACCCGAGCGGGTAGGGAAGGGAACGGACGGAGGCCATCGGTGATCCTGTTCTGAAGAGGGCGAAACTATCGCTCTCGCAGAATAGAAGCGCCGAGCTCTACTCGACGGATCGGCGGTGGGGGCTAGCGCTCCGCCGCAGTTTGTGATGCGGCGGAGTCACCACGGGCTAGGCGCCGATGAGCCTCTCGGCCAGATACGCCTGCAGGCGATCGAGCGAGACGCGCTCCTGCGCCATCGAGTCGCGCTCGCGCACGGTCACGGCGTTGTCTTCGAGCGACTCGAAGTCGACCGTGATCGCGAACGGCGTGCCGATCTCGTCTTGACGACGGTAGCGGCGGCCGATGGCGCCGGCGTCATCGAAGTCGACGTTCCAGCTCTGGCGCAGGTCCTGAGCAACCTTGCGGGCGAGAGGCGACAAAGCCTCGTTGCGCGAGAGAGGAAGCACGGCGGCCTTGACCGGAGCGATGCGCGGATCGAGCTTCAGAACGGTGCGCTTGTCGACTCCGCCCTTCGAGTTCGGGGCCTCGTCTTCGTGGTACGAGTCGACGAGGAACGCCATGAGCGCGCGGGTCAGACCAAACGACGGCTCGATGACGTAGGGGATCCACCGCTCGTTCGACGTCTGGTCGAAGTACGACAGGTCGGTGCCCGACGCCTCGGAGTGCGTCCTGAGGTCGAAGTCGGTGCGGTTCGCGACGCCCATCAGCTCGCCCCACTGGCTGCCAGGGAACTGGAAGCGGTACTCGATGTCGACCGTGCGCTTGGAGTAGTGCGAAAGCTTCTCTTGAGGGTGCTCGAACTGGCGGATGTTCTCGGGGTTGATACCGAGGCCGATGAACCACTCCCAGCTCTGGTCGATCCAGTACTGGTGCGCCTCTTCGTCTGTGCCGGGCTGCACGAAGTACTCCATCTCCATCTGCTCGAACTCGCGGGTTCGGAAGATGAAGTTTCCGGGCGTGATCTCGTTGCGGAAGGCCTTTCCTACCTGTGCGATGCCGAAGGGCGGCTTCTGCCTCGAGGTGTTCAGCACCGTGGCGAAGTCCACGAAGATTCCCTGAGCCGTCTCGGGCCGCAGGTACGCCATGCCCGACTCGTCTTCGAGCACACCGAGGGTGGTCTTCAGCATTCCCGAGAACTTCTTGACCTCTGACCACTGGCCCACATTGCCGGTGTCGGGGTCGCGCACGTCGGCGAGGCCGTTGACCGGCGGATGTCCGTGCTTGGCCTCGTAGGCCTCGAGCAGGTGGTCGGCGCGGTAGCGCTTGTTGGTCGCGAGCGACTCGACCATGGGGTCGTTGAACACCTCGACGTGTCCCGAGGCCTCCCATACCTGGCGGGGAAGGATGACCGCGGAGTCGAGACCCACGACGTTGTCACGGCTCTGCACCATGAACTTCCACCACTGCCGCTTGATGTTCTCTTTGAGCTCGACGCCGAGTGGCCCGTAGTCCCAGGCACTGCGAGTGCCGCCATAGATCTCTCCGGTGGGAAAGACGAATCCTCGGCGCTTGGCGAGGGCAATGACAGAATCAAGAGGAGATGTGGGCATAACGGCTTCCGTAAGTCGCCCACCGGCCGGCTGCCAGCGGGTGGATAAGCCACAATCTTATGGGAGGGGCCATGGGGGACCGCGACACCGAGCACTGGCTGCGCCTCCACGGGCTGCCCTATTTCGTGGCACCGCGGGCTCGCTCGAGAGCGCTACTGGCGCGCACGGCCCCTTTTCTCGTCTTCGCCCTCGCCTTCGACGTTCTGAGTTCGGTGATCCTCGAGGTCGCCGTCGACCTCGACACCGCCTCGGCGAGCGAACTGATACTCGCGCTCGTGGCGCTGCTGCTCGTCGTCGCGGTTCCCGTGCTACCCGCGTTGCTCGGCGTCGCAACAGCCCGCATCCTGCGTTCCCGGGCGGGCGCCAAGATGCCGGTCGCCGTCGGTGCGCTCGCGCTCTATCTCATCGTCGATCCTCTGGTCTTCGGCATCGTGGGATACGGCGAACCTGTCGAATCCTTCGTGCAGAATGCTGCGGTCGCACTCGCCGCACTCGCCCTCACGTGGTTGGGAATAGGAGCGCTGCTCTCGTGGGCGCTGCGCGCGGCACTGCGCCAATTCGGCGCGCTCGGCCAACTGGCCACGCGAGCCCTGCCCATCCTGATGCTCGTGGTGGTCTTCGCCTATTTCGCCCGCGCCCTCTGGGAGGTGACGTCGAGCATGACCGTGCCGCGGCTCCTCGGCGTCGCTCTCTTCTTCGTCGTGCTCGGCTTCTTGTTCGCCGTTCCGATCATGCGCACGGAGCTGTCGGCCCTGGGCCAGACCCCGGAGACCGAGGGCCCGCCTCTCACACTGCTCGAGCGATTCAACCTCGGGGTCGTCATGGTGATGGCGCAAGCGTTTCAGGTGGCGCTCTTCGCCGCTCTGGTCTGCGCATTCCTCGTCGTGCTCGGCACGCTCGCGTTCAGCGACGAGGTTCTGACCAGCTGGCTGGGCGGCAACGGAGACAGCGTGCGACTTCTCGGTGTCGAGCTACCGGTGCGAACCGCGATGCTGAAGACCGCCGTCTTTCTCAGCTGCGTCTCGTCTCTCAACTTCCTGGTCTCCGTGTCGACCGCGCCGGCCTACCGAGCCTCCTTCTATGAGCCTCTGCTCGACGAGGCGCGCGCGGCACTGTCCGTTCGTGCGGCCTATCGAGCCGAGCGATGACCTCACTGCTCGATCTCGACATCCGTACCGGCCCCGGGCTCTGGATCGCCGACATCCTGGCCATCGCCGCACTGGCGGGGCTCGTCGTGCGCCGTCCCGCCAGGCGATGGATGCGGGTGGCCGGCCTCGGCGCGCTCGCCGGCCTGATCATCGGCCTGGCCGTCGTCTTCGTCGTGCAGGACCTCCTCGATGTATTCAACTCCCCTATCAGCGTGCTGTCTCGAACCTGGATCTACGCCGCGTCCGCCGCGTGCGGCCTTGCCGTCGCGAGCCTGTGGACGACTCGCGGGTGGCGACGAGCCGTCGCGGTCTTCGCCGTTCCCTGGTTTCTCGTCACAGCGGCACTCGGAGTGAACGCGGGATTCGGTCTCGAGCCGACGATCGGCGACCTCATCGGAGTCGAGACGCAACCGGCTCTGCTGGTTCCCCCTCTCGTTCAACGCACATCGTCGGAGCCAGACAGCACGATTCCGCTCGCCGACCGTTGGACGCCGCCCGCGACGCTGCCGGCCTCTCGCACGGGTCGCATCGTCATCCCCTCTACCGCCTCCGACTTCAGCGCACGAGACGCGGTCGTGTGGTTGCCCCCGGCCGCTCTCGTCGACGACCCGCCCGATCTGCCCGTCGTCGTGATGATGATGGGGCAGCCCGGCAGCCCCAGCGTCGACATCATCGGAGACGTGCTCGACGAGTTCGCTGCTCGCCACTCGGGGCTGGCGCCCATCGTCGTCTCCGTCGATCAGCTCGGCGGCTCCGACACCAACAATCCGCTCTGCATCGACGGATATCAGGGAGACGCACGCACGTATGTGTCGATCGACGTGCCGGCGTTCATCCGCTCCACTTTCAACGTGCAGGATGCGCGGGAGGCCTGGACGGTGGCGGGGTTCTCGAACGGCGGCATCTGCGCGCTCACTCTCGGAGCCCTCTTCCCGGAGACGTTCGGCAACATCATCGATGTCTCCGGCGAGCTGCAACCCGATCTCGGTTCCGTCGGGGAGACGATCGATACCGGCTTCGACGGCGACAGCGCTGCCTATAACCGAGCCAAGCCCACGTCGATCCTGGCCACGCACCGCTACACCGACACCTGGGCGATCTTCGCCAGCGGCTCCTTCGACGAGCCGTACCTCGGCGCATCCAGAACACTCGTAAAGGCGGCCTCCGCCGCGGGCATGACGACGAGTCTCGAGATCTCGTCCGGCACGTCTCACGGTGGGGCGACGCTCGAATACGGCCTGAACCACGCCTTCGAGACTCTCTACCCCCGGCTCGGCCTGTCTACGTAGTCAATCCTGACCGCACGCTCACCTCGGCCACATTGACATGAGGTGCGCGCGGAGTAGTGTTCTCACTCGTGACTAACGAAGTCAAGTCGGCAAAACGCTGGTTTATCGGCGAACCGCTCCCGACCGACAAACTCGAAGGGCAGCTTCTTCCGAAGAGGCTCGCGCTGCCCATCTTCGCCAGCGACCCGCTTTCCTCCGTGGCGTACGCGCCGCAGGAACTGCTCATGATCCTGCTCATCGGCGGTCTCGCGTTCCTGAGCTTCGCGCCCTGGGTCGCAGCGGCGGTCGTGATTCTGCTCGTGGTCGTCGTGGCCTCGTACCGCCAGTTGGTGAAGGCCTACCCCTCGGGCGGCGGAGACTACGAGGTCGCTCACAAGAACCTCGGCGAGAAGGCTGGGCTCGTGGTCGCGTCTGCGCTGCTGGTCGACTACGTCTTGACCGTGGCCGTCTCGGTCGCATCGGGCGTCGACAACATCATCTCGGCCCTCCCTTTCCTCAATGACTACCGCGTAGAGATCGCCGTCTTCTTCGTGATCGTGCTGGCCGCCGTGAACCTTAGAGGCGTTGCCGAGTCGAGCAAGGCCTTCGCCATCCCCACCTATCTCTTCGTGGGCAGTGTCGCGCTGATGATCATCACGGGCCTGGTCCAGGCGATTCTGGGTCACGCGCCCGTGGCCGAGTCGGCCGACTACGGCGTCAAGGCGGAGGGCCTGACTCAGGCCGCCGTCATCCTGCTTCTGCTGCGAGCCTTCTCGAGCGGCTGCAGCGCCCTCACCGGTGTCGAGGCCATCTCGAACGGGGTGCCCGCCTTCCGCACACCCAAGGTCAAGAACGCCCAGCGCACCCTTGTTCTCATGGGCAGCATCGCCATCCTGCTCTTCGCCGGCCTCGTGACGCTGGCGCTGATCGCCCGCGTGCATTACGCCGAAAACGCGTGCCATCTCATCGGCTTCGAGAATTGCGAAGGTCAGCCGCAACGCAGCCTGATCGCGCAGATCGCCTCGGCCGTCTTCGGCAACAACTCCGTGCTGTTCTATGTGATCCAGGCGGCCACCGCCGCGGTGCTGCTGCTCGCCGCCAACACGGCCTTCAACGGCTTCCCGCTGCTCGGATCGGTTCTGGCCAAGGACTCCTACGCTCCCAAATCGCTGCTCACCCGCGGCGACCGCCTCGTTTTCTCGAATGGCGTGCTCATTCTGGGCCTCTTCGCCACACTCATCATCGTGGTATACCAGGCCAGCCTCACCCAGCTGATCCAGCTCTACATCATCGGCGTCTTCGTGTCGTTCACCCTGGGCCAGACCGGCATGGTCAAGCACTGGTGGGGAATGCTGAAGGGTGGATGCTCGAACCGTGGCGCCGTGTGGCGCGGTCTGATCATCAACGCCTTCGGTGCCCTGCTCACCGCCGTCGTGCTCATCGTCGTCACTATCACGAAGTTCACCCACGGCGCCTGGCTGGTCTTCGCGATCATGCCCGTGCTCTACGTTCTGATGCTGGGTGTCAACCGCTACTACCGCGACGTGAACAAAGAGATCGAGGTCGACGCCACCACGACCTTCGGCGCCGACGGAGACCATGCCATCGTGCTGGTCGGGCGCATGCAGAAGCCAGTTCTCAAGGCCCTCGACTACGCGATCGCGGCCCAGCACGACAGCATCGAGGCCGTGCACCTGTCGATCGACGACGAGTCGACGAACGCTCTCGAAAAGGCCTGGGCAGAGATGAACATCCAGGTGCCACTGAAGATCATCGTCTCGCCGTACCGCGACGTGGCCGAGCCTCTCTGCCAGTACATCGCGAAGCGGCGCACGATCCACGGATCAGAAGTCGTGACCGTCTACACGCCCATCTACATCGTCGGACACTGGTGGGAGACCCTGCTGCACAATCACAAGGCGCGTCGAATCCGTAAGCGCCTGATGCTGGTGCACGGTGTCACGATCGCCCTGGTGCCGTGGCTTCTCGACTCGTCAGAGGTCATCTACGGCCGCAGGTCGCGCCCCCTGCCAGGAGCGGAGCGCCGAGGCGAGCCGGTGCGCCCGGTTGTGCGCACGCCCCGCCAGGAACGGCGACACGCGAAGTCGCATCAGCAGTAGGTGCTAAACTGACGCAAGTTTTGTAAGTTATTCGACTCCCGGGTGGCGTTCTCATCCCCCGGCCCGAGAGGTGAGGGGGTCTCGCATGGGGCGCGGCCGTCAAAAAGCTAAGCACACCAAGGTTGCTCGCGAGCTGAAGTATTTCAGTCCCGACACCAACTACTCCGCGCTCGAGCGCGAATTGAGCCACCCCTCCGACGGTGAGCCCGACTACTCCAAGTGGATCGACGAAGACGAAGACGAGTCTGAACTCGACGGCGTCGCGGTTGTGAACCCCGAGCTGCTCGATTCCGACGAGCCTCGCCAGAAGCGCGCCTAGTTCGCCGAAGCCTCGTTCGGCTTCGCCTCCGAGTCAGCCTCGACGGCTGCCACCTCGGAGTCGACCTCGACACGCTCGCTCGTCGTCATGACGACGGTGCGGGCGCGTCGGCTCGAGGAACGGTCGACCGCCACGGCGACCGCGGCAGAGAGCCCGACGAACACGGTGACCAAGATGATTCCGACGAACCCGAAGACCTGCGCTCGCGAGTAGTTCGGCTGCTCGGGAAACACGAAGGTCAGCACCAGCGTGATGAGAATCGCGAGAACGACGCCGACGGCGATGAACCGCACGAAGCGCGGCGATCGCCTCACCACCACATCGTGCGTTGCGCTGGCAGGGGCAGAAGAAGTCGAGTCGTCGGGATGAGCCACACCCTATTGTCTCGCACAATGCCGGGTGGTCGCCGTGCCCCGAGAGCATAATCGTCTGATGGATCTCGACCGCACCGTGCGTGCCCTGCGCGCAGCGGGCTGCGTGTTCGCCGAAGACGAGGCACGACTGCTCATCGAGGCGACGAGCACCGCTTCGTCAGTCGACCTCGACGCGCTCGATGCGCTCGTTGCTCGACGCGTGTCTGGCGTACCACTCGAGCATCTCCTCGGCTGGGCCGAGTTCGCCGGAATCCGGGTGTTGGTCGACGAGGGCGTCTTCGTTCCGCGTCACCGAACCGAGTTCCTCGCGGCACACGCCGCCGAACTGGCCCGCGAGACGGGACTCATGCCCGGCCACGAGCATCCGGTCGTCGTCGATCTCTGCTGCGGGTCGGGCGCGATCGCCGTCGCGGTGCGCGAGTCGCGGGGGCCGTCGGCGCCCGCGGCCGAGATCTATGCGGCCGATATCGATCCCCGCGCGGTGGCGAGCGCTCGACGCAACCTGCCGCATCCGGCCATCGTTGTCTGCGGCGACCTGTTCGACCCGCTCCCCCGCACGCTGCTCAAACGCGTCGACGTACTCGTCTGCAACACCCCGTATGTGCCGACGGATGCGATCGGCTCGATGCCGCCGGAGGCTCGGCTCTTCGAGGCGGCGCTGGCGCTCGACGGCGGCGACGACGGCCTCGACGTGCAGCGCCGTGTCGCCGCCGAATGCCGCGCGTGGCTCGCACCGGGCGGCCACGTGCTGGTCGAGGCGAGCAGTGAGCAAGCGCCGCGATCAGTCGAGCTGTTCGAGTGTGCGGGGCTCAGAAGCCGCGTCGAGTACTCCGACGACTACGAGACCTCGATCGTGGTCTCGACGAATCCGCGCTAGAGCCGCTCGAAGGGGTGTAGCGACTCACGCGCTCCGGCACGAACGGCGTCGGTGACCGTATCGAGAATGGCGGATGCGAGGTTCCAGCGTTGCCAGAACAGCCGGACCTCGGTGAAGCTGCCGGGCGCCAGCTCAATCAGGCGGCCCGACGCAAGCTCATCGGCACACTGCTGCTCAGGAAGCATGGCCCAGCCGAAGCCGAGCACGACCGCTCGGGCGAAATCACTCGAGGTGGGAACGAAGTGGCGAGTCTGCGCCGCCGCGTCAGCACCAGCCGCACCACGACGAACGAACCCGGCCTGCAACTCGTCGCGCCTGTCGAAGTCGACTCTCGGCGCTCGCGCGAGAGACGACACGTCGCCCGGTTCGATCGCGTGATCGATGAGAAACCGGGGTGCGCAGACCGCCAGGTAGCGCATGGCTCCGAGCGGTTCGACGGAGCATCCCTGAACCGCGTCCGACGTCGAGGTCACCGCCGCCATCACTGTTCCCGAACGCAGCAGCGACGTCGTGTGCTCCTGGTCTTCGCGATGAATGTCGAAGACGATCTCGCCTGCGACCGCCAGGGGCGCCACTGCCTCGAGGAACCAGGTCGCGAGGCTGTCGGCGTTGACCGCGACCGCGAGGGGGAACGCACCCTCGCGCTCGTCTGTGCGGAGGGCCGCCCGAGCATCCGCATCGAGAAGTGAGACCTGCCTGGCCAGTCGCAGCACGATCTCGCCAGCCTCGGTGGGTACCACCGGCGTTGTGCGCTGCAGCACGATCTGTCCCGAGGACTGTTCGAGAGCCTTGATACGCTGCGACACGGCCGACGGGGTCAGGCGAAGTCGGCGAGCCGCGGAGTCGAAGCTTCCCTCCTCGACGACGGCAAGGAGTGTCTGAAGATGCTCGAGCTGAAATCCCGACATTAGCGCTCCTAATCGACAGTAAGAAAGATTAGCTGTACCTCCTGTCGAGGATCTTCTACTTTCAGGGTGTGCCTCTCGATACCACTCTCCTTCCCGCCCTGTTCGGTCTCGGCACCGGACTCGCGCTGATCATCGCCATCGGGGCGCAGAACGCCTACGTTCTGCGACTCGGGATCGCGGGCCGCCCGCGCACCGTCGCTGTGGTCGTTGCGATCTGCGCCGTCTCCGACGCCCTACTCATCGCCGCGGGAGTACTCGGGATCGGGGTGGTGATCGACAAGGCGCCTGTCGCGCTCGTGATCATCCGCATCGTCGGCTCGGCCTTTCTCGTCGTCTACGGACTTCTCGCCGCACGTCGCGTATTCCGCCCACAGACTCTGGAACCCGCCAAGCAGCAGGGCTCGATCGCACTGAAGTCCGCGGCGCTGACCACGCTGGCCCTCACCTGGCTCAATCCCCACGTCTACCTCGACACCGTCGTCTTTCTCGGGTCGGTCGCCAACCAGCAGGGTGTGGCCGAGCGCTGGTGGTGGGCCGGCGGCGCAATGGTCGGCAGTGTGCTGTGGTTCAGTGCACTCGGATTCGGCGCACGCCTACTGCGACCGTTCTTCGCCCGAGCGAACTCGTGGCGCATCCTGGATGCCGTCATCGCCGTGGTCATGCTGACCCTCGGCATCCGCATGGCCGTCGGGTTCTGAGCTCGCGAAACCCCTCTCGCTAGGCTGCAGGCATGACCGCTGTCTCGCTCATCCGCTCGGATTCCTTGGCTCAGTCGGCCCCCTATGCGTACGCCTCGACGGCTCCGGCCGATGCGCGGCTCGTCTTTCTGGCCGGCGCGTGCCCGCTCGATGAAGACGGCGAGGTCACGGCTCGCGGCGACATCGGAGCCCAGGCGCGCCTGTGCATGCGGAACCTCGAGACGGCACTGTCGGCGGCCGGAGCGAAGCTCGACGACGTGCTGTCGACCCGGGTGCTCGTCGCGACGACGAGACAGCCCGACCTCGTTGCTGCGTGGGATGTCGTGCGCGAGGCCTTCGGCGAGCACGACGCACCGAGCACGCTTCTGGGCGTGACCGTGCTCGGCTACCCGAATCAGCTCGTCGAGGTCGAGGCGATCGCGGCCGTGCGGGACTGATCGCTACGGTCGCTCGACCGGCACGTAGCCGGTGAGATCGGCGCGTTGTCCTGACGCGTGGATGCGTGCGGAGGCGACGCCGTCGGCCCACGACAGGCGCCCGGTCGCCAAATCGAGCCAGGTTGCGGCATCCATCTCGACGACATTCGGCGGGGTGCCCCGCGTGTGACCGGGGCCTTCGATGCACTGCACCGCGCCGAACGGCGGAACCCGGACCTCGACGGTGTTGCCCTGGGCCGCGTCTGCCAGGCACTGCAGCAGGTACCGGGTCGCGGTCGCCGTCGCGTCGCGCGAGGCAGCGGCCCCGTCCGCCGTGGTGGCCGCAAGGGCCGCTTCTCCGTCGAGAGCCCGAATGCGTGTCTTTGCCATAGCTCTCAGGGTATGACGCGCGGTCTGAAAATGTCTTCGAAGCTAAGCTGTGCCTGTGAAGATTCTTGTCCTCGGATCCGGCGCGCGCGAGCATGCCATCATCACCGCGCTCCTGAGTGAGCCCGGGCAACACGACATCGTTGCGGCACCCGGCAACGCGGGCATCGCGCTCGTCGTTCCCGTCGTCGGCATCGATGCAGAAGACCCGGATGCCGTGGTCGAGTTCGCGCAGGACGGCGACATCGACCTCGTCGTGGTGGGGCCGGAGGCGCCGTTGGTCGCCGGAGTTGCCGACGCGCTGCGCAGCCGCGGAATTCCTGTCTTCGGGCCGAGCCGAGAGGCTGCCGCCCTCGAGGGCAGCAAGACGTTCGCGAAGCACATCATGGCGGAGGCCGGGGTTCCCACCGGCCGGGCCGAACTCGCGGGCACTGTCGCCGCCGCGGAGCGCATCCTCGACGAATTCGGCGCACCCTACGTGGTCAAGGCCGATGGGCTGGCCGCGGGCAAAGGCGTTCTCGTCACCGAGAGCCGTGACGCGGCCCTCGAGCACGCTCGGCACTGGTTGGGCCACGGCGAGGTTCTGATCGAGGAGTTCCTCGACGGAGAAGAGGTCTCACTCTTCTTGCTCAGCGACGGGCACACCGTTCGCCCACTGTCACCGGCACAGGACTACAAGCGACTCGCCGACGGCGACGCCGGCCCGAATACGGGCGGAATGGGGGCCTACTCTCCCCTTCCCTGGCTCGATGAGCGTTTCGGCAGCGAAGACGCATTCGTCGACGAGGTCATCGACACCATCGCGCTTCCGACGATCCGACAGCTCGCTGCAGAAGAGAAGCCCTTCATCGGTCTGCTCTACTGCGGATTGATCCTCACCCGAGACGGAATCCGCGTCATCGAGTTCAACGCCCGTTTCGGCGACCCCGAGACCCAGGTCGTGCTCCCTCGGCTCGAGACACCGCTCAGCGACCTGCTCTTCGCCGCGGCGAGCGGCACGCTGGTCGATCAGCCCCGGCCGTCGTTCTCGAGCGACGTCGCAGTCACCGTCGTCGTCGCGAGCGAGAACTACCCGGGCACGCCCGTCACGGGTCGCGTGCTCACGGGTCTGTCCGAAGCGGAGTCTCTGGCCGGCACACATATCGCTCACGCGGCCACCGCCGTGAAGGGCGGCGACTTCGTCGCCACGGGAGGACGCGTTCTGAGTGTCGTGTCCACCGCTTCCGATTTCGCCGAGGCCCGGCGTCGGGTCTACGAAGCAGTCGACCTAATTGGGCTCGAAGGCTCTCAGCACCGCACCGACATCGCTGCGAAGGTGACAACGGCATGACGATCGAGATCGAGGGATTCACCGACGTCTACAGCGGCAAGGTGCGCGACCTCTATATTCCGACCGACGCCGTGAGCCTCGATGACGCCGAGACCCTGTTGGTCGTCGCCAGCGACAGGGTCAGCGCCTACGACCACGTGCTCGAACCCGGCATCCCGGGCAAGGGCGAGCTGCTCACCACCCTGAGTCTGTGGTGGTTCGACCAGCTCACCGGCATACCCAACCACCTCGTGGGCGCGCAGGATGACGTGCCGGTCGAAGTCGCCGGAAGGGCCATGCTGGTCAAACCCCTCGACATGTTCCCGATCGAATGCGTCGTGCGCGGTTATCTGTCGGGCTCGGGCTGGAAGGAGTACCAGCAGTCGCAGTCGGTCTGTGGCGTTGCGCTCCCCTCTGGTTTGCAGAATGGCGACCGACTGCCCGAACCCATCTACACCCCGGCTTTCAAAGCCGAGCTGGGCGATCACGACGAGAACATCTCGTTCGAGCGAACGATCGAACTCGTCGGCGTAGACGTGGCCGAACGCCTACGTTCCCTCTCGCTCGAGATCTACTCACGCGCATCCGCCATCGCGGAAGCACACGGAATCATCCTCGCCGACACGAAGTTCGAGTTCGGTGCCGACCGCGCCACGGGTGAGATCACGCTGGCTGACGAGGTTCTCACGAGCGATTCGAGCCGGTACTGGGACGCGGAGGCCTACGCCGCCGGCGACCGACTCGCCAGCTTCGACAAGCAGATCGTGCGCAATTGGCTCTCCGCCCGCTGGAACACTACCGACCCGGACGCCGGCCCGCCGCCGGAGCTTCCGACGGAGATCGTCGAGCGCACCGCCGCGCGCTATCGCGAGCTGCTGACGCGACTCACCACCTAGTCACCCCTCGCGCTCTGGATCACAGCCGTCTCGCCGAGATCAGCGCGGGGCGTGGAACGTGTCCTTCCTCGGGCAGCATGGGAGCGCCCGCTTCGATGAAGGCGCGGGTGGCCGAGCGTTCGAGCGCCCCGCTCCACACCTCAGGATGCGGCACGCTCGGGTCGACCAGCAGACAGTCGAGCCGAGTGGGGTGCGCCGAGTGCGCCGGGCCCCACCAGATGCCTCGGGCTAGCGGGCGGCCGTCGAGGAAGGCGAGCCAGGTCCACTCGTCACGATAGTTGCCGGAGTCTTGGCCGGCGAGGAACTGCAGAGCGTCTACCCACGGGCCGGGCCCGGGAGACGAGAAAGAGAGAACGGCGCCGAGGTCGGAGCCGGTGGTTGAACGGAACACGAGAGTATCCTCCGAGAGAAGTGGAGGCGCTGCTCGGCTTGGTTCAGTCGATGACTACCGAAGGGAGGAGCGCCGGGATAAGGGTGCTTGCGCAGAAATTGCCTGTCGCATTCGCGTTGTTCTTGTCCATTGCCATCAACTCCCTTCCTCAGATCGTGGACCCCCGGGTTGGCGTGCTCACCGACAGTAGCGCTTGGGCTCCGACGATCTCAAGGTCTCGTTACAGCTCCGTTATATTCTTTCTCCCGCATATGAAGGCCGCGGGAGGCCCGAATCAGCTTGCGAAGTCTCCGACGAGTCGCACCGCTCCACCGTCTACACCCTTGGCTCCCTGCTCGAAACCGGCTAGATCGCGCTGGCCGAGCGACACGACGCCGGCTTTCCAGGTGCGGATGCCGTCGGCCGTCAGTGCAGAGGCGATGGCGTCGGACGCATCGGCTTTCACCACGGCGAACATTCCGATACCCAGGTTCCAGGTGCCTTCGGAGCTCTCGAGAGTCGAACCTGCGAGGTCTGAGAGAACACGGAACACGGGCGCGGGTGACCACGTCGAGCGCTCCAGCTCGACCCACGAACCCTTCGGGAGAACCCGCGCGAGGTTCGCCGCGATGCCGCCGCCGGTGACGTGCGACAACGAATGCACCGCGCGCGCGAGGGCAGAGTCGCCGAGGACACGCAGCAGCGGGGAGGTGTAGAGACGCGTCGGCTCGAGAAGGACTTCGCCCACCACGCCGCCGAGCTCGGCTGACGTATCGGTGTAGCCGATGCCCCGTGACGAGAGAATGTGTCGAACGAGAGAGAATCCGTTGGAGTGCAGGCCCGATGATTCGAGGGCGAGAACCACGTCGCCGTCTTCGACGAGGTGTGCGCCGAGAAGGGCGTCGGCCTCGACCGCTCCGACCGCCGCTCCCGCCACGTCGTAGTCATCCGGCCCGAGGAGGCCGGGGTGCTCTGCCGTTTCGCCCCCGACCAGCGCGGTGCCCGTGTCGGAGCATGCACGCGCGATGCCGGCGACGATGTCGGCGATGCGGTCGGGAACGACCTTGCCGCAGGCGATGTAGTCGGTCATAAAGAGCGGAGTGGCACCGACGACGATGATGTCGTCGACGACCATGCCCACGAGGTCTTGACCGATGGTGTCGTGCTTGTCGATGGCCTGTGCGATGGCGACTTTCGTGCCCACACCGTCGGTCGATGTGGCCAGCAGGGGGCGGTCGAACTGCTTGAGTGCGGAGACATCGAAGAGCCCGGCGAACCCGCCGAAGCCGCCGACGACCTGGGGGCCGTGCGTGTTCGAGACCGCGGCCTTCATCAGCTCGACGGCGAGGTCTCCGGCGTGAGTATCGACGCCGGCCTGGGCATAGCTGTTGCTCATGCTGTTCATTCTTCCCTATGTGCGACACCTGCGACGGTCGTAGCAACATCTGTAAACCCCCTGCCGCACTGTCGGTCGACGGGAGTAGCGTGTTCTCCGATGGTGGCCAGACATCCACCGTGGGAGGAGAACCGATGGGTATCAACGACGAGGACATCACATCAGGAACCGACAACGCAGGCGAGGGCCCCGCTGATGGCGGAGCCAACGTAGGCGGACACGACGGTGGCGCGGACGGCGCAGCGTCTGCGGGCGAAGGCCCGGCAGACGGTGGCGCGAACCCCGACGGCCACGACGGCGGCGCCGACGGATCGGCCGATGAGGGAGAGGGCACCGCTGACGGCGGCGCCAACCCTGGCGGCCACGACGGCGGAGCCGACGGATCGGCGTGATGAACCCTAGCCCTCACGAAGCGAGGGCCGAGCGCGGGTCGGGAAACCGGCCCGCGCTTTCTCGCTGCATCAACATCGGCACCGACGAGTTCGCCGCCGACTACTGGGGGCGTGGCCCCCTTCTCTCCCGGGCCGAGAGCCTCGAACACGACTTCTCAGACCTCTTCTCGAGCGATGCCGTCGACGAGCTCGTCTCCGAGCGCGGACTTCGCACTCCGTTCATGCGCATGGCCATCGAGGGCCAGGTGCTCGCCAAAGACAGGTTCACCGCCCCGGGAGGCTTCGGAGCAGAGATCGCCGACCAGGTCTCGAGCGACAAAGTACTCGCAGAATTCGCGAACGGCGCCACCATCGTGCTGCAGGGGTTGCACCGCACATGGCCGCCGATCATCGACTTCACCACGCGGCTGGTGGCAGACCTCGGGCATCCGGTGCAGGTCAACGCCTACATCACGCCCGCGTCGTCGCGCGGCTTCGACCCCCACTACGACGTTCACGATGTCTTCGTCTTGCAGATAGCCGGCGAGAAGCGCTGGAGAATCCACTCCCCCGTGCATCCCGATCCGCTGGCCGACCAGCCGTGGTCTCAACACACGAAGGCCGTCTCCGACGAGGCGAAGAACGAGCCCGTCATCGACGAAGTGCTGCAGCCGGGTGACGCCCTGTATCTTCCCCGAGGCTGGATCCACTCCGCCGAAGCGCTCGGCGACACGTCTGTGCACCTCACGATCGGCATGAGCGCGTTCACTCGGGCGGATCTCGTCGCGCAAGTGATCGCTAAGACCCGCGCCGACGCATCCCTGCGCTCGTCTCTGCCCTTGGGCCTCGACCTCGACGACCCGCAGGCGCTGGCCGACATTCTCGCCGGAACGCTGGCCGACCTCGTCGCAGCGATCCAGCGCGATCCCGTCACGCCGGCCGCCGCCGCAACGTCGCTCGCTCGCCGGCTCACGAACATCACCAGGCCCGAGCCGGTGCGCCCCCTCGCCACCGTGGCGGGTCTGGCCCATCTCGACGTCGCATCCACCGTTCGCTGGCGTCTCGGGCTTGCGGGGCGAGTCGAGGCACGGGGCGACACCGTGAGCCTCACGGCCGGCTCGCGCACGCTCTCGCTGCCGATCGTGGCCCACGCCGCGCTCGACCGACTGCTGCTCGGAGAGTCGACCCCGGTGGGTGCCCTGCCCGGGCTCGACGACGAAGACGCCATCGTGGTCTGTCGGCGCCTCGTGCGCGAGGGTGTTCTGGTGCTCGAGGCGTGACAGACCTCAGCGCTCGGCAGGTGCTGCCCGACTGGCGCCCGTGCAGCGACCGCTCCCGCGAGCGCGGCGACCCTCTGCCGGGCACGGGGTCTCGAGGAACGGAGTGGTTTCTCGTCGAGATCTCCGGGTCGTGGGGCCAGCACGCCTTCCTCGAATCCACTCTGCCGACCGATGTCGGCCGGGCGCTGGTAAAGAGAGTCGAGTCGCTCGGCATGCGGCCGCTCGCCATCCGCAGAACCGGCAAGCGCGGGCCGCAAGACGGCTACCGCTGGGCCCTCGTCGACTCGCGGCCCGGTTCAGAGGGAGTGAAGTGGGGATGGGTCGAGACCGCCGAGGAGCTGCTCGATGTTCCCCTCGACGGCTCTGTCGGCGTCGTCTCGCACAGGCCGATCGTCGCGGTCTGCGCCCACGCTCGCCATGATCAGTGCTGCGCCGTACGCGGCCGACAGGTCGTGAAGACGCTCGCGGAGGCCTTTCCCGACGAGACGTGGGAGTGCTCGCACCTCGGCGGCGACCGTTTCGCGGGCACTCTGGTGCTGCTGCCCCACGGCCTGTATTACGGTCGGGCAGACGGCGCGGATGCGGTGGGCCTCGTCAACCGCTACCTCGAGGGCCGGGTCGACGAACGCTTCTTCCGCGGCCGTAGCTCGCTGCCGAATGCCGTGCAAGCCGCGCAGCACCACGCTCGGGCCACCCTCGACGACGAACGCATCGACATCCTCGGCCCGAGAACCGCCCAGTTCGCCGACGGGGTGTGGCGCATCGAGCTCGAATACCCCGCCGCCACCATCAAGGTGATGCTGGCTGAGACGCTGTCGGAGCCGCTGTTGTCGACCTGCTCCGCAACCCGACCTGGCCGCAGCCGCGAATATCGCCTGCTGTCGGTCGAGATCGCCGACGCCCCGTCGCCGTGACCCTGCGCATCGGCACGAGCGGGTGGAGCTACGACCACTGGCAGGGCGTGCTGTACCCGCCTGGCCTCGCGACGGCGAAGCGCCTCGCGGTGTACATGGCCGAGTTCGACACCGTCGAACTGAACGCGAGCTTCTACCGTTGGCCGCGTGAGACGACCTTCGCTGGGTGGCATGACCGCCTTCCCCCGGGGTTCGAGCTCGCCGTGAAGGCGCCACGCGGCCTGACGCACGGCCGCCGCCTCTACTCGCCCGAGCCCTGGCCCGAGCGCATCCGCTCTGCGATGCACGCACTGGGCGACCGACGCGGACCGCTACTCGTGCAGCTGCCGCCCGACCTCGAGCGCGACGATGCCCGCCTCGACTACTTTCTCGGCACCCTGCCCGATTGGATGCGCGTGGTCGTCGAGCCGCGTCACGTCAGCTGGTTCGACGAAGGGGTCTACGAGCTGCTCGAGAGGCACGGCGCCGCTCTCTGCGTGATGAGCGGCGCCGGGCTCCCCTGTGTGCTTCGGGCCACGGCGCCGTTCGTCTATGTTCGCCTTCACGGACCCGACACCGAATCGCTCTACGCCGGGTCGTACTCTGACGCCGACCTCGCCTGGTGGGCGGATCGCATCCGCGAGTGGCAGGCGCAGGGCCGGGACGTCTCGGCGTACTTCAACAACGACGGCGCGGGGCATGCTGTGCGCAATGCCCGCACGCTCCGCACCATGCTGCTCTAGCCGCGAGTGACGCCGGCCCGGCTCGCACGCCGAGCTCCGCCGATGCGGACCCCGATTCCCGCGAGGAGAAGGGCGAACACGGCGGCCACCAGGGGCGCGACGTCGAGTCCGGTCGCCGCGAGGGAGCCCTTTCCTGCGGGAGCCGCCGGAGCAGCGCCCGGAGGTGCGGGCTGCGTCGGTTCGGGTTCGGTCACGACCGGGTCGACGGCCAGCTCGAACACGCGCACGTAGTCGAAGCTCGTGGTGAAGCCGGCCCCCGCCATCGAGAAGAGCCCGATGCGCGGTGCCACGGCCTCCTCGAGGGGTGTGGTCCAGGTTCCGGCCTCATCCCAGCTCACGCCGTCGAGGCTCGTGAACGCGGTGTAGAGGTTCTCCGTGTCGCTGTGCTCGCGGACGAGGCGCAGGTAGGTCTCCTCGCCGACCGGGCCGCCCACCGTGTTGCCGTAGGCGGGACTTCCCGGCTCGCTGCGCTTGCCGAACTCGGTCTGCCGGGTCTCCCAGATCGAGGTGACCCCGAGCTTGATGTAGTGCCCGTCGTCGGTGTATGCCAAGAGGCCGCCCTGAACGAAGTTCTGGCAGCAGCCGTCTTCGGGAACGTCGAGCGAGAGTTTCGTCTCGATGACGTAGTCCCCCTCGGGTGCGGTCTCGGTCACGATGCCCGCGGGGTTCTCTCCGAGGTTCAGATCGGCCTGCTGCGTCTCCCACGAGAAGCGGCCGTCGGCGACCGTGTGTCCGGCGGCGTCGGGCTCGCGGATCCAGCTCCACTGCTCACCGAGTCCGGTTCCGTCGAACTCGTCGCTGAGGGCGGGAATGGCGGCTCCGGGCTGGGGGACGTCGGCCTGCACCGGCGTATAGCCGACTGGCTGTCCGGGCTGGGTCACGGGAGCCGGCTGGGGGGAGTCGGATGGGCCTTCGCCCCCACGGGTCACAGGCCAGCCGTCGACCCAGTCCAGCGGATCCATCAGCACGGGCCGCTTGGTGTAGCTGCCGTCGAGGAACCATGGGTCGGTGCGATCGACCGCGTGATAGAAGATCCATTGCTGGCCCGACAGGTCGGTCACGACCGAGTTGTGCCCGGTTCCGATCCAGCGATTGCCGTTCTGGTGCAGCACCGGGGTGCCTCCCACACGGCCGTCGAGCAGCGAGGTGCCGGTGCGATCGAGGAACGGCCCGGTCGGGCTCTCGGAGCGGCCCGCGAACACGGAGTATGCCGTGAGGGGGCCGTTGCAGCAGTTCGTCGCCGAGGCGAGCAGGTAGTACCAGCCGTCGTGCTCGACGATATTGACTCCCTCGTAGCGGTTCGATATCGCGATCTCGGTCTGGCTGGTCGGGTCGGAGGTCAGGCCGTCGGCGGAGAGGGTGCGCACCGAGATTCCGCCGAAGTAGCTGCCGTAGTAGATGTAGGCGGTGTCTCCGTCGACGAGCACCTCGGGGTCGAACGTCCAGCGCGCGCTGGTCGAGGCCGGATCCGCGGGAGGGGCCTGCGCTTCGATGACCGGGGCGCCTGAATCGGTCCAGGGGCCGGCAAGGCTCGGGCTCGTTGCCACGCCGATGGCGGACCTCTTGTTATCCGGGTTCGTATCCGGGTTGGCGGCGGTGTTCGTTGCCGTGTAATACAGGTGGTAGCTGCCGTTCAGGAACACCACATCGGGCGCCCACATGTCGCCATTGCCGATCCAGGCCGGCCTCGTGTTCAGAGCTTCGCCCTGAAAGACCCAGTCGACGAGGTTCGTCGAGCGGTAGCTCGGGATGCTGTAGAAACGTGGCTCGCCCGACGCATCCGTCTCACCGGTCACGAGGGCATCTCGCGTGCAGAAGAGGTACCAGGCGTCGTCGCCGGGGGTCTCGGAGCGGATCACATCCGGATCGGCGCATTGCTCGGCGCTGACCCCGTTCGGCAGCTGGAGGTTGAGCGGGTTGCTGTACGTGGCAACGGACGGGTCGGGCTCAGGTGCCGCGAATGCGGGGGTCGCACTCGCGACCACGGCGAGCGCCGCGATCAACGCGCCCGTTCTGAACAGCTTCTTCATGGGTCCTCTTCGTTGAGTCGGTGTGCGGGATGGCAAGAAAATCAGGGTTCGACAACGGGCCTGTCGTCGGACCAGTCGAGGTTAGAGACAGACATCCCGCGATACGAGAAAGCGGGGTCCCACGAGTGATAGACGATCCGGTCGCTTCCATCGGGGGCGACCACGATGTCCTGTCCCCCGGGGCCGAGCGCGCGGGATCCGCTCATCGTGGTCGTGAACAGCGGCTCGTCTGCCTTCGCGTAGGGCCCGGCGACGGATGGGGCGAGCGCGTAGCCCATGGCGTAGCCCTCGCCGCCGTAGTCGTTCGCGGAGTAGAACAGCGCGTACTCGTCGCCGTGGCGCACGATCACCGGCGCCTCCACGAGGTTTCCTTCCCACTCCTCCGTCTGCTTGACGAGATCGACTGGTTCGCCGACGACGGAGAGCCCGTCGGCCGACAGGGTGGAGAGTCGGAGCCAAGTGTCCAAGCCACAACAATTGCCGTCGTTCTTCCAGGCGAGATATCTGTTGCCGTCATCGTCGATGAAGCTGCTCGCGTCGATGGCTCCACCCTCGTCGAGCGGGCAGATTAAGGGCGCCGGCGCATCCGAGACGAACGGGCCGGTCGGAGCGGCCGAGACGGCCACGCCGATGCACTGCCGGCCCGACGAGCTCTCCTGCGCGGTGAAGTACAGCGCGAAGCGCCCATCCGGGAGCTGCGTGACGTCGGGCGCCCACGTACGGCCCGTGTCGGCCCAGGCGGGAAGGTCAGGAAAGACGTCGTTGCGCGACACGTCCCACGTCTCGAGGTCGGACGACGTCGCGTACTGCACGTTCACGGCGGGGGTATTGGTGGCGTAGGCGTAGTACGTGCCGCCGACCGCGATCACGTCGGGATCGGGAAAGTCCTCGTCGATGACGAACGCCGGCTGCGGGTCTTCGTCGACGGATGCGCCGCCCGAGCCGCCGTCGCCGCCCGCGTTCGCCGAACATCCGGCGAGCACGAGCAGCCCCGCCGCGGCCAGTGCGGCCAGGGGCGCGGACCGGCGACGCGTCATCCCTTGACCGCCGAGCTCGCCACCGACTCGACGATCTGCTTCTGCGCGATAGCGAACAGGATGAGCACCGGCACCGATGCGATCACGGCGCCGGCCATCACGATGCTGAAGTGGGTGGAGTACGCGCCCTGAAGCTGCGACAGGCCGGGCTGGAGGGTCAGATTCTCAGGGCTGAGCAACACGTAGATCGGCCAGAGGAAGTCGTTCCAATTGGCGAGAAAGCTCAGGATGGCGAGGGTCGCGAGAGCCGGACGCGATAGCGGCAGCACGATCTGCGCGAAGATCCGCAGGTCACCGGCCCCGTCGATGCGCGCGGCCTCCTCGATCTCTGACGGCAGGCCGATGAAGAACTGCCGGAGGAAGAAGATTCCGAACGCACCGGCAGCACCCGGCACCGTGATCGCCCAGATCGTGTCGAGCCATCCGAGGTTCTGCACGATCAGGTAGTTGGGAATGAGGAAGATCACCGGGGGAACCAGCAGGGTTCCGATGATCACGCCGAACACGATCTTCTTGCCTCGGAACTCGAGCCGCGCCAGCGCGTAGGCACCGAGCGAGGCCGTGACGAGGATGAGGACGGTCTGCAGCGTCGCCGCCGCGAAGCTATTCAGCAGCCAGAGGAAGATCGGCTGCTGCCCGCTGGCGAGGGTGCCGTACGCCTCGGTGGAGACCGGATCGGGCACGACTCCGTAGGGATTCGAGATCACGTCGCCGTCGGTCTTGAATGAGGTGATCAGGATCCAGACGAGGGGCAGGATGATCGCGAGGGCCACGAAGGCCAGCACGGCGTAGAGCCCGGCGGTGCGTGCCGCGATTCCCCGTGGCCGACGCCGTGGCGCGGGAGCTGTCGAACTGCGTTCTGAGGCGACGGCGGGGGCTGACACTGTTGCGGATGACATCTGCTGTCCTTACTCTGTCTTCTCGCGCTGGAGGCGGAAGTTGATGACGCTGATGATCGCGAGGAAGGCGAAGAGGATGTAGCTCATCGCCGCCGCCGGCGCCATGTTGTTCTGCGAGAGTCCCTGATCCGAGATGTACATGATCGCCGTGCGGGTCGTGTTGGCCGGCCCGCCCTTCGTGAGGATGTAGGACTGCCCGAACATGTTCGCCGACGCCAGGATCGTGGTGGTGCTCACGAACAGCATCACCGGGCGAAGGCCCGGCAGCGTGACGCTCCAGAACTTGCGGAAGACGCCGGCCCCGTCGAGTGCCGCTGCCTCGTAGAGATCGGGATTGATGGCTTTGAGCCCGGCGAGAAGGATCACGGCATTGAAGCCGAGAGTCCACCACACAGTGACGAGAACCAGAGAGACCCAGGCCCACGGCACGTCCACTGTCCACGGGATGTCGGTCGGCAACCCGAAGAGCCCGAGGATGTGGTTCAGCATGCCCGACTGGGTGTCGAGCAGGTACTTCCAGATCACGCCGATCACGGCCACGCCGAGAACGTAGGGCGCGAAGAAGATGGCCCGGAACGCCGTACCGCCGCGGATGTTGTTGTTCAACAGGATGGCGATGAGCAGCGGGATGATCAGCAGGCAGGGCACGCTCAGCACCGTGAAGATGCCCGTCGCGCCCATGCTCTGCCAGAAGTCGCCGAATGTGATCGAGCCCGGGGTGAAGAGATCGATGTAGTTCTGCACCCCGATGAAGGTCTGGGTGTCTTTGAACGGACTCCAGTCGGTGACGCTGATCCACAGCCCGAAGATCGACGGGAAGACCACGAAGACGCCGAAGAGCACCAGGAAGGGAAGCAGGAAGAGGTAGGCGGTGCCCGTGTGCAGGGCGACCCCCGTCTTCGAGACGCGTCGGCGTCTCGAAGACGGGAGCGGCCGGATGGCGAGATTAGTCACCGTACTTGGCTGCGTTCTGCTTGAGGATCTCGTTCGCCTGCTTGGCCGCGTCGTCGAGCGCCTCCTTGGGCTCCTTCTTGCCCGTGACCGCCTCGTTCAGCGCGGTCGTGATGAGAGCGTTCGCCGCAGTGATCCCCGGGGCACTCGTCTCGTAGTGCGCATAGGGCAGCGAGTCGATGAACGGCTTCAGGTTGGGGTAGGTCTGAACGAGCGTCGGGTCGTTGCGCACGTCATTGGCAGCGGGAAGCTCACCCGTCTCGGCCCAGCCGGCGGAGTTCTCGTTCATCCACTTCACGAACGTCGCGGCTGCCGCTGTCTTGTTCTTGTCCTGCCCCTTGTTGTTCAGGAACATCCAGTGAGTCGAGCTCGACCAGACGGCCTGCTCTGTGCCGATCTGAGGAACAGGGGCAACCGTCCAGTCGATCTCGTTGAACGACTCGTTCGTGGTCTGCCAGACGCCGTTCCAGTTGTACGCGGTCTGTCCGGCGAGGAGGCCCTTGATGTTGCCGTCCTGCGCCACGTTCGGCGGGCTGTAGCCCTGGTCGATGAGGTCGACCATGTGGGTCAGGGCCTGCACTCCGGCGTCGGAGTTGAACGTGGCCTCGGTCACGTCGTCGTTGTACAGGTCTCCGCCGAACTGCCACAGCAGCGACTCGAACTCGAACGTTCCGGTGAAGACGTAGCCGTCGACCCATTCGCCGGCGACGCCAGCGGCCTTGAGGGCCGCGAGTGCCTTCATGTAGGAGTCCTTGTCGGTGGGTACGGTCGCCGGGTCGATGCCTGCGGCCCTCAGCACGTCGTTGTTGACATAGAGGCCCATCGGCGTGACGCTCCACGGGATTCCGTACTGCGCACCCTTGTAGGCGCCCGCATCCATGAGCCCCTCGGGGAAGTCGTCGGCGGAGTATCCGAGTTCGTCGACGATGTCGTCAGCCGGCAGCAGTAGACCCTGCGCCGCGTACGTCGCGACGTCGTCGCCGTGGGCTACCGCGACGTCGGGACCCTTTCCCGCCTTGACCGCGAGAGGGAGCTTCTTCGAGATGTCGCCCCACTCCTGGGGAACGTTCTTCACCTCGATGTTGTCGTGCTCGGAGTTGAACTTGTCGACCAGCTTCGGAACGAGCACGGGGGCCGCGCCACCGGTCCACCCGTTCCAGAACGTGATCGACACCTTCGGACCGGTGTAGTCCTCACCGGGTACGGCGTTGCCGCCCGCACCCGCGCCACCGCCGGAACAACCCGCCAGTGCGATGCCGACGCCCAGAGCGAGCGTGGCCGCGATCGCTCTGCGTGCGATGCCCTTCTTCATAAGACTCTCCTTCGAGTTTTCATCGCCCGATCGGGCGTGACAAGGGTGTGCAGCTTCGTCAGGTGTGGGGGAATCCAGGGATCAGACGAAGACTTCTGGATGAACTTACAGCGCTGGAAGTTTGCGGTCAAGGGGGGTTGTTCTTACAGCGGCGCAATCGTGATCGGGTCGTGACCAGTACGATCAGAGATCACGGATGCCCACATCCCGCATCGTGGATGCCGTGCGATCCGCAGGAGGAACAATGGCCGGAGTGCGACTGCAGGACGTCGCCGACCACGCCGGCGTCTCGATGAAGACCGTCTCGAATGTGGTGCACCAGCATCCACACGTGTCGCGCGGGATGCGCGAGCGCGTGCAGCGCGCGATCGACGAGCTGGGATATCGCCCCAACGCCCTGGGCAGAAGACTTGCGACCGGGCGCACGGGCCTGCTCGCCCTCGCATTCGCCGACGTTAGACTCCCCTACTTCTCTGAACTCGCCAACCTGGTTTCGCGAGCCGCAGCACAGACGAAGCCCGGATATCGATTGCTCCTGGAAGAGACAGAGGGAACCCTGGAGGGCGAACGCGCTGTGCTCTCGGCGACCGAGGCGGGCCTCGTCGACGGGATGCTGTTCCAGCCGTCGCAGATCTCGTCGCGCGAGATCGCCGAGCGACACGGAGATCTGCCGATGGTGCTGCTCGGAGAAGGTCCCGCCCCGCTCGGCATGGACCGCGTGATGATCGACAATGTGTCTGCCGCAGCAGCAGCCACCCGTCACATCGTGGCTCTCGGACGTCGGCGCATCGCATTTCTGGGCCACGAGGCGGAGTCGCTCTCGTCGACATCGCGCCTGCGTATCGTGGGATATCAAGAGGGCTTGGAGCAATCCGGCCTCAATCCCGAGCCTGATCTCCTCATCTCCAGCGGTGAGATCACACCGGCGGCATCGGCCGCCTCGCTCGGAGCAGCCCTCGATCAGGGACTGCAGATCGACGGCATCGTCTGCCGCGACGACCTCGCTGCGATGGGCGCACTCCGCGCTCTGCACGAACGAGGCATCCGGGTTCCCGACGACATCGCCATCATCGGATGGGACAACATCTCGTTCACCGCGACCAGCTTCCCGAGCCTGAGTTCGATCGCCCCCGACCTCGACGAACTGGCTCGCGTCGCGCTCGAGATGCTGGGCGAGCGCATCGCCGGCTTCGACGGCCTCGGGCGCCACCGCGTCGTCGACTTCCGACTCGTCGCCCGCGAAAGCGCCCCTCACCCCTCGAACTAGCCTCACGCATCGTTACGGCGAGACGACTTCGTGTTCCATATTTACAGCGCAGTAAATTTGGTGTCATGATGAACCCATGAGCAGCGACGCCCCTTTCCCCGCCGAGCCCGGATTCAGAGCGAGCAGGCAGAACGGTGACTACCCTCGACCGCAACTCGTTCGCTCGCGCTGGCGCGAGCTCGATGGGCCGTGGCGATTCTCGTTCGACGACGACGACCGGGGCCTGGCCGAGCGGTGGCACCTCGCTGCGGATTTCGGCCGCACAATCGTCGTGCCCTATCCGTTCGAGTCCCCCGCGTCGGGCATCGCCGACACGGGCTTTCATCGAGTCGTCTGGTACTCGCGCACAGTGACCGCCGATGATCTCGCGGCATCAGGCTTCGGCAACGCACGCGCCGCGGGCGATTCACGACTCCTTCTTCATTTCGGTGCCGTCGACTACCGGGCCATGGTCTGGCTCGACGGCGTCTACCTCGGCTCCCACGAGGGCGGCCAGACGCCGTTCTCGTTCGATATCACGGCGGCACTCGACCACACATCCGACGAGCACGTGCTCGTCGTGCGCGCCGAAGACGACCCCGCCGACGTCGCCCAACCGCGCGGCAAGCAGGACTGGAGACTCGACCCCCATTCGATCTGGTACCACCGCACCACCGGCATCTGGCAGCCCGTCTGGCTCGAGGCCGCTCCTTCCGACGGAGTACGGCTGCTTCACTTCACACCCGATGTTCCCGCCGGCACGGTCTCGGTGCGCGTCGACCTCGGCCGCGAGCCGCAGCCCGGCAGCACTGTCGAGATCAGCCTCGACTACGAGGGCCGCGCCGTGGGCGAGCTCACGCTTCCGGCTTCGGCCAGTACGCACGGCGTCATCGAAGTCACCGAACAGCGCAACGGACAGGCCTACGAAGAACTCCTCTGGTCGCCCGAGAATCCACGCCTCATCGACGCCACCGTTGTCGTACGCGCCCCGCTCGGCGAGGTGGTCGACACGGTCGCCTCCTACCTGGGCCTCCGGTCGGCGTCATGGGGAGGAGGCAGGTTCCTCCTCAACAACCGGCCCTACTTCGTGCGCTCCGTGCTCAATCAGGGTTACTGGCCCGCGTCGCACCTGGCGAGCCCCACACCCGATTCGCTGCGAGCCGACATCGTGCTGACCAAGGAACTCGGATTCAACGCGACCCGCCTGCACCAGAAGATCGAGGACCCCCGGTTCCTCTACTGGGCCGACCGCCTCGGCCTCCTCGTATGGGCCGAGACTCCCGGGGCCTTCGAGTTCTCGAGTGTCGCGGCCACACGCCTGCTGACCGAGTGGACGGCCGTGATCGAGCGCGACCTGTCGCATCCGTCGATCGTCACCTGGGTACCGCTGAACGAGAGCTGGGGCGTGCAGCACATCGAACACAGTCCCGCGATGCGCGCCTTCGCGCGCGCTCTCGTGTCCGTCACCCGCACGCTCGACGGTTCGCGGCCCGTCGTTTCCAATGACGGCTGGGAGCATGTCGACTCCGACATCATCACCGTGCACGACTACGAGTCGTCGGGAGTCGTTCTGAAGAAGCGTTACGCCGACGATGACGCGAAAGACCGCCTGCTCGACGGCTTCGGCCCCGCGGGTAGACGCATCCTGCTCGACGGCCAACAGACGGGTGAACGCCCCGTGATGCTCACCGAATTCGGCGGCATCTCGTTCGCCACCCGCTATGTCGACCCGGATGCGTGGGGTTATTCGCAAGCGGCCGGTCCCGATGATTTCGTGGCCCGGCTGCACGCCGTCGTCGATGCTCTGGCCGAGAGCACATTTCTCGCAGGCTACTGCTATACGCAGCTGACCGACACACTGCAGGAGACGAACGGGCTGCTCTCAGACGATCGCGTTCCGAAGGCGCCGATAGACGTTCTTCGGGCGATCTTCACGGGCGGCGACAGCAGGCCGTAGCGAGGGGCATCCCCGCTCGGCCCTCCCGTACAATAGGGCACGGCCTATTTCTCTACAGCGTCTGGAGCCCGCCCGGTATGTGCGGCATCGTCGGTATCGTCTCGTCCGGTCCGGTCAATCAACAGGTTTACGACAGCCTTCTTCTTCTTCAGCACCGCGGGCAGGATTCGACGGGCATCGCGACGGCCGACGGATCGACCTTTCACATGGCGAAGGCCAAGGGGCAGGTGCGCGAGGCGTTCCGCACCCGTGACATGCGGTCGCTGCTCGGCAATGTGGGCCTCGGCCACGTGCGCTACGCGACCAAGGGCGTCGCGGCCAACGAGCAGGAGGCGCAGCCGTTCTACGTGAACGCGCCCTACGGCATCGTGCTCATCCACAACGGAAACCTCACGAACACCCGCGAGCTCAACCAGGAGCTCTTCCACATCGACCGCCGACACCTGAACACCTCGAGCGACACAGAGCTGCTGCTCAACGTGCTGGCCACAGAGCTGCAGGGCCAGGTATCGGGACTCGACCTCGAACCCGATCAGGTCTTCGACGCGGTCGCCAATGTGCACGAACGCATCGAGGGCTCCTACGCCGTGATCTCGATCATCGCGGGTCACGGGCTGCTTGCATTCCGCGACCCGTTCGGCATCCGCCCCCTCGTTCTCGGCAAGCGCAGCGACGCCAATGCCCTTCCGGGTGTGCAGCGCGACGAGTGGATCGTGGCCAGCGAATCTCTGGTGCTCGAGGCATCCGGCTACGAGGTCGTGCGCGAGGTTGCGCCCGGCGAGGCCGTCTTCATCACGCAGAACGGCGAGATGTACTCGCGCCAGTGCGCCAAGAACCCGGTGCTCGTGCCCTGCTCGTTCGAATACGTCTACCTCGCTCGACCCGACAGCGTCATGAACGGCATCTCGGTCTACGAGGCGCGACTCCGGCTCGGCAACCGCCTGGCCACCACCATCGCCGATCTCACGCCGATGGGCGACATCGACGTGGTCATGCCGATTCCCGACTCATCGCGTCCCGCCGCCATGCAGGTGGCCCAGAAGCTCGGCGTCGAATACCGCGAGGGGTTCTACAAGAACCGCTACGTGGGCCGCACCTTCATCATGCCCGGGCAGGCCGAGCGCAAGAAGAGCGTGCGGCAGAAGCTCAACGCCATGTCGACCGAGTTCAAGGGCAAGAACATCTTGATCGTCGACGACTCGATCGTGCGCGGAACGACGTCGAAGGAGATCGTCGAGATGGCGAGGGCCGCTGGCGCGAACAAGGTCACGTTCACCTCGGCCGCTCCCCCGGTTCGCTTTCCGCACGTCTACGGCATCAACATGCCCTCGCGCGAGGAGCTGATCGCCCACGGACGCAGTTTTCCCGAGATCGCCCGCGAGCTCGGCGCCGACCACCTCATCTACCAGGAGATCTCCGACATGGAGAGCGCCATTCTCGAGGGTAGCCAGGTAAAGAACCTCGAGATGAGCTGCTTCACCGGCGAATACGTCACCGGAACGGTGAGCCCCGAGTATCTGGCCTGGGTCGAGGCGACCCAGCGCTCCTAGAGCGCGAAGACGACGAAGGCCCGGGGCGAGAGCCCCGGGCCTTCGTCGTGAGACCTCTGATCCTACGAAGTCGACCTCGCCGCACGACGGCGGCGCAGCGTCAACAGCGCGCCCGCGGCGAGCAGCAGGCCTGCCCCGAGAAGCGGCAGCGTCGCGTCCATGCCCGTGGCCGCCAGTCCCGAGGGGGACCCGCCGGCCGGACTTGCGGGGTCGCCGACCGTGACCGTGCCGTCGGCGGAGACCACGAGTGAGCGGTATCCGATGACGTTGCCGTCGCGATCCTGGATGACCAGGCGGTGAGTTCCAGCCGGAACTCCAGCGATCGTCACCGAGAACGAGCCGGACTCGTCGGCCTGGAACCATCCGAGTCGCACGGGCGAGGAGAAGACCGACACGTAGTACCACTCGCCCGGGGTGAGTCCGGTGACGGTGATCGCCTGCCCATTCGAGGCGCCATCTGCGCTCAGCGCGAAGGCGTCGGTCTCGGTGGCCGGAAGCGAGTCGGCCGACGGCAAGGCCGGGATCGTCGTCGGCTTCGGCAGCGGGGTCGTGATCACGTTCGACGCGGGCGACTCGACGGATGCCCCCACGGCGTTGACCGCCTTCACCGTGACGGTGTAGTCGGTGTCGGTCTGCAGACCCGAGAACCCGACCGAGGTCGTCGCAGCATCGACCGTGGCAGAGTCTGCTTTCTTGCCGTCCGCGTAGAGCGTGGCCTCATACCCGGTGACGGGCGTTCCCCCATCCACGGCGGGCGGCGCCCATGACGCCGTCACTGCCGAGAAACCGTCGGCCGTCAGGCTCGGCGCGGCCGGAGCATCCGGAACCTCGAAAGCGATCTCGCCCGTGGTCGTGACCGGGAACGACACCGACCTGCCCGTGGTCGGAAGCACGAAGCTCAAGACGTGGTCGCCGTCTCGGGTGAATCTCGGAATCGTGACGGTCACCGCGGCTTTGCCCTGCTCGTCGGTCGTATCGGCAATGGCAGGGTCGATCGGGGCTGTACCGACCTCGACGCCGTCGAACCGAATCGAGACGGCCGAGTCCTGAACGGGAACGCCCGACAGCACCAGCGAGCTCAGCGCGAACGAGATGGATGCCGATGGCTCCACTGTGCCCAGATCGATCGGCGCCCCCGGAGTCGCGGCGGGCGATGTCTGCGTGACACCGATCGAGCGCGAACCGTAGTCAGGCGATACAGGCGAGTTCGCCGCGAGGTAGTCGACGAACGCCTGCAGATCGGCCTGCCCCGAGTCGGCCGCCTGTTGAGCATTGGCGAACTCGGTGAAGTTGTCGCCTCCCGCCGAGAGGAAGCTGTTCGTCACCACGGTGAACGTCTGCTCGGGCGAGACCGGCTCTCCTTTATAGAAGATCCCTGTGATGTGCGATCCGACGGCCGCCGCCGGGTCGTACGTGTAGCTGAGGTCTGCGTTGATGCCGAGCTTGAGCATGGGACGGCTCTTGCCGGGCTGCCACTGCTGCTCGAGAACCGTCTTCACCTGTGCGCCGGTCATCGTCGAGGTGACCAGCGTGTTGGCGAACGGTTGAACGATAGCGGCCTCCTTGTACGTGACGTTGCCGTCGGCGTCTCCGGCGGCAGCGGATGCGTAGGCGATGTTCTCGCGCAGCCCGCCGGGGTTCATGAATGCCATTTGGGTTCCCTGACGGCTGGTCGCCCAGAGCTGCGCGTCGGCCACCAGGTTGCTCAGTGTCGACTCGCCGCCTCGGTTCTCGGTGCCATCCGTCTGCACGGCGCGAGTAAGGGATGCGGTGATGTCGCCCGCCCGCACCTTGCCCTTCTCGTCGGCGATCGATACGGCCGTCGCGACCTTGGCCGCGACATCCGGATCGGCGGGGTAGGCCGGCACACCCGCGGCCAGCAGCGGAATCAGCGACCCCGTGATCGAGTCGAGCTGCTTCGTCTCGGAGTCGACCGACAGCGCCAAGTGACCGAGGTTGCTGCCGTAGCTGCCCGTCTGGATCACCGGGATGGTGTGACCGCCGCCGACATCGACGTTGTTGTGGGCGTAGGCCTGGTGAGTGTGGCCGGATGCGATCGCGTCGAGGTTCGGACCGGCGCCCATGACGATCTTGCCGAAGACCGTGCTGGTGTCGGTCACGCTCGCGCTGACCGACGAGGCGCCCTCGTGCACGACGAGAATCAGGATGTCGGCTTCGCCGTTCGACGCGTCACCGTCTTTCAGCTCGCCGGCGACGCGGTTGACGCTGTCGACGATGGGAGCGACATCGAGAGTCGCGATACCGGCTGGGCTCACAAGGTATCCGAGGTCTTCCGTGACGGCTCCGATGAACCCGACCTTGACCCCGCCGAACTCCTGAATGTCGTAAGGGGCGTACGCGTAGTCTTGCGTGCCCTTCTTGAGCAGGTTCGACGAGAAGAAGTTGAAGTCGGCGTTGGGAATGATGTGGTTGTCGAGATCTTCCGTGCCCTTGTCGAGCTCGTGGTTGCCGATGGTCGACGCGGTGAGGCCGATGGCATTGAGGATGTCGATGGTGGGGTCGTCATTCTGGATGAACGAGGTGAACGTCGAGGCTCCGACGTTGTCACCGGCCGACACCAGCGTGCTGTTCGGGTTCGCCGCGTGCAGTTGCTTGTAAGCCGTGGCCAGCGTGGCGGCCCCGGCAATGGGGCTCGATCCACCGACGGTCTCGAGACGCCCGTGAAAGTCGTTCATCGTGTAGACGTCGATCGCGAGGTCGCCGGGAGCTGCGCTGGCGGGCAACGCCCCCAGGCCGACGAGAGCGATCGTGGACGAGACGATGAGCGCGGCTGAACGCACGAATCGGCTGCGGTGACTATGGGGCTGCATGGGTGTGATTCTCCAGACGAATTCGAGGACGACTCCCAGCCAAAGCGACACCTGCAGCTCAGTCAATGGATTAAAGAAATCGAAACCAACTGTTCACAATCGACACAGGCGCTGACGACACCACCTCCCCTTCTGGGGGCAGCCATTACTTGTAGCTACAAGGAATAACGCAGTCGTCGGTGTCGTTGTAGTCGGCATGACCACACGTAATGACCTGCTGTCGGCCCAGACCGGAATGGGCGCCGTGACCCTGCGCGTCGGAGACCTCGACGCGATGATCGCCTACTACCGCGATGCGGTGACGCTCGAGCTGCAGAGCCAGGAGGGCGATGTGGCCGTGCTCGGACGCGGCGATGTTCCGGCCGTCATCCTCCAGCACGCCTCCGAGCTGAAGCACGCTGCACCGAGGTCAGCCGGGCTCTACCACACGGCCATTCTGTTCGAGTCGGAGGCCGCGCTCGCCGCTGCGCTGTATTCGGTGGCGCGGCACGCGCCCGGAACGTTCACCGGGAGCGCCGATCACCTCGTGTCGAAAGCCTTCTACTTCACCGACCCCGAGGGCAACGGCGTCGAACTGTATTGGGACCGCGCCCGCACCGAGTGGAGCTGGGTGCACGGCCAGATCGAGATGGGCACGGTATACCTCGATCCGAACGAGTTCCTGCAGCAACACGTGACGCCCGAGCTGGTCGACGATCCGCGCCTGGGCGGCACGACTGTGGGGCACGTGCATCTCTCGGTGGGTGACGTTGCCACGGCAAAGGAGTTCTACGTCGACCGGCTCGGCTTCGAGACGACGACCGCGGTCGGCAACTCTGCGCTCTTCGTGTCGGCCGGTGGATATCACCACCACATGGCGATGAATGTCTGGGAATCGAAGGGTGCCGGGCGTCGACCGCTCGCTCTCGGGTTGGGGCTCGTCGAGATCGCGGTGCCCACCTCGGACGAAATCGGGCAGGTCGGTGAGCGACTCGCTCATTACGGGCTGCAGACCCGTAACGACGGACGCTCACTCATGGTGTCGGACCCCTGGGACAACCAGATCAAGATCGTGGCGGCGGGGTCCGCGCCGGTCGAGTAGCTTCGCTGCGCGAGACGGGCTACTCGATCAGCGCGACTCGTGGCGCGCCACGAGTTCTCGCTTCAGCACTTTGCCGCTCGGCCCCATCGGCAGAGCCTCCACGATCGCGATCTCACGCGGGTACTTGTAGGCCGCGACGTGCTCCTCGGCGAAGGCCACCAGGTCGGCGCCCGTCACGCTCGCACCGGCGATCAGCACGACGGCGGCCACCACCTCCTGGCCATGAACCTCGTGCGGGATCCCGTAGACCGCGGCCATCGACACCTCCGGATGCCCGGCGAGAACCTCCTCCACCTCGCGGGGATACACGTTGTAGCCGTTGCGCAGGATCATGTCCTTCTTGCGATCGAGAATGCGCAGATAGCCGTCGTCGTCCTTCGTTCCGAGGTCGCCCGTGCGGAACCAACCGTCGACGACCGCGCGAGCCGTGTCCTCCTGCCTGTGCAGGTATCCCTTCATGAGATTGTGCCCCCTGATCACGAGTTCGCCGAGCTCGCCTCGAGCGAGCAACTCGATCGCATCGTCGTTGTCGGCCCGGGCGATCTCGACATCCACACCCCAGATCGGCTTGCCGATCGTGCCGGGCCGAGGCGGCACGCCGCGCTGGTTGAAACTCGCCACGGGCGAGGTCTCGGTCAGGCCGTAGCCCTCGTGGATGTCGGCACCGAACAGCTGCGTGAACCTCTCGATGATGGCGACCGGGATGGCCGCGCCGCCGGAGATCCCGTAGCGCAGCTTCGTCTCAACGGGCTCGCTTCCGGCGGCGGAGAGGATCACCATGTACATCGTCGGCACACCGAAGAAGATCGTGCACCCGTGCCGTTTGACCAACTCGATCGCCCCCGCGCCGTCGAACTTCGGCATCAGCACGATCGTCGCGCCCGCGCGAAAGCCCGTGTTCAGAACACACGTCTGGCCGAAAGTGTGGAACAGCGGCAGGCATCCGAGCAGCACGTCGTCGCTCGTCATGTCGAACGTGTCGAGCAGCAGCGTGCTCGTCTGCTCGACGAGCGAGAAGTGGCTGCCCTCGGCGCCCTTCGGAGAGCCCGTGGTGCCGCTCGTGTACAGAATGGTCGCCGTGTCGCTCGGGGCACAGGCCACGTAGGTCTCGAGCGGAACCGCCTGCTCGGCCAGGTCTTCGAGGCGATCGAAACCGACGGCATCCAGCGGCTCGTCGCCCGAGTGCGGCGGCATCATCAGCGACACCACGTCGACGCCCGCGAGCGCCGCACCCTTGGCACCCTCGCCCAGAAGCGGTGCGGAGCAGACGAGCAGAGTGGCGCCGCTGTCGCGCAGCACGAACGCGATCTCCTCGGCCTTGAGCAGCGCGTGGATCGGCACGACGATCGCGCCGAGCGCCAGGAGCGCGTAATAGACCCGGGGAAAGTCGGGCACATTCGGGATCAGGATGGCGACGGGGTCGGCTCGCCTCACCCCTCGTTCGCGAAGGGCTCCGGCATAGGCGAGCGTCTCCTCCCACAGCACCGCGTAGCTGATGCTCTGCTCCCCCACGATCAGCGCGATCTTGTCTGGCCGGCGCGAAGCCGTCTCAGCCAGGATGGCGGCGACCGAGACGGTCGCGTACCCCGTCGGGGCGGATGCTGCAGCGGGGCTCACGGATTCACTCATCACGATCTCCAGTCGTCATTGACCTCAGACTCCGAGGCTACGGTCGGGCGCCTCTCGTGCCAAGTGCCACGCTCGGGCGTGAACCGCACGCCCAGCGTTTAGACTGGGGGCGAATCCACCCGTCACTTCTCGAAAAGAGTTCTCCGGTGCCCACAATCGTCGTCGAGGTCATGCCCAAGGCCGAACTTCTCGATCCCCAGGGCAAGGCCGTGCTCGGCGCCCTCACACGTCTCGGCCAGTCGCAGTTCAGCTCGGTTCGCGTGGGCAAGCGCTTCGAACTCACCGTCGACGGCGAGGTCACCGACGCGGTTCTCGCCGAGGTGGCGACTCTGGCCGACGAGATGCTGTCGAACTCGGTCATCGAAGACGTCGTCGGCATCCACGTCGAGGAGACGCCCGCTGGCCCCGCCTCCGTGATCTCCGCCGCCGGGGCATCCGCCTGATGCGCATCGGCGTCGTTACCTTCCCCGGTTCGCTCGACGACCGCGACGCGCAGCGCGCGGTGCGCATCGCCGGTGCCGAGCCCGTGGCCCTGTGGCACGGCACGCACGACCTCGACGGCGTCGACGCCATCGTGCTGCCCGGCGGATTCAGCTACGGCGACTACCTGCGCTGCGGCGCCATCGCGAGCCACTCGCCGATCATGGCCGAGGTCATCCAGGCGGCAGATCGAGGCGTTCCGGTGCTCGGTATCTGCAACGGCTTCCAGATGCTGACCGAGGCGCACCTGCTGCCCGGCGGACTCATCCGCAACGACCACGGCTCGTTCATCTGCCGCGACCAGCGCCTGCGCGTCGAGAACACGACGACCGACTGGACCAACGGCTTCACCGAGGCGCAGGAGATCACCATCCCGCTCAAGAACGGCGAGGGCGGCTTCATCGCGTCGGCCGCCGAGCTGGAGCGGCTCGAGGGCGAGAACCACGTGGTCTTCCGCTACCTCGATGTGAACCCGAACGGTTCGCTCAACAACATCGCCGGCATCACGAACGCCCGCGGCAACGTGGTCGGCCTGATGCCGCACCCCGAGCACGCGGTCGAGCCCGGCTTCGGGCCCGATACCCCGGATGCGATGCGCTCGGGAGTGGACGGCCTCACGTTCTTCACGTCGGCGCTCGAGGGCCTGCTCGCCCGCGCGTAACCCGACGCACGTAATCCGCGGGCATCCATGTGGCGGCGAGGGCGAGAAATCGAGTCGGCGCAAAACCACTCACACTCACACAGGTGGGTGCTTATCCGCCGAGTCGACGGCACGGCCGGAATCGACTCGGCGAAGAAGCACTCAGGGGTGCTTTCTTGAGTGCGTTCGCGCCGAGTCAAGTGACCCACGCTCGCCCCAAGGGGACGCGGGGTCAGGCCGCCGGGGTCTTCGCCATCGCGTCTTCGAGCGCCACCCAGGCGAGCATCGCGCACTTGACGCGCGCGATGTAGCGGGAGACTCCGCCCAGCACGACCGCGTCGCCCAGCAGGTCTTCGTCACCCTCGAGCGTTCCCTTCGAGCGCATCAGCTCGCGGAAGGCGTCGATGCGCTCCTGCACGGCGGCCCGGTCGAGATCGACGATCACGTCTGACAGCAGCGAGGCAGACGCCTGTGAGATGGCGCAGCCGTGTCCCTCCCAGCTGAGCGAGGTGATCGTGTCACCCTCCGTGTGGATGCGCAGGGTCACCTCGTCGCCGCACGTCGGGTTGAGCTGGTGCGACTCCGCCGATCCGCCGTCACGCAGCCCGTGGTTGTGCGGGGTGCGCGAGTGATCCATGATGACCTCCTGGTAGAGGCTCTCCAACGAACTGCTCACAACTGACTTCCTTGCGGGTAGATGGTCGGCACAACGCCGAAGAATGCGGTGACGCCGCGCACACCCTCGATGAACGCGTCGACCTCGGCCGGCGTGTTGTACAGGTACGCGCTCGCGCGGGTCGAGGCGGTGACGCCGAATCGGCGGTGAAGTGGTTGGGCGCAGTGGTGCCCCACGCGCACGGCGATTCCGAGGTCGTCGAGGTACTGGCCCACATCGTGCGCGTGAACTCCCTCGACGACGAAGCTCGCGAGCCCGGCTCGCTCGACGCCCGGGCCGGGGCCCAGCACGGTGATTCCGGGAATCGACTCGAGCCCCTCGACGAGACGCTGGCCGAGGGCCGCCTCCCAGTCGTGCACACGCTGCATGCCGACCTCTGAGAGGTAGTCGACGGCGGCCGCCAGCGCGATGGTCTGCGAGACGCGCTGCGTGCCCGCCTCGAAGCGCTGAGGTGCCGGCAAGTACTCGGCCTTCTCGAGCGTGACGGTGGTGATCATCGATCCACCCGTCAGGAAGGGCGGCATGGCGTCGAGCAGCTCGCCGCGTCCGTACAGGACTCCGATGCCGGTAGGGCCGAGCATCTTGTGCGCCGAGAACACTGCGAAGTCGACGCCCAAGGCGCCGAGGTCGAGCGGGCGATGCGGGGCCGACTGGCACGCATCCAGAAGCACGAGCGCGCCGACGGCGTGCGCCAGGGCCACGAGCCGCTCGACGGGATTGATGACGCCGGTGACGTTCGACACGTGGGTGAAGGCGAGAACACGCGTGCGCGATCCGATGATCTCTTCGGCGGCGGCCATCTGCAGCTGTCCATCGTCGTCGATGGGAATCACCCGGAGCGTTGCCCCGGTGCGGGCAGCGAGTTCCTGCCACGGAATCAAGTTCGCGTGGTGTTCCATCTCTGTGGTGACGATCTCGTCGCCAGGACCGAGTACGAACCGCGACGACGCGGGCGCTCCTCGACCCAGGCTCGCGTTCGAGAAGGCGTAGGCCACGAGGTTGATGGCCTCCGTCGCGTTCGACGTCCACACGATCTCGTTCTCGCGCGCACCCACGAAGTCGGCGACGCGGGCTCGAGCGTCTTCGAAGCTCTCGGTCGCCTCGGCTGCGAGCGTGTGCGCTCCGCGGTGCACGGCCGAGTTGCGGTTCAGCAGGTAGTCGCGCTCGGCATCCAGAACCTGAATGGGGCGCTGCGACGTCGCTCCCGAGTCGAGATAGGCGAGGGGATGCCCGTTCACGGAGCGCCCGAGGATGGGGAAGTCGGCGCGCAGCCTCTCGACCTCCGTGAGCGTCAACGGCCCGGGTGCCGCGCCGGATGCGGGCGTGGATGCGTCGGTGACAGTCATGAAGGCGGGTCAACTTTCACTTGTTCGGGAGGTGGCGCGGGGCAAGCCCACCGTCTAACGCTACTTCGTCAGAGCAAACCCCGCCCCGGGCCGCGGCATTCCCGGGACAGATAGGATTGAGGCGCTCACCGCCTGCCCCACTAAGGAGCCTTTTCCGCGTGTCTGAATCCGCTGCCCCGAACCCCATTCACACGGGCTCCGCCCGCGCCGCCGCCGATACCGTGCAGAACGCGATCGACACTCCAGACCGGGAGCAGCCCTACGCAGCACTCGGCATGAAGCCCGACGAGTACGCCAAGGTGCGTGAGATTCTCGGCCGCCGCCCCACCTCGGGTGAGCTCGCCATGTACTCGGTGATGTGGAGCGAACACTGCTCGTACAAGAGCTCGAAGATCTACCTGCGACAGTTCGGCGAGAAGGTGTCGCCCAAGATGAAGCAGAACCTCATGGTCGGCATGGGCGAGAACGCCGGCGTCGTCGACGTAGGTGAGGGCTGGGCCGTCACCTTCAAGATCGAGAGCCACAACCACCCCAGCTACATCGAGCCGTTCCAGGGCGCCGCGACCGGCGTCGGCGGCATCGTGCGCGACATCATCTCGATGGGTGCGCGGCCGGTGGCCGTGATGGATGCGTTGCGCTTCGGCGACATCGCAGACCCCGACACGGCTCGCGTCGTTCACGGTGTGGTCTCGGGCATCTCGTTCTACGGCAACTGCCTGGGCCTGCCGAACATCGGCGGAGAGACCTGGTTCGACCCGGTATATCAGGGCAACCCGCTGGTCAACGCGCTGAGCGTCGGCGTGCTGCGCCACGAAGACCTGCACCTCGCGAACGCGCGCGGCGTCGGCAATAAGGTCGTGCTCTTCGGAGCCCGCACCGGCGGCGACGGCATCGGCGGAGCATCCATTCTCGCCTCTGACACATTCTCGGCTGGCGGCCCCACCAAGCGCCCGGCCGTCCAGGTCGGCGACCCCTTCGCCGAGAAGGTGCTCATCGAGTGCTGCCTCGAACTGTTCCGCGAGAAGCTCGTTGAGGGCATCCAAGACCTCGGAGCCGCGGGAATCTCGTGCGCGACCAGCGAGCTCGCCTCCAACGGCGACGGCGGCATGTTCATCGAACTCGAGAAGGTGCTGCTGCGCGACCCGTCGCTCACGGCCGAAGAGATCCTGATGTCGGAGAGCCAGGAGCGCATGATGGCCGTGGTGACCCCCGAGAAGCTCGAGGGGTTCTTGAAGGTCGTCGAGAAGTGGGACGTCGAGACGAGCGTGCTCGGTGAGGTCACCGACACTGGCCGCCTGATCATCAACTGGCACGGCGAGGAGATCGTCAACGTCGAGCCGCGCACCGTGGCTGTCGATGGCCCGGTCTACACGCGTCCGGTCGCCTACCCGAGCTGGATCGATGCTCTGCAGGCCGACACCGCCGCCACACTCCCCCGCGCCACGACGCCGGCCGAGCTGCGCGACCAGTTGCTGCGACTGCTGGGATCGCCGAACCTCGCAGACCCGAGCTGGATCACCAACCAGTACGACCGCTACGTGCTCGGCAACACCGCGCTCAGCTTCCCCGACGACGGCGGCATGATCCGCGTCGACGAGGAGTCGGGCCTCGGTTTCGCGATCGCGACGGATGCCAATGGCCGTTATTGCCAGCTCGACCCGTACCAGGGCGCGCAGCTGGCCCTGGCCGAGGCCTACCGCAACGTGGCCGCGACCGGCGCGACGCCCGTCGCCGTCTCCGACTGCCTCAACTTCGGATCGCCTGAGGACCCCGAAGTGATGTGGCAGTTCTCGAAGGCCGTCGAGGGTCTCGCTGACGGATGCCTCGAACTCGAGATCCCCGTCACGGGCGGAAACGTCTCGTTCTACAACCAGACCGGCACGAAGCCGATCCACCCGACCCCGGTGGTCGCCATTCTCGGCGTGATCGACGACGTGGCCAAGCGCATCCCGAGCGGCTGGCAAGACGAGGGCAACAACATCTACCTGCTCGGCACCACGACCGAGGAGTTCGACGGCTCGGCCTGGGCCGGCGTCGTGCACGACCACCTCGGTGGTCGCCCGCCGGCGGTCTCGCTCGCCAACGAGGCCACCCTGGCCGGCCTGCTGGCCGCTGGAGCGCAGCAGTCGATCATCGCTTCGGCGCACGATCTCTCCGATGGCGGTCTGGCGACCGCGCTCGTCGAGAGCGTCATGCGCTTCGGTGTGGGCGCCCGCGTCTTCCTCGACGAGCTCATGCTGCGCGATGGCGTAGACATCACGACCGCACTCTTTTCCGAGACCACGGGCCGCGTGCTCGTCAGCGTTCCGCGCGAAGACGACGTGAAGTTCATCGGCCTGTGCGAGGGTCGCGGTTACCCGGTGATGCGGGTCGGCGTGACCGACTCGACCGAGCCGGGCATCAGCATCCAGGGCCAGTTCGACGTGTCGCTCGACGAGTTGCGCGGCACCCACCGGGCAACTCTGCAGCAGCACTTCGGCGACGTCGTCGGTTACTGAGGCTCCGGCCGCATCGACGGCATGGGGAGTTCTCCCCATCGAAGTCGACCGGCCCCGACGTTAGCCTGAACCGACAACAACACGCTCGAATTCAGCACGGAGGATCACGATGGCACAAGGGTTCTACGGCGCGGATCCGGAACAGCTCAGGGCCCTGGCGAAGCAGTTCTCGTCTGGCTCTGATCAGATCCGCTCGTCGCTCGAGACGGTGTCGTCTCTCGTCAACTCCACGCAGAGCTGGCAGGGCCCCGACGCAAGCGCTTTCCAGCAGCGGTGGAACTCTCAGGTCAAGCAGCTGGGCAACACGGTCGTGCACGCCCTCGAGCTCGGTTCGACGACGCTCATAAAGAATGCCGATGAGCAGACGGCGACGAGCCAGGTAGATGGTGGCGCGGGCGGTAACGGCGGCAGCGGACCAGGCTCAAACGGTGGACCTGGCGGGTCTGGCGGCGGCGGCGGCACCAGCCCATGGGAGGCGTTCCGGGGTGGCTGGAAAGCGTGGGGCGACGTCAAGCTCTTTCCGGGCCTGGTAAAGAACCTTTACGGCCTCGACGTCATGTGGCAGCAGGGCTGGCAGATGTTCAAGAACCCCGAGGCGTGGTCGGATCTCAAGATATGGAACAAACCCTACAACTTGATGAGCAAGGGAACAGACCTCCTCGGGCTCAATAATCTCAACAAGTACATTCCCGGCCTCGATTCGGCCAAGGGATTCTTCGGCGACGAAACCCTCAAAATTTTCGAGGGCAAGGGCAGCATCATGGAGTCCCTGGGCAAGGGCGGCCTCGGTCGAGGACTCGGCTGGGCCGGCGTGGGCTTGGGCGTTCTCGACACCGTCAATTACGCCAATGAAGGTAAAGTCGGCGACGCGGTGTGGTCCGGCGTCAAGACAGGGCTCGGCGTCGCATGTTTCCTTCCGCCACCCGCGGGTACGGTCGCTCAGGTCGCCAGTGCCGCCATCGCGATCTACGAGATTCCCGTCGTGAAGGAATTCGTCAACGGAACGGTCGCCAATGCCATCGAGGGTGGCGGCAAGCTCCTCGACCTGGCGGGCAAGGGCGCGAACAAGTTTGTCGACGACGTCAACAACAACATCAAGGACATGGGCAAGGGAGTCGCCGACTTCCTCGGTTGGTAGACCCGGTTCACCTCTGAAAGGACCACACTGTTATGACTGACCAGACACTCGACGCGACATCCTCTGCCATCGGCTTCGGGTATGCCGAGATCGTCTATCTGCTGAAACGGTTCTCGACCCCCGAGGCTGCGATGAGCGCATCCGTCCTGAGGTTGACCGAAGAGTTGACCTCCGATGTGCTCGCCCCGGCTGGCGCTTCCTCGCTCCTGGGACGTGGCTTCGCCAGCATCAACGACGACGACATAGAGGTCGAAGACGCCGCGCTTCCCGTCGCTTACGCGCTCGGGCGGGCGGCGCTGTGGACCGAGATGACCCTCTTCTACGAAGACGTTGCCGACACCCTCGTGCACGTCGAGTCAGATCCGGTGTCACTCCTTATGCAGCCCCGAACCCTGATGACGTGGTTCGTCTTCGCGCAAGACCCAGATGTCTCCGGACCCGACGCGGAACTCGAGGTCATCGAGGAACACGTGAGACAGCATCCACGAGGCACGGTCATGCTCCGCGCGCGAGTCAGCGGAGCCGACTCCGTGCTGCTGGTGCGCCCGGATGGCACCAATTGGGCCATCGGCAGGGTCGTGGATGGCGAAGATGACGTCGTCGAACGCACGGGCCTGACGGCGCCCGAGCTGCGTGACGCGATCGTTGAACTTCGATCATCGTTGGTTGCGTCCTCATGAGCAATCCAGAGGAGCACTACAAGAATCTTGCCGAGCAAGACGCCCTTCGTCGAGGATTGACGCCCGAGGAATACGGCGTCTATAAGGGCAGCGAAGGAAGCCTCGTGAAGCCGGTGAATTCGGCTGGTGGCCTCCTCATCTTGTCCATCATCCTGACGGTCATCGGGCTGTTCATCGTCTACCTGATCGGCGTACTCATCGCCCAGAGTCTCGGATCAGCACCCGTCGTCGAAGGCGACTCCGAGGTGACGCCGGTGATGTGGATCTTCATCATCGGTTACTTCGTGTTCCCCGTCTGGTCATGGATCTACTACGCCAAGGAGCGACGCGCGCAGAAGCTGCGCGTACAACGCGGCCTGCCGAAGAACCTGCGCTGAACATGAGAGAGTATCGAGAGGAAAGGTACCGACATGCCCATTGAACTTGCCCAGACCGGACTGACCGTCTCGACCTACATCGTGCTCGGACTCGTGGTGCTCCTCGTCGGAGCAGCGCTCTTCATCGTGGCCCGCGCTCTGCGCCGCCACAACAAGAACAACCAGTTCTAGGGCTTCGCCCCTACTCGCTTTCGCCGGCGATACGGCGGTGGTGGTGGATGACCTCGGCCACGATGAAGTTCAAGAACTTCTCGGCGAGGTCGGGGTCGAGGTGCGACTCCTCGGCCAGCGCACGCAGGCGCTTGATCTGACGGGCCTCGCGATCGAGGTCGGCCGGCGGCAGTCCGTTGGCGGCCTTGAGCTCGCCCACACCCTGCGTGAACTTGAATCGCTCGGCCAGAAGGTGGATCAGTGCCGCATCGATATTATCGATCGACTGCCTGATGGCTTCGAGCTTGCGGAGTGCATCGTCGGGTGCAGCGGCGGTGTCAGACATAACCAGAACTTTAGCGACTTAAATAAGTGCGTTCCCTGAGCCTGTCGAAAGGATGCCCTTCGACAGGCTCAGGGAACGACCGGGGTGCTATTCGACGATGTTGAGGACCACGGGCACGTTGCCCGAGATCGCCTTCGAGTAGGGGCAGATGTCGCGGTGAGCGGTCTCGGCGATGGTGCGCGCCTCATCGGCCGTGACGTTCGGGATGTAGATGTCGAGCTCGGCAGCGATCTCGAAGCCGGTGTCGGCGCTCGGGCCGATCGACACGCTGGCCGACACCGCGGCATCCTTCGTGTCGAGCTTCATCTCGCGGCCCACGGCGTGAACCGCGCCGAGGAAGCACGCCGAGTAGCCAGCGGCGAAGAGCTGCTCGGGGTTCGTACCCTCGCCGCTTCCGCCCATCTCGACAGGTGGCCTGGTGTCGAAGTCGAGGCGGTCGTCTTCGCTTCGAACGTGACCATCGCGGCCACCGCCGGATGCGTGGGCAATTGCAGTGTAGAGAGCGTCCATAGACACAAGTCCACCACGAAACGGCGTCTGATGCAGCGTCATAGGATGTGTCTTTCCAGGGACTACCCTCTGCTCGGAGCCAGTTCGACCGGTCGCCCGCCCTGCTTCTCGAGCCGCTCCTCGAGCCCGCGTCTGACGTGCGGCCACTCGGCACTCAGGATCGAGAAGATGGCGGAGTCGCGCCAGGCCCCGTCTGCGCGACGCATGTCGTGGCGAGCAATACCCTCGAAGGTCGCCCCGAGCTTCTGGATGGCCGCCCGCGACCGGGTGTTCAGCACGTCGGCCTGAATCTTGACGCGCTCGAATCCGTTGTCGAAGGCCGACCCGAGAATCAGCAGCTTCGCCTCGGCGTTCACCACCGTGCCCCACACCCGCGGGTCATAGGCGGTCCACCCGAGGTGCGCATAGCCGAGCGACACATCGATATCGCCGAGTGTCGAGGTGCCGACCAACAGGCCGTCGTGCGGCCCGCCCAGCAGACGCACCGCGTGCACGTTGGCGGCATCCCACGCATAGTACGTGTCGGCGAACTCGGTGAAGCCCTCGAGCGTGTCGCGGTAGGCGGCGGGCCCGCCGCCGTAGCCGCCATCGAAGACCTCCGGATGCCCGACGGCCGCGAACAGCTCCGGCACGAGTTGCGGGGTCAGCGGCTCGAGAGAGATGAAGCGCCCCTCGACGACCTCACCGAAGGGCGGCCTGGTGCACCGCACCGCTGCTACTCGAGCAGGTCGTGGCGCACGACGATCTCGTCGCGGCCCGGGCCGACGCCGATGGCGGAGATGCGGGCGTTGCTCATCTTCTCGATGGCGAGCACGTAGTTCTGCGCGTTGACCGGAAGGTCGGAGAAGTCGCGGGCACCCGTGATGTCTTCGCTCCAGCCGGGGAACTCTTCGTAGATCGGCACGGCGTGGTGGAAGTCGGACTGCGAGACGGGAACCTCGTCGACACGGACGCCTTCGACGTCGTAGGCCACGCAGACAGGGATCTTCTCGAGACCGGTGAGCACGTCGAGCTTGGTGAGCACGAAGTCGGTGACGCCGTTGATGCGAGCGCTATAGCGGGCGATGGGCGCGTCGTACCAGCCGCAGCGGCGGGGGCGCCCCGTGGTCGTGCCGAACTCGAAACCCTGCGAGCGAAGGAACTCGCCCGACTCGTCGAAGAGCTCGGTGGGGAACGGGCCTGCGCCGACACGCGTCGTGTAGGCCTTGACCACGGCGATGACGCGGTCGATGCGATTGGGAGCGACGCCCGAACCGGTGGCTGCGCCGCCCGACGTGGCGTTCGACGAGGTGACGAACGGGTAGGTGCCGTGGTCGACATCCAGCATCGTCGCCTGGCCGCCCTCGAACAGAACCGTCTTGCCCTCGTCGAGCGCACGGTTGAGCACGAGCGAGGTGTCGGCCACCATCGGGCGGAGTCGATCGGTGTAGCTCAGCAGGTCGTCGATGACCTCGTCGGCTGTGATGGCGCGACGGTTGTAGACCTTGACCAGAATGTGGTTCTTGAGATCGAGGGCTCCCTCGACCTTCTGGCGAAGGATGCCTTCGTCGAACAGGTCTTGGATGCGGATGCCGACGCGGTTGATCTTGTCGGCGTAGCTCGGTCCGATGCCGCGACCGGTGGTGCCGATCTGCTTCTTACCGAGGAAGCGCTCGGTGACCTTGTCGAGGGTGCGGTGGTAGGCGGTGATGACGTGCGCGTTCGCCGAGACCAGAAGCTTCGACACGTCGACGCCTCGCGCAGCGAGTGCCTCGAGCTCGTGGAACAGCACCTCGATGTCGACGACGACGCCGTTCGAGATGACCGGGGTGACGCCGGGGCTCAGGATGCCTGACGGCAGCAGGTGCAGGGCGTACTTCTTGTCGCCGACGACCACGGTGTGGCCGGCGTTGTTGCCGCCGTTGAACTTGACGACGTAGTCGACCCTGTCGCCCAGAAGGTCGGTGGCCTTGCCCTTGCCCTCGTCGCCCCACTGGGCGCCGATGAGAACGATCGCTGGCATGAATGTGTCCTATCGGTCAGAAGCCTCGGTATCGAGGTGTGGCCGGAACCCGCTAAGAGATTCCACCCCATAGTAACGCCAGGGCCGATGTCTGAGACTTCGCCGACAAGGCCAACCCCCAATCTGGTCTGCTACGAATCGATGACATGAGAAGACTTGTGGGAGCGGTGCGCCTTCTGGCGGGCGTCGGGCTCTTGGCGACCATCGTGATTCAGATCAACGACCGCGTGGTGAACAACGCTTTCGACCCGTGGGAGTACTTCAGCTACTTCACCATCGAGACCTCGTTGATGAACATCGTCGTCTTCATCGTCGGAGGCGTCCTCGCGTTCCGACTCTCGCGCGACACCGAACTCTTCACCACCGTGCGGATGGCGACGCTCACCTACGCGATCATCACCGCGGGCGTCTACAACCTGCTTCTGAGAAACGTGCCGTACAACGGATTCCAGGGGCTCAGCTGGCCGAATGAGGTCATCCACGTCTGGATCCCGATTCTCATCGTTCTCGACTGGCTCATCTCACCCGGTCGACCCGCACTCAGCTGGAAAGCCCTCCGGGTCGTCATGATCTACCCGCTGCTGTGGCTCGCCTACTCGCTGGTTCGCGGAGCCGTGTCGAACGGCATCTACCCGTACCCGTTCCTCGACCCGGCGACCGCCGGCTGGGGCAGCGTGATCGCCTACATCGTGGCGCTGAGCCTCGTGCTGCTGGGACTGGCCGCACTCGCGATCGTCTACAGCAGGCGTGGGGGCAGAGAAGCGGTCCGGCGTCAGTCCTGACCGCGGATGATGATCGCCTCGGTCACCGGCTGATCGTTGACGGGCCGGATCGTTGCTTCGATGGCGTCGATCGCTCGCGGATCCGACATCTGCAGGAAGTCTCCGAGTCGCTTGACCTCGTCGACCTCGCCGAAAGCCTCAGCGGCCCGGCGCAGCGTGTAGAGCGACAGGAGCACTCCGCGGTTGGGTTCGTGCGACCAGGGAACGGGGCCCTGCCCGCGCCAGCCGCCCTTGCGAAGCGCATCGAGGCCGCGGTGATAGCCGACCCGGGCGTACGCGTACGACGGCAGCACGGCTCTGACGGCCCACAGCTCTTCGGCCAGCAGCGCCCACAGCAGCGACGAGGTGGGGAACTGCTTGACCAGCTCGCCGAGATCGGCCGCCGTCGCGGGAGAACGCTCCGCGAGCGCCTCCATGACAGCAGTGTCTTCGGGAAGGAGTGTCTCGGGCAGGCCGAGGAGGTTGTCGCCGCTCATATCTCGATGGTACGCCAGCGACATCGGGAATCTCGGGGCGGCACTCGCGTTGCACTCTGTATGCCGCTTTCCGTACACCTCTACAGCTCGAGTTTCTGCGGAGCCTGCACGCAGACCCGTGACGTTCTCGAGCGGGTGAAGCCGTTCGTGCGCGACCGCGTCGACTTCAGCGAATCGAACGTGGCGTCGAGCCCAGACGACGCCGAACGGGCGAGCATCATCGCGACACCGACCGTCGTGGTTCGCGACGAATCGGGCACGGAGCTCGCCCGGGCATCCGGTGTGCCGACGGCCGACCAGGTGTTGACCCTGCTCGCCCGCCACCTCTAGACCGGCGACGGCTTGCTCCAGTCGATGCGCAGCGAGGCGGGGTCGACCGGATCGAGCGTCACGGCGATGCGGCCGCCTGGCACCAGGCGAGGAATCTGACCCATGTCGAGAGCCGCGCTGTGTGCGACCGGCAGCGGGATGCCTCCGGGCAACGTCACGAGCAGCTGCAACTCGATCACGGTGCGGCCTGCGATCATCATGCCGGTGGGAGCGAACTGGGTGACCGTCGCTGCCGCCTCGACGCGACCGACCTCTCCGTCGACGGGCCCGGCGGTGAGCGACTGCTCCGCAGCCTGACGCTGCGCCGTCATCGTGGCAAGGGCCTGATTCGCCCCGTTCATGCCGGCCTGCATGCGAGCGAGATCGCCCTTCACATCGCTCTTCTTCTCCATCTCGTCGGTGAGTTTCATCACCTTGAAATAGCTCGAGATCAGACCCATGATCAGACGGCCCGGTAGATGGCGTTGAAGCGCTGAGCGATGCCGGGGTCGGCAGCGAGACGGGTGTTCCATCCCTCGACGGCGAGCTCCCAGTCGGCGGGAGCGACACCGAACGATGCGGCGACTGCCGGCAGCTTCGACACGTCGTAGCCGTAGGGGGCGATGCCTTTGGCGATGCGGGCCCAGAGCTCGATGTCGACGCCGGCGATGGGCACGAGGTTGGCGGGGTTCGGCTCGATCTGCACGGGTGCGCCGAATCCGTAGGCACCTGCGGAGGATCCGGCGGCGGGCGTCTGCATTTCCTTCGCCTGGGCTGCCATCTCGTTGCCGGACTCGATCAGTCCGGGGGCCGCGTTGAGCATCGCGCCCATGTCGCGGAAGCCTTTGATGATGTTCATGTTCGTCTCGTTTCTGTCGGTGTGTGCTGCCGGTCTTCGGCTGTATGCCCACTCTCGTCCGACAGCTGCCGCCGCGACTGAGCAGGCATTACTCACTGCTTCGTCTTGCGCTACCCAACCGCGATTCTGAGCAACTCCTGAATAACTTGCACATGAGTGTGCAAGTTATTAGAATCGCCAAGTGACCGATACCAGCACCTCCCCTCATCGAGCTTCTCGACCAGCTCGCGCCCCGAGGCGCGATGCTGCAGAGAACAGAATCGCCATTCTCGACGCTGCGATCTCCGAGCTCAATCACGACCCGGATGCGTCACTCGAGACGATCGCGTCGGCCGCCGGCCTGTCACGTCGCTCGATCTACGGCCACTTCAGCACCCGCGACGAGCTCGTCGCCGAGCTGAATGATCGCGGTATCGCCCGGGTGACCGCCGCGCTCGCTCCCATCCGCCACTCCGACGCGCGGGTAGCACTCGCCCTGGTGGGTGCTCGCCTCTGGAGCGAGGTCGAGGACGTGCGCGTGACGGCCCAGCTCGCGATCCGCGGACCACGGCGAGAAATCGTGGCCGAAGGGCTCGAACCGGTGCGTAGTGGAGTGCTGGCGATCGTCGAGCAGGGCGTGGCCGCAGGCCAGCTGCGCACCGACATCGAGCCGCGCACACTCGCTCGCCTCATCGAGGGCGCGGCCCTCTCGGTGCTCGACGAGGCCGTTCGCGACGACATCTCTCACGCCGAAGGCCACCGCCTCGTGATCCTCGTGGCCCTCAGCACCGCCGGTCTCTCCTGGCGCGAGGCGGCCGAACTCATCGACGCCTCGCCCGAACTCGCCCTCGGCGCCCAGCCCGAGGCATCCACACGTCATTCAGACTCATCAACAGGAGCAAGAGCATGAGAATCGACCTCGTCGATGTGACCGCGGGCGAGGGCGCGGATGCGCTGCCCGCGACGACGGTCGGCTTCGAGAGCGGCTCCGTCACCCTCGTGGCGACCGAGACTGCCCAACGACCGACCCTGCTCGCCCTGATCGCCAGCGGGCGTATGGTGCCGGAAAACGGCTCGGTGACCCGCGAGCCCGAGCTGAGCGGCGACGAGCTGCGCGCATCCGTCGCCGTCGTGGATGCCCCCGACATCTCCGAGCCGTCCAGTGGCCTGCGACTCGACGGCATCGTGCAGGAGGAGCTGATGTTCGCCGACATGCACTCGTCGGCGAAAGCCGTTCTCGAGACGCTCGAGACCCTCGGCGCCCGTGAATTCGCCCGCACGCCCATCGAGCACGTGCCCGCCACCGTGCGGCTGCATGTGCTCGCCGAATTGGCGGCGATGCGCGACAGCGTGGAGGCCCTCGTCCTCACCTCTCCCGATCGGCACGGCGGTGACCCGCTCGAGTGGTACCCGATCGCCGAGGGTCTAGCCGAACGCGGCTACGCGGTCCTGGTGATCGCGGGTGCAGCCTCGGTGGCATTGCTCGACGCCGCGCTCGCCGAACCCGAGGCGCCGGCTGCCCCGAAACACGTACTGCCTGAAACGCCCGCCCAAGAGGTCGCCGAAGAGGTCATCGAACCGCTCGTGCTCGAAGACCCCGAGCGCGCGGAAGAACCTGAGTTTGCAGAAGATCCAGACGTCGTAGAAGCACTCGAAGTCGTAGAAGAAGAAGACACGAAATGACCATCGTCACGCTCGTCCGCGCGGAACTGCGCCGACTCACCTCATCGAAGATGGGAATTCTGGCGCTCATCGCGCTGATGTGCGTTCCCATCATCTACGCCGGCCTGTACCTCTGGGGCAACAACGACCCCTACGGCAATCTGAAAGACGTGCCCGTGGGTCTCGTCGTCGAAGACACGGGCGCCAAGCAGACCGATGCCGACGGAACCGCATCGACCGTGAACTACGGCGATGAGGTGCGCGACGAGCTGCTGAAGGACAACAGCGTCAAGTGGATCGAGGCGACCTCGGCCGAGGCGAAGACCGGCGTCAGCGACGGCACCTTCGACTTCGTCCTCACCCTGGGCAAGGACTTCTCGACCGATCTCACGTCGCCGACCACGACCACGCCGAAGCAGGCGTCGGTCGAGCTCACTACGAACGACACGAACAGCTTCCTGGCCACCACGATCGCCGGAAATGTCGCCGAGAAGGTGCGCTCCTCGATCGCCGAGAAGGTCGGAAAAGAGGCAGCGCTGAAGTTCCTCGACGGTTTCGCCGACGTGGGCACGAGCCTCGAGACAGCCATCGACGGCGCGAACCAGCTCGCCGACGGCACGACGACGGCTGCCAATGGCTCCTCCCAGCTCGCGGCCGGCGCCGCGTCTGCCAACGACGGAGCGCAGCAGCTCGCGACCGGACTCGACACCGCCCAGGCGGGCGCCGCGACTCTCAGTACGGGCGCATCCGCTGCAAATGACGGCGCGCAGAAGCTCTCAGCGGGGGCGTCGACTGCGAACACCGGAATGATCCAATTGCTTGCCGGCCTCACCACGCTTCAGGCGGGCGTGGCCACTCTCCCCACCGACTCCGCAAACCTCAACACCGGCGCTCAGCAGGTTGCGGCGGGCAATGCAGCGCTCTCGGGCGCGGCAGCCCCGATCGCTGCGGCAGCACAGGAAGCCGCCGACGCGGTTCCGGGGATTCGCACACAGATCCAGCAGACCATGTCACAGGATGGGTTCACTCAGGCACAGATCGATGCCGTGCTTGCCGAACTCGACCCGCTGGGCGATAAAGTCACCGCTGCGAACGCAAAGGCTTCCGCGCTCAATCTGCAACTGGGCGATCTGGCCGCCGGCAGCGCTCAAGTCGCCGCCGGCACGGCTCAGCTCGCTGGCAAGGCTCCCGCGCTCACCGACGGCGTGAACGCGGCCGTCGACGGCGCCACGAAGATCCAGGCGGGGACGCAACAGCTTGCCGACGGAACGTCGAGTCTGGCGGGAAAGACGCCGGAACTGGCATCCGGCGCGGCCACTCTGAGCTCGGGCATCACACAGCTCGACACCGGCGCTCGCACCCTCGCGGCCGGCACGCCCGCCCTCGCAACGGGCGCCGCCGATCTGCAGACCGGCATCCTGAAACTCGACGACGGCGCGCACAAGCTGTCGGCAGGGCTCACCGAGGGGCTCGGCAAGCTGCCCATCGAGACGGCCGAGCAGCGCGAGAAGAGCGCCTCTGTCATCTCCGATCCGGCCGCGATCGACACCAGCGCGGTCACAAAGGCGAGTACCTACGGTGCCGGAATGGCTCCGTTCTTCATCAGCCTCGCAGCATGGATCGGCATCTACGCGCTGTTCCTGATCATCAAGCCCCTGTCGAAGCGCGCTCTCACTGCGCTCCGCAAGCCCGGTCGGGTGGCCCTGTCCGGGCTGACGACCCCAGCCATCCTCGGCGCCGTGCAGATGATCGCCGTGTTCGGCATCGTCACTCTCGCCCTCGGCTACCAGGTGGCGAACCCGCTCGGCATGCTCGGGTTCATGATCGTGACCTCGGTGACCTACGCCGCGATCATCCTGGCCCTGAACGTGTGGCTCGGCAGCGTCGGCCAGTTCCTGGGACTCGTGCTGATGGTGCTGCAGCTCGTGACCGCCGGCGGCACCTTCCCGTGGCAGACCCTGCCTGGCCCGCTCGCCGCGCTGCACCACGCGCTGCCGATGGGATACGCGGTCGATGGCATCCGGCAACTCATGTACGGCGGCAACCTTGCACTGGCGTGGGCCGACGTGGCCGTGCTGCTCGCCTTTATGCTCGGAGCGCTCGCCCTGTCATGGATCGGCGCACGTCGAATGACGAGGACGCGCACTCTGCGCGACCTGCGCCCGTCGCTGATCGGCTGACGCCGTCCGCTTGACCGTCAGTCGACGTCGGCCGAGGCACGAGCCTCAGCGGCCTCGGCGTGGCGTCCCAGCTGTTCGAGCACGTCTCCGAGCTCGAGAGCTGCGGCAATGCGGGCCTGGGGAACGTCACCCAGGCGCTCCATGGCTCCGCGGTAGATCGTCACCGCGGACTCCGCATTCTGCTGCGCGACGAGCATGCGCGCGGCGAGCAGCTCGGCGAGGCCCGCGGCCACCTCGTCGCCGGCTGCCACATAGCCGTCGGATGCCGAGAGCGCCGCGGGCACAGCCTCGGCCAGACGGTCGAGTTGCTGCAGCGCCCTCGCCTTCGAATCGGTGACGTCTGCGACGAGCCACTCCGCTTCCTCGGCACGGGCGATTTTCAGCACCTCGTCGAGCTCCGCGAGTCCGGCATCGTCTCCGAAGCGGCACCGGGCGCGACCGAGCGAGTGCAGTGCCTCGACCAGGAGCTGCAGTTCATCGGCTCCGCGGGCCGAGGCCAGCGCCTCCTCCAGCACCTCGACGCTCTGCTCGTCGTCATACGACAGCAGGAGTCCGCCGAGCGCAATGCCCGCCTGCGTGGCCCCGATCGGATCCCCGGCCTCTGTGTACAGCGAGATCGCGCCGCTCCAGGCGCCGTAGGCCGCCGACCCGTCGCCTGACTGCCTGTGCGCCTGCCCCAACCAGAACAAGGTCTCCGCCCGGGCGCCGGGCGCCGCATCCGACGAGACCTCCGACGCGTAGACCTCGTCGAGCACCTCGGCGGCGGCCTCGGCTTGACCCGCCTGCACGAGCAGCCGGCCCAGCCCGTAACGCAGGCCATCGACATCCGGTCTCTCGGCCAATTCGGCCTCGCGAACAGCCAGACGCCACCGGGTCACGGCCTCGTCGAGACGACCGGCATCGCGCAGCAGTGAAGCGCTGAGCACCGCGGAATCGACCATGCCGGAGCGGTGACCGAGACGAGTCCACAGCGCGAGGGCGGCGTCGGCCGATGCCAGACCGGGTTCGATCTCGCCCTCCGCGCCGGCGAGCTGGGCCAGCAGATGATGGGCGGTGGCGCGGAACGCGCGGTCGAGATCCAACTCGAGAAGACGATCGAGCGTCGAGACCGCCTCGGCGAGCTCGTCGATTCTCGCCAGCGCGTGCGCCAGGAACAGCAGAGCCGAGATCCTCATCGGGCTGTCAGCGACCTCGTCGAGCAGCTCCCCCGCGCGCCGAAAGAGGACGAGCGCCTGGTCGGCACGCCCCTCCTGCAGGTGCACCGATCCGAGCGTGAGTGCGAGATCGGCGCGGGCCTCAGCGTCGGCACCCCGAGCATCCGCCGCCTGCAGCGTCATCTCGAGGACGTGCACATCGTCGTCGACGGCAGTACCGAGCAGGATGAGCCCGAGCACCACCTCGATGTCAGCCTGATCGTCGCAGCCCATGTCGCGCAGCACCGCGATGCGATCGATCTGCCGAGCGGCGGCCTCATCGAGGTCTCCCGCCGCGATGAGCGCCTGAATGAGCACCGCGTACAGCAACGACCGGATGCGTCCCGCCGGGCTCCGATCGACGGGTACGTTCTCGAGTCGGCCGGCCTCGAGGCCATGTCGGGCCGCGGCCACCGAATCGTCGTACGCGCCCATACCCATGAGTTCCCGCGCGCGCACCAGCCAGCCCGCGGCATCCACGGGGTCGGTCTCTGCAACCGAGGGAATGCTGGGGAGGAATCCTTCGCCCTGCAGCGGCAAGTCGTAACGCTCGTCGGCGAGGGCACGAGACTGTTCGACGAGTCTGCTGTGTCGGTCGTTGCCGTTGCGCTCGTCGAAGGCGTGCGCCAGCCGTTCGGCGGCGAGCCAGGACGCGGCGGCGAGTTCGTCGGCGCTCCAGTCACCGTCGTGCGGCCCGAAGAAGGGTTCCAGTGCGGGGGCACCGGAGCCACGCACGGCGGCGTCTCCATGTCCGCTTCGAACGACCGCATCGAGCAAGACACCGAATGAACGCAGCGCCGCGAAGTGCGCTCTGGCGTTCAACGAGTCGTGAGCGAGCCAGCCGATATGGCGCTCGAGCAGAGTGAGTCCGCGTGCCTCGTTGCCCGTCACGGCGCAGAACACGAGGTGATTCGCGATGATGCCGATATTGTCCGAGTTCGACCGCGCCAAGCGGTAGCTGCGCAGGTGGGCAGCTTTGGCCGTGTCGAGTTCGCCGGCGCGCAGCCACGAGAGCAGTCCGCGGCTCAGCGCCGTCTCCGGCTCCTCGCCACAGCTCAGGCCCTGCTCCACGATCTCGTCGAAGCGTTCGATCGCCTCCGCCTCGCGGCCCACCGACGCGAGGTACGCGGCATCCTCGCTCCGCACGCACGCGTCACAGTGGCTGTACTCGTCGCGCGGCTCGCGGCGGAGCGCCGCCCGGGCGCTCTCGGCGTCTTCGTCGCTCAGGTTGTCGACCGCGTCGTCGAAGCGCGCCTGCAGCACGCCACTCAGCCCAACGCCGGCTCGGCGGTATCGCGTCTCCATCTCATCGAGCACGGCCTCGATCTCGGCGCGCGGAAAGACGGGCGACGCACCGAGCGTGCCCGCCATCCACTTGAACTGCCACAGCAGATCGAGCTCGCCCACCTTCAGAGGAAAGCGGGCGGGATCGCTGTCATGCGTGCCGAGGCACCAGCCGAACGAGGCCAGCATGGCGTCGGTGTCGCCCGTCATCTTGGCCGAGGCGGTGAGTCTGAGCCGCGCCTCGTATGCGAGCCCTTCTTCGCCCGATTCGTCTGCCAGGGCGATCGCCTGGTCGATGAGCGATCGCTCGGCTGCGCCGAACGGCAGGGAGTCGATCTGCGCGAACAACTCCAGGATCGTGCTGCGTGACATCTACGACGGGTCGCTTTCTCGAGAGGGATATCCGGGCAGGCCGACGCTGAGGTGCACCAGGTCCGACAGAGCCGAGGTCAGCATCCGTCTGTCGGCAGCCTGCAGCGGGCGGTGGCCCGCGAGCAGCGCCTGAACGTACACGAGCTGGATGCTTCGGCTGAAGACGGCGTCGTCGTCGGTCGCCGCGAGGGTGCGCACCAGAGGGTTGTTCCAGTTGAGGCAGAGTCTGAGGCTCGCGGAAGCCTGCGCCCCTCGATGTGCGACGGCTGCCTTGTCGACGCGACCGAGAACGGAACCCCATAGGGGCGGCGCCGTCTCCTGCGCGGCCGCGCGGCCGATCGACCGGAGGGCGTCGGGGTCGGCGACCGCGAGCGCCGGCAGGTCGGCCGGCTCGAAGCTCCGCACGTCGACGTCGCACGACACCTGACGCAGCGCTTCGGCCGCTCGCTCCTCCAGCGTGTGCGCGATGGGCCGGTCGGCCATGGGCGGTGAATCGAGGTTGTCGAGTTCGCCGAGCACGGTGACCCGCTCGACGGTCACGCCCGCCACGATGTCGGGCAGCCGACGCACGATGTCGGCGTCGTAGATGTATCCGCCGTTCACGATGGGCGACGATCGGTCGCCGAACGCCGCCACCTGCCTGAACTCGTCGACCGTCTCGGCGTAACGCACGTGCGCAGAGCGCTGCATGACGGCATCGAGCGTCATCGGGCCGGCGGACGTCTCCACTGAGAGCCACCGCGCCAACACTCCGGCGAGTTCGTCATCGTGCACGACGAGCGATTTGAGCGCAACATGATGGATGGCGACGAACTCGGCCAGCCGGTGAGGCTCGGCGAGTGCCTTCTGCAGAATCCATCGCCGAAGCGTCGCCCCGAGCTCAGAGCGGGTGTACTCGAGCGACTCGTTCTCGACCAACTGCTCCCGCGAAGCGGTGGGCTGCAGACCCTCGGTGTCGATGACGGCACGAACAAAGAACGCCCAGTCGGGCAGCAGCTCGTCGATGCGCTCACCGAGCAGCATCCGTCCGAGGTAGACGCGGGTCGACTGGCGTGAGCCAGGCGGCGGCGCGAAGGGGAGCACGAAGGCCGTACCCCGAGTCGCGGTGCCCGGGACCACGAGCGGGATGGCGTCGAAGGGCGTCGCGCCGAGCAGCTCGGCGCCGTAGGTGACGAGTTCTGCCGAGGGCTCGGCGTTCGCCTGCAGAAAGACCGCGTCACGATTGATGGTCTCCTCGCCTCCGCGCGGCAGGGCAATCCGAACGGGCAGATCGAGGAATTCGCCGAAACGCGTGGCGAGAGCCACGATCGATGCACTCGACAGGAGCTCGGACATCCCGTCGAGCGGCACCAGTCGAACCTCCGTGCCGATGGCCAGAGTGGCCGTCTCGTTGTCATCGAGTTCGCGCGCCGTGTAGGTTCCGTCGGTGGCTCCGATCCACTCGACCCCCGGTCCTCCTGCCGCCGAACGCGAGCGGATCACGATGCGATCGGCCACCATGAAGCAGCTCAGCAGTCCGATGCCGAACTGGCCGAGGTAATCGGTTCGAGGCAGGTCGAACAGATCGCGTTTCGACGACCGTCCGACCGTAGCGAGCAGTTCTCCGACGTCGTCGAGGGTCAGCCCGATGCCGTCGTCCCGGAAGACGAACTCCGCTCCCTCACCGTTGGCGGGGGTGATCCAGATCCCGCCGCCGCCAGCGATGGGCTCTGCGGCAGTCTGCCGTCGGGCGATGACAGCATCTCGCCCGTTCTGCAGCAGCTCGCGCAAGAACACCTGTGGACTCGAGTAGATGTGCCTCGAGAGAAGGTCGACCACGCCACGCAGGTCGACCTGGAAGGGTCTCGATGCCCCAGCGTCGACACCATCTGTTCGAGACACGCGGTTCTCCCTCACGATCTTTACCGTCGTTCACAGTACCCGCCGCGTGGCGGCGGCGAGGAACGCACGGGCGTCAGCTCCCGACGGTGACCCTGATCGTGTCCCAACCCGTCGCTCCGCTGGGAGCTGGAGGCGCCTGCCGATCGGTCTGCGTGTACCCCGACTTGTCGGTAGCCCGCACCGCGATCGTGTGTGCGCCCGCCGAGGCCGGCCACTGAAGTACCCATTGCACCCATGTGTCGTCGGAGATGCCGGGCGCGAGCGTCGCCTGCTGCCATGCGCCATCGTCGACGCGCACCTCGACACCGGCGATTCCGGTGTGCGGCGCCCACGCGACGCCCGCGATCGCGACGGTTCCGGATGCGACGGTCTGGCCCGAGAGCGGAACGTCGATGCGCGACTCGGTCACCACCGGGCCGAGGGCATCCCAGCCTCGCGGGGTCCAGTACCCCTCGGCGTCGGCGAACCGGGTGACCTTCATCTCGGTGACCCACTTCGTCGCCGAGACGTAGCCGAAGAGGCCAGGCACGATCATGCGGGCGGGAAACCCGTGCTCGGTGGGCAGAGGCTCGCCGTTCATGCCGACCGCCAGAAGAGCCTGCCGGTTCGGATCGGTGAGCGTCTCGATGGGCGTGCCCGCGCTGAACCCGTCGGGCCCGGACGAGAGCACCATGTCTGCACCCGACTGAATGCCGGCGCGCGCCAGTAGCTCACGGATGGGGTAGCCCAACCAGGTGGCGTTGCCGATCAGCCCTCCGCCGACCTCGTTCGACACGCAGGCGATCGTCGTCACGTGCTCGACGAGGGGAAGAGCGAGGAGCTCGGCGTAACCGATCGTGACCTCGTTGTCGACAAGGCCGGTGATCTTCAGCTGCCAGTCGTCCGGATTGATCTGCGGCACCTGGAGGGCCACGTCGATGCGGTAGAACTGCTCGTTCGGGGTGATCAGCGCGCTGATGCCTTCGACATCGAGGCTGGTGGCCGGGTCGATGGCGGGCGCGGCCGTCGTCGGAGCGGGCAGCGCGATCGCCTGCCGGATGGCGGTGACCGCCGCCGTGCTGGCGTTCATCGCCCGCGCACCGATGGCCACGATCAGAGCAGTCGCACCGGTGACGCCCGCGAAGGTCAGAAACTGCCTGCGCTGCATGCCCGAGCGCGCAGCCTCGGGCACATCGAGCCAGGCTCCTAGACGCCGGATGCCGGAGCGCAGCACGAGCACGCCGGCGATCATTCCGAGCACGGTCGGGAAGGCCCACAGCGCGCTGGCTTCCGGTCGGGTCTGCACGGCGATGACAGCGATCGCCGAGAAGAGAATCAGAATCGCCACGCCGAGAGGCGGTCGACGCCGCTCGAGCACCCCCGCGAGAGCGGCGAATGCGATGACGACGACGGCCAGGATCACGAACAAGGCGATCTTGTCGCCCGTGCCGAATAGCGCGATCATCGACTCTTTGAGCCAGGCCGGAGCCAGATCGATGGCCAACTGGCCGACGGCGAAAAACGGCGAAGAAGAACTCGAGACGAACACGGCGACGACCTCGGCCGTCGCGAGCACCACGAGAGCCGACAGCATTCCGACGAGTGCCGAGATCCCATGTGTTCGCATGAGCTCGACACTACGCCGTGCACCCGAGAGCGCACCTGGGTATTTGAGGGCGGGAAGCGGTTGATACGCTACGACAGTGGTAGCTGTTTCGGGGGACAGTCGGGCGATGGCTCGTTCATCCGTCGAGCGCAGCGTGTTCCTGTCTCAACTGCTGTTGGCGGGCGCCACGTTGGTGCTCACGATGATCTCGTTCCTCGTCGATCCGGCCGCGCTCTCGTCACCGATGTTCTTCGCCGGTGTCGTCGCGATCTTCAGCATCACCGGACTCGCCGCCGCCGTTCCCTGGCGCATCATCGCCAAAGCCTGGATCGCCGCAGTGCCGATACTCGACATCCTGGCGATCTCGCTGATCCGTCAGGATCAGCCGCAGCTCGGCGCGACCTTGCTGTTCGTGTTTCCCGCGATCTGGATGTCGATGCACTTCGGCCTCTGGGGCGCCGCGGTCTCGGTACTGCTTCCCGCGATCCTCACCTGGGGCGGAGAACTCCTGCGGCACAGCGAGGAGACGATCGATCCGGCGATCCTGCCTCGCCTGGGAGTCGTGCCGATCGTGCTCGCCTTCGTCGCCACGACCGTCTATTCGACGACCCGCAAAGCGGCCGCTCAACGTTCGCTCCTGCGACAGCAGGCCGATCTCTTCGAGCAGGCTCTGCAGAGTTCACGCAGGCAGAAGCAGACCCTCGACGAACTCTTCGACGCCGTGGACTTCGGCGTCATCGGCTTCGATGGCTCCGGTCGGGTCAACCTGATCAATCGAGCGCAGCGCCAAATGGTCGCTCCCTATGCTCTCGGCCACGACGCGATCGTTCCTGCCGTCATCTATCGCGAGGATCGCACCACTCCGTACGAGGAGCACGAGAGGCCGTTCCAGCGCGCCCTGCTCGGCGAGACCATCGACCGCGAAACGGTGTGGTTCGGTGAGGCCGGTCAGGCGCAGGCGGCCATCCTCACCTCGTCACGACCCGTGATCGACGAGCGCGGGCAGTATGACGGTGGCGTCATCGTCTTCCGCGACATCACCGCGGAGCTCAAGGCGGTGAAAGCCCGCGACGACCTCGTCGCGTCCGTGTCGCACGAACTCCGCACTCCGCTGACGTCGATCGTCGGCTACACGGAGTTGGCTCTCGATGAGGACATCCCCGACAGCACACGATCGATGCTCGAGATCACGTCTCGAAACGCCGACCGGATGCTCGGCATCGTGGCCGATCTGCTCACGGCGGCGAGCGAGTCGACGCAGACCCTGCTGATGGTCTTCGCGCCCTGCGACCTCGCCCAGTTGGTGCGCGACGGCATCGAGTCGATCAGACCCGTCGCATCGGTCAGCCACATCACCTTCAGCACGCCCGAGCTCGAAAACCTGGTCTTCGACGCCGACGCGTTCCGACTCCGCCAGGTCATCGACAACATCCTGTCGAACGCTGTGAAGTACAACGTGGCAAACGGCCGCATCGACGTATCGCTGAGAGCGGCGACGGGCGGCGTAGCCGAGCTCCGTGTTCACGACACGGGCCGTGGCATGACCGATTCCGAGCAGGCGCATCTGTTCGATCGCTTCTACAGGGCCGATTCTGTGCGCAACTCCTCGGTTCATGGTTCGGGCCTCGGACTCAGTATCAGCCGAGACATCGTGAATCAGCACGGGGGTGACCTCCGCCTCGAGTCCGAACGAGGCAAGGGCACCACCGCGATCATGACCGTTCCCATGAAAGACCGCGAGCCCGCCGGGGACTCATCGCCCGAATCAAAGGCCACCGTATGAACCTCGACGTCCTCACCTTGATGACCATGTCGAGCCTGGCCGTCGTGCTGTGCGGCATCTCGTTCATTCTCAACACCTCGTTCACGCGCAACGACGCGACCGGTCGCATCTGGAGCCTGGGCTTCATCAGCGGCATCATCGTGGCAGTGGGCTACGGAGTCGATGCTGTGACTCCGAACGCCTGGTGGGGCCTGTTGGTCGGAAATGCGGCCTATATCGCCGCAGTCGGAGCGCTGTGGTGCGGCGCGCGGCTGCACAATCACCGGCCGCCCCGTCTCTGGATCGTCTGGGTGTTGGCTTTCGTCGTCGCGGTGGTCACCGCGCTGCAATCTGGCAGTGAGGGAGTATGGGCCGGTTCGCCCGTTCTCTGGCTCGGCCTCACCGCCCTCAGCGTTCTCGGTGCCATCGAGTTGCAGCGAGGCAGACTCCGTCGCACCGTCAACGGCCGATCGCTGAGCATCGTGCTGTGGATCGTCGCGGTCTTTATGTTCGCACGCACCATCGCGTTCCTCGTCGGCGGTCCCGACGGCCGAGCCTTCAGCACCTACTTCAACTCGGGCGTCGCCGCCGTGGTGACGATGGCCCTGATCATCAGTGCGGCGATCGCCGTCTCTGTGCTCCGAGTCGAACGCGGCGCGGACAGCGCCGTGGGAGACCTCAGCGAGGGCATCTTCTCTCGGGCCGGCGTGCTCTCGGCGGAGGCCTTCGGGCAGACCGCCGAAGATCACCTCGAGAGAAGCGCTATCCTGCGTGGCGACATGGCCCTCATCGGTGCTGACGTCGACCGGCTGCCCGAAGTGAACGTCGCCTTCGGGCGCGCGGCGGGCGACGAGGCCATCTCGGCATTCGCGCAGACCTTGCGCACGACGGTGCCCGTCATGGCCGCCATCGGGCATCCATCGGCGGGCCGGTTCTTCGTGCTCGTCGCCGTCGCCAGCGAGACGGAGGCACTCGCGTTCGCCGAGCGCATCCAGATCGCCCTGGTCGACGCCCCGTTGCCTGACCGGCAGACCATCAGGCTCACGGCGAGTCTCGGAATCGCCACATCGTTCGACCACGGCCATGCACTGAGCGCCCTGGTCACTGCGGTCGAGGCGGCCGTGGACGAGAGCAGAGCGGCCGGGGGCAACCGCATCGTGGTCGGAACGGCTCGCTAGCTACTCTGCGATCGCGATCGTGATCTGGTCGCTCGCCGTCTGCTTCGCGTAGGCGGCCGATGTCGGTGTGGTCTGGATGAGCAGCTCGTAGGTGAACGACAGCGTGACACTCGTCGCGGTCGGGTCGACGGCCGGCAGAATGAACGTCTGGCTGTAGCTGTAGGGGGACTTGATGTCGTACCCGGGCGAGACCGTCGACTGGTCGCTCAACGGTGCAGGCGCGTCGAGGGGACCCTTGGGACCGGACACGGCGACGACGACGCTGACGCGTGACAGGTAGACGCCCTGCCCCTGATCGGTGCCGAGAGCGCCGATCAACGAAAAGCTGATCGGCTTGTTCGCGTCGGCCTTCCACTGATCCATGCTCAGCGTGGACCAGTAATTGGCGGTCAGCGCGGCATCGCCGGCCTGCAGTTGGTGCTGCGCCGAGCCTGTCGCGAGCTCGTTGACGATCGACGTGATCGTGGCTTTGGGTGTCGGCGTCGAGGTCTTGGTCGACGTGGCGGCCGATGTCGTGCCGACCGACCACGGGGCCGTGCCGCATCCGCTCATCGCCACGACGAGCGCAGACCCGAGCGCCACGGTCGCGACCGTCTTCTTCCAGCCTGTCCGAACCATGCGCCACTCCCCCATGCCACCGCGTTGCACCGCCAGACATGAGGTGCGCGAATCTTGAGCATATCTTGCGGAGACCTTGCATCTGACTTGCCGAAAGCCTGATTTCGGTACGACAGAGTTGCACCCATGACCGACACGAACCGTTACGTGAAGCCCCAGCCGGCCGTCGACCCCGCCCTTGCCGCATACGCGACCGAGTTCATCGACATCGTCGATGCCCTGCCGAGTTACCGCCCGATGGTCGGCTGCATCGTTCCGGCCTATAACGAGGCCGACTCGATCGCCGAGGTTCTCGAATCGCTCCTCGCACAGACGCGACTCCCCGACGTGATCCACGTAGTCGTCAACAATTCGACCGACAAGACGGTCGAGATCGCCAGCGAATTCGCCGGCCCGCACAGTCGCACCGACAACGGCGTCACACAGGAGACCGAGATCTTCATCCACGACATCGGCGAGAACCCCGACAAGAAGGTCGGCGCGCTCAACTACGGCTTCTCCCTCGTCGAGGGATGTGACTACCTGCTGGGAGTCGATGGCGACACCACCGCAGACCCCACCGCCGTGGAATCGCTCGAGGCCGAGATCGCGTCGGACACCCGCATCGGCGGCATTTCGGCGATCTACTCGATCGACGAGGCGCCCATCACAGGCACCATGGCGAAGTTCCTCATCTCCGGCCAGCGCGCACAGTTCGCGGCCTTCAACATGCAGAACATGCTCCGCGGCCGCAACATGGCCGTTCTCGGCGGCCAGTTCTCGATCTTCTCGATCAAGGCGCTGCGCGAGGTCATGGTCGACAGCCACCAGGCGACGCCGTGGGTCAAGGACTCAGAGGTCGAGGACTCGCTTCTCTCGCTGCAGATCAAGAGCGCCGGCTACCTCACCAAGATCTCGGCCCGCGCCCGCGCCAACGTCGGCGGCATGACGTCTCTCCGCGGCCTCGACGCCCAGCAGGTCAAGTGGAACTTCGGCGCCATCGAGCTCATGTGGCCCGGGCAGCGCGGCGACACCAAGGGCCAGCCCCTGCACCCCAACCTGCGTCTGCGCTGGCTCGAGAACTTCTCGATGGTGACGAACATCGTCACCCGCGGGCTGTTCTTCCTGCTGCTCATCGCCTCGCTGTCGATCGGCGCCTTCGTCTTCAGCCCGGTCTGGTTGATCCCCCCGGTCGTCGCCATGGCGCTCAACTGGCGCACCGCCTATTCCATGAAGAACCGCAGCTGGAGAGACACCTTCTTCGCCGTCGCGCTGTTCCCCGCCGAGCTCTACATGTGGGTTCGCATCGGCCACTTCGTTCGCGCATGGTCGAAGTTCGCCAGCAACAAGCAGGTCGACAACTGGGCCGAGCAGGCCAAGGCAGAGCGAGGCTCCGGCAACGCCTACCTCACCCCCCTGCTCGTCGCCGCCGGCATCGTCGTCGCGCTGGTCGTCATCTGGATGCAGCTGCCGATCGTCGCTCAGTCGACCATCCTGTGGATCGGATGGCCCGTACTCGGTGTCATCACGGTTCTTCAGACACTCACCATGTTCGCCAAGCTGGTCAAGCGTCACCACGGCTACAAGGTATGAGTCGTCTACTCGACGAGGACGCCCTCCGCGACCTTCTCACTTCGTTGGGAAGGGACGAGGGGGCGCGTACCCGTTTCGCCCGCGATTTCGTCAGCCTCTGGGATACCCGTGTTCAGAGGCTGACGAACGCCCTCGACAGCCGCGATGCGGAGGAGACGCACGTCGTGCTCCTCAGCATCCGGTCGTCGAGCAAGATGATCGGCGCACAGGTCATCGAGGCAACCGCATCTCTGATGCACAGCTCGCTCGCTCGCGAGGATTTCGACGGGTGCGCCCGTCACCTCGACCGGCTCGATCAGGTGGGGCGGGAGACCTGCGACGAACTGGCCGCGCGGTTCGGCCTCAACTCCACCGTCTGAGGCCTATTCGTCGGCAGCGGCGAGTCTGTAGCCCACGCCGCGCACGGTCTCGAGCCACCGCGGAGCAGTGAGGCTGTCGCCGAGTTTCTTGCGCAGGTTGCCCATGTGCACCTCGACGGCTCGCTTGTCGGCCTCAGTCACGTAATAGGCGGTGACATAGCTCTCGCCGCGCAAGAGCAGGGCCAGGTCGGCCTTGGTACGAACCCGACGCCTCGATTCGACGACCGCCACCAGCAGATCGAACTCGGTGCGGGTGAGTTCGAGATCCTTGCCATCGAGCGAGGCGAGGCGCATCTCGCGATTGAGACTCAGTCCGTTGTGCTCGATCCATCCCTCACCCCAGTCCTCCGACGCCTCGCGCGCGGCGGGCGGAGCCGCATCCGGCACGGCGTCGAGAACGCCCGGCGCGGCGTGGGCGCCGGTGCGCGTGCTCTGTTCGGTGATCGCGACCGCAGGCGCTGGGGCCGGCGCGGGGGGCGCTTCGACGACCGCGACCGCGACAGGAGCGGGTGCCGCCACCGGCTCAGGCGGGGCAGCGACCACAGGCGCGTCGGCCACGGCCATGCGCGGACGGCGCAGCATCGCATCGATGCGCGCTCGCAGCTCACGAGGGCGGAAAGGCTTGGTCAGATAGTCGTCCGCCCCGGCCTCGAGGCCCTGCAGGGTGTCGATCTCCTCGTCGCGCGCCGTGAGCATCACGATGTAGGTCTGGCTGAACGTGCGCAGACGCTTGGCCACTTCGAAGCCGTCCATGCCGGGCATGCTGACGTCGAGGGTGGTGACGATGGGTTCGTATGCCCGCACCGCCTGGATGCCGTCGTGGCCGTTACTCGTGGCGATCACGTCGAATCCGGCCTGCGTGAGCACGCTCTCGAGGAGGTGCCGGATGTCGGCGTCATCTTCGATAATGACGGCCATCCGTCTCTCTTGCGCGTCAAAGCCCACAGCGATCCCCAATCCTTCGACGTACGGTGCACACTATCAAAGCGCGCGGCTACCAGCCGGCATTGGCGGCGAGCTCGCTCGCGCTCTGCGGCCACCAGGTTCCAGCGGCCGGTCCGCCGTTGCACGCGCCGTCGCTCTCGCCCGGCGGTTTGATCCACAGTTGGGCGTCGAGGTGGCCAGCGTTCGTGACGACCTTCGACATGACGCCGAGCGCTCGACCAGTGGGGTTGCACCATTCGCCATTCGACCCGTTGCCGTTTCGACCCGTGTCGATCACGTAGTGGGAGTCGCCCGTGAGAGCCGAGAGCTTCTCGCCGTAGGCACGCTCTTTCACCGTGGCGTTGTAGTTCGACACGTTGGTGGCGAAGCCGCGAGTCTCCGAGATGCCCGCACGGTTCAGCAGGTCGGCCATCTGTGTGGCGGGGAGCCACGTCGAGTGCCCGCCGTCGAGGTAGACCGTCGCCTTGGTCGAGGCGAAGGTCTCGACCGCGCCCTTGACCTCGGCCACGCGCTGGTCGACGTTGCCGCACTGGGTAGCGAGCGCGAGAGCATCGGGCTCGAGGATGACTATGGCCGACCGGTCGGCGACGGCGCCCGCGATCTCGGTCGTCCAGAGCGGATACTCGGCCGCGGTGAGACCGCCGGCCGACTGGTTTCCACAATCTCGGTTCGGGATCCCATAGACGACGAAGATCGGCGTGGACCCCTGAGTCTCGGCCGAGTCGAGAATCTCGGTGACCGTAGCGGCTACCGTGCTGGTCGGGTTCCGCTCCGGCACGAGCCAGATCGCGGTCGGCGCGGCAGCGAGCTTGTCGAGCACCTTGGTGTCGGCCGATGGCGTGGCGGGCTGATCCGATCCAGCGGCGTCTGCAGCGGCTGAATCGGCGGCAGCCTTCGCGGCCAGGGACTCGGGATCGACGTAGAAGGAGTCGCCCTGCAGTGGATTGTCGATGATGGCTTCTCCGCCCGAATCGCTGCCGGGCGCCGACTCAGATGACGCGTCGGACGACGCGATGGGCACCGTGACGAGCCCGGTGAAGACGACGCCGAGAGCGACGATGGGCGCAGCGAGCGCCACGATGGCGATCGCTACCCCGATTCGCGAGCCTCTTGACGTCACTTCGTCAGTGTATCCGGGGCAGCACCTGTGAATGCGACGTGCTGCAGAATCCACGCGTGCATCGCGACGGCTGCGGCAGCAGAAGCATTGATCGAGCGGGTCGAGCCGAACTGGCTGATCTCGACGATCGCGTCTGCAGCCTCGAGCGCGGGCGCAGACAGACCGGGGCCCTCTTGCCCGAAGAGCAGCACGCACGAGGCCGGCAGAGAGAAGGTCTCGATGATCACGCTGCCCGGCACATTGTCGATCGCGATCACCGGCAGCCCCGCATCCGCCGCCCATGCCACGAAGGTCTCGACGTCTGGATGGTGGAGGACGTGCTGGTAGCGATCAGTCACCATGGCGCCTCGTTTGTTCCACCGTCTGCGCCCGATAATATGCACGGTGTCGGCGCCGAACGCGTTGGCGCTGCGAACGATCGATCCGATATTGAGATCGTGCTGCCAGTTCTCGATGGCCACGTGGAACGGGTGACGAGTGAGGTCGAGGTCGGCGACGATCGCGTCCATCCGCCAATAGCGATAGCGGTCGATGACGTTGCGCGAGTCGCCCGCCGCCAGAAGCTCGGGATCGAAGACGCCGTCGTCGGGCCACTCGCCCTGCCACGGACCCACCCCGTTGGTCGTGAGTTCGACAGACGGATTCTGCGCGGACGGAATCGGCTCATCGGACATCCCCTCAGGCTACCGGCCTCGCCTCCGCCGAATTGGCACTTTTAGGTGCGCCTAAAAATTCGCTACAGTGTCCACATGCTCCACGCTCCCCCGCCCGCGACGAAGCCGGCAACCCCCCGTGGCTCCCATCTCGTCTGGCTGCTCGGACCGGCCCTTGTCGCCGGCGTCGCCTATCTCGACCCGGGAAATGTCGCCAGCAACATGACGGCCGGAGCGACGTTCGGATTTCTCCTCGTCTGGATCGTCGTCCTGGGCAACGTCATGGCGTGGCTCATCCAGTACCTGTCGGCGAAGCTCGGCATCGTGACGGGCAAAAGCCTGCCCGAGCTGCTCGGAGAGCGCATCGGCTCGCTATGGGGTCGCCGACTGTTCTGGGTGCAGGCCGAACTGGTGGCCATGGCGACGGATCTCGCCGAGATCATCGGTGGGGCGATCGCCCTCTCGCTGCTCTTCGACCTTCCATTGCTGCTCGGCGGAGTGATCACCGGCACCGTCTCGATGCTTGTGCTCGTTCTTCAAGGGTCGGGGCGGCAGAAGACCTTCGAGCGCGTCATCATCTCGATGCTCGTGATCATCGCCGTGGGGTTCGCGGCGGGCGTCGTCATCAACCCGCCAGACGCGGCCTCTGTCGTTGGCGGTCTCGTGCCCCGCTTCGAGGGCCCATCGTCGGTACTGCTCGCGGCATCCATTCTCGGTGCCACGATCATGCCCCACGCCATCTACGCCCATTCGGCCCTCACGCGCGACCGCTTCGTGGTGCGCGCCGCCGACCACACCACGAAACGACTCATCACCGCCACGCGGTGGGACGTCACGATCGCCCTCGCCATAGCGGGAACCGTGAATCTCGCCATCCTGCTGCTCGCGGCCACCTCTCTTCAGGGAGTCGCCGGAACCGACACTCTCGAGGGTGCGCACGCCGCCATCGGCCAGGCCATGGGTGGCGTCGTCGCAACCCTGTTCGCGGTCGGGCTGCTCGCATCCGGACTCGCCTCGACCTCGGTCGGAGCCTATGCGGGGGCCGAGATCATGCATGGCCTGCTTCGGGTGCGCATCCCGATCGTGTGGCGTCGACTCGTCACCCTCATCCCGGCGCTCGTCATTCTGGGAGCGGGAGTCGACCCGACATGGGCGCTCGTCGTCAGCCAGGTTGTGCTCTCGTTCGGAATTCCGTTCGCACTCATTCCGCTCGTCTGGCTGACCTCGCGCCGGGAGTTGCTGGGCGAGTTCACCAACCGTTGGCACACCACCGTGGCGGGAATCATCGCTTCCGTGCTTCTCGTGACCCTCAACGTGACACTGCTGGTGCTCATCTTCACGGGCGCGTGAGCTGGGTCGCCTCGCCTTAAGCTGGTGTCACCATGAGCATCCCCGAGCCCGTCGCGCGTCGAACTCAGCCGAACGCCGACTCAGCAGCTGAGGACTATCTCAAAACGATCTACCACCACACCGAGTGGCAGTCCGCTCCCGTGACTCCGTCGGTGCTCGCGGCGACCATGGGTGTCGCGCCCTCGTCGGTCACCGAGATGGCGAAGAAGCTCAGCGCCGCGGGGCTCGTGAACTACGAGCCGTACAAGCCGCTGACCCTCACTGCGGAGGGCACCGCGCGAGCCCGGGGGGTCATCCGGCGTCATCGCCTCATCGAGACCTGGCTGGTCGACGAGATGGGCTACGACTGGCACGAGGTGCACGACGAGGCCGAGGTCCTCGAGCACTCCATCAGCGACAGACTTCTCGACGCCATCGATTCGCGGCTGGGACATCCCACCCGCGACCCTCACGGAGATCCCATTCCGTCGGCGGACGGCAGCGTCGAGAGCTCCCCCGCCCTCCTGCTGTCGCAGGCGGCCATCGGAACCTCCGGCATGGTCGTGCGCATCAGCGACAGGGATCCGTCGCTGCTCCTTTCTCTCGCAGCCGCCGGCATCCGTCCGTCGACGACGCTGTCGGTGGTGTCACGGGATGCATCGACGGGCTTCATCGTGCGGGTCGCCGGGGCGACTGATTCGGATGCCGACGGCGGCCCGCTCGTGCCGGTGTCGGCATCCGGCGGGTCGTCGATCTGGATCTCGGCACCGGCCTGAGTTCTGCGGAGCCGCCGCCGCTAGGCTGGGCGTTGCAGGCTATGAAAGGACTCTCCCATGGCTCGACGCGATGAGATCGAATGCTGGCTGACCGACATGGACGGCGTCCTCGTCCATGAGAACCGGGCGCTTCCCGGCGCTGCAGAGCTGCTGCAGCAGTGGCGCGACGAGGGCAAGCCCTATCTGGTCCTCACCAACAACTCCATCTACACGCCGCGCGACCTGAGCGCCCGACTGCGAGCATCCGGTCTCGAGGTGCCCGAAGAGGCCATCTGGACCTCGGCGCTGGCCACCGCGAGCTTCCTCAAGTCGCAGATGCCCGGTGGAAGCGCCTTCGTCATCGGTGAGGCCGGCATCACGACCGCCCTGCACGAGGCGGGCTTCATCATGACCGACACGAACCCCGACTACGTGGTCGTCGGCGAGACCCGCAACTACTCGTTCGAGGCGATCACCCGCGCGATCAGGCTGATCTCGGCCGGTGCACGGTTCATCGTCACGAACCCGGATGCGACAGGGCCGAGCGCAGAGGGCCCGATGCCGGCGACCGGCGCGGTCGCCGCCCTCATCACGAAGGCCACGGGAATGGAACCCTACGTCGTGGGCAAGCCGAACCCCATGATGTTCCGCTCCGCGCTCAACCGCATCGGGGCACACTCCGAGAACACGGGCATGATCGGCGACCGCATGGACACCGATGTGGTCGCGGGCATCGAGGCTGGCCTGCACACCATCCTCGTGCTCACCGGCATCAGCGACCAGGCCGAGATCGAGAAGTACCCATTCCGCCCCGACGAGATCCTCTCGGGCGTGCAAGATCTGCTGCGCGAGGAACCTTTCGAGTCCGACCAGCTCTGACCGGCAGCGCCCCCGCAGCGCGCCCGCGCCCCTAGTAGTACCCGCCGCGGACTGTTCTCCCCGGTGCGCCGGTACCTTCAGTCCGCAGCGGTACCTACAGCGGGAGCCCCGAGGGATGCGCTAGAGCTTCGCCCAGCGCGCTCTGGCCGCACAGAACAGTCCGTACGCGATGAGACCGACGCCCACGAGCACCAGGATCACCTTTCCGAAGGGCAGGTCGATGAGCGACTTGAGCGCACCGTCGAGGCCGGACGCCTTCTCCGGGTCGGCGGTCACGGCCGCCACCACGAACAGCACTCCGACGACGAACAGCGCGATGCCCTTGGCCACGTAGCCCGCGATGCCGAGGCCTCGCACGACCTTGCCGGTCGTACCGGCAGGGATCACCAGGTGCTTCTCGAACTTCTTGAGCACCCCCTGCACCACGAAGGCGACGCCGATGCCGGCCACCACGAGCCCGACGATCACGAGCAGGATGACGCCTCCCGGGTTCGCGAGCAGCTTGGCGCTGACGCTCTGGCTGGAGTCGGACGAGCTTGATGACCCGCCGAGCGCGAACGTGAGGGCAGTGGCACCGATGGCTCCGTAGGCGATTCCCTTGCCGAGTTCGGAGACGCGTCTGCCCCACTTCTTCTTCGGATCGGGCTCATCGAGAAGGAAGACCTGCGCGACCTGCCACAGCGTCAGAGCGAACAGACCGATCGCCACGATCCAGATGACCACGATTCCACCAGGCTTCGACGACAGCTCCCGGAGGGCGCCCGACTGATCGGCAGAGTCTCCCGAGCCGCCGACGAGGCCGATGGCGATCGCGCCGATGAGAATGTGCAGGAGCCCGAGCACGGCGTAACCCGTGCGTGCGAGGATCTCGAGCGCCCGAGAGTTCTCGGCAGTTCGGGCGGCGGTCTTCGCAGAATTCGTCATTGCTCGAGGCTAACGAGGGCCGACGACGCCTGGCTAGGGGTGGACAGGGCGAGGCACGGCCCGAGCTATACGCCGCCTACTCCGCCGCCTCCACCACCTCCGCCAGAGAAACCGCCCCCACCGGATCCGCCGCTCGACGACGAGGACGTGCTGGCGGAACTGCCCGAATAGCTCGCGGCCGATGTCGCCGCGAACGATCCCACGCTGGCTGCGAAGTAGGCGGCGTTGAAACCCGTCGATCCGCCGTACCAGTGCGGCTGAGTCTGCGTCTTTTCGTAGTACGTTCCGAGCACCTTGGCCCACTCGTCCTCTACACCCCAGAGCACGGCGAAAGGCAGCAGCTTCTCGTAGATCTTCACGACCTGGCCGCCATCCGGGGCAGCCCCCTGCGTCTTGAATGCGCCTTCGGGGCTCTGCAGCATGCGAAAGCGTTCCTCCTCGGCCACGGTCAGATAGAGCTGGATGCCTTTCAGATAGTCCCGCAGTTCGGCTCCCGACGACGTCAGCGGCGTGCGGAAAAGGGTGAGCCACGAGACGGCGACGCAGAGCGCTCCGACGGCCATCGGGATGAACGGCAGTGACCCGCCCCGCGACTCCGAGTTCAGCATGGCGCCGAAGACCATCGTCGCCACTCCGGCGGCGAACACCATCAGAGCGAGCAGCAGGCTCCGGCCAGAGGTGCCTTTCTTGAAAAAGCCGTCTCGCACGGCCGTCGACCGCGCCTTCTTGATGAACTTCTGAACGTCCGTCGCGAGTGCCGTGTCGTTCTTTGTCAGTTCACGCCGGTTGTCGGGCGTTCCGTCGAAGATCATCCGGTAGAACTCGAGCTCTTGTGTAGACAGTCCGTCATTGTGCACGCCGTGCAGCCAGTACTCGGGCTTCTTCGACCACATCGAATCGCTCGGCTTCTCGACGATCTGCAGGTTTCCGCGCACCGCCAGAGCGACGAATCCGGATGCCGCGGCGCGGTTCGTGCGCTTCAGAATCACAGCCGAGGTGAAGATGTCGGCAGACGCGGGCGGCGTGTACTCGGCGATGATGGTCGGCCGACCGCGGGCATCCCGAAGCCCCGTCGTGCGCCAGATGATCGCGAGAACAGCACCGGTGACGGCCAGCAGCGCGGCTGCCAGCTGCGCCCATCCCTGCCACGCGCCGAGATACGAATCGTCGCGGGGCACGAACGTCGCGGGGTCGAAGCCGACGGCCACGGTCACGTTCTCGTGTGCGCCGAGAGGCACGCCTCCCGCGGTGAAGATAGTCTCGCCGTCGCCTTGCTCACTGGCGAGGGGGCACCCCGTTGTCGATCCGTACAGCCCCACGTAGCAACTGGCCTTGCCCGTCAGCGACTGCGCGAGGCGGTCGGGCACGTGCAGTCGCACGGTCGCGGAACCGAAACTCTGCAGGGAATCGAACCCCACCGAATCCCAGTAGAACTCGTCGACATCGGTGGCCTCGTCGTGCCGCGTGACATTGTGCTGTGTGTAGGTAAAGGTGTAGCTCTGCGCTCCGTGGACGAACTCGTCGGCGCGCACCGTGACGACGAGAAAGTCGCCGTCGCCGTTCTTCTCGGCCGTGAACGAGCGCGGATCTCCGTTCTCATCGACGACGCTCTCGATGTCGACGTCGGTCGGGTGGCCGTCGTAGTCGAGTGGGATCGCGCGGCGAATTCCACGATTCTGATCGGTCTCGGGAAACTCGGCGACGAAGGTCTCGACGGTCTTCAGCGTCGATCGCCCTTCGCTGTCGGTGTCGAGATAGAAGTCGACGTCGTACGACGAGAACGAGAAGTCGTCGACTCCCGTCGATAAACCGGATGCGACGGGTGCGGCCGCGACTGCTGCGGCGGCACTCGAGGCGGCGCCGCCCACACCGGCCGATCCCAGTCCGATGACGACGAGTGCGGTCAGGAGGATCGGGCGCATGCTGCTCACTCTACGGAAAGTGGCATGAAACGACGAAGGGCCGAGACAGATGTCTCGGCCCTTCGGGTGCCGATCAGATCGGCTGGTGAAGCAGGTTACGCAGCGGCGTTCTGGCGACGACGGGCGACCACGAGGGCAGCACCGACGAGCAGCAGCAGAGCGGAGCCACCGACGAGGATGCCCGCGTCAGAGGAACCGGTGTTGGCCAGCTGCGGAGCAGCGGGAACCGCGGCGGGGGCGGCAGGAGCAACGGGAGCGTCGCAGTTGCCGACGGTGACGAATGCGAACGAGCCGACGGTGCCGTTGGTCACGGTGATCGAGTAGACGCCATCTGCAATCGGGCCGGTCTCGACGCCGTTCACGGTGGTGAAGACGCGGATGGCGTCGCGGGCGGTGCCGGTGCCGTCAACAGCAACGGTGGAGTTTCCGACGACGGTTCCGCCAGCGTCCTTGACCGAGTAGGTCACGTTGTCTTCGTACTGAGCGAAGCCCGTGGACGCGAACTCGATGCCGTCGGTCTGAGCCTGCGCACCGGTGAGGCACGTGGGAACGATCGTCGTGGTCGGGTTGGGGTCGACAGCGAACGCGGTGACCTCGATCGGAAGGAAGATCGGGGCGGCTTCGGTCGTGTTGTCGACGATCGCAGCGAACGGGGTCTCACCGAGCAGCGGGAAGGCCGAGAAGTCCGACGTGGTTGCATCGCCGAGCGAGAAGGTGATGGTGTAGCTGCCATCGGCCTGCACGGTGGTCTCGGTGACGGCAGATGCGGAGAGGTAGCTCTTCGTAACGGTGCCGATGTTGCCGCTGTCGACGATGTCGACCGTCAGCTCGTCACCAGCAGTGCCCTGGCCGGAAACCGTGACGGAGCCATCGGCGCCCCACGTGTTCTCAACGACGGAGTTGGGGTTGACGACATCGTTTGCCGCGAACGCCGGGCCGGCGACGAGGAGTGAGCCACCGGCAACGAGAGCCGTTGCGACGACGCCCGCGCCGAGGCGGGAAAGGATTGAGCGGGACATGGTTCTCCTGAAATAAGCGAGCAGGGGGATCATCGTCGGCGTCTCTTCCGACGAAAGTGGTGATGCTGCGAAAATGCTGCGTCTCATTGAGGCTATAGGCACTTTCCCAGATAAGCCAAGCCCTTATCGATTAAAACCAGTCACCCTCGAAAAGGTTACAGCTCGTACAAATTCTGCAGTGCGTCCAGAAGGCCTGATCAGGCGACTTTTTACGAGATCCGAGGTGGAGATCTCTGTCTGCGAGCCGCTCGACGTTCTCTGCGACACCTTCGGAGAAAACAGCGTTACCCCGCCGGTGGAGCCTGCACAGAACCTGTGAGCTTCTCGCCCGACGATCGACTGATGAAGCAAGAGTATTCGCGCTCACCGGCTGCCCACTGCGCCTCTGAGACCGGATAGCTTGCCTGCCACTGCACATCGGGGTAGGCCGAGGCGACCGTGAAATCGAGCACGGTCGGTGCGGTGCAGGCGAGATTCAGTTGGGCCATGATCGCGGCCTCGCCGGGATAGCCCGCAGCGGGATCGGCGTTGAGCGAGACCCGCGAGATGAGCTGGGCCGCGTGCGGGGCCGCGCAGTCGACGACGGTGAACGTCTCGTCCCACGGCGTGCCGAACGGGTCGAGGCACTCGCCCCCGCGCAGCTCGTTCCACGGATGAACTCCTGCGGCGGCGGGGCCTGTCGGAGCAGCGGCGGGCTCGGGAGTAGGGGTGGCAGTCGGCGTGGCGATGGCGTCTGGGGTCGCTGACGTCGAGGAGGTCCGGGTGGAGGTCTGTACCGCCGGTCGCGCTCCATCGAACCACGGCAGATTGCGGCCGATCACGAAGAAGAGAACGAGCACGAACACGGCGGCGAGCACGACGACGACGACCACCAGCCATCTCGGCGTCGCGGGCCGAGCGCCCGAGCCGCGCGCGGCATCCACCGGCTCTGTCATCGTCTGCCCACGATCACGGTCTACTCGAGACCGAGGTCTGCCAGGCCGATCGCGTAGTAGTAGGGGTAGCCGGCCTTCTCGATGCGCTCGCGCGCGTCGGTGTTTCGGTCGACGACCACCGCGACGCCCACGACGATGGCGCCGACCTTCTCAAGGGCTTCGATCGCCTTGAGCGGCGAGCCGCCCGTTGTCGACGTGTCTTCGAGCACGATCACGCGCTTGCCCTCGAGCTCCGGGCCCTCGACCTGCTTGCCTCGACCGTGGTCCTTCGGTTCTTTGCGCACGACGAAAGCGTCGTATGCGAGCCCCTGGGCCGCACCCTGGTGCAGAATCGCGGATGCGACGGGGTCGGCTCCCATGGTGAGGCCGCCTACCGCGAACACGTCGGGAATGTCCTTGATGACATCGATCATGACCTGGCCGATGAGAGGCGCGACACGGTGATCGAGGCTCACCTTGCGCAGGTCGACGTAGTAGCTCGCCTTCTTTCCGCTCGTGAGCGTGAAGTCGCCGTGGAACACGGCTTCGGCGGAGATGTAGTCGATGAGTTGCTGGCGCGCGTTCGTCACGGGTTCAGTTTAGAGGAGCCAATAAACTGGGGCGCATGCGCATTGCGACCTGGAACGTGAACTCCATCAGAGCCCGGGTCGACCGGGTCGCCGATTGGCTCGTGCGGGAGGACGTCGACGTTCTCGCCATGCAGGAGATCAAGTGCAAAGAGAACCAGTTTCCGTTCGAGCAGTTCACCGCGGCAGGCTATGAGGTCGAGTTGCACGGGCTCAGCCAGTGGAACGGCGTCGCCTTCGCGTCGAGGCTGCCGATGTCCGAGGTCACCAAGGACTTCGAGAACATGCCCGGCTTCGGAGTCGCTGCCGCCGACGGCACACTCCCCCTCGAGGCACGCGCCCTGGGAGTGACGGTGAATGACGTTCGCCTGTGGAGTCTCTACGTGCCCAACGGCCGCGAACTCGGGCATGCGCACTACGACTACAAACTGCGGTGGCTTGCGGCGCTCTCCGCCGACACTAGAGCCTGGATCGCAGCGAACCCTCAGCAGCCGCTCGCACTCATGGGCGACTGGAACGTGGCCCCCCTCGACACCGACGTCTGGGACATTCAGGCGTTCGAGGGTTCGACCCACGTGTCGGCCCCCGAGCGGGCCGCCTTCAACGACTTCATGGATGCCGGGCTCAGCGACGTGGTGCGTCCGCGCATCCCCACCGGCTACACGTACTGGGACTACAAGCAGCTGCGCTTTCCCCGCAACGAGGGCATGCGCATCGACTTCATCCTGGGTTCGCAGCCGTTCTCCGACAAGGTGACCAACGCCGGCATCGACCGAAACGAGCGCAAGGGCGATGCCCCGAGCGACCACGTTCCGGTCTGGGTCGATCTCGACGTCGAGACAGAGGAAGACGAAGACCGACCGATGTTCTGGTGAGCGCGTCTACGGCGCCAGGAGCGCGGCCGCGACAACCAGAACGGGCACCGAAGCGATCGTGGTGATCAGCACGGTGTCGCGCGCGATCACGACACCCCGCTCGTAGCGCGACGCGAAGTTGAACACGTTCTGCGCCGTCGGCAGGGCGGCGAGCACCACCACGCCGAACAGGTGCGTCGCGTCGAGGTCGAACACGAAGCGACCGAGCAGGTACGCGACGATCGGCATGACCACGCTCTTGAGCAGAGCGGCGGTCAGGATGTCGCGACGCCCGGTTCCCGGAGCCAACGGCCGCTGCCCCGCCAGCGACATGCCGAACGTCATCAGCACCAGCGGAATCGTCGCTCCGCCGATGAGATCGAACGGCGCCATCACGGCATCGGGCAGGGTGACCCCGAAGATGCTCAGCAGCAGGCCGATCAGCGACGCGATGATCATGGGGTTGCGCACGGGCTGGGTGAGAAAAGAGCCGATGGATGCCCTGCCTCGCGTCACCGTGTCGAGAACGGTGAGCGTGACGGGCGCCATCACGATCAGCTGCAGCATCAGCAGCGGAGCGATGAACTGGGGATCTCCCAGTACATAAATGGCTACCGGCAGGCCGATGTTGTTGGCATTCGAGTACGACGAGGCGACAGCACCGATCGTGGTCTCGGCCGCGGCCCGCCGAAAGAAGAGGCGGGACGCGACGACGTAGAGAGTGATCGACGTGGCCACGGTGATCACCGTCACCACGAGGAACGACGAGAAGATGACACTCACGTCGGCCCGCGCGAGCACCGTGAAGAGCAGCGCGGGGCTGGTCACGAAGAAGGCGATGCGGTTCAGCGGCTTCTGCGCGTCGACCTGCAAGATGTTCGTGCGACCCACCACGTAGCCGACCGCGATGACGAAGCCGATGATCCCGAACCCGGTGAGAACCCCGGTCATCTCTGCCTCAGCGGGTGGTCGATCGAGCGAGAGCGGCGTCGATGGCGCTCTCGATGAAGGGGGCGAGGGTGAAGGCGAAGGTACGCGTCAGGTGATCCTGGTCGCGGTACACGTTCGCTCCGCCGATGACAGGGAAGCAGTCCTCGGCGTCGCAGTACATGTCGGAGAAGTCGAGCAGCGTCACATCGGAGCCGCCGTCCTTCAGCTGCCGGGCCGCCGATGCGAGGGGATCGACCTCACCGAGCCCGTCTTTTCGCGGCTCCGTACAACTGGCCGCATCGGAGATGCGCAGACACTTGTTCGGATCCGTCTCCCACGACGGGTTGTCCACGAGGGTGACGACCGGGGCGCCCTGAGTGAGCTGCGGGGTCCAGGCTTCCACGAATCCCGCGGTCTCGGCGGCGGCGGCCGAGCCATCGGCATCCAGCGTGTGATCGGCGAGAGCGGCCGTGAAGATCACGTCGTAGGGCTGCACCGACGCGAGTTCGCTGTCGAGGTTGGCCCGCCAATCGGCGCACGACGCGGAGAAGGCGTCGCCGCCCGCGATCGGGGTCGTGCTCCATGGGCACGCGCCCTTGAGATACGTAGTGAGGTGCCACCCCTTGGTCTCGGCGAGCTGGATCAGCGGGTCGAGCAGCGAGTAGGCGTGACTGTCGCCGATGATCGCGACCCGGGGCGCGGCATCCGACGTCGTGTCGCCGAACTCGCAGCTGGTGAGCGTGGAGTCGTTGAGGGTGACCAGGCAGTCGGGGTGCTGTGGGCGATCGGCGTTGCCGAAGCCGGGGCTCGGGATGATCTGGCCGGCCAAGTCGGGGTTCGAGCAGGCATCGATGGGTGCGAGCCCGTCGGTGCCGCCGGATGCCGCGCCGAAGCAGTCGGGCAGCGTCTCGAGCGTGCTGCGCAGCTCGGCGGCCGCCGCGTCGTACTTGGGCTGCTGCACGACACTGGTGATGCCGACGACGAGACTGACCACGGCCATGCCGGCCAGCATGACCGCGAAGGTCGCTCGGGGCTTGCGCGTGACGAGTGGCCGCCACGCTCGGGTCGGGTCTTCGATGAACTTCTTGGTGAGCCACGCGATCACGAAGCAGAGCACGAACAGCACCAGACGGTTGATCGTCGAGAGCCCCCAGCCCGGAACGAACGGCGCGATGATGATGAGCGGCCAGTGCCACAGGTAGAGCGAGTAGGAGATGTCTCCGATGAAGCTCACGGGTCGGAAGCTCAGCACACTGCCCGCGTCGAACCATCGCGCACGGTGCGACGCGAGGATGATCGCCATCGTTCCGAGCACGGGCAGCACGGCCGCGTAGCCGGGGAACGGGGTGGCCTTGTCGTAGAAATAGCCACAACCGAGCACGACCGCGATGCCGCCGTAGCCCAGCAGATTCGACAGCCAGGCCTTCGTGGGCCGCAAGCGTGGCAGCAGCGCGAGAATCGCGCCCGCGCCGAACTCCCACATGCGGGTGAAGGTCACGAAGTAGGCCTGCGCAGCATTCGTCTGCGTGTAGATGATCGAAAACGCCAGAGACAGGATGCTGACGGTCACGACGAGCGCGAGCAGGGCGTTCCAGCGCTTTCCGCTCCAGTACTTCACGCCCAACCACGAGGCGCCGAGCAGCAGGAGCGGCCAGATCAGGTAGAACTGCTCCTCGAGCGACAGCGACCAGTAGTGCTGCACCAGGGTCGCCTCGTTGGCGGCGGCGAGGTAGTCGACGGAGTTGGCCGCGAGCGCCCAGTTCTCGACGTAGAAGGTCGACGCGAGGATCTCGCGCAGGTTCTCGCCCAAACTCGACAGCGGCAGGATGAAGAGGGTCGCGAGCGCCGAGAAGATGAGAACGGTCACTGCTGCCGGCAGAAGCCGTCGCACGCGCTTCGCGTAGAAGCCGGGCAGTCCTATGCGGCCCGATCGCTCCAGCTCGCGCGCCAGCTGACCCGTGATGAGAAAGCCCGAGATCACGAAGAAGACGTCGACGCCGATGTAGCCGCCCTGCAACCGCCCGGGCCAGAAGTGGTAGACCACAACGAGGAGCACCGCGATCGCGCGAAGCCCCTGCAGGTGAGGCAGAAAGTGGGTGGGTGCGGGAGTGGCCCCGGCGACCGCGCGTGCGTCGCCCGATGCGGGGTCGCTCGCCGCCTGGCTTCGCCGGAGGGACCGTCGGGAGGGCGGCGGGGTCATATCCATATCGCGTCCCATGGTAGCCGTCGGGCCTGGGCCGTTAAGGTTGCTTACATGCCTACGACCGTGACCTGGGACTACATCGATGAGTCCAGCTTCAAAGCCGACGACCCCGAGAAGGCGCTCGCCGTCGCCGAGGAGTTCCTCGCCGCAGCCCGCGACCCCGAGACCTTCTACGACGACGACGTGACACCCGCCGCTCTCTTCATCGCGGCATCCGAGAGTTTCTACGACGCCCTTCTGCCGTTGCGCGCCTATGAGGCAGCGCGCGAGGCGCAGGATGCGCCGGGAGACGCGGCCCCCGACAAGCGCGTCTACCTGATCGAGGGTCTGCTGCGCACCGGGCAGGAGGCCGAGGCCAACGAGCTCGCCAAGGCGCTGCGCGCCGAGAAGCCCGAAGACCCGATGGTCTATTCGTTCCTCGGAGACAGCTACGACGCGGCCGGTGACGCTCACAACGCCGAGCGCTGGTTCGATATGGGCATCGAGATGGTCACGAAGGTCATCAACGACGCCGACGATCTCGACCGCGACGAGCTGGCCGATGCCATGGAGACGCGCGAGCTGCTCATCCTCGGCCGTCACGCGGTGCGCCACGCGGCCGGCCATCAGCCCGACGATCTCGACGAAGAGGCTCTAGAGATTCTCGAAGAGTACGACGAGGCCGACGAAGACGACGACGAGAAGTAGCGCCCGGCGCGCTTAATGCGCGCGTAACATCGGCGGCGGATACTGGAGACCATGTCTCCAGAAGAGTCGGAGAACGCGCTCGGGCAGCCACAAGCATCGCCCGCCGTTCCCATCACCGTGTCCATCACCCGCGCCGTCGATCCAGACAGGATCCCCGATGTCACCCGCTGGGTGCAGGCGGGGGTGAACCTCGCCAACCGGTATCCGGGCTTTCTCGGCTCGGGCTGGGTGAGGCAGGGCGCTGACTCGGTGCACTGGCACATGCTCTACAGATTCGCCGACGCCTCGCTGCTCGAGCAGTGGGAGTCGTCGGAGGATCGCAGACACTGGCTCGAGGGCGGTCGAGAGCTGGTGCGCGAGTCGCGCGTCGAGAAGCGCACAGGCATCGAGGGCTGGTTCGACGAACCTCAGGCGCCCAATGCGTCGGATGTCGAGGGCTCGGCCGGCGCGCCCGTGGCGCCCCCGAGATGGAAACAGGCGACGAGCATCTGGCTCGGTTTCTTTCCGGTGAATCTGGCGTTCACGCTGCTCGTGACGACACTTCTTCCCGGCTGGAACGACCTCGCCACGGCGCTCAAGGTGCTCGTGACGACGGTGGTTCTGACCCCGATCATGGCCTACTGGGTGTTGCCGGGAGTCACACGGCTACTCCGACGGGTGCGCTTTCTGTAGCTCGCTCTGACCGCTCAGGGCGATAGTTGCTACAAATCAATTTGTTTTGCGCGGCGCGCGGGTGAAAGATATCAACGTGACCCACGATCTGATGTCCCCCGAGAAGAACGTCCAGCGCATCATGTGGACGGGAACCATCTGGTTCGTCGCTGCCGTCGGAGCATCCGCGGTCACCCTCGGCCTGCTGCTCTCGAGCGGGTGGCGACCGGCGCTTTTGACCAAGGGCCTGGCTCTTCTGTGGTGGATCGGCGCGGGACTCGTCGCCGTGAGCATCGGTCTCATCGGGTGGTCGGGCTGCCCGATCCTGGAGGTGGACGTTCCCACGGCGGACCGCAACAAGACCCGCACCATGCAGCTCGGAACGATGCTGTTCATCGTGGGAGGCGCGGCCGCGATGCTTGCGGTGCTGCTCGGGCCCGCCGGCTAGCTATCGGCTGATCCCCACGTCGGATCAGGCGACCGCCAGTCGGCAGAAGCGGCGACCGCTCGCCGTGAACACCCTCTCGACCGTGTAGCCGCATGCGCGGGCGAGTTCGGTCAGGCGGGTGACACCCACTTCTGCCCAGGGAAACACGTCGCTCTGCGCCCCTTCGGTGTCGACGAGGGTCGCGCTGTAGGAGTGATCACGGTCGTCGTCGGGGTGCATCTCGACGACCAGAGCGCCCGCCGGGGCGAGGATCTCCCGACAGCGCGCGAGGAGCGCCTCGACGTCTCCCCCGATGCCGACGTTTCCGTCGACGAGAAGCGCTGTACCCCACAGTCCCTCTGCGGGAACGCGGTCGAAGACCGACCCGAGAGCCACAGCCGCCCCGCCTCGGCGAGCCATCGCCACGACCTCCGGCGAGACATCCAGGCCGAGCGCGACCAGACCGAGCCGGCCCGCAGCCCGCACCATGCGCCCGGGCCCGCATCCGATATCGAGAAGCGGCCCCCGGGCGTGCGTCAGAAGCGAATGGTCGACCTCGTCGGCATCGTCGGCCCACTTGTCGAAGTCGAGATCGAGTGTGGGCCCGTCGCCAGAGGAGACAGGGCCGACCTCGCGAAGAGCGAGTCGACCGGACGCCTCGTGACGAATGAAGCGGGCGTAGGGCTCGTCTGCTCCCCGCCCGAACGTGGCATCGGCGGGGTTCTGCTGCAGGAGGCTCATGATCGGTATTCGTCGCCGACGCGAGCAACGGATTGTCCGGTCCGAGCACGACAGCCGCATGACAGCAGCGCGACAGCGCCGTGAAAGGGGCGCCGCTCACGATGGAGTCAACTTCATCGAAAGGAAGTCCACCCATGGCAACCAGCTCCGACTGGGCCGTCGAGGCCACCGGTCTCGTCAAGATCTTCGGCGACAACCGCGCCGTCGACGGCGTCGATCTACGCGTGCGAACCGGGAGCGTCTACGGCGTGCTCGGACCGAACGGCGCCGGCAAGACCACCGTCATCCGCATGCTCGCAACCCTGCTGCGACCCGATGCCGGCCACGCGACCGTTTTCGGGCACGACGTGCAGCACGAGGCGCAGATCGTGCGCCAGCTCATCGGCGTGACCGGGCAGTACGCCTCGGTCGACGAGACCCTGAGCGCCACCGAGAACCTCGTTCTCTTCAGCCGCCTCAACGGCCTGGGCCGCGCAGAGTCCCGGGTCAAGGCCAATGAACTGCTCGAGGAGTTCGGGCTGACCGCGGCCGCCAAGCGTCCGCTCAAGAACTTCTCCGGCGGCATGCGGCGCAGGCTCGACCTGGCGGCGAGCCTGATCTCTCAACCTCCCCTCATCTTCCTCGACGAGCCGACCACGGGCCTCGACCCCCGCACGCGATCGCAGATGTGGGACACGATCCGGCGTCTCGTCAGCACGGGCTCGACCGTGCTCCTGACCACTCAATATCTCGACGAGGCAGATCAGCTCGCCGACCGCATCGCGGTCATCGACACGGGCCGCGTCGTCGCGGAGGGCACCGCCGACGAGCTCAAGGCCTCGGTGGGAAAGTCCTCGCTGCAGCTGCGCCTACTCGACCCTGCCGATCGAGACGACGCCGTGCGCGCCATCCGCTCGGTGCTCGGGGTCGACGTGACCCTCTCGCCCGAGGCCGCACGCATCACCGCTCCCATGCAGGACCCGGACCGCATCACCGACCTCCTCGTCGCGCTGCGCGAGCAGAACATCAGCCTCACCGAGCTCGCCGTGCAGAAACCGACTCTCGACGAGGTCTTCCTCACCCTCACCGGGCACGGGGTCGAGACCGACCCCGAAACCCAGCCCGACGCATCCGATACCCCGAAAGGACGAGTGAACGCATGACCGCCATCACCTCGACCATCCAGTCCGGCGTGAGCTGGGAGCTGCGCAACCACGTGAGCGTCGGCCAGACCGTGCGCAACTCGTTCTCGATGGCCTATCGCGGCCTGTTGAAGGTCAGACGCACCCCTGAGCAGCTGATCGACGTCACGCTGCAGCCGATCATCTTCACCGTGATGTTCACCTTCATCTTCGGCGGAGCCATCGCTGGCGACGTGGCGAGCTACCTCCCCCTGCTGATTCCCGGCATCCTCGTGCAGACCGTGATCACGACCTCGGTCGTGACAGGCGTGCAGCTACGAGAAGACATGGATAAGGGTGTCTTCGACCGGTTCAAGTCGCTTCCCATCGCCCGCATCGCCCCGCTCGCGGGGGCACTGCTCGCCGACACCGTGCGCTACACGATCGCCACGACGATCACCTTCGTCGTGGGCTTCATCCTGGGCTACCGACCAGAAGGCGGCCTCGGCTTCGTGGTTCTCGCGGGCCTTCTGGTGATCGTCTGCTCGTGGGCGCTGAGCTGGATCTTCGCGTTCTTCGGCGTGATCGCCCGCAGCGCCTCGAGCGTGCAGGGCATCTCATTCCTGGTGCTCTTCCCGCTCACCTTCCTGTCGAACGCGTTCGTTCCGAGCAACACCATGCCGGGGTGGCTCCAAGCGTTCGTCGACGTCAATCCGGTGTCGCACCTCGTATCGGCGGTGCGCGACCTCGCGAATCTCGGCACGGTCGGAAGCGACTTCTGGCTCGCGCTGCTCGGCGCCGCGATCGTCGTGGCAATCTTCGCCCCGCTGACGGTGCGCGCGTACATGCGGCGGGCGTAACAGGGCGTCTCGCTCAGCTCTACGTGCGCAGGGCAGGAGACGACAGAAGCTCGGAGATGCGCGCCACGCGCTCGTCACGAGTCAGACGGCCGGATGCCTCGAGCATCCGGCCGTACTCGTCTGCCCCGACGGCCGCGCTCACGTGTTCGACGTGCTGCTCGAGACGCATGCTCGGGCTGTCCTGTCTCGGCGAGATGCCGGATGCGAGGGTGAGCAGTTCAGCCGCCAGCTCGGGCTCGTCGAGGGCGTCGAGCGCCCAGCGCGCCATGGCCACGGTCGCCGTTCCGAGCACGGGCCTGTCGAACTGGATGCTCCGCCTGCGGAACTCGACGAGCAGCCGGATGCGCAGGTCGCGCCCGTGGTCGCGCAGTTCTCGGGCGTCGGCATCGAAAGCTGTGTCCTTCGATGCGGTGGAGTCGCTTGCGGCCTGGCACTCCGTTACGACCAGGATGGCGAGGGCGATGATCGCCTCGGGGCGCAGACGCTGAGCCGACGAGCGCGCGCGGTCGACGCTCCTGCGGTACCCCTCGGTGCCGAGCGCTCGATGACGGGCCGCCGCGGCATGATCTCCGGCCCGAGCAGCGCTCGCGGCTCGGGCGAGTTCGACCTCCGCGAGACCCGCCTGCCCGTTCAGCGCGAGCATTCCGTCGTCGAGGCCTCCCTCGACCGCGATCACCTCATGGAGCAGACCCTCGGCCTCGTCGAGATCACCGAGGCCGATCCGGGCGATGGCGATCGCCCAGGTCAACTGATGCAGATCGCTGAGGGCGCCCATGTCGCGCAAACCCTCGCTCGCGAGCGGCGCCCAGTCGAGGACCCCCTGCCAGTCGCCGGCCTCGCTGCTGAAGAGCACGAGCATCTGGGCGCTCATGGTCGAGCCCCACTCGTCGCCGATCTGCTCGGCCAACTCACGAGCGCGCAGCGCGAGAACGCGCGCACCCTCGACATCGCCGCCGTTCTCGGCGAGCTGGGCGCCCATGACGTTGCCCAGGATCGCGGTGCGGGCATCCGGGTGCGACTGGGTAGCCTCCACAGCGGAGTACGCGGCGGATAGGTCGTCGATCGAGAGCACCAGTCGAGCCATCGCCTGCAGCTGCGGATACACCACCTCGACGCGGTCGACGAGCCTCTTGAGCAGCACGATCGCTCGAACGGTCGTGCTGAACTGGAACAGTCCGAACGTCGCCGCGGTGATCACCAGCGCCAGCACGGCGAGCTGCGCTCGGGCAGCGGCCGGCCGGTAGCCGGCGAGCATCGCCATCACTGGGGCGCCGAAGGCCAGCACCTCGGAGTGAGCGCCTCGCAGCGTCCAGAGATAGGCGAGTACGGCGTACACGCCGACGACCGCGTCCTGCTCGCCGTCGGCAATGGCGCGTCGGAGCACCGCGACGAGGTTGTCCTGCTCGATGCTCGCCGGGCTGTCCCTGAGACGCGCACCCTGGCCCGATCCGAACCAGAGTTCCGCGGAGTCGAGAGCCAGGCCGATCGCCCACTGGCGTTCGTGCTGCGCCAGCTCCTCCTCGTCGACGATCGACCCGATGCCGCGGTTCCCGAACTCCCTGACCGTCTCGAGCATCCGATAGCGGGTGCCCTGCGCGGTGTCGGTGACGACGACCAGCGACTGCAGCACGAGACCGTCGAGCGCATCGGCGGCGGCGCCCTCCCGCTCGGCCGAGCGCATCATCGTCTCGGCCGTGCGAAGCGAGAATCCGTCGGCGAATCGAGACAGGCGAACGAGGAGCTGCTGCTCGTCGTCGTGCAGCAGGTTCCAGCTCCACTCGATCACGGCGAGCAGCGTGCGGTGGCGCTCCGGAGCCGAGCGGTCGCCCGAGGTGAGCAGGGCGAACCGGTCGACGAGCCTGGCCTCGATCTCCTCGACCGAGAACGACCGCACGCGCGCCGCCGCGAGTTCGATGGCGAGCGGAAGCCCGTCGAGCCGCTCGCAGAGCCGCTCGACGACGGTCAGCGGCAGCCGAACGGATGGCCGGGCCGCACGGGCGCGATCGATGAAGAGCGTGACCGCCGCCGCCGGGGAAGCGTCGTCACTCGTCGAGGGAAGCGGTTGCAGGGAGTAGACCTGCTCCGCGGCGATGGACAGGGGCGAGCGACTGGTGCAGAGGATCGTCAGCTCACCGGAGGCGGCGACCAGGTCGGCGGCCCAGATCGCGGCGGCATCGATGACATGCTCGCAGTTGTCGAGCACGAGAAGGGTCGGCTGTCCGCTGACTGCGGCCTGGCCGACGAGGGCGTCGAGGATGCGGCGCCGCACGTCGGGCACCACGATCGGGTCGCCGATCCGGCGCGCCGACTGCACCTCGCGGATTCCCAGCGTCGACGCGATGAGAAGGCCGACGTCGTCTCCCGACGCAATGCTTGCGAGCTCGACCACCGCGACCGACGAGCCCGCCTCGACAGCGCGCGCCGCGACATCCTGCGCCAGCCGCGTCTTGCCGAGACCGCCAGAGCCAAGAAGGGTCACAAGCCGGTGACGACCGAGACGCTCGAGCACACGACGCGCGTCGTCATCTCGTCCGACCATGTCGTTCGGCGCCTGTCGCAGGCCGATAGCGAAGGCCGGCCGGAGCATCCGGGCTTGCTCACCCGGCGCTGCGCTCGGAGCGCTCTGGCTGTTCGATGCCCTGAGGATCGCTGCGTTGGCCTCGACGAGGGCCGGCGACGGATCGGTGCCCAGCCGATCGGCCAGCAGCTCGCGGTGGTCGGCGAACCGTTGAAGCGCAGACGCGAAGCGCCCCGCGTCGACCGCCGCGTTCATCGCCTCGAGTTGGGCCTTCTCGTCGAGAGGATATGCCTGGGCGAGCTCGTCGAAGGCGGCCGAGGCGTCGTCGACGAGGCCGAGCGCCGCGAGAGCCTGTGCCCGGATGCGACGGAGCGCAGCACGGGCGACCTCGGCCCGCTGAGCGAGTGCGGCGCTGGCCGGCGCGGTCGGAGGCAGGTCTGCTGCCGGCTCGCCGCGCCAGAGCGCGAGCGCCCTCTCTGCCTCGGCCCGCGCATTCTTTGGCTCCTGCGCCGTCGCGAGGCCCGCGAGCACGGCCTCCGCGACCAGCAGATCGATCGACGGCCGGCCCAACACGAGCCGGTAGCCCGCCGCCGACGACTCGATGATCGGCGACGGCTCCAGTGCTCGGATGCGGGACACGAGCGTCTGCAGGGAGGCTCGAGGATTCTGCGGCGGCTCGTCTCCCCACACGTCGTCGACCAGGCCTTCGATGGAACGCGGCCGACCATCGGCGAGCGCCAGCGAGGCAAGCACAGCGCGGCTCAGCGAGCCGCGGACGGCGGTGGTTACGCCCGCCGCCGTCACGAACTGGATCGGCCCCAGGAGAGCGAGGCCGATGGGGGCGGCGGCGCTGCCCGGGTCGCCGCCTGCCTCGGCCCCCCACTCCGGCGGATTAGAAGACAGTGATGGCAGCCTTCGTCGTGACGGTGTCGTAGACGGAATCCAGGTCGCCGCCGGCCTTACAGGTGACGTCGACATAGAGTCCGCTGTCGAGCTCGCCGAATGCTCGTCCTGCGAGCTTCCAGTTCGAGCCGTCGTCGTCTGTGCCCTGCATCAGCAGGGTGTCCACGGTGCCCAGGTCTTCGAAGTTGTACGAGATGGTGCTGTCGCTCGCCTTGCCGGCGATGGTCGAGGCATCCGTCTTCAGCACAACGGCCAGGAAGTCCTGTGTCGTGGCACGGTCGTCGCCCGTCGTGACCGCGACCTCGCCGCCCATGCTTCCCTGGTGGAACGAGACGGTGCAGAGCCCGGACGGGTCGAGGTACGACCAGTTGCCCTGGCCGTCGTCGGGGCTCACGACGGTCCAGTCCGAGTCGATGATGAACGGGTCGGAGAACTGAGCGACGGTGCCCGCGGCGAGATCGTTGCCGCCCTCGAACGTCAGGTCGTCTCCCGTCAGGCTGGGCGCGTCGGTGTCGTAGGGATCTGAGGTGTAGCTGTAGTCGTCGGGGTCGTAGTTACTGGCGAGGGTCGCGAACAGTCCGACGCCGAGGACGGCCATCACGACGAGCGCGATAGCCGCGATGATGCCGCTGACGATGCCGACGTAGCCGATGATCAGACCCGCCAGCGCAAGGCCGCGCCCCTTCTCGCCCGTGCGCTTGATCTGGCCCAGCGCCATGTGGCCGGTGATGACGGCGACCAGCGAGACGAAGAAGGCCGAGACGAACGAGACGATCGCCAGCACGTTGTAGCGAGGCTCCTGAACGGGCGAGTAGCCGCCACCCTGGTATCCGCCATACGGAGTCGGGCTCGAATACCCGCCGTTGGAAGGAACAGATGCTCCATCACCAGAAGACGGAGGTACGGGGGGCTGGTTGGGCGGCATCTGGCTCATGCCGTTCATCATAAAGGTCGCACGCATCCGACCGACAGAACCGAGAGACCTGCGCGTGATGCAGGATTCGTGCTCGCTGGGCGGGTGCTGCTGCAGCAAATCGATGCGAGGGACATGAAACCGCTGCCCGATCGACCGTAGCCTCGAAGCACGACGCACAGAGCGCTCGCCAGCACCCCCTTTCGGATCGGAGGTTCCCCATGCCCACAACAACGACCACTCAGTACGTCGTTCCCGCGATCGGCGATGAACCCGAGGTTGTCGAAGACGCGTCGCTGGCCGAGTCCTCTGCCGCGTGGATCGGCCTCAAGGCCGCGGCCACCGAGCTCCAGGCGCTTCAGATCAAAGACGGATCGGTGCCCGACACGGCAGACCACGCCCGCGCGGCCGAACTCGTCGACGCGATCTCGGCATCCATCGCGGCGCTCTCACCCGCATTCCCCCACGACGCCGAGTATCACGCAGCGCTACGCCATGATTTCTCGCGCTGGGTCTCCGAGGGCTTCGGCGTTCCCGACTTTCTCGACTCGCTCGTGGTCTTCCACCCCGAAGCGCACCGCGAGAACGGCATCCGACACCTCGTCGTCTTTCCGATGACGACGCAGAACGGCTCGGCCTCTCGGTTGGTCGAGGCCGTGCTCATCGAGGTCATCTGGCCCGAGTTCGTGGCTGAACTCGAAGCGGGCGACTACTCGAACGCCTTGTTCGTGCCCATTCGATTCGTCGACTTCACACCCGGATACGACACCAACTCGGCGGTCCTCTTTCCCGAGACGGTCGCGACGCGCAGCGTGCCGACGTTCACCTGGGGCGCGATCTTCGCCGACAGAGAAGCGGCCCGCTTCCGCACCGTCGTTCGCGCGGCCGCCGACACCACCAGGCTCGAGCTGCCAGAAGATGCGGCACGCCTGCTGACCGACCAGGCCCTCGCCGAGCGCACCTTCGTGATGTGGGACCTCATCCACGACCGCACGCACATGCGCGGCGACCTGCCCTTCGACCCGTTCATGATCAAACAGCGCATGCCGTTCTTCCTCTACTCGCTCGAAGAGCTGCGCTGCGATCTCACCGCCTTCCGCGAGTCGGTGCGCATCCAGCGTCGGCTCGAGGCTCTCGGTGAGAGCGAGCTGTCGGATGCCGATGCGCACCTTCTCGAGCACGCGCGGCTCGTGCAGTACGCGGTTCTGTTCGACCGCATCTTCCGCTTCGCCCTCACCGGCTCGCGCGTGCGCAACTACGACGGGCTGGGCGGACAGCTGCTGTTCGCGTGGCTGCACCAGCACCACGTGCTGCACTGGACCGACACGAAGCTCACCATCGACTGGCCCGAGGTCGCCGACAGCGTGCTCGCCCTCGGACAGCAGATCGACGACCTGTACTGGCGTTCGATCGACCGCCCGAAGGTCGCGCACTGGCTGGCCGCCTACGAGCTGGTCACCGCGACGGTCACGCCGCACCCGGCATCCGTCTGGGCTCTCGGGCTCGAAGCCCTGCCCCTCGACGGCCCACCTCGCGCGTTGACCGACGCGATCCTCGACGACGAGTTCCCCCTCTCGATGTTCTACGAGGCCCTCTCGAAGAAGATCGGCGACGTGATTCTGTCGACGGAGGGCATCACGGGGTCGTCGGAGCGGTAGGAGTCCCCGCTGCGGACAGTATGTACCGGCGCACCGGGGCATACTGTCCGCAGGAGTACCTTCAGGAGGGTCGGTCATGAGCGTTGACGGTCGGGTTGTTGTTGTGGCGGGGGCCACGAGTTCGTCGGGGGTCGCCACCGCGCGGGCACTGGTCGCGGCGGGGGCTCGGGTCGTGGCGGTCGGGTCGAACGTCGAGAGACTCAGCGCGTTCGAGCGCTCGGTTCCGGATGCCGCGACGCGGGTGTGCGATCTGTCGAAGCTGACGGCGGTCGCCGAACTCGCCTCGTCGGTCGCTCAGGAGTTCGGAGGCGTCGACGGGCTGATCCACCTCGTGGGCGGATGGCGCGGAGCGGCAGGTATCACCGCCCAGAGCGACGATGACTGGGCCGCCATGGAATCGGGCTTCACCACCCTGCGCAATACCTCGCGAGCTTTCTTCGACTCCCTCGTGGCCAGCGAAGCCGGCCGGCTGACGATCGTGTCGTCGAACTCGGTCGAGCGGCCGACCGCCGGAGGCGCAAGCTACACCGCCGCGAAGGCAGCTGCAGAGAGCTGGGTTCGTTCGGTGGCCGACGGCTTCCGCCGCGCGCAGTCGGGCGACAAGACCTCGCCGACACCCCAACGCGCCGCCGCCGTGCGCTTCTCGATCATGGCGCTCGTCGATGACGACATGCGGCGAGACAACCCCGACAAGACCTACGCCGGTTTCACCCACGTGGATGCGCTCGGCCAGGCCGTGGTCGATTTGTGGCAGGGCGACGCGGCCGAGCTCAACGACAGCCGCATTCCCCTCGGCTAGAGCCCTGCATTTCGCCGACGCCCTCGCCACGCAGCAGGGCGGCCTGTCCCTGGCAAGGGGTGGTTGTGACGGATGTGCCCCCGTAGCGTGGAATGCATGACCCACGAGAAGCGGCACCACCACCTTTCGTCAGAAGAAGACCTCGAGAAAGACACGTCTTACAGCCCGTCGAGCGAGCGTGACGATGACGTGCTCGAGAACGAGTCGGTCACCGACAGCGACGCTGTCGACGGCGACATGGACTCATCGGAGATCCTCGTACTTCCGGGAACCGGCGGCCCCGACGATGTCGGCGATATCGAGGTCGATCCGTCGGAGTTCAACCTGAGCGGGGACTCGATCCCCGGTCACCCGAAGCCGGCCTCGCGCCCGCACTGAGGCGTCGCGGAGTACTCAGGCGTCAGGCCGGCGACACCAGGCGGATGAACGCGCTCAGCTGAGCCAGCGTCTGCTCCGTGTTCGGCAGTGCGTCGGTGAGAGCCGGCGAGTACACGAGGTAGGCCGCCCATTGCGCGCGGGAGATCGCGACGTTGAGCCTGTTGGCCATGAGAAGGAACTCGAGGCCCCGGGGCACATCGTCGGCCGACGAGGCTGCGAGAGACACGATGGCCACCGCCGCCTCTCGGCCCTGGAACTTGTCGACGGTTCCCACCGGAATCGACTCGTACCCTGCCTCGGCGAGCTTCAGCCTGAGCAGCTCGACCTGGGCGTTGTAGGGCGCCACCACGATCACGTCGCGCTCGTCGAGGGGGCGTGCGACTCCGCCCGACCACCACGTGCGCCCGAGGACGGACGCGACGAGGTCGACGACGGCATGGGCCTCTTCGGGCGAGGATGTCGACCGCTCGGCGTGCTCGATCGGAACGGGATGGAGCCCGGGCTCGACTCCCTCGAGGCGTCGGTCTGATGCGTGCGAGACGAGCCGCCCCTCGTACGAGAGTTCGGACACCGGCGCGCAGACCGCCGGATGCATACGCCAGGAGGTGGCGAGGAAGTAGCCGAACTCGGGCGGCAGCACGTCGTGCCCCGCGGAGAGCCAACCGAGCGCCGACTCGTCGACAGGCTCGGGGTGTGTGCCCTGACTCACCTGCGGAAGCTGCTGCGGGTCGCCGAGCAGCAGCAGGCGCTTCGCCGACACAGCCGACGCGATGGTCGACGCGAGCGAGAACTGGCCCGCCTCGTCGACGACGAGCAGGTCGAGCGACTGCCTCGGGATGCGGGATGCATTGCTGAAATCCCACGCGGTTCCGCCGACGACATAGCCGCCGTCTCGGTTCGTGAACCCGGCGAAGGCTGTGGGCGAGAGCACGGTGAACTCGGGCTCGGTGCTCGATGAAGCACCGGCTGGTGCGCTGCCCGCGGAGGCCTTCTTGCCCACCAGGGAGCGGTCGACACCCGCTCCGACGACGGCGCGCAGCATGTTCTCGACCGCCGCATGAGACTGGGCGACGACGCCGATCTTCCACCCGTGCTCGTGCACGAGCCGCGCGATCACGTGCGACCCCGTGTGGGTCTTGCCCGTTCCCGGAGGACCCTGCACCGCGAGGTACGAGCGGTCGAGGGTGAGTAGCGATTCGACGAGAGCCGAGGCCACGTCGCCCACGCCGTCGGCATCGGCCACGACGGGCGCGAGCGTCGCACGGGGCAGTCGGCGACGCAGAACGTCGTAGGCCGGGTCTGCAAGCGGCTCGGGATGCGCGTCGAGGATCGCTCGGCCCCACTCTGAGATCGCCTCGACCTGGGTTCCGGCGGGCGGAGGCGTGCCGGGCGTCAGAGCGACAGGCAGCTCGTCGTAGTGCGGCGCGTCTTTCTCGAGCACCTCGTCGACGACGATCGTGCCGTCATCGAGCGTCTCGACCACCGTCACCCGGCTGTGCGCGGTTCGGGCGCCCGGTTCGCGCCCCCGCAGAATAGGCGGATAGGGCGCGTCGTAGAGAATGAACGGATTCTGCCCCGGCTTGATCGAGCTGCCCGGCGCGAGGATGCCCCTCAGACCCAGGCGACGCCTGTCGCTGCGTTGCCTGCCCTCGCGGAACCAGTCGCGCAGCACGACCGCCTCTGTCACGACGAGCACGTCGCGGGTGTCGGCCCACTCGTCTATCGGGGCGGTGAGTCGCGAGAAGTGCTGCCACCAGAACGACTTCTGTTCGCGCCGGTGATAGTCGATGGCGGCGGATGCGAGCGCGAGCGCCGTGTCGTCGGCCGTGCGTTCAGCGAGGGGAACGGCCGACGACAGCGCCGCCAACTCGAGGTAGACCGGGTCGGGCTCGCGCACCGGGAGGTCGAAGTCGAGCCGGCCACCGGCATCCGGAATCACGCCCGGTGGAAGGGATTCGCGCGAGACGGAGGCGAAGCGCTCGAGGAGCCAGTCGCGCAGCCGCAGCGTGCTGACGCAGTCGTAGGTGTTGTAGCGGGCGATGTCGTCTTGCACGCGCGCCGACCCAGCCACGTCGCCCGCGGCGAGAAGTTCGCGCGAGCGCACGTACTCGGTGATCGAGTCGGCCGCGTTGGCCACGCCGGCGCGCTCGGCATCGCCCATGTAGAGCGGCTCGAGCTTTTTGAGCGAGTAGCTGTGGGTGCCGATGCGCATGCCCTGCCGCACGATGGGATAGAGATCGACCAGCACGTTCTGACGGAGGAGGTCGTCGACCGCTTCTTCTCCGACTCCGTGCCGGGCGGCGAGCGTGAGCAGGTGGGTGCGCTCGTAGGAGGCGTAGTGATAGATGTGCATCAGGGGATGCCGGGCCCGGCGCTCGGCGACGTAGTCGAGAAAGTCGATGAGCGCCCGCCGCTCCTCGGCCAGGTCGTGCGCCCAGAACGCCACGAAGGTCTCGTCGGGTTCGACGAGGCCGAAGAGATAGTCGAGACCCCAGGCAGAGCCCTCTTGGTAGAGCGGATCGCCCTCGAAGTCGAAGAAGATGTCGCCGGCGTCGGGCGCGGGAATCGCCGCCAACGGAGCAGGATCGGCGATGTGCCAGCTGAGTGCTTGTCCGGGCGCAGGCGGCTCGATCTGCATGCGCGCCTGGCCGGCGAGAGATTCGAGCGTGGACTGGGCGAGCCCGGGAACGGGGCCCTCGGCCTCCGCGAGTTGGTCGATGCTCTGGATGCCTGCCGCCCGCAGGCGCGCCCGTTGCGTGAGCCGCATGCCCGCCACTTGCAGCACGTCGCGGGTTCTTTCGACCTGCTCTGCGCAGGCGGCGCAGCGACCGCACGCGGTATAGCGCGGATCGCCCCACTCCGTGGGCGAGGTATCGGCCACACGCTCGTCGACGAGCTGCTGCAGCCGCGCGCGGCGTCGACGGTAGACGGGCAGGATGTCGCGCAGTCGGTGTGAGGTGGTCTTGCCCGTGCCCAGGATGAGATGCACGGTCTCACTCGTGGGGATGCCGTTCTGCTGCAACTGATCGGCGTAGGCGGCGAGCTGCAGCAGCGCGGTGATCTTGGCCTTGCGGGCGAGCTTGGTGTCGTAGACCGAGTAGGCGGGCGCGCCACCCTCACCGTTGTCGTCGCGCACCAGGAAGTCGGAGTAGCCCAGGAACCGGCCGTCGAAGAAGGCGCCCTGAAAGACCACAGCGGCACCGGCGCGCAGAGCCTCGAGCGTCTCTGCGGCGGCCACAGCGACCTGCTCGATCGCAGGGCGCTCGATCTCGACGACACCGCCTGCGGTGCGCAACCGCTCGAGGGTGGCGAGTTCGTGCAGGTCCCCGAGTGTCGCCGTGCGTCGCAGCATGTCGTCTTCAGACTCGACGACCGCGTCGATGCGCCCGAGCTTGGCGTCGAGCTTGCGCATCAGCGCCCACTCGCATGCGGCCGCAGCGGTGAGGTCACTCGCCGAGTAGACCACCGTGCTATCGAGCAGGAACATGGGAACTCAGCTCTCTCGTTTGTCAGCCCTGACGTCGTCGACCCTCGCGTCGGCAGCCGCTGTGTCGTTCACGCTAGCGGGTGCCGCCGACACCGACGCGGGCATGCGCAACGAATAGAGAGACGCAGCCACGAAGAACACCGCCCCGACACCGAATGCCACCGGGAACGAGAAGGCGTCGACGAGGGCGCCGGCCGCGAGCGGCCCGACGATCGCGCCGATGTCGGAGCTCATCGAGAAGATCGCGATTCCGCGACCGCCCCGGCGGCCGACGACATCGCCGACGGATGCCGCGGGCGCGATGCCGAGGAACGCCGAGACCACCCCGTAGAGGCTGAGGAGCACGGTGAGGGTGATGATGTCGCCGGTGAACGAGATGGCCACGGTGAGCACGGCGGACGCGGCGAGCGACAGCACCATCGCCGGCTTGCGCCCCGCGCGATCGATGAAGCGTGCCGCCGGGCCGAGCGCGAGGGTCTGGGCGACCGCGGCGATGGCGAACGCGATGCCCGTGAACGAACTCGGACCCTTGATGACCTCGACCACGATCACCGGGATGAGGGCGCTGCGCACCCCGAAGGAGTTCCAGCCCTGGGCGAAGTTGGCGAGGCACGCGGCGCGGAAGCGAGCATCCCGCAGCACGTCGCGAAGGGGAACCAACGGGTTCTCGGAACCATCGGCATCCGCAACGGCCGCGGCCCGCTGGCCGTCGACGGGCTTGGCGCGCGGCCGAAGCAGCACGAGTCCGACGATGCCGGCGACGGCGAGCGTTCCCGCGTAGAAGAAGAAGGGGGCGGTGAGCGAGATCGTGGCGAGGAGACCGCCGATCGCGGGACCGGTCATGCCTCCGATGAGGAAGCCGCCCTGGTAGAAGCCCACGGCGCGGGCGCGATGCTGGGCGCTCGTCGTGCCGAGCAGGAGGGTCATGGCGGCGACGGTGAACATCGCTGAGCCGATTCCGCCGACACCGCGCAGAAGAAGCAGGTGAGGGTAGTCCGCGGCGATGCCGACGAGGCCACTCGAGACGGCCACGATGCCGATTCCCACGGCGAACACGACCCGCTCGCCCATCAGATCGATGAGTTTGCCGACGAACGGGCTCGCGACGAGGCGCATCAGGGCGAAGGCCGACACGACGGCGCCGACCTCGGCGTAGCCCACGCCGAAGCTGCGCACGAACACAGGAAGTACCGGCACGACCACGCCGAAGCCGACCATGACGAAGAAGGCGATGAGTCCGAGAACGTAGACGTCGCGGGAGAGGCGCTCGCGCGGGGCGGTTGCGGTGCCCGATCGACGGCGGAAGAGGTCGAGGGGGCGTGGCACCCATCAAGGCTACGGGCGTTTGGAGGCGGCCGGCCCCGTTTCCTGAGCCTGTCGAGTAGCGAGGAACGAACCGACTATCGAGGCCACCCCGAGAGTGGTCTCGATACGGCCGCGGGCGGCCTACTCGACCAGCGCGGGGGCGAGGTTAGAGCGACTCACCCACGGTGATCGCTTCGGCCTCGACGAGGGCGTTCTCCTCGTGGCCGTTGTCGACTCGACGCAGCGCCTTCCTCCCGAGGAACGCGATCAGCACGGCGACGAGCACCGATGCGGCGCCCGCATACATCGGGGCGCTCGGCGAGATCGCCGCCGCCAGAGCGGCGGCACCGGGAGGGGCGAATGCGCCGCCCAAGAAGCGCACGGCCGAGTACGACGACGACGCCACCGAGCGCGGCAGGTCGCTCGCCTCCATCACGCTCTCGGTCAGCACCGTGTTCACGACTCCGAGCATCAGACCGCCGATGACGATGCAGACGATGAGGCCCGCCTGCGAGTCGATGACGACTCCGCCGGCGATCAGGTCGAGGGCGAGGATCGTGAGCACGAGCTTCAGCACGCTCGTGCGCCTCATGCGCTTGGTGAGCAGCGGCGCGACGAACACCGAGGTGAACGCCACCGACAGGCCCCACGCGAAGAACGTGTAGCCGAGATCCATCTCATCGAGTCCGAGCGGGTAGGGGGTGTAGGCCAGCAGCACGAAGAAGCCGATGTTGTAGAACAGCGCGATTCCGGCCAGGTAGCGGATGCCGGGCACCTTCATCGCGGTGAACGGCGCCGAGAGCTTCGTGGGCGTGCGCACAGCGGACTTGTCTTCACGCAGCAGCGTCACGATGGCGACGAAACCGACCGCCATCAGCACGGCGGTGCCGAAGAAGGGGCCGCGCCAGCTGATCGTGCCGAGCGTTCCTCCCAGCAGAGGGCCGACGGCGATTCCGACGCCGAGCGCAGCCTCGTACAGGGTGATCGCGGCCCCGCTTCCGCCGCTCGCCGCGCCGACGATCGTCGACAGGGCGGTCGAGATGAAGAGCGCGTTGCCGAGTCCCCACCCTGCGCGGAACCCGATGACACCCTCGACGCTGCCGGCCAGGCCCGCGAGCGCCGCGAACACCACGATCAGCGCGAGCCCGATGAGCAGCGTCTTCTTGGCACCGATGCGACTCGAGATCCAACTCGTGATGAGCATGGCAAGCCCGGTGACCATGAGGTAGCTCGTGAAAAGCAGCGAGGTCTCGGTGGGGCTGGCCTTCAAGCTCTTCGCGATGGCGGGCAGAATCGGGTCGACGAGACCGATGCCCATGAACGCGATGACGCTGGCGAACGCCACTGCCCAGACGGCGAGCGGCTGTTTGAGGATGGATCCGGTGTGGGGAGAAGTAGTAGTTGGCACTAATCAACTATATAGCCCAGGCATGTATGTCTGCCCGCTCTGCGAAATGTGGCCGGAACATACCGCCGGTACCCTGGAATGACCATGGAACTCGGCGTCTACGCAGTATTCGGCATCGCGGTCATCGTCGCGGTCGCGTACTTCTCGAAGCGCCTCGGAGTGGCCGCCCCGATCATCCTCGTGGTCGTCGGCGTCGGCATCTCCTTCCTGCCGGGATTCCCCGAATTGCATGTCGAGGGCGAGCTCGTGCTCGACGTGGTGCTGCCACCGATCCTCTACGCGGCGGCCATCAGCGTGCCCGTGGTCGACTTCAGACGAAACTTCAGCACCATCACGAGCCTCTCGGTCGTGCTGGTGATCGTCACCGCGTTCGGCACCGGCTTCCTTCTCTTCACGATGCTGCCCGACCTCAACCTCGCCGCGGCCATCGCGCTGGGCGCCATCATCAGCCCGCCCGACGCGGTCGCGGCGACATCCATCGGCCGCCGCCTCGGGTTGCCGCCGCGCATCCTGACCGTGCTCGAGGGCGAGGGGCTCGTGAACGACGCCACCGCCCTGGTGCTGCTGCGTTCGGCGACAGCCGCAGCCGCGGGCGGGCTCCTCTCACCATGGGAGACCGTCGGCGACTTCCTGTTCGCCGTCTTCGTCGCCATCGTGATCGGCCTGCTCGCGGGGCTCATCTCGGTCTTCGTGCGCACGAAGCTCAACGATCCCGTGCTCGACACCGCGATCTCGATCGCCGTGCCCTTCTTGGCCTTCCTGCCCACCCAGGCGCTCGGCGCATCCGGCGTTCTGGCCGTGGTCGTGGCCGGCCTCTATACCGGCCATCACGCGCCGTCTGCCTTCTCTGCACAGGCTCGAATCAGCGACCGAATCAACTGGCGCACCATCCAGTTCCTGCTCGAGAACGGCGTGTTCCTGCTGATCGGGCTCGAGATCCGCACGCTCATCAACGACGTCGAGAACCCCGAGATCTTGAGCGTGATGGATGCCATCGGGCTCGGTCTCATCGCCGTCGTCGCGCTGACCCTGCTGCGGTTCCTCTGGATCGGCCCGCTCGTCTACATGCTGAAGAAGCGTGCCGAGCATGCCGAGAAGCTCACCTATAGGAATCTGCTCGCGCTCTATCACTATCGAAAGACCCCTCACCGAGGCGTGTGGACGGGCCGTCGACGCCTGCGCGAGGAGCGGCTCTACCAGCGTCGACGCTCCGACCTCGAGCAATTGCGCCGCGAGAGCATCGACTGGCGCGGAGGCATCGTACTGAGCTGGTCGGGCATGCGCGGCGTCGTCACCCTGGCCGCAGCTCAGTCACTTCCCGACAGCATTCCGTATCGGTCGCAGCTGATCCTCATCGCGTTTACCGTCGCGGTGGTGACCCTCATCGTGCAGGGCGGCACTCTGCCCTGGCTGATCCGGCTGCTCGGAATCCAGGGCGTCGACGAGGCAGAAGACCGCCGCGAGCTGGCCACCCTGCTCGACGAGATCAGCTTCGCGGGGCTCGCCGTGCTCGACGACCCCGCCGCGGCTATAGACGGAACGAACGATGTCGATCCCGACGTGGTCGAGCGGGTACGCCAGTCATCCTTCCTCAGGGCCGAAGCCGCATGGGAACGTTCGCACGAGGCCTCGCCCGCATCGACCAACTCGGACGAGACCCCGCACCGCGTCTATCGCCAACTGCGGTTGGCCGTCGTGCTCGCCGAACGCGAACGGCTTCTCGATGCTCGCCGCCGGGGCGCCTATCCGTCACGAATTCTCGCGCAGGCCCAGGGCATGCTCGACATCGAGGAGACCAGGCTCCGCCCGCGCGCGGCGGACCACTAACGGCGCTCGAAGTCGGCGAGCACCGCCGCCGCGTCGTCGAAGACCTGCAGCGCACCCGCATCCGTCAGTTCGCCCGACGAGATGCCCCCGGTACGCACGCCGATCGCGCCCAGATTGGCGCGCGCCGCGGCTTTGACATCCCACACGGCATCGCCCACGAACAGCGCCTCGGATGCGTCGGCTCCCGCACGCTCGAGCGCCACGTTCACGATGTCGGGCTCGGGCTTCGCGGTGCTCACATCGGCCGACGAGGTGGTCGCGTACAGCGCATCGTCGGAGTCAAGAACGCCGAGCAGGATCTCGAGCTCCTCCTCGGGCGCGCTGGTCGCAAGCACCACGCGCACGCCTGCATCGCTCAACGCGTGCAGCAGATCGACGGCTCCCGGAAGCGGGCGCAGCCTGTCCGTCGACGCCTGGTAGAACTCGGAGTGGAGATCTTTCGCGCGATCGCCGAACTCATCGACGTCGTCTCCGAGCAGAGCGTCGAGCAACCGCTCGCTGTCGAGCCCGATAGATCGATGGATGCGCCACGAATCCACGGGGCGGCCGACCTTCTCGAAAGCCCGGGCCCAGGCATCCACGTGCAGGTAGTTACTGTCGACGAGCGTGCCGTCGATGTCGAAGAGCACGGCCTTGGGTGCCGGCGACCAGAGCCGCGGGTCAGTCGGAGCCATACAACACCGTCAGGGCATGCTCGATCGTTCCGAAGAGGCCGAGGTCGTTGTCGGCGGAGTCGTGCAGACGCAGCCCTGTTCCCTCAGGGGTGATGTGTCCGGCGATATTGGGCGTGCCCGAGAAGGTCACCTCCCAGGGTGCGTCGTCGTGCTTGGTCACATCGAAGTGCTCGCTGAGCGCCATGCGTGTCCTTTCTTCACTGTGTCGGTCGTGGTCGGCGGAGCGAGCGTCGTTACGATCGCCCCGGTCGAGTTGGCCACGATAGTCCTCTCGTCGGCGCACGTTCCACCCCCTTGCGCCCGTCGACCGGACCGCCCTGAGTGACGTGTGGTCGTGTCCATCCGGCGCCTTGCGCTAGCCGGGCGAGATGCGGCAAATGCCCCTTCGATTCCGAGACGAAAGGCGATTTCTCACACGTGCCCTCCCTCGCCTGATTCGATGCGCGGAGAATTGCCGTTCCGAGGAGACCCGAACGGCAATGTGCCGCACGTCGCCGCCTGTGGACAGATTCAACGCCCGAACCACGTCGCACGGCATGGTGGACGCGTGACCCGAAGAAAGCCACTGCCGAACGCCGTTGTCGGCCGCGCATTTTCAACACGAGAGGCCCTGATGCTGGGGGCAACCGCGAAGCAATTGATGTCGTCCGACCTCGACAGGCCATTCCATGGAGCGCGATTGCCTGTCGGCGCCGACACGCTTCGAGAACGCTGCCTTGCACTGCAGTCCGTCACGAACGCTACGAGCTTCGTCAGTCATTCGACCGCGGCTCGACTCTACGGAGTCCCGCTCCCGTGGCGACTGCAGAGGGAAAACACCATTCATGTCACCGTCGAGAGACCCAACCGCGCTCCGCAGCGTCCCGGCGTCGTCGGGCACTCTTCCACCCCGGGCGATGGTGTGCCCCCGTGGATCGACTCCCGCGGCCTGCGCATCTCCCGCGCCGCACGCGTGTGGCTCGAGCTCGCGAGCCAACTCGAGCTGGTCGACCTCGTCATCGCGGGCGACTACCTGCTGCGCGGATTCCGTCAGCGCGACGGCAGCCACCGCCCCTTTGTGACCATCCCACAGCTCCGCGCGGCCGCGGCAGAACACCCTCATCGACGGCACTCAGCGTTGATCACTGAAGCCCTCAAGCTTCTCCGCGAGCGCGTCGACTCCCCCTACGAGACGCGGCTCCGGCTGATCGTGCAGAGCGCCGGGTTCCCCGATCCGATCGTGAACGTGCCGATTCTGGATGCCGCAGGCGAGATCATCGCGCAGCCAGACCTGCGGATCGCCGGCTACAACGTCGGGCTCGAATACCAGGGCGACGGCCACCGCACCGACAGGACGCAGTGGCAACGCGACGTGGTGCGACGACGCGAACTCGACCTCATCGACTGGACGTCGATCGAGGCCGTCCTCCCCGACATCCGCAACCCCGGGCATCTCCTGAACACGCTTCAGCACGAACTCCGTCGGCGCGGCTGGACTGGCAGCAGCACCTGGCCCACCCTGGGCATCGGTGGCTGACGACTCGCAGCCGCCCGCGCGGCGCCAGCAACAGAAGCAGCGCCAGCAACAAAGCGGCGCCGAACGCAACTCCCGTGCGCGGCGCGTGCGGGAGACTGGAGGCGTGACCCCTTCGACCGACACCTCCTCTCCTCTGCGCCTGCACGACACCGACTACCGCGGATTCGCGAGCGACAACTACGCCGGCGTCCACCCCGAGGTGCTCGCCGCCGTGGCCGCAGCCAACGGCGGCCACCAGATCGCCTACGGTGAAGACCTCTACACGGCCCGCCTGCAGCACGTCATGGCCGAGCACTTCGGAGACGGCGTCGAGGCCTTCCCCGTCTTCAACGGAACGGGCGCCAACGTGCTGAGCCTGCAGTCGATGCTGCCCCGCTGGGGTGCGGTGATCTGCACACAGACCGCGCACATCCACACCGATGAGAACGCGGCGCCCGAGCGGGTCGCAGGCCTGAAGCTACTCACTGTTCCGACACCGGATGGCAAGCTCACGCCAGAACTCATCGACCGCGAGGCCTGGGGCTGGGGCGATGAGCACCGCGCACAGCCGCTCGCCGTGTCGATCACGCAGACCACCGAGCTCGGCACCGCGTATACGCCCGACGAGGTGCGCGCCATCGCCGACCACGTGCACGCTCGCGGCATGACTCTGCACATGGACGGCGCCCGCATCTCGAACGCGGCCGCCTACCTCGGCGTCCCGTTCCGGGCCTTCACCTCCGACGCCGGTGTAGACATCCTGTCGTTCGGCGGCACCAAGAACGGCCTGATGTTCGGCGAGGCGGTCGTGGTACTCAACCCCGCGGCATCCGAGGGCCTCACCTACCTGCGCAAGCTCAACATGCAGCTCTCGAGCAAGATGCGCTTCGTCTCGGCTCAGCTCATCGCGCTTCTGAGCGACGGGCTCTGGATGCGCTCTGCCTCGCAGGCCAACGCGATGGCCCAGCGGCTGCGGCAGGCCGTCGAGGGGCTCGATGGCGTGACGATCACCCAACCCACGCAGTCGAACGCCGTCTTCGCGATCGTGGCTCCCGAGCTCGCCGACCGACTGCGCGAGAGCTTCCGTTTCTACGACTGGGATCCGTCGACGGGCGAGGTGCGCTGGATGTGCGCCTTCGACACCACCGAAGCCGATGTCGACGCGTTCGCCGCGCGCCTGCGAGAGCTGCTCGATCGGGAATAGAGGGCGCATCTATGCGTTTGCATAGATGGGCAATGGATGCCCGGCCATGCATCCGCCACGCGGCGATGCGACGACGTACACCGTAAGGAAACATCCCGATGACCCTGACCACGACCACCACCGTCACGCGCGCCGACGAAACGAGCGCTCCTATTCTCGAGGTGCTCGCCGCCCGCTGGAGCCCACGTTCCTACGACCCGACGGTCGCCATCGACGAGGGCGCACTCGCATCCGTGCTCGAGGCCGGACGCTGGTCGCCGTCGGCCGCCAACACGCAGCCGTGGCGCTTCATCGTCGCCCGCCGCGGAACCGAGGCGTTCGACACGATCGTCTCGAACCTCATGGGCTTCAACCAGGCCTGGACCCCGAACGCCGCCGCGCTGATCGTGAACCTCGCCGAGACGACCGACCCCGACGGCAAGCCGCGCCCGATGGCCTCCTACGACCTCGGCCAGGCCGTTGCGCACATGTCCGTTCAGGCGCACCACGAGGGCCTGCACGTTCACCAGATGAGCGGCATCATCGCTGAGGGTCTGCGCGACGCGTTCTCGATCCCCGAGAACTTCACCGCCCTCACCGTCACCGCGCTCGGCACGATCGACTCCCCCGAGGCACTCGGCGAAGAGGGCGCGATCGCCCGTGAGAAGGCTCCTCGCGAGCGCTTCCCCCTCGACGAGATCGTTCTCGTCAACAAGTAAGCGATCGGGTCTCGATACGGTCGCCGAGCGGCCTACTCGACCAACGCAGAGGGGTGCGTTGGTCGAGTAGCCGCGCGAGGAACGAGCCGGCGTATCGAGACCGCCGGCCGACCGGCTACTTCTTCGTGCCGCGTCCGTCGCCGGGCCGCTCCGCCACGACGGGGAATGCCCCGGTGAAGCCCTCGCGGGCCGCCGCGATCGCCTTGATGCGGTCTCGACTGGCGTACCAGCCGATGATGAGCAGCGGAATGATGAGCACGAGCGATGAGATCGTGATCGTTCCGACCGGAAAATCGATGGCCATCAGCACCAGCACGGTCGCGAGGAACGCGAGTGTGAGCCACGAGGTGAACGGGGCGCCGAACAGCCTGAAGGCCGGCCGCTCGAGCTTGCCTTCCTTCGCCCACTTCTGCAGCCGCATCTGGCACAGGATGATCGCTCCCCAGCCGCTGATGATTCCGAGCGCCGACACGTTGAGCACGATCTCGAATGCCTGCTCGGGAACGATCGCGTTGAGGCCCACTCCCAGCAGCGTGATGCCCGCGGTCAGCAGGATTCCGCCGTACGGCACACCCGACTTGTTCATGCGCCCGGTGAACTTGGGCGCCGCCCCGGCCTCAGACATAGAACGCAGGATGCGACCGGTCGAGTAGAGACCGGCATTAAGGCTCGAGAGGGCTGCTGTGAGAACAACGAAGTTCATGATGTTTCCGGCGATGGCCCCGACTTCCGGGCTGCCGATGCTCGAGAAGAATGTGACGAACGGGCTCTCGTCGGCCTTGTAGGCGGTGTACGGGAGCAACAGCGAAAGCAGCAGCACCGACCCCACGTAGAAGACGGCGATGCGGATGACGACGGTGTTGACGGCCTTGGGCATGATCTTCTTGGGGTCGGCAGTTTCGCCGGCCGCGGTCCCCACCAACTCGATGGCCGCATACGCGAAGACGACACCTTGGATGACGAGCACTGCCGGCAGGAGGCCCTGGGGGAAGAACCCGCCGTTGTCTGCGAGCAGAGCGAACCCGGTCTGGCCGTTGCCGACGTCGGTGGGAAAGTTGAAGGCCAGGAAGACGACGCCGATGATCAGGAACGCCACCAGGGCGACGACCTTGATGATCGCGAACCAGAACTCCATCTCGCCGAAGACCTTCACCGACACGAGATTCAGGCTCAGAACGATCGCCAGAGCGATAAGGGCGAGCAGCCACTGCGGAACGTCGGTGAACGCCGACCAGAACTTCACGTACAGCGCCACAGCAGTGACGTCGACGATGGCGGTCATCGCCCAGTTCAGAAAGTACATCCAGCCGGCGACGTACGCCATCTTCTCGCCGAAGAACTCACGCGCGTACGAGATGAACGAGCCGGATGACGGCCGGTGCAGCACCAGCTCGCCGAGGGCCCGCAAGATGAGGAACGCGAAGAATCCGCAGACCGCGTAGACGATCACGAGCGAGGGGCCCGCCGACGCGAGGCGACCGCCGGCGCCGAGGAACAGACCGGTTCCGATCGCGCCGCCGATAGCGATCATCTGCAGCTGCCGCGGCTTCAGAGTCTTGTGGTAGCCCTCTTGCTCATGCGAGAAGTCCTGCTTCTGGGGAGAATCTTCGATCGGGTCGGAATCTCCCGTAGATGAGTCGGTTGTGGACATCGTCTGCCTCGTTTCAACTATCGCTTCACTGGTGTCCTAGCGAAGCGATACTAGCCCCGAACGGGGGCCGCCCCGTGGAGGGCGGCCCCCGTTCTCAGAAAGCGGGGACGAGAGGCGACCGTCGATTACGCGTTATTGCCTTCCGGCGTCACCGTCAACCCCTCGCCGTCGTCATCGAGGTCGACCCGCACGGTGTCGCCGTCGCGCACAGTTCCGCGCAGGATCTCGGTGGCGAGGCGATCGTCGATCTCGTGCTGCATCAGGCGGCGCAGCGGGCGCGCACCATAGATCGGGTCGTACCCCTTCTCGGCGAGCCAGGCACGGGCATCCGGTGTGACGGCGAGTTCGAGCCGCCGGTCGCCGATGCGACGAGCCAGCCGGTCGACGTAGAGCGAGACGATCTGGGCGAGGTCTTCGCGGGTGAGCGCCTGGAACACGACGATGTCGTCGAGCCGGTTCACGAACTCGGGCTTGAACGCCTGACGCACGAGCGCCTGCACAGCCTCCTCTTTCTGCTCGAGGCTCAGGTTCTGGTCGACCAGGTACTGCGACCCCAGGTTCGAGGTGAGGATGAGGATCGTGTTGCGGAAATCGACCGTGCGGCCCTGCCCATCGGTGAGCCGACCGTCGTCGAGCACCTGCAGCAGCACGTCGAAGACCTCGGGGTGCGCCTTCTCGACCTCGTCGAGCAGCACGACCGAGTACGGCCTCCGCCGCACAGCCTCGGTGAGCTGGCCACCCTGCTCGTAGCCGACGTACCCGGGAGGAGCCCCGAGCAGTCGCGCCACGGAGTGCTTCTCACCGTATTCCGACATGTCGATACGGATGAGCGCCTTCTCGTCGTCGAACAGGAAGTCGGCAAGGGCCTTGGCGAGTTCGGTCTTTCCGACACCGGTCGGGCCGAGGAACATGAACGAGCCCGTGGGCCGATCGGGGTCGGCGATGCCCGCCCGCGAGCGCCGGATCGACTCCGACACTGCCACGACGGCGCGCTTCTGCCCGATGAGCCGTTTGCCCAGCTCGGCCTCGAGGGCGAGCAGCCGCTCGGTCTGGCCCTGCGTGAGACGGTCGACGGGGATGCCGGTCCAGGCGGCGATCACCGACGCGATGTCGTCGCTGGTCACCTGGTCGTTGACCATGAGCGGACCGTCCTGCTCGACGGCTTCGGCCTCGGCCAGCTGCCGCTCGAGAACGGGGATCTCGGCGTAGAGCAGCTTGGACGCCTGTTCGAGCTTGCCCTCGCGCTGGGCGCGCTCCGCCTTCATTCGCGCGGCGTCGAGCTTCTCTTTGAGCTCACCGACGCGGTTGAGGCTGGCTCGCTCCTTCTCCCACCGGTCTTGCAGTTCTTTGAGCATGGCGCCACGAGTCTTGAGGTCGTCGCGCAGCTTCTCGAGGCGCTCCTTCGAGGCCTCGTCCTTCTCTTTCTTGAGCGCGAGCTCTTCGAGCTTCAGGCGGTCGACGCTTCGACGCAGCTCATCGATCTCGACGGGAGCGGAGTCGATCTCCATGCGCAAGCGCGACGCGGCCTCGTCGATCAGGTCGATGGCCTTGTCGGGCAGCTGACGACCGGGGATGTAGCGATTGCTGAGGGCCGCCGCCGCGACAAGAGCCGAGTCGGCGATCGAGACCTTGTGGTGCGCCTCGTAACGCTCCTTGAGCCCGCGCAGAATCGCGATCGTGTCTTCGACGCTGGGCTCGCCGACCAGCACCTGCTGGAAGCGGCGCTCCATCGCCTTGTCCTTCTCGATGTACTCGCGATACTCGTCGAGCGTGGTCGCGCCGATCATGCGCAGCTCACCTCGGGCGAGCATGGGCTTCAACATGTTGGATGCCGCCACGCTGCCCTCGCCGGCGCCCGCACCCATCAGGGTGTGCAGCTCGTCGATGAAGGTGATGACCTGCCCCTCGGCGTCGTTGATCTCCTGCAGCACGGCCTTGAGGCGCTCCTCGAACTCGCCGCGGTACTTCGCGCCCGCGACCAGTGCCGCGAGGTCGAGCGAGATGAGTTGCTTGCCCTTCAGCGAATCGGCCACGTCGCCCGCGACGATGCGCTGGGCGAGCCCTTCGACGACGGCGGTCTTTCCGACGCCGGGCTCACCGATGAGCACGGGGTTGTTCTTGGTACGGCGCGTCAGCACCTGGCTGACACGACGGATCTCGGCGTCGCGCCCGATCACCGGATCGAGCTTGCCGCTCGCGGCGATCTCGGTGAGGTTGACGCCATACAGTTCGAGGGCGCTCTTGGCGTCCTCCTGAGCGGGGGCCTGCCCTGCCTGCATATGTCTGTCCTTCTTCTTCTCGTGAGGCGAATCCATCGAGTCGCCCGCAAAAACTTGAGTCCTACTGACTCAACTTTATCCTTAACGTCGCGTGGGCGCTACGGCATTCCCGGATGAGCACGGCCCGGCGCGACATGGATCGCGAGAGCTTTCCGTGCGGAGTCGAGTGGTGTCATTTCGCCCTTCGTCCACGCCCGGAAGGGCCATATGCCGCCACTCAAAATGCGACTCACGATCGAGTGGTGTCACTTCGCCCTTTGTCCACGCGGGGAAGGGCGAAATGCCACACCTCAAAAGCCGAGGCCGATCTGGCACGATGACGCCATGCTCGTATGGCTCACGAACTGGCAGATTGAAGAGGACCGACAACTGATAACGGTGGGTGACACCGGGGATTGGACCCTGTATCCAGCCGACCGCGACACGTCGGGCTCATGGGCACGTCGTCGCACCACGCACGAACACCACGCCACCGACCGGTCGACCGGGTCATTCCGGTACGCAGCCTCGTACACCAGCGCGCGGCATGTCCCCGAAGCCGAGAGCCTGTACGGCTACGTCGCAACGCTCACCTGAGGCGCGGGGTCGCTCCGTGTGAAGCCGATGTCGACGTACTCGAGCTCAGCTCGCGGCGCGCTCGGACTCCGTGACTCATGCCAGGCAGACCCCCTTCTGTACCTTTGGACCATGGATACGTCGGAAAGCTCTCAGGTTCCGTCGCATCTGCTGCGCGAACGCGTTGCTGTGCTGCAATCTCTCGTGCTGATCCAGCAGCGAGTAGCGCTTATCGCCCTTCTTGTCGCATCGGTCATCGCGCCTCTGAGCGCCATCATCGAGCAACCAGACGCCGACGAACCCATCACCGACGCCATGGGCCTCTTCGGCTCGCTCGGCTACTTCTTTCACAACGACCCCGAGTCGTTCGGTGACAGAGGCAGTTATCCATTCGCTCTGGATGCCGGACTCACCCTGACGCGAATCGGTCTCGTTCTGCTGCTGGTCGCCATCTTCTGCGCGCTCGTCACCGTGGTGAACGTGTGGACGAGACAAGGCCGAGGGCCGCGAGTCGCCCTCATCGTGCTCGGAATCGCCGTGGTCATCGCCGCAGCGCTCACCTTCATCGGCCTGAGCGTGCTGCCCGACGGCGGCAATGCGACGAATGCGACGCCCTGGTTGCTCCTGCCCATCGGCGCCGCTGCAGCCGGCTTCTACCACCTCTGGTCGCTCAGCAAGCTCGAGTGAGGCAGTCGCTGTCGGAGGCGCGTGGGAGCATGGATGCATGCCCGAGTCGATCTTTCCGCTCGTCGACGCCACGGAGATCAGCCGGCTAGTCGGTCGAAGCGCATTCGAACGCGGGCAGGCCTATTTTCGCCAGGGCGCGGTGGTCGATGTGGCATGGAACCCCGCGACGAGGGTCGTCAGCGCGCTCGTTCAGGGCGGAGCGCCCGACCCCTACGCCTGCTCGGTCACCCTCGGCACGACGGGCCGCGGGTTCCGTCCGATCTTCAGCATGTGCGACTGCCCCGTCGGCATCGACTGCAAACACGTCGCCGCCGCGCTCATCGACACCAACGCACGCGCCATGAAGCCGCTGGTGGCGTCGCCCGGCCGCCCCGAGGCATCCGTCGCCACCGATTGGAAGAGCCTGCTCGGCACCGCCGTCGGAATCTCGGCCGACGCTGCGGCGGTCGTGACCGAGAAAGCCGGATCCGTGCCCATGGCCCTGCAGTTCGAACTGCGCGAGCGGGCGGCACGCACCCACGACCGCTGGCGCGGCCCCACCTCGACATCGGCGTCGCCACGGTCGTCACCGGCGGTGGCCGCGACCCGCCGACTCGGCGTGCGGCCCGTCGTGCGCAGCTCATCGACCGGTGCCTGGGTGCGCAACAATCTCACCTGGGGCACCGTTGTGCACCAGGCCAACCGCATGAATCTCGATGCCGAACAGCACCGCTGGTTCGCCGAGTTCGCTGCCGTGCAGCGCGCGAGCCGGGCAACCTATACGGGGCAAGACCTCGACTGGATCTACCTCGACGAGTTCGCGAGCCCCCTGCTCTGGCATCTGCTCGACGAGGCCACTCGCCTCGGCATCGCGCTCGTGGGCGTCAAGAAAGATGCCACGGTGGCGGTAGCCCGGCGAGCGACCGTGGGCCTGGATGCGTCTGCCGACGAATCGGGCGGCCTCGCGTTGGCCACCTCGGTCGCCTTCGACGACACCGAGGTCGAGGTCGACTCGACCGGACCGATCGGCGCCCACGGCCTCTATTCCTACGCTCTGAGCCCGCAGTTCCGCGTGGCACTCGCGCCACTCGACGCGCCTCTCACCGACGAACAGCGCAGGCTCGTGTTCGAGACGCCGTCGCACACGATCCAGGTGCCGCGCGGCGAGAAGGCCGAGTTCTTCGACGACTACTACCCGCGGCTGCGCAGGCTCCTCCCGATCACGAGCTCCGACGAGTCGGTGGCTCTGCCCGAGCACGCGAAGGCCACGCTGGTGCTCACTGCGACCTTCGAGCCCAAGGGTCGGCTGCGCATCTCATGGGGCTGGCGCTACGGCGGGTCACAGCTTCTTGCCCTGCACGCGACTGCCGCCGACAGCGCACTCCGCGACGAGGCAGACGAAGATCGCATCCTGTCTCTGCTCTCGCACACGCTCGCGGCGCGCGGCTGGGGCGGGGCAGACCCGAGCGTGGCTTTCGCCTCGAAGAATGTGTTCGACGGGGTCGACGCGGCGCAGTTCGTGGTCGAGGTCGTCGATCAGATCGACGGGCGCGACGACGTGGTGGTCGAGACGGTGGGCACGCGCCCCGACTACGTCGAGCTCACCGAAGCGCCCGAACTCACGGTCACCACGGTCGAGACCGACAAGCGCGACTGGTTCGACCTCGGCATCATGGTCACGGTCGAGGGGCGCACAATCCCCTTCGGGCCGCTGTTCACCGCTCTGTCGAAGGGCAAGAAGAAGCTCAAGCTCATCGACAACAGCTTTCTCTCGCTCGAGCAGCCGGTCTTCGAGCGGCTGCTCGAGCTCATCGAAGAGGCGCGCAGCATCGCCGAGTGGGAGACCGACAAACCCCAGATCAGTCGCTACCAGGCGAGCCTGTGGGCCGATTTCGAAGACCTCGCCGAAGAGACGATCGAGGCAACGAGCTGGCGCGCCGCCGTGTCGGGGCTCAACGCGGCCGACGGCGTCGATCCGGTCGCCGTCCCCTCGACGGTGAAGGCAGAGCTGCGGCCCTATCAGGTCGACGGATTCTCGTGGCTCGCTTTTCTGTACGCGCACTCCCTGGGCGGCATCCTCGCCGACGACATGGGGCTGGGCAAGACGCTGCAGACTCTTGCGCTCATCGCCCACGCGCGCGCACAGCGCGACGACTCCGGCCCAGCGAGCCCGCCGTTCCTGGTGGTGGCGCCCACGTCGGTGGTGTCGAACTGGGTCGCCGAGGCTCAGCGGTTCACGCCGCACCTCGTCGTGCGTTCGATCAGCGCCACCGAGGCCAAGAGCAAGAAGAAGGTCGCCGCCATCTCGGCCGGCGCCGACCTCGTTGTCACGTCGTACGCGCTGTTCCGACTCGACTTCGCGGCCTACAACTCGGTCGACTGGGCCGGTCTCATTCTCGACGAAGCGCAGTTCGCGAAGAACCACACATCGCGCATCCACCACTGCGCCCGCGATCTGAAGGCACCGTTCAAGCTCGCCATCACGGGCACCCCCATGGAGAACAACCTCCTCGAACTGTGGTCGCTCTTCGCGATCACAGCGCCGGGCCTCTTCCCGTCGTCGCGCAGATTCACCGAAGACTACGTGCGGCCCATCGATCGCGGCGAGAACCCCGAGCTGATCGCTCGGCTGCGCCGGCGCATCCGGCCCCTGATGATGAGGCGCACCAAGCAGCTCGTCGCGCCCGAGCTGCCCGAGAAGCAAGAGCAGGAGTTGCAGATCGAGCTGGCGCCGAGTCACCGCAAGCTCTACGACGTGGTGCTGCAGCGCGAGCGCCAGAAGCTCCTGGGTCTCATCGACGACCTCGACAAGAACCGCTTCATCGTGTTCCGTTCGATCACCCTGCTGCGCATGCTCAGCCTCGATGCCTCGCTCATCGACGAGAAGTACTCGAACGTTCCCTCGTCGAAGCTCGACGCGCTCATGGAGCAGCTCGACGACGTGGTGGCCGAGGGGCATCGGGCCCTCGTGTTCAGCCAGTTCACGTCGTTTCTGCAGAAGGCGGCAGCCCGGCTCGATGCGCTCGGCGTTCCGTACGAATACCTCGACGGCTCCTCGCGCAGACGCACAGACATCATCGACCGCTTCAAGCAGGGCGACGCACCCGTGTTCCTGATCAGCCTGAAGGCGGGTGGGTTCGGCCTGAACCTCACCGAGGCCGACTACGTCTTTCTGCTCGATCCGTGGTGGAACCCCGCATCGGAATCGCAGGCGATCGACCGCACCCACCGCATCGGCCAGACGAAGAACGTCATGGTCTACCGCCTGGTCGCCGAGGGCACCATCGAAGAGAAGGTCATGGCACTCAAGGCCAAGAAGGCCGAGCTCACGGATGCCGTTCTCGACGACGAGGCGGCGTTCAGCCAGGCGCTCACGGCAGACGACATCCGGGGCCTTCTCGAGAGCTGAGCATGCCGACCCCTGTGCAGAGCCACCTCTGCCAGGTTGTACTCAGGACTCCCCTGTACCGTCGCCCGGGTTGGAAAAGCACCCCACCGGTCGCCGCGTCGACCTGAGACAGGGTGGGTGCGTCCATACGGGGGGAACCCGAATACCTGCCCGACGTTCTACAGATCCTTGAGGTACTAACGCATGAGTGCACGACGCTCGGCACGATCCGCTGCCCTCCTACCCACGGGCCAGCGCACGAGTTTCCAGGCCCCCACCCGAGCAGCCCTCGCGGAGGCGACACGCCAATCGCGGGTCCGCCCGACATCTAGTGCCTCGCCGTTGCGAAGCCGCGGCATCCGCAATCTCGCCCGAGTCGGCGTCTTCCTCGTCGCCGCGGGCATGGCCAGCGTCACGGCACTGCCGGCCTACGCGATGATGCCCACCGGCACGAACCCTGTGGCATCGACGGTCAACGCCGGCCAGACCTTCGTAGACACGTCGGCGCCGGCCACTCAGACCCTCGACGTCGACGCCGATGCTCAGGTCGCCGCGCTCACCGCCACACGCGACTCCTACAACGCGACCGACGCATCCGTGCTCCAGGCACAGCGCGACGCCGAGGCCAAAGCCGCAGCCGATGCGCTCGCCGCAGCAGCCGCGGCCGTCGAGGCGGCGTCCACTCCGCCCACCTCCGACTCGAACAACTCCAAGACCTTCGCACCGCCGCAGGGCGGCTACAGCGGCGAGGCCGTCGTGGCGTACGCCGAGCAGTTCGTGGGCGTCGTGCCCTACGGCTGGGGCGCAAACCCCAACGACAGCTTCGGATGCGATGGGCTGACCCAGTACGTCTACGGCCAGTTCGGCATTTCGCTGCCTCGCGGCGTCGACCACCAGGCGGCACTCGCCACGCGCATCAGCCAAGACGAGGCAGTCGCCGGCGACCTCGTCGTCTGGCCCGGAGAGCACATCGGCATCTACGACGGAGCCGGCGGCGTGGTGCACTCCCCCGACTTCGGTCGTTATGTCGAGCACGCCCACAGCCTCTGGGGCAGCCCGGTCTTCTACCGCCTGTAGGCACGGCCTATAGGCGCGGCCTCTCCTGAGGCGTCGAGCGCGAGAGTTGTCGCGCTGCGCGGTGGTTCCGCCATCGCGCTCGGCGGGAACTCCCGCGCTGAGGGGTGGCAACTCCCGCTGCGCATCCCGTGCGGTGGCATACTCGCGTCCGTGCCCTCGTACCGTTTCTCCGCTGCCATCGGCGCTCTGCGCCCGGGCGTTGCGGCGGCGCGCCTGTTGCCCGAGCTGACCGATGACGCGCGCACGCTCGCCATCGTCGAGGCCTCGAGTATCGCCGTCATGCGCGGCGAGGCTCGCGTCGTCATCCGATTCACGGGCGACGACGACCAGGATGCGCGAAACATCGCGCTCGGCATCTTCGGTCTGGCGCGTGAACTCGCCGAGTTGACCGCTCCCGAACTGACCCGTCGCGTGAAGAACAGATGGATCGCCGTCTCTGACGCCTGACGCCCGTCGAGTGATAACATTCGGAATCGAATCTTTATAGATTCGATCACCGCGACGACGCGGGGCTGCCAGACTTGCCCCAGCCGCCCCGGTTGTTCCGCAACTCGACGCAGAGGATGAGATCGTGTCTACGCCCACGCTTCAGAACTTCGTCAACGGTCAATTCGTCAGGCCCCAGGGCACAGAGCTCCTCGACATCGTCAATCCGGCCACGGGCGAGACCGTGGCACAGGCCCCCGTCTCTTCAGCCGACGACGTCGACCTCGCGATGAAGGCCGCCAAAGCCGCCTTCAAGCCGTGGGCACGCCTCACGCCGAGCGCCCGTCAACTGGCTCTGCTCAATCTCGCCGATGCGATCGAGGCCAACGCCGATGCCCTCGTCGAGGCCCAGCACCGCAATACCGGGCAGCCCCGTGACACCATTCGCACCGACGAGGTCGAGGCAGGCGCAGACCAGATCCGCTTCTTCGCCGGAGCCGCCCGCCTGCTCGAGGGCAAGAGCGCCGGCGAGTACATCGAAGGCACCACCTCGTACGTTCGCCGCGAGCCGATCGGCGTCGTCGGTCAGGTGACTCCTTGGAACTTCCCGTTCCTCATGGCGATCTGGAAGATTGGCCCCGCCCTCGCCACCGGCAACACGATCGTGCTGAAGCCCAGCGACACGACCCCCGAGTCGACCCTCGAACTCGCTCGCATCAGCCAGGGCATTCTGCCCGACGGCGTGCTCAACATCGTTCTCGGCAACGGGGCGACCGGCGCTGCCATCGTCGATCACCCCACCCCCGGCCTGGTCTCGATCACGGGCTCCGTGCGCGCGGGCATGGCCGTCGCATCCGGGGCCGCAAAGACCCTCAAGCGCGCCCACCTCGAGCTCGGCGGCAAGGCGCCCGCCGTGGTGTTCGGCGACGTCGACGTGGCAAAGACGGCCGCCGCGATCGCCGACTTCTCGTTCTACAACGCCGGTCAGGACTGCACCGCGATCACCCGCGTGCTCGTGCACGAGTCGATCCACGACGAGCTCGTCGAGGCACTGTCGAGCGAGGCGAAAGAACGCAAGACGGGCAGTGCCGACGACAGCGAGAACTACTTCGGTCCGCTCAACAACATCAACCACTTCACCGACGTCGTCACCAAGGTCGAGTCGCTACCCGAGCACGCCGTCATCGCGACCGGCGGCCACCGCGTCGGCAGCACGGGCTACTTCTTCGAGCCCACGGTCATCACGAACGTGCTGCAGAGCGACGACATCGTTCAAGACGAGACGTTCGGTCCGGTCATCACCGTGCAGAAGTTCAGCACGGAAGAAGAGGCGGTCGAGCTCGCCAACGACGTGCGCTACGCCCTCGCCTCCAGCGTCTGGACGACAGACCACGCCACCGCGATGCGCGTCTCGCGCGACCTCAACTTCGGCGCCGTATGGATCAACACGCACATCCTGCTCACCGCCGAGATGCCGCACGGCGGATTCAAGTACTCGGGCTACGGCAAAGACCTGTCGATGTACGGCGTCGAGGACTACACGCGCATCAAGCACGTGATGTCGTCGCTCGAATAGGAGGCTGTCATGACCATCACGCACCGGTTGCCGCAGGAGCGGCGCATCTCGGGCACCTTCCCGGGACCAAAGTCCGCCGCACTCGCCGAACGACGTCGCAGGGCCGTGTCGGCCGGCGTCTCGTCGCTCGTTCCCGTCTACGCAGCGGATGCCGATGGCGGGGTCGTCGTCGATGTCGACGGCAACTCGTTCATCGACCTGGGCGCCGGCATCGCGGTCACCAGCGTCGGAGCATCCAACCCGGCCGTCGCCGCGGCGGTCGCCGAGCAGTCCACGCACTTCGCCCACACCTGCTTCACGATCACACCCTACGAGGGCTACGTGGAGGTCGCCGAGCTGCTGGCCGAGCTGACTCCTGGCGACCACGAGAAGCGGTCGGCGCTCTTCAACTCGGGCGCCGAGGCGGTCGAGAACGCCATCAAGGTCGCCCGGCTCGCCACGGGTCGTGATGCGGTCGTGGCCTTCGATCACGCCTATCACGGCCGCACGAACCTCACGATGGCGCTCACCGCCAAGGCCATGCCCTACAAGACCAACTTCGGACCGTTCGCGCCCGAGATCTACCGCATGCCCATGTCGTATCCCTTCCGCGACGAGGCCGGCCTCTCGGGCGTCGACGCCGCGAACCGAGCCATCCTTGCCATCGAGAAGCAGCTCGGCGGCGACCAGGTCGCCGCGCTCATCATCGAGCCCATCCAGGGCGAGGGCGGCTTCATCGTTCCCGCACCCGGCTTCCTCCCCACTCTCAGCGCCTGGGCCACGGCCAATGGGGTCGTCTTCATCGCCGACGAGGTGCAGACCGGCTTCGCCCGCACGGGCTCGTGGTTCGCCAGCGACGACGAGGGCATCGTTCCCGACATCCTCACGCTCGCCAAGGGCATCGCGGGCGGGCTTCCGCTTGCGGCCGTCGTCGGCCGGGCCGAGCTGATGGATGCCGTGCACGCCGGCGGCCTCGGAGGCACCTACGGCGGCAACCCGATCGCGTGTGCCGCAGCAGTCGCATCCATCGCCCAGATGCGCGAGCACGACCTGGCCGGTCGAGCCCGACACATCGAAGAAATCGTCATGCCCCGACTGCACGCCCTCGCCGACGCGACCGGCGTGATCGGCGACGTGCGCGGCCGAGGAGCGATGCTCGCCATCGAATTCGTGCGGCCGGGCACCACAGAGCCGGATGCCGACATCACGAAACGGGTGGCCGCTGCGGCTCTCGAGGCGGGCGTCATCATTCTCACCTGCGGAACCTACGGCAACGTGATCCGCCTCCTCCCCTCGCTCGTCATCGACGACTCCCTGCTTCTCGAGGGCATCAGTGTGCTCGAAGACGCCGTCCGCATGAATGCGCTGATCGAGTAGCGAGGCACGAGCGCATCGAGATCACCCTGCGTGGTCTCGATACGGCCGCAAGCGGCCTCCTCGACCAGCGCAGACGACTACTCGACCAGCGACAACCTAGAAAGACTCACACCATGACATTCCACCCGCTCGACCCGCTGAACGCCGACGAGTTCCGTGCCGCATCTGCGATTCTGAAACGCGAGAAGGGCGTCGGCCCGGGCTGGCGATTCGCCTCGATCGAGATGGTCGAGCCGTCGAAAGCCGCCGTCAGGCAGTTCGAGGCCGACGGCACGGTTCCGGACCGTCGGGCGCGACTCGTGGTGCTCAACCGCGCCGAGAACGCGACGTACATCGCGGTCGTGTCGCTCGCATCCGATGCCCTTCTCGAATACACGCACGTGCCCGAGGTGCAGCCGAACTTCACCGTCGACGAGTGGGAGGAGGCCGACGCCATGCTGCGCGCCGATCCCGAGGTGATCGCCGCCCTCGCCAAGCGCGGCATCACCGACCTCGACCTCGTCTTCATGGACACCTGGACGTACGGCGGGGCCGTGATCCCCGAGAAGCACAAGGGGCGCCGCCTCGGCTGGAGCGACACGTGGGTGAAGTCGCAGCCCGGCGCGAACCCGTATGCCGGCCCGGTCAACGGCTTGCACTGCGTCATCGACGTCAACAGCATGGAACTGCTCGAGATCGAAGACAGCTTCACGGTCGAGAAGCCCGAGATCATGGGCGAATACGTTCCACACCTGATTCCCGAGCGCATCCGCGAGCACTACAAGCGCCCGCCGCTCAAGCCTCTCGACATCGTTCAGCCCGAGGGCACGAGCGTCGAGGTCGACGGCAACCTGATCGAATGGCAGAACTGGTCGCTACGTGTCGGCTTCAACTACCGCGAGGGCATGACCCTCCACTCCATCTCGTACAAAGACGGCGACGAGGTGCGCTCCATCGCGAACCGCCTCTCGTTCTCCGAGATGGTGGTGCCCTACCGCGACCCGAGCGTCGACCACTTCCGCCGCACCGCGTTCGACATCGGCGAGTGGGGCCTCGGCTTCATGACGACATCGCTCGAACTCGGATGCGACTGCCTGGGCGAGATCCGCTACATCGATGCCGTGATGCACGACTCGAAGGGCGAGCCGTACGCGATTCCCAACGCGTTCTGCATCCATGAGGAAGACAACGCCGTGCTGTGGAAGCACGTCGACCACGACGCGGGAGCCGAGGTGCGCCGCATGCGCCGACTCGTCGTCTCGTTCCACGTGACCGTCGCGAACTACGAATATCTCGTTTACTGGCGCTTCTACCAAGACGGCAACATCGAGTGCGAGGTGCGCGCCACCGGCATCATGGTCGTCACGCACATCGATGAAGGCCAGGCGCATCCTCACGGAACGCTCGTCGACAACCGCACCTACGCCCCGTTCCACCAGCACTTCATCGTGGCCCGCATGGATCTCGACATCGACGGCACCGAGAACACGGTCGTGCGAAGCGAGACGCAGATCGTTCCGATCTCCGACGAGAACCCGCACGGGCTCGCGCTGGTTCAGGCGAACACGCCGATCGAGATCGAGGGTCACGACGACTTCGACTGGAACACGCAGCGCGCCTGGAAGGTCGTGAACGAGAACAAGCGCAACACGATCGGCAACCAGGTCGCCTACAAGCTGGTTCCCGGCGGCGCTATCCCCTCGTTCTTCGCCCCCGGGTCGGCCGTGCTCGAGCGCGCGCAGGTGATCGGCCACACCGTCTGGGTCACTCCGAACGACGAGAACGAACGCTGGCCCTCTGGCGAGTTCGTGAACCAGAGCTCGATCGACCACGGGCTGCCCGAGTGGATCCAGGCCGAGCGCCCCGTGCGCAACACCGACGTGGTGCTCTGGTACGTCTTCGGCATCCACCACATCACCCGCCAGGAAGACTGGCCGATCATGCCGAGCGACACGGTGTCGTTCTGGATGAAGCCGGTCTCGTTCTTCGACCGCAACCCGTCGATCGATGTGGAGCCGAGCCCGGGCGCGCACTGCGCATCCGGTCACGACCACGGCGATCACGCGGGGCACGACCACCACGCGCCCAGCACCGACGGTGGCCTGACTCACAACCACTGACTCACCCGTTCCCTGAGCTTGTCGAAGCAGTTTCCCTTCGACAAGCTCAGGGAACGAAAAGCAAAGGAGCTTAGCCGTGACCCGCACAGCAAACTATGTCGTGGCCTACGAGGCGACCGAGCGCGGGCGGGAGGCCATCGAGCTGGGCATAGCGCTCGCGCGGCTCACCGAGTCCGAGCTCCGCATCTGCCTCGTTCTGCCGCAAAGCACGGGGGTTCCCGCGAAGGTGCCCGCATCGGCCGCCGACTACGAGGGCATCATCGCCCAGCAGGCCCAACTCTGGCTGGATGAGGCCATCCAGAAAGTTCCCGCGGATGTGACAGCCACGACCCACGTGCTGTGGGCCGAGTCCACCTCAGAGGGTTTGATCGAGGCGGCTCAGGCCTTCCACTCCGACCGCATCGTCGTCGGCGCTGCCCGGTCGGGGCTCCTGCAACGCTTCTCGATCGGAAGCGTGGCCAACGCGCTCCTGCACGCGTCTCCCGTGCCTGTCGCACTCGCGCCCCGCGGCTATCGAGCGCCGGAGCGCATCAGCCGCATCACGTGCGCCATCGGAACGCGCTCGGGCTGGCAGGCTCTGCTCGACTCGATGGTCTCGATCTCCGAGGGACTCGATATCGAACTGCGCTTCGTGACCCTGGTCGAGGTCGGAGCCGGCGAATCTCGCCCTGTCAGCAGCGACGAGCACCTGCTGACCGTGCTCGACTACTTCTCGGAACGCGAGAAGACCGAGGGAATCCTCTCGACCGAGGTCGCGGAGGGTCACACCGTCGAGGCTGCCGTCGAGGCCCTCGGCTGGCGAGAGGACGAGATCGCTCTCGTCGGATCGAGCCGGCTCGCATCCCCCAGCCGCATCTTCCTCGGCACCACGGCCAATCGCATGCTGCACTCGCTTCCCGTGCCCCTCATCGTCGTTCCCAACGACGCCGCGTAGCGCCCCTCTCAGCAGAAGGATCGAATCATGGCACGCAAGAACACAAGCCCTTCGACAGGGTCAGGGAACGCGAACGGGGTCGGCTCAGGCAACGAGGCCGGCGTCGATTTCATCGACGCAGCAGACGCGAAGACGGGTCTCTCGTCGAAAGGCCTCTCGGCCGGCTCCATCGGCCTGCTCGGAGCCACCGTCATCGGCATCTCGTGCATCGCGCCGGCGTATACCCTCACCGCCTCGCTCGGCCCGACCGCGGCAGCGGTTGGAACACAGATGCCCGGCATCTTCCTCGTGGGCTTCCTGCCCATGCTGCTGGTGGCCCTCGGCTATCGCGAACTGAACAACGCCATGCCCGACAGCGGCACGTCGTTCACCTGGGCGACGCGCGCCTTCGGGCCGTGGCTCGGCTGGCTGGGCGGATGGGGTCTGATCGTCGCGACGGTGGTGGTGCTCTCGAACCTCGCCGGGGTCGCCGTCGACTTTCTCTATCTCGCCATCTCGCAGATAACCCAGAACCCCGACATCGCAGACCTCGCCGCGAACGTGCCCATCAACATCCTCACCTGTCTGGTCTTCATGGTGGGCGCCTGCTACGTCTCGTATCGCGGCATGGAGACGACGAAGTCGCTGCAGTACTGGCTGGTCGGCTTCCAGCTCGTGGTTCTCGTCTGGTTCGCCATCGCCGCCATCGTGCACTTCGCAGACGGCTCGGCGTTCGACGCCACGCCCTTCAGCATCGACTGGTTCAACCCCTTCGGCGTTCCCTCGTTCTCAGCCTTCGCTGCCGGCGTCTCGCTCTCGATCTTCATCTTCTGGGGCTGGGATGTGACCCTCACGATGAACGAGGAGACGAAGAATCCGAAGACCACTCCGGGGCGCGCGGCGACACTGACGGTCGGCATCATCTTCGTGCTCTACATCCTTGTGGCCATCGCGAGCCTCATGTTCTCGGGGATCGGCGCGGGCGAACTCGGACTCGGCAACGAAGACATCTCGGGCAACGTCTTCGCGGCGCTGGCCGGACCGATCATGGGCCCCTTCGCCATCCTTCTGTCTCTCGCCGTTCTCTCGAGCTCGGCCGCGTCGCTGCAGTCGACCTTCGTCGGCCCGGCGCGCACGATGCTGGCGATGGGCCACTACCAGGCCTTCCCGAAGCGTTTCGCGTCGATCAGCCCGCGCTTCAAGTCGCCGGGTTTCGCCACGATCATCGCGGGCGTCGTGGCCTGGGGCTTCTACGCGGTGATGCGGGTGGTGTCGAACGACGTGCTCACCGACACGATTCTGACGCTCGGCATGATGATCTGCTTCTACTACGGAGTCACTGCACTCGCGTGCGTCTGGTACTTCCGCAAAGAGGCCTTCTCTGGCGCTCGGTCGTTCTTCTTCAAGTTCCTCGCACCGCTGCTCGGCGGAGTGATTCTCGCGGTGATCTTCGTGACCACCCTGATCGACTCGATGAACCCCGACTACGGCAGCGGCTCGAACATCGGCGGCCTCGGCCTCGTCTTCATCCTCGGAGCATTCCTGCTGCTCGCGGGTGTGGTGCTCATGTTCGTGATGCGCGCGGTGAACCCCGCTTTCTTCACGGGAAAGACGCTGAAGCGGGGAACGTCGACCGACTGAGAGGCGCTGGCGAGCTGAGGTGCCCGCGTGTCAGTGCCCACGCGCGGGCGCGCTCAGTGGCGCAGCAGTGCGAGCGGCAGCGCTCCGCACGGCACCCGCTCCCCACCCTCGGCGAGGAGCGTGCCCGCGGCCAGTGTGGGGTCGGTCGACAGCACAACCCGTGACTGCGCGTTCACCAGACTGACGCGTTCGCCGAGCCGGCCGAACACGGGCAGAAACCGGGCCTCGAGAGCCGACACCGTGACATCCACCCCCGCGACGCCCGGCTGCGCGCCCGACGAGTCGAATACGGGCATGGTCAGGGTGAGGATGAACTCATCGGTGCAGAGGTAGTCGACGTACGGACCCGTGATGTGGCTCGGCTCGCCCGACGCGACACCCCGCCACCATTCGAGTCGCGTGTAGTCGCGAAAGAACTCCGACTCCGGGTCTTCGACGACGGCCAACTGCCGAGGCGGCAGCCGCTGCACCAGAGGGTCTCCGGCCTGGCGCACCCACCACGCGAGGTGCCATGCGCCGTCGGCGACGAATCCCGGAGTGGCCACGAAGCCGGCGCCGATCACGAGCTGCGCGCCGTCGGCGAGTTCCGCCTCGGCGAGGGCGCGCACGCTGCCGTCGAGGGCGGCCCTGGTTATGGGATGCGCGAGGCCCGCGAGCGTGGTGGCGAAAGCGTCGCGGGCGCGTCCCAGCGTGGCGAAGACCGCGTCGACGGTGTCGACGACGAGGGATGCGCAGTCGTCGAGCGTGACCGGGGCGACGTCGACGTCGTCCGCGCTCCCCCGAGATCGATCGGAGAACGAGATGGCGCTGGCTGCCAGGGTCGAGAGCTGCTCATCGACGAGGGCCCGTGCCGTTGCGGCATCGCGGCCGCCGAGGGCCTCGATGAGAGCGAGCTGCGCGCGTCGAACAGCATCGCGTAGCGCCTGATCGCGCATGCCGAACCAGAGCAGCGGGCCGAACTCCGCCTGCAGACGCAGCTCCTCGGCTACGAGCCGGGGCGACTGAGCGGCGGCCGCGACCTCGACGCGAAACAGCGCCTCCCCACGGCGCGCCGAGACCTCGTTGTCGAAGTCGATCGACTGCGTGATCGAGCGCAGATTCGCGAGGTCGCTCGACGTGGCGCGTGCCGCCGCCGTCGCAGCGACGGTGCCGCTGATCGCTCCAAGCTGTAGAGCGAGATCGTGCAGCTGCGCCCGCGAGAACCTCGACAGCCGGGCGGCGAGGAGCTCGCGCTGCCCCTCCTCGCTCGACGTGATGAAGCTGCCACCGTCACGTCCGCGAGTGGTGCGCACGAGTCCCTGGCTGCGCAGCGCGTCGAGCGCCTCGCGCACCGTCGACACCGCTACGCCGAACTGCCTCGCCAACTCGGTCTCTCGGGGCAGACGCTCGCCGTGCCCGACCAGACCGAGCACGATGGCCTCGCGCATCCGCTGTTCGACCTGCTCGCTGCGACCCGGACCGGCGAGCGGCGCGAAGACGGCTGAACGGGCCTCTGCGGTGAGGCCGAGCGAACGCGACATCTGACCTCCCCGGGCTGCGGATTCGACGCTAGCACCTCGTGAGCGCGTCAGCGCTTGGTGCTGCGGGTCACCTCGGGTGAGGCTGCGCTGATCGAGTAGCGGTCGCGAGGAACGAGCCCCGCGTATCGAGATCACATCCGTCAGCGCTTGGTGCTGCGGGTCACCGTGAACTTCGCGTTCTGGCCGACCACGTCGGTCGGCCCGACGATCTTGCGCAGCGTCGTGGCGTGCGACAGCGAACTGTTGAACACGGTCCAGAGCTCGCCGCCCGAACGCAGAACGCGCGCGGCATCGCGGAACAGCCCGAGGGCCGCGTCGGCGTGCACGGCCGCACCCACGTGGAACGGCGGATTGCAGAGGATCAGCCCGGCCGAGGCGTCCGGTTGCGAGCGCAGCGCGTCGTCGCGCACGACATCGACCCGGCCCTCGAGATGGTTTAGCCGCATCGTCTCGCGGGCGGATGCGACGGCCGACGCCGACTGGTCGCTCGCGATGACCCGCGCCTCGGGCCGCGCCCGGGCGATCTCGGCGGCGAGGACGCCCGTGCCGCATCCGAGGTCGATGGCCACCTCGGGATGCGCCTGCATCTGTGGGATGAACGACAGGAGGAAGCGCGTGCCGATGTCGAGCTTCGTACCCGCGAAGGCTGTGCCCTGCGCCGCCACCCACAGCTGCAGGTCGTCGTGGAACTCGCTGCGGATGATCGTGTCTTCCTTCGAGCCCTCGATCGGCCCAGACGCGACGAGTACCCGCGACTTCTGCCGCGCCAGACTCACACGCAGCTCGGAGAAGTGCTTGGCGAGAACCTCGTTCATGCTGATCGAGAGGTGCTTGATGCGGCCGCCCGCGAACACCACGACCGACGGATGCGCATAGCGCGCGATGAGCGCCGCCGCCTGCTCGAGTGCGGCAAGAGTGCGCGGAAGCTGCATGAGCACCACGGTCGCCCCCTCGACGAGCGAGGCGTCGAGGGTCATCGACTCGAAGGTGCCCGAGAGCTGCGTGCGGTCGGCGTTGCGGGCCAGCGCGCGCTCACCGGTGAGCGCGTCCTGCTGAACCCGGATGCGCGTCGACCCGTGCAGCCCGGCCGCTCCGAGCGTCAGCGCCCCGTATCGGTCGCCGATCACGACCACCTCACCAGGAGCCGCCGCCGCCAACGCATCGGCCGCCTCGTCGAGGATCAGCCTGTCGCTCGCGTCGACCGCGAAGAGGTTGGGGGCCTCGACGTCGGGAAAGCGGCGGAGGTCATCGAACGAGAAGTCGGGCATCCCCCCATCCTGACAGGGATGCGCACCGGCTGTTATTCTGGTCGGCTCGCCAGACGGCGGCAGGAAGAAGCCGACCATGACCGACTACGTGACCGCGAATCGCGAGAACTGGAACGACCGCGCATCCGCGCACGCCGTGCGAACCGGCGTGGGGTACCAGGTGCAGCGCTACATCGACGACAGGAAACTCGTCTCCGATGTCGTCAGATTCGACCGCGAGCGCCTCGGCACCATCGAGGGACTGCGAACCGTGCACCTGCAGTGCCACATCGGCACCGACACGCTCTCGCTCGCCCGACTCGGCGCCCACGTCACAGGGCTCGACTTCTCTCCGGTCGCCCTCGAGGAGGCGAGAGCCCTGGTCGCGGAGACGGGCGATGCGGTCGACTTCGTCGAGTCCGATGTGTACTCGGCGGTCGAGGCGCTCGGCGAAGGCGGCTTCGACCTCGTCTACACCGGAATCGGCGCGCTCTGCTGGCTACCGAGCGTCGAGCGCTGGGCGGCCGTGGTGGCGGGCCTGCTCAAACCGGGAGGACGCCTCTTCATCCGCTAGGGGCATCCGATTCTCTGGACCATGGACGAGAGGCTCAGCGACGACCTGCATCTGCGCTTTCCGTACTTCGAGCAGGCAGACCCGCTCGAGTGGGACGACGACGCGAGCTACGTCGAGACAGACAAGCCGATCGCGGCCACGAAGACCTACGAGTGGAATCACGGCATCGGCGAGATCGTAACGGCCCTCCTCGGCGCGGGCCTCTCACTGACGATGCTCGTCGAACACGACAGCGTGCCCTGGCGAGCTCTTCCTGGGCAGATGCTGATGCGCCCCGACGGCGAGTTCGCGCTCGACCAACATGCCGGCGTCGCGCCGCTCAGCTACACGATTCAGGCGGTCAAGACGGGGTCGTGAGTCGCGAGAAAGCGCGCGCCGGACGCCGCCGCGAGGTGTCCGGCACGCGACGGTCAGGTAACCACAAGGTGAATCCCTGCTCGTTCGCAGGCGTTCGACACTACGGTCGCTAGAGTGGCGACAACTGAACTGACTGCACCGGGCCTCGCCCGACCGACGCTGTACGACCGATTCGTCAGGCCGGCCATCCCCGAGTCCGAAGTCTTCGAGAAGCCGCGCACCCTCGTCTGGGGGTTTATCGGTCTGCACATCGTCTACTTCCTCGGCCTGCTGCCCAACATCCTCGCCGGAACCGTAGAGGGCGATCTCCCCCTCTACCGCCGCTGGGCCGTCGCCGCAGAGACCTTCGGCCAGTGGCCGGGAATCCAGTTCGAATGGGTCTACCCGATCGGCGCGATCGTGCCGATCTCTCTCTCGAATGTCGCCGGACCACAGTTCTACCAGCTGCTCTGGTTCGTGCTGATCGCGGCGCTCAACGCCGCCTCCATCGTCGTGCTCTCCAACCGCGGTCGCTCACGTCGCGGCATCCTGGCCTCGTGGTGGTGGCTCGGCATCCTCACCCTGCTGAGCCCGGTGGCCCTGCTCCGCCTCGAGGGCATCACCGCTCCACTGGTGATCATCGCCCTCGTTCTGATCGCTCGTCGGCCGATCGTCGCATCCGCTCTTCTCGCACTCGCCACCTGGATCAAGGTCTGGCCGGCCGCGATTTTCCTCGCGATCCTCGGGGCGTTCCCCCGTCGCCGCATCGCCATCGCCACAGGGGCCGTCTTCTCCATCGGCGTCGCCGCGATCGTGTGGGCGCTTGGCGGCCTGCAGTACCTCCTCGGCTTCGCTCAGATGCAGACCTCGCGCGGTCTGCAGCTCGAGGCCCCCGTCACCACGCCGTGGCTCTGGCTCGCGATCTTCGACCGCCCGGGCAGCCACATCATCAACAACACCGCGATTGCCACACGAGAGGTCGTCGGCCCCTACGACCACCTCGCCGTCGCGCTGATGACGCCGGCCATGGCGCTCGCCGTCGTCGGCGTGCTGGCGCTCGTGGTCTGGGCGAAGCACCGCGGGGCCGAGACGCAGAAACTGCTGCTCGTCGCGTCGCTGGCCCTCGCCACCACGATCGTCGTCTTCAACAAGGTGGGCTCGCCGCAGTACATGCTGTGGCTCGCCCCGATCATCGCCGTGGGCATCACGCAGGGCTGGCGCGCCTGGCGCACTCCCGCACTGCTGATGGTCGGAATCTCAGTGCTCACCACTTTCGTGTTCCCGATCCTGTATATGCCGCTCATCGCCGGAGACCCCGGCGTGGCCTTGCTGCTCACCGGTCGCAACGTCCTGCTCGTGGTCCTTCTCGGATGGGCCGTGCGTGAGCTGATCTACCTCGGCGCCCGTGCAGCCGGCGCAGAGCCACGCTTCGAACGCCGCGCTCGACTTCGCGAGCAGCGCCGCGCGCGCATCGCCGTCTAGGGCAGCGGTAGCCTTTTCACCCATGCCCCCGCAGTCGTCGCGCCTCGCTCCCACCACCGTCGTCGGGGCTGAGAATTACCCGGCCGAACTCGTGGCCGCGGTGGTTCGCGCGACCGAGGCCGCGGCATCCGCCTGCCTGCCTCTGGTGGGCTCTGGCGACAAGAACGCCGCCGATGAGCTCGCCGTCGCAGCGATGAGGGATGCCCTCGGCCGGGTTCCCTTCGACGGCACGGTCGTGATCGGCGAGGGCGAGAAAGACGAGGCTCCGATGCTCGCGAACGGCGAGCGCCTCGGAACCGGCGACGGCCCGGCGTGCGACGTCGCGGTCGATCCCCTCGATGGAACGCGGTTGGCGGCAGAGAATCTGCCCGGCGCCGTGGCCGTGATCGCGCTGGCTCCTCGGGGAAGCATGTTCGATCCGCGTGACGTCTTCTACATGCAGAAGCTCATCGCGGGTTCCGCGGGTATCGGTGTGCTCGACGTGCGGGCGTCGCCCGCAGAGAACGCCAGAAGACTGGCCGAGGCGCTGCACAAGCCGCTCGAGGACCTGGTCGTCGGTGTTCTCGACAAGCCGCGGCACGCATCCCTCATCGCCGAACTGCGAGGGGTGGGCGTGCGCATTCATCTGGTCGGCGAGGGCGACGTGTCGATCGCGATCGCCGCGGCCACGCCGGGCTCAGGCATCGATGCGGTGATGGGCACCGGCGGCACTCCCGAGGGGATCATCGCAGCGTGTGCCGTGCGTTCGCTCGGCGGTTTTATGCAGGGTCGCATGGCGCCACAGTCGGAGGCGGAGCGCACAGCCGCCGTCGCAGCCGGCCACGACCTCGACCGCGTCTTCACGCTCGACGAGCTGGTCGCCAGCGACCGCGTACTCTTCGTGTCGACGCCCGTCACCTGACGGGGCGGCTTCGTAGGAGATGTGACCCGCCCACCGCGCTGATCGAGTAGCCGCGCGAGGTACGAGCCGGCGTATCGCGATCACACCACGGAGGACTCGATACGACCGCACGCGGCCTACTAGACCAGCGCAACGACCAGTCAGTCGAGTTCTGCCTGGGTGGGGCGCCAGATCACTATCTCGGTGCGGCGGGCCGTGCGCGTTCCATGTTTCAGCGACACCACATCGCCCTGCACATCGGCGGCGAAGACGCGGCGGTTCGGGCGGTTGAGCAGCTCGTCGGCCAGGGCGCTCTCGAGTTCGCGCACACGACCGGTGAGCGCCGAGACCTGGTTCTCGAGGGTCAGGATGCGGGCGATGCCCTCGAGGCTGACGCCCTCAGCCGACAGCCGCGCTATCTCGCGGAGCTGAACGACGTTGCGCATCGAATAGCGCCTCGATTTGCCCGCCGTTCGCGTCGGGCTGACGAGCCCGAGGCGGTCGTACTGGCGCAGTGTCTGCGGATGCATGCCAGCCAGTTCGGCGGCCATGGCGATCGCGAACATCGGAGAGTTCTCGTCCATGGCCTGCCTTCCTGTCTGGCTACTGCTGGTGAGTGAAGAAGTGACTCGGGTTACTCGTGCGCCTTCGAGAGCAACTCGAGACGCGGGTTCTCCTGCGGCTCCACAGCGTGGAAGGCCTCGAGAGCCTCGCGGGCCTCCGCGCTCAGGTGTGCCGGAACGGCGACCTGAACGACGGCGAGCAGATCGCCCGTTCCCTTCGACGTCTCGACTCCGCGTCCCTTGACTCGCAGCACTCGCCCAGAGGGGGTGCCCGGAGCCACTTTGAGTTTCACGGGATCGCCGCCGAGGGTCGGAACCTCGATCGTCGCACCGAGGGTCGCCTCGACGAAGGTCACCGGAACGTTCACGCGCAGGTTCAACCCGTCGCGCTCGAATACGGGGTGTTTGCGCACGGTCACGGTCAAGACGATATCGCCTGCCTCGCCTCCGTCAGGACTCGCTTCGCCCTTGCCGCGCAATTTGATCTTCTGGCCGTCGGAGACGCCCGCCGGAATCTTGACCGTGATCGGTCGACCGTCGGCCGTCTGCAGCTTGATCGTGTCGCCCTTGGTGGCGGTGAGAAAGTCGATGGTCGCGCGGGCCGTGACGTCACGCCCGCGAGTCGGACCGCCGAAACCTCGGAAGCCTCCCGAGGAGCCGCCGAACAGTCCGCCGAGCAGGTCGTCGTACTGGCTTCCTGCTCCGGGCTGCGTGTAGGTGTACTGCTGACCTCCGCGCCCGCCGCCGCCTCCGCCTCCGCCGAACATGCCGCCGAAGACGTCTTCGAAGCCTCCGCCCTGCTGGCCGGGGGCCTGGAATCGTGCTCCCGAGCCCATGGCGCGGATCTGGTCGTACTCCTTGCGCTGTTCAGGGTCGGAGAGAACCGAGTTGGCCTCGGAGATCTCCTTGAACTTCGCCTCGGCCTTGGGATCGCCGGGGTTGGAGTCGGGGTGATACTGGCGTGCGAGCTTGCGATAGGTCTTCTTGAGATCGGCCTCGGAGATGTCTTTCGAGACGCCGAGCACCTTGTAGAAGTCTTTGTCGAACCAATCCTGGCTGGCCATTCGTGTCCTTGTTGTGTTCAGCCCTTCGACGAGCTCAGGGAACGAGACGTTCCCTGAGCTCGTCGAAGGGGCTCTACCAGGTTGTGTACTACGCGCTGACGGGGGTCGAGACGACGACCTTGGCCGCACGCAGAAGCGTGGAACCGAGGTAGTAGCCGGTTTCGACCACATCGGCCACCGTGTCGACCTCTACCTCAGCCGAAGGCTGCTGGAAGATCGCCTCGTGCAGCTGCGGGTCGAAGACATCGCCCACCGCGCCGAAGGGCTTGAGGCCCATGCGCTCGGTGCCGCCGCGCAGCTTCTGCGCGATGGATGCGAACGGTCCGTCTCCGAGATCGCCGTGCTTCTCAGCGCGGTCGAGATCGTCGAGCACCGGCAGCAGGACCTTCACGACCTCGCCGACCGTGCGCTCCCGCTCGACCTCACGGTTCGCCTCGGTGCGCTTGCGGTAGTTGGCGTACTCCGCTGTGACGCGCTGCAGGTCGGCAAGCCGCTCGGCCGCCAGCACCTCGTCTGAAGCCGTCGAACTCGACGCGGTGGACGCGTCTTCGAGAAAGCTCAGGTCGGCGTCGGTCAGCGACGTCTCGACGTCGGGGCCTTCGGCCTCGATGAACGCGCCGTCGATGGTCGGCTCGTCGGCTGGAGAATCGCTCCCCGAGCCCGTCGCCGGGGTCTGGGCCGAATCCGGCTCGTTCCCTTCAGCGGGCTCAGGGAACGCGTTCTGGTCTGCCACGATTACTTGTCCTTCTTGGGCTCGTCGTCTTCAACGACCTCGGCGTCGACCACGTCTTCGTCAGACGCGTCGTTCTGGGGAGCGTCGGTCGGTGCTTCGCTTTCGGCGGCTGCGTCGGCCTGGCTCGAGGCGTAGATGGCCTCACCCAGCTTGCCCTGGCTCTCGTTGAGCTTGTCGAAGGCGACCTTCACGGCCTCATCGTTGTCTTCGCCGGCAAGCGCCGTCTTGAGCTCGTCGACGTCGGCCTGAACGCTCGTCTTGACGTCTTCGGGCAGCTTGTCTTCGTTCTCCTTGATGAGCTTGTCGATCGAGTAGGCGAGCTGCTCGGCGTTGTTGCGCACCTCAGCGGCCTCACGACGCTTCTTGTCTTCGGCGGCGTGCTCCTCACCCTCACGAACCATGCGGGCGATGTCTTCCTTCGACAGGCTGGAACCACCCGTGATCGTCATCGACTGCTCCTTGCCGGTGCCCTTGTCTTTGGCAGACACGTGCACGATGCCGTTGGCGTCGATGTCGAAGGTGACCTCGACCTGCGGGATGCCGCGCGGAGCCGGCGCGATGCCGGTCAGCTCGAACGTACCGAGGTTCTTGTTGTCGCGGGTGAACTGGCGCTCGCCCTGGAAGACCTGGATCGCCACGGACGGCTGGTTGTCGTCTGCCGTGGTGAAGGTCTCGCTGCGCTTGGTCGGGATGGCCGTGTTGCGCTCGATGAGCGTGGTCATCATGCCGCCCTTGGTCTCGATACCGAGGCTCAGGGGGGTGACGTCGATGAGCAGAACGTCTTTGCGCTCGCCCTTCAGCACGCCGGCCTGCAGGGCAGCGCCGACAGCGACGACCTCATCGGGGTTGACGCCCTTGTTGGGCTCCTTGCCACCCGTGAGCTTCTTGACCAGCTCGACGACGGCGGGCATACGAGTCGATCCACCGACGAGCACCACGTGGGCGATGTCGTTGACCGAGACGCCGGCCTCGCGGATGACGTCTTCGAACGGCTTCTTGGTGCGGTCGAGCAGGTCGCTGGTGAGCTCCTCGAACTTGGCACGGCTGAGCGTCTCGTCGAGGTTGGCAGGGCCGTTCTCGGTGAGCGACAGGTACGGCAGCTGGATGCTGGTCGACGTCGACGACGACAGTTCCTTCTTCGCCTGCTCAGCGGCTTCCTTGAGACGCTGCTTGGCGATCTTGTCGCCGGAGACGTCGACGCCCGTGGCGTCTTTGAAGCGCTTGATCAGGTAGTCGACGACGCGCTGGTCCCAGTCGTCTCCACCGAGACGGTTGTCACCGGAGGTCGAGCGAACCTGGATCGTGGAGAAGTCGTCGTCCTTACCGACTTCGAGCAGCGACACGTCGAACGTTCCGCCACCGAGGTCGAAGACCAGGATGAGCTCGTCTTCTTTACCCTTGTCGAGACCGTAGGCCAGGGCAGCAGCGGTGGGCTCGTTGATGATGCGCAGCACGTTGAGGCCTGCGATCTCACCGGCCTCCTTGGTGGCCTGGCGCTCGGCGTCGTTGAAGTACGCCGGAACGGTGATGACCGCGTCGGTGACCGTGTCGCCGAGGTAGCTCTCTGCGTCGCGCTTGAGCTTGGCGAGAATACGCGCCGACAGCTCCTGCGGGGTGTAGGGCTTTCCGTCGATGTCGACGGTCCAATTGGTGCCGATGTGACGCTTCACCGAGGAGATGGTGCGGTCGACGTTGGTCACGGCCTGGCGCTTCGCGGTCTCACCGACGAGCACCTCGCCGTCTTTGGTGAAAGCGACCACCGAGGGGGTCGTGCGGAAGCCTTCCGCGTTGGCGATGACGGTGGGTTCTCCACCTTCGAGGACCGCGACCACCGAGTTGGTGGTACCGAGGTCGATTCCTACTGCACGAGCCATGTGAGTGATTTCTCCTTGTTTGCTGGCGGGACCGAAAAGATAAGTTCGCACAAGGGTTGAGCCTTGTTGACTCAAGCTTGCCAGCGAGAGAAATCAATGTCAAGCACTCACAGCTAAAGTTGAGCTAGGTCGACTCAAGTTTGGTCGCGCGCCGATAGCGCGCCGCACACCGTCAGTTCCGGATGCGCAAGGGTTGCGCCAGGCGTGCGTCTCTGGCAGCGAAGACGGCCCCGTCGACGATTCGAGAGGGATGCGACGCGAGTGCGATCACGTCGACGGCCGCGTCAACCGGCGGGTCGACAAGCGACGCCAGCACGCCCAGATATCCGTCGAGCATCACGACCTCGGCACCGACCACGGCGACGGCGGATTCGATCGCCTGCGCGAGCGACGTCATGGCAGACGTGAGCACCGATGCCGCCCTTTCGTCGCCCTCGGCCAACGCCGACACGAATGCGGCGAGAGCGTCTCGGGGAAATCGGTCGACGAGCGTGTCCGCCTCCTCTTGGTGATGCACGGAGGCCGCCGCGAGCAGCGCCGACAGCCCCACGACGCGGCCGAGGCGGTCAACTCCTCTTCCTTCTCTTCCCTCGACCGATACGCGGATGCCGGCGAAGTCCGCTTCGCCAGCCGAGCCGGAGTGCATCGACTCGCCCGCGAGGAGGACGGCGCCGCTGACAGTTCGTTCTCCCCCGAAGTACAGCGCCGTGCGGCGGCCGATGCGCTCACGCAAATCGCCCCGCGCCAGCCCGAGCGCGGCCACCGCGCTGTCGCGGTCGAGTTCGACCACGACCGCACCGCATCCGCCGGCCAGGAGCTGCTCGCGCACGGCTGTGAGAAGGTCGATGTTGCTCCAGCCCAGCGAGTCGGACCGCGCGACGTGATCGCCGCACGGCGAGATGACTCCGGGCACCGCGACGGTGATGGCGGTCAGGGTGCGGTGCGGGTCTATCGACTCGACGATCCAGTCGATCGCGGCCCGCAGCATCCGAAGCGCCGGCGCAGTATCGCCGCCACGCAGATCAGCCCTGTCGGCGTAGCTGCCGAGGTGATCGCCGCCCACCGTGGCGGTCTTCGCCTGCACACCATCGACATCCAACCGGAGACCCGCGACGACCCAGGCGTCACCAGAGAGCGAGACGGAGTGCGTGGGTCGTCCGAGACGCGACTGCGTCGGGGCGAGGCCCTCGTTCACGAGCTCGAGCGCTTTCAAGTCGCTGATCATGCCCGTCAGCGTCGACAGCCCGAGCGTCGACGAGGCGGCGATCTGTGCCCGCGACGATGGTCCGTTGTCTCGCAGGTATCGCAGCACGAGCGCGAGATTATGCTCGCGCAGATCAGCCGTGTCCCCGCCGCGCGCCCGGCCGAAGAGGCCCCCCCGGTGCCGGTTCATGCACGCAATAGTAGCCCCCGGAATGCACGCGCCTCGACCGATTCACCGAGCGTTGCCGAGTTGTCTGCTGCCTCGACGCATTGCGCGGCTACTGTGTGAGCATGAATCAGAATTCCGGCGGCGAAACCGGGCAACCGACCGGCCCCCACGACCCCTCGGCACCGCCCCGGATCCCCGTGGCCGCCAACACCGGCGCCGCGCTCGCAGTCGGTCTCGATCTGCAGGTCGCTCCCGTTCCCGCGCGCCAGGTGCGGTCGTGGGCTCTGTGGGATTGGGCGACTCAGCCGTACAACTCGGTCATTCTCACGTTCATCTTCACGGCTCTGTATCTGACCACCGATGTCTTCCTCCCGGCCGACGTCGCGGCGCTTCCCGATGACGCACCCGCCAAGGTCGCAGGCCTCGCCGATCTTGCCAGCGGATTCGGCTTCGCCATCTTCATCGCCGGGCTGGTCATCCTCGTTCTCGCGCCCGTTCTCGGCCAGCGGGCCGACCGAGCGGGAAGCCGCAAAGCCGGGCTGCTTCTCTACACGATCCTGCTCATCGCGAGCATGGGGGCGCTCTTCTTCGTGCAGGGCCAGCCGAGCTACTTCGTGCTCGGAGCCGCTCTCGTCGCGATCGGCAGCGTCTTCAGTGAACTCGCCGGAGTGAACTACAACGCGATGCTCGTGCAGGTATCGACGAAGAAGACGATCGGCCGCGTCAGCGGGCTCGGATGGGGCCTCGGCTACATCGGAGGCATCGTCGCCCTCATCCTGGTCGTCGTTGCGTACAGCGCCGACTGGTTCGGGCTGCCGCAGGATGATGGGCTGCCGTTCCGTATCGTCGCGGTCGGATGCGCCATCTGGACGATCATCTTCGCGATTCCCATCTTCGTGTTCGTGCCCGAGCTTCCCGCAGCGCGGACCGTCGGCCCGAAGGTGGGTTTCTTCGCGAGCTACGTCGTTCTCGTGAAGGACATCGCACAGCTCTATCGCGAGAGCCGGCACACGTTCTGGTTCCTCGTGGCCAGCGCCGTCTATCGAGACGGGCTCGCCGGCGTCTTCGCCTTCGGAGCGATCATCGCGAAGGGCACCTTCGGCTTCGACTTCCTCGAGGTGGTCGCGTTCGGAATCGCCGCCAACCTCGTGGCGGGTGTGAGCACGATCGTCTCGGGGCGTTTCGACGACCGCTTCGGGCCGCGCGCCGTCATCCTCTTCTCGCTCGTGGGCCTCGTCATCGCGGGCACCGGCGTCTTCGCCCTGCACGATGCCGGCAAGATCGTGTTCTGGATCGGCGGTCTCGCGCTGTGTCTCTTCGTGGGTCCCGCTCAGACCGCGTCGCGGTCACTGCTCGCCCGCGTGTCGCCGGAGGGCCGCGAGGGCGAGATCTTCGGCCTCTACGCCACGACCGGCCGCGCAGCGAGCTTCATCTCACCCGGGCTCTGGTCGCTGTTCATCGCGCTTGCGGGAGCGCAGTACTGGGGAATCCTGGGCATCGTGATCGTCGTCGCGGTGGGTCTGGTGCTGATGCTGTTCGTGAAGCTGCCCGATCTGCGCGCCGCGGCCGCCGCGGAGTAGCCGCCCCGCGGCATCCGCGCCCGTACCTGCACTACCCCGCCGCGAAGGTGAGGTGTCGCAGATGGTGAGGTAATCGCCCCGCGCATCAGCCATGTATGCCACCTCACTTCGCTCCCGACGAGCGGCCGCATCATGAGATGTCGCGAAGGGCGACGTGGAGAAGGCTCGTGCCCGCTAAACGCGTCATCTCGTCTTGCCTAGAGGTCGCGTTGATCTCCGGCGTGACCCTGTGGAGAACGGGCGACGCGCTGAAACGTCTTCGGCGAAGCTAGGCGGATGCCGAACGCCTCGCCGCTGCCCGACGATCTTGACGGACACCCCTTCTCCGTCAGCGACGCGCGGAGTCGAGGTGTGACACGGAGCAGACTCCGCGCATCGGACCTCTACGCCCCTTTTCACGGCGCTCGACTGCCATCGACCTCGACGAGCCTGCGCGAGCGCTGCATGGCCTGGCAGTCTGTCGCTCCCGAGGACTCTCACGTCAGCCACTCCACGGCTGCGCTCCTGTACGGATGCCCTCTCCCGCGGCGCCTCGAGACGACGAGCGACATCCACGTGACCGTAGTGCGGCCCCGCCGTCCGCCACGAGCGCGCGGCGTTCTCGGCCACTCCATCGGCCCGGGCCGCTGCACACCGATCGACTCTCGCGGGCTCCGGATATCCACCGCAGAACAGACCTGGCTCGATCTCGCCACACAACTCGACTTCCTCGAACTCGTCTCCGCCGGCGACTACCTGCTGCGCGGATTCCGCCGACCCGACGGCACGCGACGCCCCTTCACGACCGTCCAACACTTGCGCGATGCAGCGGCAGCTCATCCGGGGCGCCGCCACAGGGCGATGATCGATCTCGCCCTCGGCGCCATCCGGGAGAGGGTCGACTCCCCCAAGGAGACGGAACTCCGGCTCCTGCTGCAGAGAGCGGGATTCCCTGAACTCATCGTCAACGAACCTGTGCGCGACGAGAACGGCCGCATCGTGGCGACACCGGATCTGCGCGTTCGCGGCTACAACCTCGGTATCGAATACAAGGGATTCGTGCACGCCACGAGCCAGGATGCGTGGGAGAACGACATCCGGCGACAACGCAAACTCGACGATATCGACTGGAAGACGATCGACGTCGTGCGCGCAGACCTGAAGCAGCCGCACCACATCATTCTCGTGATCGAAAGCGAACTGCAGAAGCGAGGCTGGACGGGCAGCTCGACGTGGCCCGGCCTGCACTACGAGCAAGAACCCTAGGGAACCAGCACCCACAGCCAGATCAACAGCATCGTCACCACGAAACCGCACACGAAGTTGAACGTCAGGAAGCGGCGCCACCCGGTGTTCGCACGCTCGGCATCAGCGTCGGCGATCGACCAGTAGGGCAGAACGCTCAGCGCGTAGGGCAGAACCAGCACGCTTCCCAGCGGACCCGGCCACGTCGTGAAGAGCATAAGCACGCCGCCCAGCAGATACGCCACGAAGGCGATGCGCACCGTCGCCGCTCCGCCGATGACGGTGGCGATCGACGAGATACCGCCCTCCCTGTCGGCGACGATGTCCTGCACCGCACCGAACGCATGGCTGGCCACACCCCACAAGAAGAAGGCGGCGAGCACGGCCCAGAGGGCAGGAGTGAAAGCCGCCCCGGCCAACACGAGACCGTAGACGGCCGGGCTCACGAAGTGCGTGCTCGAGGTGAGCGAGTCGATGAAGGGGCGCTCTTTGAACCGCAGCTTCGGAGCGCTGTAGGCGAGCACCGCGAACAGACTCACGGCGAGCACCAGCCACGACAGGGGCGAGCCGACCACGACGAGGAACACCACGAACGGCACATTCGTGATCACGACGGCCCACAGCGTGATGCGGTGCAGCGACTTGTCGAGCACCGCGCCTTCGACGCCGCCCTTGCGCGGATTGCGCATGTCGGACTCGTAGTCGAAGACGTCGTTGATGCCGTACATCGCGAGGTTGTAGGGGATCAGGAAGTACAGCGTTCCCAGCACGAAGACGAGGTCGACCTCGCGGGTGACCAGCAGGTAGCCGGCCGCGAATGGGAATGCCGTGTTGACCCACGACAGGGGCCTCGACGACAGGAGCAGTTGACGGATCATGCGCGCGTCTCGCGTTCTCGCGCGGGCAGCAGCATCCAGAGCGACGGCAGCAGGATTGCCGCGGCCACCGCGTACGCGAAATCTTCGAGCGGAGCGATACCGATGAACGCGCCCGAGATGAGCGAGGGCTCGTAGCCGACGAGCCCCACGCCGATCATGACGTTGTCGAAGACCGCCGTCATCACGAGGAGCACGCCGAGGGTGATCGCGATCGCGACCCACGGCTTCGTGCTCCGGATGCGCACGGCTGCGCCGATCGCGACAAGCGCGACCACAGCGAGAAAGATCGCGTTGAGGCTCCAGTAATTCACGAGCGCACCGCCGCGCTCCGCGCGGAATCGGCGGCCACGCGCTCCCGCGTCAGGAAACCGAACAGATTCATGGCGAGGTAGCAGAGCAGTGTCAGAAAGAAGAGCTCCTCGACCGGCAGCTCGGGGGCCAGCTGCAGCCCCGTCATGAACGAGGTCTCACCACGGAAGAAGATGCCGAACCCGATGCCCGCCAGATCCCACGCGATGAAGAACGCCAGACCCGCGGCCAGAACGATGGATGCCCGTCGAGCGTCACGAAAGAAGAAGAGCGTGAATCGTCGGTCGAGCACCACCATGCCCGTGATCGAGACGAGAAGAGCGAGCAGGTAGAGCAGACCCATCAGTCGCCGGGCTCCGCCACAACGGCGGTGTCGGCCGACGTGTCGGTCGACGCCTCGGCGGGATACGTCAACGGCGCGATCTCTGCGGTCTCGTCTGCGGGCTCCGCCAGGGCACCCGTCGACGTATCGCCGCGCAACCGCTTGATGACGAGCTCCGCGCTGATCAGACACATGGGCAGTCCGATTCCGGGAATCGTGGATCCACCGGCGTAGACCAGGCCGTCGACCTTCTTCGACACGTTGCCCGCGCGGAAGAACGCGCTCTGTCCCAGCGTGTGGGCCGGGCCGAGAGCCGTGCCCTTCCACGAGTTGAGGTCGTCGACGAAGTCTGCTGGGCCCATGGTGCGCCGCACCACGATGCGCTCTGCGAGGTCGGGGACACCGGCCCACTCGGCCACCTGCGCGATTGCGGCGTCGGCGATCTTCTCGACCCGCGCATCCCCCTGGCCATCTTCGCCGCCGTGTCCGATGCCCGGATCGGCAGGGATCGGAACGAGGATGAAGATGTTCTCGTGCCCCTCGGGAGCGACACCGCTGTCGGTGGCGCTCGGGCGGCACACGTAGATCGAGGCGGGCTCGGGAACCGAGGTCGGACCCTTGGGCCCGAAGCGGCCGAACTTGCTCGCACCGAAGATCTTGCCGAAGTCGCCCTTCCAGTCTTTCGTGAAGAACAGTGAGTGGTGCGCCAGCTCGGGAAGCTCGCCTGTGACACCGAGGTAGACCAGCACGGCGCTGGGGCCGGCCGTCTTCTTCTGCCAGTACGACTCGGGGTAGGTCTGCAGCTCGGGAAGCAGCATGGTGGTCTCGACGTGGCGCAGGTCGGCCGTGGCCACGACCAGCTCGGCCTCGAGCTCGTGAGCCCGGCCCTCCTCGTCGAGGTAGTGCACGCCACCGACACGGCTGCGATCGGATGCGCGTGGCGGGGTCGCCGAATCGGCTGCGGCGCCTGCGCCGGCCGTCGAGGTGCCGGGGCCGCTCGGGGCCGCGGCGACGCCATTGCCGTGCGCATCCACCTCGCCGGCCAGAACGCGCCGCAACTCGTCGCGGTCGATCACGTTCGTGTCGAACTCGGTGGTCTCGTAGTCGTAGACGCCCTTCTCGGGTTCCGGTGCACGAAGCGCCGGATCGAGCTCGAGCACGATGCGGGTCACGGTCGCTCCCGTGTGGATCTCGACCCCCGCATCTCGGGCGATGTTCGCGATGCTGGCGATCACCTGGCCGAATCCTCCCTGGGGGTAGAGCACGCCATCGTTCATGTCGAGGTGGCTCATCAGGTGGTACATGCTCGGAGCGGCATACGGCGACGATCCGAGGAAGACGGCGGGGTACCCGAGGATCTGCTGCAGCCTGCGGTCGTGCACCGCGCGGCCGGCAAAGCTCGCCAGCGTCTCGGTGAGGAGGCGTACGAGCCGGGGCGTGCGGCTGACCACCGGGCCTACCGCGAGCGGCCTGAGATCTTCGAAGGTGGAGTAGAGGAAGTACTTCTTGGCGAGCTCGTAGGTCTCAGCAGCGGAGTCGAGGTAGCCGGCCATCTTCACACCGGCGCCGGGCTCGATCGACTCGAACAACTCGAGGTTGGAGTCGAGATCGCTGCGGATGTCGACCGTGGTCTCTTCGCCCTCGAAGAAGACGCGATAGCCGGGGTCGAGGCGGGTGAGATCGAGCTGCTCAGCGGCCGACGTGCCCATGAGCTTGTAGAAGTGGTCGAAGACCTCGGGCATCAGGTACCACGACGGCCCCGTGTCGAAGGTGAACCCGTCCTTCTTCCAGACTCCGGCTCGGCCGCCGACAGACGCCTGCTTCTCGAGGACCGTCACCGAGTAGCCCTCGCGAGCCAGAAGCGCGGCGCTCGCCAAGCCGCTGATGCCGCCGCCGATCACGATCGCCCGTCGGGGCGCGCCCTTCGGATCGGCTTCTGAGCCGGCGGGGATGGCGGTGGTCACTCGTGCTCCTTCGGTAGACGACCCGCGGCTGCAAGGGCCGCGATTCGCATTTTAACTGGGTTGGGCACGCGGATGCGGGTGGTTACCAAGACCGACGCGGGCGTTTCTCGCAGGCGGCGAGTGAGTTCGGCGAAGAGGCCCTGCGCGAGCACCACCGCACGACGGGACGACGACGGCAGAAGCGTGAGCGTGCTGCAGGCGATGTCGAGGTCGTTCTGGATGTCGTCGATGATCGCGGTCTTCTGCGCCTCGGTGAACGAGTCGACGTCGACGCCGGGAAAGTAGCTGCGACCGAGCGCGGTGAAGTCGGCGGCGAGGTCACGCAGGAAGTTGATCTTCTGGAAGGCCGCACCGAGATGGCGGGCGCCGTCGACGAGGCGGGCGTCGTCCGCGTCCGAGTAGCGGTGGCCGACGAGGAACGCCTTGAGGCACATCAGCCCCACGACCTCGGCCGAACCGTAGACGTAGCGCTGGAACGATTCCGGGGTATGTGCGGTCTGGCTGAGATCGGCCCGCATCGAGGCGTAGAAGGGAGCCGTGAGCTCCTCGCCGAACCCCGTCTCACGGGCCGTCAGAGCGAAGGCGTGCACCACGAGGTTGGTGCTGAACCCGCAGCGCATGGCCTCGTTCGTCTCCGCCTCGAGGGTGTCGAGTTGAGACCGGATGGCATCCGCCGCGAGGCACGCCTCCGCGGCGACGCCATCGACGACCTCATCGGCGAGCCGCACGAGTGCGTAGATGTTCTCGACGTGCTGGCGGACCGGCTGCGCCAAGAGCTTGGAGGCGAGCCCGAACGATGTGGAGTATCGGCGAATGACGACGGCCGATGCCTCCATGGCGACGCGGTCGTACAGGGAGCGTTGCTGAGTCATTTGACCCGTTCCAGCACCGTCGACACGAAGCCGCGGAACTCCGCGCGAACGGAGTCGGGAAGAGAGGCCGATGCCAGATGCTCCCAGGCGCGATTGGCGAAGTCGCTCGCGAGAGCCTCGGCGTAGCGTCGCGCTCCGCTTTCTTCGAGCAGAGCACGGATGTGCTTCGCGCCCTGCTCATCGAGCTCGGGATCGCCGAAGAGCGGCTCGATCTCAGACCATTGCTCGGTCGTGGCCGCGTAGGCGATCAGCACGGTGCGCTTGCCCTCACGGAGATCTCCGAGAGTGGACTTGCCGGTGTCGCCTTCGTCTCCGAAGACGCCGAGAAGGTCGTCGACGATTTGATAGGCGATGCCGAGATTGCGACCGAACGATCCGAGAGCCTCGACGGCGGCATCGTCGGCTCCCGCGAGCACGGCTCCGGCCTGAAGAGGAGTCTCGAACGAGTACACGGCCGTCTTGAGTCTCTCCATGTCGACGATGTCGTCGACCGAAGGCGGATCCGGATGTAGCGAGAAATCGACGTCGAGCAGCTCGCCGGCGGCGGAGGCGAACATGGCCTCGTCGAGAATCTCGTGCAGGCGTTCGCGGAGCTCGCCTCCGACACCGCTGCGGTCGAGGAGGCGGAAGGCGTTGAAGAGAGCGAGATCGCCCGCGATGACGGCGACCGAGAGCCCGCGATGCTCTGCCGTGGGAATCGGAATGCCAGCTGTCTGCGCGAGATCGCGATAGCTTCCCGACACGTTCAAACCGCCTCGACGGATGAAGTCACGATCGATCACGTCATCGTGAACGATGAGTGCCGTGTGCAGCAGTTCGAAGGCCGCTCCGACATAGGCTGCCGTCTCGGAGTCCGTTCCCCCGAACGACTCGTATGCCGCCAGCACCATCGACGGCCGGAACCGCTTGCCGCCGGCAGAGTTCTTCTCGAGCGTCTCCCAGAGGGTGACGTAGCGAGGGCCGATGCCTGAAGCTCGCGACTTTGCGAGCCCGAAGAAGCGGTCGAGAACCGCGTCGACATGCTGCCGTCGCCGCTGGGTCACCACCACGAGATCATGCGTATCCACAGTCCGAGGCTAACTTACGAGACTGTCTAAGTAATCCGCCGCGACCGGGGGATTGCACAAAGGCGGGTTGCCTGCTCGAAGAAAACTGGTCCGATCAGTCAGTCGGCTGACTATTCGCTCACCTCTGGCAGACTGAAGGAATGTCTTCTCGCGAACAGGTGGTCCTCCTTTCTGAGGAGGGGACCCCGATCGGAACGGCCGACAAGGCCACGGTGCACACAACGGACACCGCCCTGCACCTTGCATTCTCGTGCCACGTCTTCGACGAGCAGGGTCGAATCCTCGTGACCCGACGCTCGCTCGCCAAGGTGGCGTGGCCGGGCGTCTGGACCAACTCGTTCTGCGGCCATCCGGCACCGGGAGAACTGATGACCGACGCGGTCGCCCGACGCGCCGAACGCGAACTGGGCATCACCCTCGACGACGTGACCCTCGCGCTGCCGGACTTCCGCTATCGGGCAACCGACGCATCCGGAATCGTCGAGTACGAGATCTGCCCCGTATTCACCGCCACCACGAGCGACGTCGTGGCCGGCAGCCCCGACGAGGTGGCCGAGTGGAACTGGGTCGACCCGGATGCGCTGGGCGCGGCCGTCGCCAGCACCCCGTGGGCGTTCAGCCCGTGGTTGACCCTGCAGTTGCCGCTGCTGCGAGAGACGACCGCGACGGCACGGTGAGGATCTCTGCGCCGTCGTCGGTGATGGCGATGGTGTGCTCGCTGTGCGCGGTTCGCGCCCCTGTTGCGCTTCGAAGTGTCCACCCGTCGGGGTCGGTGAGGAGCTCGGCGGTGTCGGCCATGACCCAGGGCTCGAGCGCGAGCAGCAGGCCGGGTCTGAGGCGATAGCCCCGACCTGGTCGGCCGTCGTTCGAGACATGAGGGTCCTGGTGCATGGTCGACCCGATGCCGTGGCCGCCGAACTCGAGGTTGATCGCGTAGCCCTCCTCGGTCAGGACCGTGCCGATGGCATGGGAGATGTCTCCGATTCGAGCGCCCGGACGGGCGGCGGCGATCCCCGCCCCGAGGGCCCGCTCGGTGGCCGCGATCAGGGCCACGCTCTGTGGCGGCCTCGACGGTCCCACAATGAAGCTGATGGCCGAGTCCGCGGCCACTCCATGCAGTGCGACGGCCAGGTCGAGCGTCAGCAGGTCTCCGTCTCGAACGGCATAGTCGAAAGGGAGCCCGTGGAGCACGGCGTCATTGACGGCGGTGCAGATGTAGTGGCCGAAGGGGCCGCGGCCGAACGACGGCGCGTAGTCGACGTAGCACGACTGCGCTCCTGCGTCGACGATCATGTCGCGCGCCCACCGGTCGACCTCCAGCAGGTTGGTGCCGATGACGATCTTCTGCTTCAGCGAGTGCAGGATGTCGGCGACGAGGCCGCCGGTGACGCGTGCGCGGGCCACTTGGGCCTTGTTCAGGATCTCGATCATGCCGATAACTATACCGGTACTGTTATGACGGTATTAGTATCAAGGCATGGTCAGACTCCCCCTTTCCGCAAGCGAACTCGAACGCGGACAGCGCCTCGGCTCCGTGCTGCGCCGGGCCCGGGGCGAACGCTCCATGCTCGAGGTCGCCGTCGAGGCCGGCATCTCGCCCGAGACACTCCGAAAGATCGAGACGGGCCGCGTCGCGACGCCCTCGTTCCAGACGATCGCAGCACTGGCGCACGTGCTCTCGCTATCGCTCGACGAGGTGTGGGCCGAGATCAATCCGCCGCGCGCGGCGGTCAGGCCGCGGTCGCTCCAGGCCCGCTGACCGCCTCGACCGAATCCAGGGCGACCTCGCGCCCCTCCTTTGTTACGAAAGCGACATGCAGGCCGTCTCCGGTGCCGCGTTCTCGATGCTCCACGACCGGCCCGAATCCCGTCGGTCGATGAGTGTCGCCCCACTGCGCAAGGCTCGCCAGCACGATGCCCAGGTCGCGACCGGCCTGCGTCAGCAGGTACTCGAATCGTTCACGCTCCCCCTCGGCCCGGTACGACCGGCGCTCGAGCACGTCGAACTCGACGAGGGTCGCGAGCCTGGCCGCGAGGACGTCTTTAGCCACGCCGAGTCGCTGCTGGAAGTCGGAGAACCTCGTCACCCCGGCCAGCGCTTCGCGCACCACGAGGATCGTCCACTTCTCGCCGAGCACCTCGAGGCTTCGAGCTACCGGGCAGAGAGGGTCTTTGCCCAAAACCGACGTCGTCATACTCGCAGGATACCACCTGGGTTGGATATTGCTACCTAGGGTGCTAGGTTGTGATTTCCAACCCAGAAGGAAGATGGACATCATGACAACAGACATCATCGGCGCAGTGGTTCTCGTCACCGGAGCAAACGGTGGGCTGGGGCGCGAGTTCGTGACCCAGGCGCTCGAGCGCGGAGCGATCAAGGTCTACGCCTCGGCCAGGACGCCTCGCGACTGGGAGGACGCTCGCATCGTGCCGTTGACCCTCGATGTCACCGACGAAGACTCCGTGAGAGCGGCCGCCGCCCTCGCGTCCGACACGACCGTGGTCATCAACAACGCGGGTGTGGCAGGAGACGTACCGATGCTCGGATCCTCCGAGGCACTGCGCCGCGTGTTCGAGACCAATTTCTTCGGCGCGGTCTCGGTCGCCCGCGAGTTCGCCGGTGTTCTCGGACGCAACGGCGGAGGGGTCCTCGTCGACGTGCACTCCGCTTTGAGCTGGCTCGGAGTTGCCGGGGCCTACAGTGCATCGAAGGCAGCGTTCTGGTCGGCGACCAATTCGCTGCGCCTGGAGCTGGCGCCGCAGGGAACCCACGTCGTCGGGCTGCACCTCGGCTACGCCGATACCCCCATGACCGAGGGAGTCACCGCACCGAAGGCCGATCCGGCCGACATCGTCGCCCGCGCCTATGAAGGCGTGAAGGCCGGAGAGTTCGAGATTCTCGCCGACGACACGAGTGTGCAGGTGAAGGCCGGGCTCTCGGCTCCGCTGGAGGCGTTGTATCCCCAGCTCGTCAGCTCGCCTCCCGCAGCCTGAGTCGAGGGCGCAGCCCGACCCCGCTTCGTGTGAGGGACGGGCTGCGGCTCCTCACTGAGAATCTCGCAGAACTTATGCCGTTCGGGGCATTCATCTCCCGGCCGCCGGTAGACTAAAGCTCCACACGGCCGCTTGCGACCGGGCGCGAACCGTTCCCCGGCCGAACATCTGAGGGAGCCGCAATGATCATCTCCCTCGTCGGCTTCGCCCTCGCCGGGCTCGTTCTGCCATCGCTCACGGCGCGCTTCGGCCCCCGGATGTTCGTGGTCGCGGCCGCTATTCCGGCCGCCGTCTTCGTCTGGTTGCTGTCCCAGATCCCCGCCGTGACGCGAGGCGAAACCCCCACCGAACTGCACCCCTGGGTTCCGCAGCTCGATCTGGCCCTCGCTTTCAGGCTCGACCCGCTCTCGCTCACGATGGCCCTCATCGTGACCGGCGTCGGAGCACTGGTCGTGCTCTACTGCGCCCGCTACTTCCGCCGGGGCGAAGACGGTCTCGGAAGGTTCAGCGGCGTGCTGCTCGCCTTCGCCGGAGCCATGTTCGGTCTCGTCGTGAGCGACGACATCTACGTGCTCTTTATGTTCTGGGAGGCGACGACCGTCTTCTCCTACCTGCTCATCGGCCAGTACACCGCGAAGCGCAAGAGCAGGGGTGCCGCACTCCAGGCCCTGCTCGTGACCACGGCCGGCGGGCTCGCGATGCTGGTGGGCGTTGTCATCCTGGCCGTCGAGTCGGGCACGACTCGGGTGTCGCAGATCGTCGCCGACCCGCCGCAGGCATCCGGCCTCATCACGGTCGCCGTTCTCCTCGTGCTCGTTGGAGCCCTCTCCAAGTCGGCTCAGGTGCCCCTGCACTTCTGGCTTCCGTCGGCCATGGCCGCGCCCACGCCGGTGAGCGCCTATCTGCACGCCGCGGCCATGGTCAAGGCCGGCATCTTCCTGATCGCGCTGCTGGTTCCCGCGTTCGGCGAGACACCGGGCTGGCGGCCGCTGCTCGTGACCGTCGGCGTTCTGACCATGCTGGTCGGTGGATGGCGCGCCCTCCGTCAGCACGACCTGAAGCTGCTTCTGGCCTACGGAACGGTCAGCCAGCTCGGCTTCCTCACCGTCGTCGTGGGCTACGGCACGCGCAACGCGGCCCTCGCCGGCATCACTCTCATCACGGGCCACGCCCTCTTCAAGGCCACGTTGTTCCTCGTCGTGGGCATCATCGACAACCGCCTCGGAACCCGCGACCTGCGCAAGATCAGCGGGCTCGGTCGCCAGGCGCCGCTCCTCGCGGTCGTCGCCACGCTCGCAGCGGCGTCGATGGCCGGACTGCCCCCACTGATCGGCTTCGTCGCCAAGGAGGCCGTGTTCACGGCGCTGCTGGAAGACGCGGAGCACGGTGCACCCCTCGGACTCGTGGCCCTGATCGGTGTGGCCCTCGGTTCCGTGCTCACCGTCGCCTATACCGCCCGCTTCCTCTGGGGCGCGTTCGCTCGCAAGCCGGGCGTCGAACCGGCCGAGTTCGTGCACGAGCACGTCGACTTCCTCATTTCACCCGCCATCCTGGCCCTGGCGAGCCTGGCTCTCGGCATCGCCTCACCGCTGCTCGATCCCCTGTTCGGCCGCTATGCCGACGGCGTCGCGCCTCTCAGCGGCGAGGCTCTGGCCGCGAGCACATCGGCGACGGCCGCCGGCGACACGGTCGAGATTCCGGATGCGGCCCATCTGGCCCTCTGGCACGGTCTCGAGCCGGCCCTCGGCATCTCGGCCATCACCCTCGTGCTCGGGCTCGCACTTTTCGCCGCACGCACGCGCGTCTCCGCCATCCAGAACCGCGTGCCGTCGCTCATCGACTCGGCCCGCGGCTATAGCCGGGTCGTGCACCTCGTGGATCGCGGGGCGGTTCGGCTCACCCGGCTGACCCAGACCGGATCGCTGCCGATCTACGTCGCGACCATCCTCGTCGTGCTCGTGGCCGCCGTAGGAACCGCGCTCGCCCTCGTCGGCGAACTGCCCGGTTCGCTCAGGCCATGGGACTCCCCGGCTCAGCTGCCCATCGCGATCGTGATGGGCGTCGCTACGATCGCCGCCGCTCGTGCCCAGAAGCGCTTCATGGCCGTCGTGCTCGTCGGGGTGACCGGCTACGGAATGGCCGCACTCTTCGCGCTGCAGGGCGCCCCCGACCTCGCGCTCACTCAGGCTCTCGTCGAGACCGTCACTCTGGTCACCTTCGTTCTCGTGCTGCGCAGACTGCCGTCGGCGATCGGGCAAGATCACAGCAGGCGGCACCGCATCGTGCGAGCCGTCATCGGTGTCGGCGTCGGCATCCTGATGTCTGTCGTCGCCGTCGTCGCCCTGGGCTCCCGAATCGCCGAACCCATCTCGCTGAGATTCCCGGAGCTCGCCTACGAGGGCGGCCATGGTCGCAATGTCGTGAACGTGCTGCTGGTCGACATCCGCGGCTGGGACACTCTGGGCGAACTCAGCGTGCTCGTCGTGGCCGCCACTGGCGTCGCCAGCCTCGTCTTCCTGTCGCGTCGCAGCAGCGACATGCCCCGACTCGGCCCCGAGACCGAGAGGCCGCGCTGGTTCGCACGCCGCACACGCATGGCCGAGGCTCCGGTTGAGGCGACCTCGAGCGCCGGCGCGACTCCCGACGGAGCGGCTCCCTCGCAGGAGAGGGGCAACCAGCGCACGCCGTGGCTGCTCGCGGGCAAGACGCTCGCCCCCGAGAACAGATCGATCATTCTCGAGGTCGTCGTGCGGCTGCTGTTCCACTCGGCCATCGTCGTATCGGTCTATCTGCTGTTCGCGGGCCACAACATCCCTGGCGGCGGTTTCGCCGGAGGCCTGGTCGCGGGACTCGCCTTCGTCGCCCGTTACCTCGCTGCCGGCCGCTTCGAGCTCGGCGAGGCCGCGCCCATCGACGCAGGAAAGCTGCTGGGCTTCGGCGTTCTCTTCGCCGGCGGCACGGCTCTCGTGCCGATCTTCTTCGGCGTCGATGCTCTGACCTCGACCTGGTTCGAGGCGGAGCTTCCGGTGATCGGCCACATCGAGTTCGTCACGTCGACCCTGTTCGACATCGGCGTCTACCTCATCGTCGTCGGGCTCGCCCTCGACATTCTCCGCAGCCTCGGCGCAGAGATCGACAGGCAGCAAGAAGAAGACCACGACGACGAGGGCGACGACGAGGCTCCCGGTGCTCACCAGATCAACACGTTGAGCCACACTCCAGACTCGCCGACCCCCGACGCCGAAAACTCCACAGAGGAGAGCATCCGATGAGCGCCTCCCTTGTTCTGATCCTGCTTATGGCCGCGCTCTATGCCGGCGGGGTCTACCTGCTGCTCGGCCGCAGCATGACGCGCATGCTGCTCGGCTTCCTCTTGGTGGGCAATGCCACGAATCTGCTCATCCTGATCATCGCGGGGCCGGCGGGTCTCGCCCCGATCGTGGCCGACGGAGTCGAGCCGTCCGAGATGCACGACCCGCTGCCCGAGGCGCTCATCCTCACAGCCATCGTCATCACCTTCGGGGTCTCCGCCTTCCTGCTCGCCCTCATCTACCGTTCGTGGCGCATCGCGCGAGCCGACGTCATCACCAGCGACGAGGCCGACGTGGCCGTCGGCGGCGCAGATAGCTCGATGGACGACGAGGAGAGCACCGAGGCGGAAGACGGCTCGGGCGAAGACACCGAGTTCGAAGGGCGAGCGGAGGCGAAGGCACCGTGAACGCACTGATGAACTCACTGATCCCGCTCGTCGTTCTGCTCCCCCTCATCGGCGCGGCCGGAGCACTCATCGCGGGTCGTCGGCCGAGGCTGCAGGTCACGTTCTCAATCTCGGTCCTGTCGCTCGTGGTGCTCACGAGCGCAGCGCTCGTCTACCTCACCGATCAGACCGGCGGCCACGCCGTCGAGGTCGGAGGCTGGTCGGCACCGTTCGGAATCGTGCTGGTGGTCGACAGGCTCTCGGCCCTGATGCTGCTGATCTCGTCGATCGTGCTGTTGTTCGTTCTCGTGTTCTCCGTCGGTCAGGGTATGGCCGACGGCGACCGAGAGACGCCCGTGTCGATCTACCACCCGAGCTACCTGATCCTGGCTGCCGGCGTCTTCAACGCGTTCGTCGCGGGCGACTTGTTCAACCTCTACGTCAGCTTCGAGATCCTGCTCGTGGCGAGCTACGTACTGCTCACGCTCGGCGGAACCCAGGCTCGAATCAAGGCCGGCATCACGTACATCATCGTGAGCCTCGTGTCGTCGATGCTGTTCCTCGCCTCGATCGCCATGATCTACGGCGCCACCGGAACCGTGAACATCGCCCAGCTGTCGGTGCGTCTCGGCGAGCTGCCCGCCGACATCCAGCTCGTGCTTCAGATCATGCTGCTCGTGGCGTTCGGCATCAAGGCGGCGGTCTTCCCGCTGTCGTTCTGGCTCCCCGACTCCTACCCCACGGCGCCGGCACCCGTCACGGCGGTGTTCGCGGGTCTGCTCACCAAGGTCGGCGTCTACGCGATCATCCGCACCGAGACCGTCCTTTTCCCCGGCAACACGCTGCAGACCGCGCTGCTCGTGGTTGCGCTCCTCACGCTGCTCATCGGCATCCTGGGCGCCGTCGCGCAGTCAGACATCAAGCGGATGCTGTCATTCACGCTGGTCAGCCACATCGGTTACATGATCTTCGGCATCGCGATCGGAACGGTGGCCGGCCTCGGCGCCACGATCTACTACGTGATCCACCACATCACGGTGCAGACCACCCTCTTCCTGGCCACCGGACTCGTCGAGCGGCAGGGCGGAACCACCGCTCTCAATCGACTCGGCGGTCTGCTCAAGGCCTCGCCGGTCATCGCCGTGCTGTTCTTCATTCCCGCCCTCAATCTCGGCGGCATCCCGCCCTTCTCGGGCTTCATCGGCAAGCTGGGCCTGTTCGAAGCGGGGGCGCAGGCGCCCTCGCCACTCATCTGGGTGCTGATCGGCGCCGGCGCGCTCACCTCGCTACTCACTCTCTACGCCCTGATGCGCGCGTGGAGCCTGGCCTTCTGGCGGCCGAAGCGCGAGGCGCACGAAGAGGAGTCGCCGGCACTCGACCGCATAGAGGAGGCCCCCGAAGAGGCCTCTGACGTGCAGGAGACGAAGGCCTCACCCCGCATCATGATCGGCGCGACCGTGGCCATGGTCACGGTGAGCGTCGCGCTCACCGTCTTCGCCGGCCCCCTGTACTCGATGGCCACCCGCGCGGCGGAGACTCTCGAGGGTCCCGCCGACTACATCTCGCTCGTGTTCCCCGAGGGGGGCGTGTCATGAGCGGCGTGAAGGGCTCGATCTGGCGGCAGGTTCCTCTGCTGTTGTGGCTCGTCGTGCTCTGGACCCTTCTGTGGGACCAGGTGTCCGTGCTCAGCGTCGTCACCGGCATCCTGCTCGCCCTGCTCGTGACCCGCGTGTTCTACCTGCCTCCCGTCGAGTTGCCCGACCGAGTCAATCCGCTGGGGCTCGTCGTCTTCCTCGGGCACTTCCTGTTCGACCTGGTGCGCGCCTCGTTCCAGGTGGCCTGGCTCGCGATCGATCCTCGCCGCGTGCCGACCAGCTCCATCGTCGCCGTGCAGCTGTCCACCAAATCCGATCTGAGCCTCACGCTCACCGCACTGGCCGTCTCGCTCGTGCCCGGTTCGCTGGTCGTCGAAGCCGACCGGCAGGACGACATCCTGTATCTGCACGTACTCGGCACCGAGACGGCGGCCGACGTCGAGAAGGCCCGCGCCGACGTGGTGGCGGTCGAAGAGCGCATCGTTCGCGCGATCGGCTCGCGCGACGACGTGCGCCGCGTCAATCTCTCACGGGCCGATCGGTCTCTCGGACCGATCATCTCGGGTCGTCGACAGCGGGCATGGGAAGAGCGCCACCCGGCCATTCCGGTCGAACAGTATCCGAGCGAGGGAGGCTACCCCGAATGAGCATCGTCGTCTATGTCGCCGGGGCGCTGTTCGCCGCAGCAGCTCTCTTCGCCGTCATCCGCATCTGGCGCGGCCCCTCCATCCTCGATCGCATGGTCGCCGCCGACATGCTGCTCTCGACGCTCATCTGCATTCTCGGAGCGGAGATGGTCTACAACCACCACACACGAACGCTGCCCGTGGCCCTGGTTCTCGCCATGTTCGCCTTCGTCGGCTCGGTGAGCGTGGCCCGCTTCGCGACGAAGCAGAAAGACGCCGAGGCCAACAGGGCAGACGAGGGAACCTCGCCGCTCGATCCCTCGCTCGACGAGCTGGCGGGAGGCGAGAAATGACTGCCGACACCTGGTTCGAGGTCGCCTCATCGGCGTGCCTGCTCATCGGCGCCCTGCTGAGCCTCGCGGCCGGCGTCGGGCTCCTGCGTTTTCCCGATGCGCTCTCCCGCATGCACGCGGCGACCAAGCCGCAGATCGCGGGCCTGGCGTTCATTCTGCTCGCAATCGCTCTCGAGCAACGCAACTGGGGCACGATCTCGACGCTGTTCCTCGTGATGCTCTTCCAGATGCTCACGGCACCGGTCGCCGCCCACATGGTCGGCCGCGCCGCGTACCGCACCCGTCACCTTCGCCGGGAGCTGCTGCTCACCGACGAGCTGGCCGACGTGGTCGACCGGGCCAGCCACGACCTCGCGACCGACCCGGCGAACCGACCGGAGTAGCGGGGCGTCAGTAGTCGGTGTGGCCCAGACTCGCACCAGCGACGAACAGGGCGACGTTTCTCGCCGCGCCGTGCAGCTCGAAGAGCACCAGTTCATTGCGGCCCTCGCGAACGAGTGCGCCGGGAACGTAGAGAGTGGTCGCTGGGCCGCGGCTCCAGTAGCGGCCCAGGTTGAAGCCGTTCACGAACGCCTGCCCCTTGCCCCAGCCGTCGGTGCTCAAGAAGAGATCGCGACCGGCCGGCGCCGCGAACGCGCCGCGCACGAACGACGGCCCCGCAACAGACGCGTTCGCCTCGAGGGGCTCAAAGAGGTCGCTCGCCTCCGACACGACGGCGTCGAAGTCGAGCTCGAGCACGCTCCAGCCGGTGACAGGTGCGCCGCTGATCGACACTCCCCCGATGAGACCCTTGTGCTCGCCGATGCGGTGACCATAGTTCACACGGCCCTGGTCTTCGACGAGGATCGCCAGCGATGCGGCGTCGGGTGAGGCAGGCAGGCTGAGGCTGACGTCGTGGTGGTCTCGTTGCAGCACCCCGACCGGGGCTCGGTCGACGAAGACCTGCGCCCTGTCGCGCACCTCGCCGACGCTGAGCACGCAATCGGCGTCGACCGTGGCGCCGGACGGCGCATCGAGGTCGGCAGTGTAGAGCGCGAAGCCCCTGAACTGTCCACGCTCGTCCATTGTGGGCAGCGCGTCGACCGTCGCCGCCTCGCCGAGCCGGCCCGCGGCATCCCACAGCGACACCCGCTCGTCGAGGACGACCTCGATCTCGGGCGCGGGGCCGCTTCGATCGGGAACCTCGTCGGGAACCGGTGCGTAGCGGGAGATGACCTCGCGGAACGCCCAGAACTTCTCGCCCGGCTCGCCCGACTCGGTGAGCGGAGCGTCGTAGTCGTAGCTCGTGACGGTGGGCTGGAAGACGCCCTTGTCGTTCGCTCCGTTCGTGAAGCCGAAGTTGGTGCCGCCGTGGAACATGTAGATGTTCACGGACGCGCCGGCAGCGAGCAGCGCGTCGAGCTCGCGCGCCGAGTCCTGGGCGTCGGTCACGTGGTGGTGTGCACCCCAGTGATCGAACCACCCGTCCCAGAACTCGGCGCACATGAGTGGACCGGTCTTCTGGTGCGAGCGCAGAGTGGCCAGCCGCTCGGCCGCGCGGGAGCCGAACGACCCCGTCTTGTGCAGCTCGGGAAGGCTGCCGTCGGCGAGCATCTGGTCGGTCGGCTGGTCGATGGTGGTGAACGGCACGGTGATGTCGCCGGCCCGGGTCAATTCGACCAGTTTGCGCAGGTAGCTCTTGTCATCGCCATAGGCGCCATACTCGTTCTCGATCTGCATGAGAATGACGGGCCCGCCCCGATCGATCTGGCGCGATGCAACGATCGGCAGCAGCTCGGCGAAGTACTCGGCGACCGCCGCCATGTAGAGCGGCTCGTCGCGACGCACACCCACGGCGGGGTCGCTGAACAACCATCCAGGGAATCCGCCGTTATCCCACTCGGCGCAGATGAACGGGCCGGGGCGCACGATCGCGTACATACCCTCCGCGGCGACGAGGTCGAGGAAACGGCCCAGGTCGAGCCCGCCGGTGGTGTCGAACGCGCCCCGCTGCGGCGAGTGCTCGTTCCACGCCACGTAGGTCTCGATCGTGTTGAGGCCCATGAGCTTGGCCTTGTGGATGCGATCGGCCCAGTAGTCGGGGTGCACGCGAAAGTAGTGCAGCGCGCCCGACAGGATGCGGAACGGCTGTCCGTCGAGAAGAAAATCGGCGTCGCCGATGCGGAAGTCAGGCATTGTCTTTCCTCTTGGTCGAGGCGGTCAGCGAAGGTCGGAGGGTGGCGAGCCGCACGATCGACCACGACAGCGGCGGCAGAACAGCCTGCGCCCCCGTGTCGTCGATCGTGACGATGCCGAGGTCGAGCGGCAGCACGGCATCCGGGTCGGCCTGCGTGTTGCTCGTGTGCCGATCGCCGGTGGCCGGCACGCCGAGCGTGCGCTGGTACAGAACGGATGCGATGGGCGCGCCTTCGACGTCGATCACCACCTCGAGGGGCTCGGTCGTCGACCGGTTCACCAGAAACAGGGTCAGCTCGTTGCCATCGGTCAGGGCGACCGCGTCGAGCAGCGACACGTCGCCGTAGCTCGACGTGTGCTGTCGATCGGAGTACACGCGCGTGCTCACCACATCGCCGGTCGCGAAGCGTGCCGTGAGGGCGAACGGGTGGAAGGTGGTCTGTCGCCAGGCGGGTCCGTTCGGCTCCGAACGGATCGGCGCGATCACGTTCACGAGCTGGGCGAGGTTGGCCATGCTCACGACGTCGGAGTTGCGCAGAAGCGACATGAGCAGGCTGCCGACGACGACCGCGTCGGTCACGGTGTACTCGTCTTCGATGATGCGCGGGTGCTGTTCCCATTCCCCGGCGAAGAGCGGCGGCTTGTCCACCTCGTTGAACCGCGTCTGGTTCCAGACGTTCCACTCGTCGACGCTGATGCCGATCGTGCGCTCAGAGCCGTGTGCCTCGAGAGTCTCGCGAATGATGTCGGCCACCGTGCGGATGTAGCGGTCGAGACCAACTCCGGAGGCGAGGAAGCTCGGTACGTCGCCGTTCTCCTCGTAGTAGGCGTGCAGCGAGATGTGGTCGAACACGTCGATGCCGTGTTCGAGCACGGTCTTCTCCCACGTGCCGAAGGTGGGCATGTCCGCGTTGGAGCTTCCGGCGGCGACGAGCTCGATGCTCGGGTCGATCCACTTCATGACCCGGCCGGTCTCGGCAGCGAGCCGACCGTATTCATCCGCTGTCTTGTGGCCGATCTGCCACGGCCCGTCCATCTCGTTGCCGAGGCACCAGAGCATGATGCCGAAGGGCTCGTCGCGTCCGTTGCCTCGACGCTGTTCGGCCAGGGTGGTGCCCGCCAGGTGGTTGCTGTATTCGAGAAGGGCGGCGGCGTCTTCGATGCCGCGGGTGCCGAGGTTGACCGCATTCATCACCTCGACGCCCGCCGTCTCGGCCCACTCGGCGAACTCGTGCAGACCCACCTCGTTGGTCTCGACACTGTGCCAGGCCACCTCGAGGCGCGTGGGTCGTTCGGAGACGGGACCGACGCTGTCCTCCCATCGGAAGCCCGACACGAAGTTGCCACCGGGGTAGCGGATGACGGTGGCCCCGAGCTCTTTC